>ERZ773260.324-NODE-324-length-70618-cov-4.617817_pt1 | contig 70618 bp, 74 predicted proteins | sample MGYA00511387_ERZ773260 | MGnify/ENA primary metagenome ERZ773260 (study PRJEB29015, sample SAMEA2737745) | human gut metagenome | biome: human gut; feature: human-associated habitat; material: faeces | place: China | collected 2012 ...
AAGATAAGGCAATGAATATAGAAATAAACCAATATTCATATCTCTCTCCTAAAAAATAATAATATACAAAGGAACCATTCTAGACACCAACACTAGAATGGTTCCTTTGTATATTCATTATCTATCGCAAACGAATGATCCATCGGACCTGAGCCTTTACCTAAATCAAGCACTGCACTTAACGCACCTGAAATATAATCTTTTACACGTTTTACCGAATCATCCAAATCAAATCCTTTCGCAAGATTTGATGCGATTGCGCTCGACAAAGTGCAACCCATACCATGTGTATTTGAATTATTGATACGTTTCCCTTTAAACCAAGTAAATGAATCATTTCTATATAATAAATCATTCGCATCATTGATTTGATGACCGCCCTTAACTAGAGTAGCGCATCCAAAAGTTTCACTGATTTTTTTTGCCGCTTCAACCATACTTTCCTCATCCATAATATCCATTTCTGAAAGTACTTCAGCTTCTGGAATATTTGGAGTAATCAAAGTAGCTAAAGGCAACAATTCTTTTTTTTATGTTTCAATCGCATCTTCACTAATCAATCTTGCACCACTTGTTGCAACCATTACAGGATCGACCACAATATTTTCTGCCTTATATTCCTTAAGTTTCTTTGCGATCATTTCAATCAAACTAGAACTTGATACCATTCCAATCTTTACAGCATCCGGATAAATATCTGTAAATACTGCATCTAGTTGTTCACCTAAAAATTCAGGTATTACATCCATAATGCCTGTAACTTCCAAAGTATTTTGAGCAGTTAATGCCGTAATTGCACTTGTCGCAAACACATGGTTAGCACACATTGTTTTGATATCTGCCTAAATGCCTACTCCTCCACTCGAATCACTTCCCGCAATTGTTAATGCACTCTTCATTTAAATCTCTCCAATCTTTTATTTTTATCACTTTAAATCCAATTTTTCTTGCCACATCTATACAATAATCTGCATCCTCAAACACAACTATATCTTCCGGTCTTTGGTTTAAAACTTGTGCACAAGCCAAATAAAAATCCGGATCATTCTTTGACTTATTCACCTTTGAACAAGTTATAATATCTTCAAAATAATTCAACACACCCAATCTATTCAACGCAATTTTTACTAACTTTTCATCACAACTCGTACCAATCACATTGACTGAATCATAATGTGAAATAAAATCTTTAAACCCAGGCATAAGCTTCACTTCATACTTATAAAAATCCGATATAAGATTCAATACTTCTGAAATGATTTGTTCTTCTGATTTATTGATTCCATAATGCTTCTTCAAATATGTTGCACTCTGTTCTAAACTCATATTTGAAACAATTTCATCAAGATTATTTTGGGGAATCATACCCAAACTTTGAACATATCGACTTGCCAAAGTATTCCATACTTCCATTGAATCTAGTATTGTTCCATCCACATCAAAAATAGAATAATTCATTTTCTCACCACCAAGAAAAAAGCTGCAAAAAAACCAATCTGCAGCTCCCTATCAAAAAGATATATTCCCTACGTTGGCATTATCCAAATCAGGTTATTGGGTCTAGGACAAACCTACTCTCAGCCTAAAAGCTCCCCACTTTTAACAGTCATATTATAAGTCTTTCGTCGCAACTAAATCAACACCCGTACCACAAATATCAGAGACAATTACATCTTCACGATGTACTGGCGCCTTCACAACTACATGATTCAACTCTTTCATCACATCAAAGATTTTTTCTTTTGGAATATCCCCATTCGTCTTCACACTCAATCTTTCAATTTCTGCACCTACAATTTTAACTGTACTTGTCACCACACGAGTTGGATGTGTACACTCTTTTTTTCCGTAGATTGCACCTCTAGGACAGCCATTTCCAGTTACTTTATAATCATTTTCTTCATCCACCTTTAAGTAACAACCCTTAGGACAAGTTATACAAATTAACTCTCTCATTACGCATCCTCCTTTACAGATACAACCAATTCTTTATCTGCCTTTTCAAGCAACACTTTAGGAATAGATATCTTCTCCATTTCACTTGGTATCACATGTTCCTTTTTAAACTTCGCAATTACAGTATCCCCATCCCTCACAACAATATTTACCTGTTGTGTTGGTCTTCTTACACGGAAAGATAGTTCAACACTCTTTTCTACATTATCCTTACGAATATATTGCGGAACTACATACGAAATATTATCTCCATTTATCGTCTTAACGACACGATTCTTAGATACTTCGCCATCTGAAACATATCGACCAGCACCCATTCCAGCCTTTTCACTTTCCAAACTTACAAAATCCACTAAATCATGCACATGCACAACGTTGCCTGATGCGAATACCCCTTCCATAGAAGTCTCCATATTTTCATAAACAATAGGTCCATGTGTTCTAGAATCCATTTCAACCCCTAAATCATTTGACAACTCATTTTCTGGAATCAATCCAACTGACAATAAAACGCAGTCACAATCAAATTCCATCTCGGTTCCTTCAATTGGATTTCTATTTTCATCCACCTTAGAAACAACAACTTTTTCTACTCTAGACTTACCCACAATATCCGTAATTGTATGGCTTAAATACAATGGGATATCATAATCATGTAGACATTGAACAATATTACGATTCAAACCATTCGAATAAGGCATAACTTCAACAACTGCCAAAACTTTTGCGCCTTCTAAAGTCATTCTTCGAGCCATAATCAAACCAATGTCACCACTACCCAAAATCACAACTCTTTTACCAGGCATATACCCTTCAATATTTACATATCGCTGAGCTGCACCTGCCGTAAATACACCAGAAGCTCTTGTGCCTGGAATCGCAATGGCTCCACGTGTTCTTTCACGACAACCCATATTTAAAATAATCGATTTAGCCTGAATCATTAAATATCCATGAATGCTACTTGAACAATACACCATTTTATCTGGTGTAATCTCAATAACCATTGTATCCAATAAGATATCAATATCTGTCTTATTGACTTCATCAATATATTTACCGGCATATTCTGGGCCTGTTAATTCCTCTTTAAAGTGGTGTAAACCAAAACCATTATGAATACACTGATTTAAAATACCACCCAACTCTTTATCTCGTTCAATAATCAAAACAGATTTTGCGCCATTTTGTTTGGCTGCCATCGCACTGGCAAGACCTGCAGGACCACCACCAATGACTACTACATCATACTTATTATTCATCGTCATTCTCCTTTGTTCTTCCACATAAAATATAAGAACCATTCTTATCTAACATGATATCTAGTTGACTAACGCCCAACTCATTGGCAAGAATCTCTTGTACTCTAGGTCCACAGAAACCAGACTGACATCTTCCCATACCTGCATTACATCGACGTTTGATTCCATCTAAACTCACTGGTTTTGGACTGCGACGAATCGCATCAATAATTTCTCCCTCGCTGATCGTTTCACAACGACAAATAATACGACCATACTCAGGATGTTTTTCAATATATTCTTTTCTTTGTTCATGTGACATTTCTTTAAATCGAACAACTTTTCTTGTAGAAACATAATCCTTCTTTAAATTTAAAAAATAATTCTTTTCCTGCATCATTCTCACAACATCTAATGCGATTGCACTTGCACTACTTAAACCAGGACTTGCCATACCTGCAATCGAGAAGTAATTATGCACATTCTCATCTTCGCCAACAATAAAATCTTTTGTATCACTTCTTGCACGCAATCCTGCAAATGTACGAATATTTTCTTGAAGTTTCATATACGGTACAGATTTAATCGCATTTTCACGAATTGTTTTTAAACCTGCAGCGCTTGTTGAATAATCATCCACATCTGTATTTGTACTTGTAGGACCTACAATCAAGTTTCCATCTACAGTAGGAGCAACCAACACACCCTTACCAATCTTTGTAGGACATTGGAAAATAACATGATGAACCAAATTCCCTTGTGATTTATCCAATAAATAATATTCACCCTTATTCGGCGTAATCTTATAATTTGGCTTCTTGATAAGTCCAGTCACATGATCACACATAACACCCGCACAATTTACAACTAACTTAGCCTTGTATGTATCATTCACGATAAAGATATCTCCATCTTTTTTTATACTCGTAACCTCTTCATTCAAACGAAGCTCTACACCATTTTGAATTGCCACTTCACTTAATGCGATCGCAAACTGCCAAGGATTGATAATACATGCACTTGGTGCATATAAAGCGCTTGTACAAGCTGGATTTAAATTAGGTTCCATTTTTGATAACTCAGGCTGCTTAATAATACGCTGATTTTCAACACCATTTTCAATACCACGCTTATATAACACTTCAATCGTCTTATCATCCTCTTCACTAAATCCAACAACTAAAGAACCAATATTTTTACAAGGTACATCTAAATCTTTACATAAAGAAGGAATAATTTTATTACCCCAAATATTATATTTTGCCATCAAAGTATTTGGCTCTGGATCATAGCCCGCATGAATAATAGCACTATTGGCCTTGGTCGTTTCATCTGCCACATCATTATTTTTTTCTAGCCACAATACTTTTCCACTATATTTACTCAATTCAAAAGCTAAAGAGCATCCACTGATACCCGCTCCAATTATTATACAATCATACATAGTTCACACCTCTTTCAAAGTAACGATACGCCTATTTTTATTTCCTTTCAAACGGGTAAAACCAACTGATTTTATTAATCAAATTATTGATTAATAGCTAGACAATCAAATAAAATGGTGTAAGATAAAAATAGGCTTTGATTAATAATTTGATTAGTAATCAATAAATTAATCAAAATAAATCAAAAGAGGTTCATTATGGGAAAAAGAAACAAAGTAACTACACGCGATATAGCCAAAGCTATAAATGTATCACAATCCACTGTATCTATGATTTTAAGTGATAATAAAAATGTATCATTCAAAGAAGAAACTGTTAAACTTGTCAAAAAAGCAGCCAAACAAATGGGATATAAAAAGCCAGAAGTAAAAAAAAGATATTCAAATACTAAGAATACGATTGTCGTTATTTGTTCGAATTTATCAAATTCATATTATTCTATGGTCGTTTCAAGCATCATTCAACAAGCAAACAAGACCAAAACACAAATCCTTACAATTTCCACACTTCGTAAAGATGAGCTCGAAAAACATGCACTTTCAAGCTTAAAACTATTAAAACCATGTGGAATCATTCTTCTATATCCCCCAAAATTTGTTGATGAATGGAATGCACTTTCCAAACAAATTCCATGCATCATTATTGGAGATAAGCCAAAAAATCTCGATTGTGATTCAATTGAACTCAACAGTTTTAAATGTGGAAATCTATTAGGTAATCATTTAAAACAACTAGGACATAAGAAAATTGCGTATATTTCAAGTCCATTAGATACAACAGAAATAGGTAGAAACGAAAGATATGAAGGTGTAAAAAGTGTAATATCCAACACACAAGTATTCTTTAGTTCTTCTAAACAATTTGATATGTACCCAATTGAAAAAAGGGAATATGAAAACGGGTATCGTTTGACAAAACAAATTTTAGGTGATAAATACGATGCCTACATAGGAAATAATGACATGACAGCTTTAGGTATCTTAGCCTGTTTAAAAGATCACAACATCAAAACAAGTGTAGCTGGATTTGACAATATTCCAGAAACAGATTTCCCACAAATTCAACTTACAACCGTCGATCATGGTGCTTGTGAAAAAGGCAAGGAAGCTGTAGACATTCTTCTAGAACAAACAAAAAGCGAACGAAAACGTATCGTCCATATGGAATATGAACCTCAACTAATCATTCGCTTATCGACTTTTAATCGCAAGAAATCATCATCTCAATAATTTTATCATTTGTTTGAAGCATTCCTTGAGAACCTAGAGTTCCAATATTTTGAATTGTTTCATCCACACTATGAGCAACGATTCCATCTCCCGCATAGAATTGTTGCTTATTTTTATACATATAATAACCCATGATACCGGCATCTATACTAGAAGCAATTTTAGCTGCACAACTAGCCTTTGCCCCATCACAAATGGTTCCCGAAAGAATATCTAACGCATTCACAATAGTATGTTGAATTTCTTCATATGTTCCATCATGTAAGTAGGCAATTCCAGCACCTGCAGCAGCTCCAGCACTAACAGCCCCACAAAATGCTGATAAAGTACCAATACCTGTTTTAATATAAATAGCAGTCAAATTCGATAAAACTAAAGCACGATACAATTGTTCTTGCGTAGAATTCAATTCTTTGGCATATACAACAACCGGCACACAGCAAGTAATCCCCTGATTTCCACTTCCTGAATTAATGACTACTGGTAGTTCACAACCATTCATTCTTGCATCCGACCCAGCAGCCGCATAAGCTTTGGCTCTTGTCTTTACACAATCCAAATCCATATTCAAAATCACATGACCAATGTTTGCACCATACGAATTATGAATTCCCTCATTTGCGATAGCCATGTTACAAGCAATTTGACGATCCAATATTTCTTTTACATCCTTAATATCCACGGTTTTGGCAAAATCCCATATTTGTTTCATGATCAAAGCACTATGATCCGCCTTATGTTCTAAGCTTGTCGTCTTATCTTCAAAGATAACTTTCCAATCTTTTTCAATCTGCACAATATTCGTATGCGTATCTACAATACGAACACTGGCATGTTCTTGTTCATAATAAACATTAATTTCTAAATCAAATACATGACCTTGTTCAATGTGCTGCACTGTAATATTTGTGTTCTGAACATATTCTGGTAATTCTTCAATTTGTTCACGCGTCGCACTAGAAAGTACTTCAAGTTTTGCGTTTGCATCCCCATATAAAGCTCCTGCAGCAGCTGCAACTTCAATCCCTTTTAAACCATTTGTATGAGGCACGATAACACTCTTCACATTTTTAATAATACTTCCGCTTGCCTTAACAACAATACGATCTGGTAAATGATCTAGCACTTGTGTTGCCTTAGCACACGCATAACTAATCGCGATAGGCTCTGTACAACCCATAGCCATCACTAATTCTTCTTTTAATATTTGTACATAAATTGAATATAATGAATCCTCTTTATTCATCTTCTTTCACCCACACACACGCCAACTTGTGATCTTCCATTTCTGTCATGCCAAAATAAATTGTATCCTTTTCTTTCACGCCAAAATCCTGGTGCAAAGCCGTTAATACACTTCCATACATCTTTCCATCTTGTATTCCTTCAAGACGAACCCAGCATGCCTCTACATCTTTTCCTTCTTCTAAAAAATATACCATGATATCATCTGGATACTCTAAATGTCTGGATGAATCTAACTCTTTATATAGACGAAGCTCTTCTAATTCTTTAGAAACTTCTGTAGCCTTTTCAACCATATCAATCTTATCTTGGAACAATTCCACATTCACATTATCCAAGATTTGAATATCCATTTCCTGCACATCAAAACGACAAATCTTACAAGATACACCAATCGGCACAATACGATATTCAATATTACGTTTCTTTGTTTCCAAAGCTACGATTTCAAAAATAAAGCCCGCATTATGATCGATATAACCATACATTAATGCACCATATAGATTATCTAACTTTAATCCCATCTTCTCTAAAAGCTTAACCATTTTCACGCCATGAATCTCTACCATTTTTTGATCCATATCACGAAAACTCATCTCATATACTTTCATCTACTCACCCTCATACACATCTTTTAATTCTTCAAAATTATCTTCCAATACCTTGTTTAATTCAATAATATCAAGATCTTCATCCACAGGAAAATCCGATAAATTCATATCATTCGCTTTCACATATTCTTTAAACAATTCCATGGATTGATAATAATAATCCTGAAATTCTTTAAAGCCATCCCAAATCGCAAAACCACGACCATTAATCACACTAGACTCTTCTTCTATATCATCTACTTTTTCAACTTGAATTTCAATCTCAAAAGGCTCTTCTAGATCATAAACCATCTTAAAAGTATCTCCCTCTTTGAAATCTGGTTGAATCGATGAAGCACAAGGTAACTTATTAAATTGTTCATCCTCACAATTTGGACACGCAAAAGGAATACCATTCGACTCAATCACAAAATCAGCATATTCTTCAGATAAGTAAGATGCCAATGTATAATAAGCTAAATCCGCCAAAGATAATGAGTTAGGTAAACTCATGTAGCGATACATTAAATTATTAAATCCCAAGACTTCTGTATATACTTTTATCATGATTGACTTACCTCTACTGTACATATAACCCTTTTTTGTGCTTTTTTCACCTTTAAAATAGGGCTTTTTTTCATCTTCTAATACACCCATTTTATAAAACACCATGTGTCTTTAATTGTTTTTAGTATCATAACAGTATCAAAAAAGCACTTTTGAAGTGCTCTTTTTAGATAGCATGATATAGCTTGATATAAGAAGGTATTTTATTAAATGAATACATTGTGATTATAGCATATATTTGTTTTTGATAATACCTTGAAGATGTCATATCAGTTTATTTCGGTATGCTATTTCTTTTTTTAGTTTGTCCGTATCCATAATTTTTTAAACTTGTAACCCTTCTATTTTGCTGTTTTTTTTATTTATTTGTGGCTTTTAGCGTGTTTAAAGGACTTATAACCCCTCGTACCACCTCAAAACCCCTCGTATCTTCCGTTTTCACCTCTTTTTCTTAGTTCTTTTTACTTACCGATACACTTTTAATATACTTTATTTAAGGCTTTTTATGGCTTTTTTAGTAGGGACTTTGCAACACATCATAGTTGTATATTATTTTCGGTTTTTAATAATAAGGCATGCCCTAATTTTTTTAACTAAAAAAGGGGGTAGTATCATATTACCCCCATGAAAAAAACTGGTTTTCCTAAGAGGGAAGCCATGGAAAAGACAAGTCCTCTTTTTTCTGTTGCGTTTTTCAAAACAGACCCTTTTATTACACCTCTTTAAAAGACTTTGTACGCTTGTTTAAATCTTTGCTTAGTATTTATACTTGCAAGCTCTTAATAAAGCTTAGAAACGTGTTTAAACAATCTACAATACATTTTATATTTCTAATTCTTCTATTTATGCTCTATATTTCTAGTAATATGTTCTTATTCCTTCAAAAACAAGTGATGCAAACTCTCATAAGCTTTTCCTTACTCCAGGCTAGACCATCATTCTTATTTCTGTATATCATCAGTGGCCATTATCATTTTGTGTATGCACTTTTTAAGCCCTTGATCTTAAAAAAAGCACTTTTTGAAGTGCTCTTTTTATTTTTCTAAGCCTAGCGTTACGTTTGCCCACTTTTTCCATAATCTAGCCCACGTTTGAAGCCTAGGTTAAAAGCATATATAACCCCATCAAATAAACCATTTTTATTTTTTTTATTCATGATGTATATCTCGAATAATGCCTTCATTTCTGAACAGTCCATATCATAATCGCATGGTACTTTTATACTTTCTAGCATGGTAATAAATTCTTTTTGTTGTCCTTCGTCCATTGTTTTTACCTTCAATTTACGATAGCTTACTTTCAATTTCGTTTATTTGTCCCTCTATAACTCTAGAAATTCCATATAAAGCATTTCCTAAGCTTGGGTTTTCATCACTTATACCGGATGACACTATGCGCAAGTTCTCGCTCATGCTATGTAATAACATCAAGTTTTCTTCAATTATAAAGTAGTTCTCTGATATTTGTTTTCTTTCTGTTTGTTCTAAATTCATTTTCCATTCTCCTTCAATCTTCATCTTTCTTCGTCATATTTTAACTATTTCGATTCAATTTGTTTTAGATCAACTACCCCATTCAATGCTTTTATTGTTTCTCCTGGTATAGCGTTTCTTTTGCAAAACTCAAGCCTAGTTATTGAGTTTGCATTCATTTCCTGGTAGTCATTTTCTATAGTTTCGTTGTAATTCTTAACAAAGTCTTTTTTGAAAGTTCCTTGACTGCTTATATTGGCATTGCCTAAGCTTTCTAAAAACTTTGGATGTTTCACTGCCTTCTTTATATTTCCAGGTAATGCTTCAAAATTGGACTTTGCTTTTGTTGGGTTACATTTTGCACTATTCAAGACAATGCTCCAGGCTTCTTCATCAGTCATAACACTATCTTTGTATTTCTTATTAAGCTCATCTTTGACCCTTCCAATAGAAGGTGCAAAACCGCTTGTGTCAGTTGCTATTATCGACATGATCGCATTGAACACCTCATCAAGCGTATAGTTTTTAAACTGAATATCCCAGGTATCAACAATTAAATCCATATCGTTTTTATTTGCTACACTTTTGAAATTATTGGGATAGTTAACTCTTAGTATAGTTAAAATTTTTTGTGTTTCTTCTTTATTCATCAAAAAGGTAACTCCTCTCTATTTGGCTTTTTGTTGTATTGGTTGTTATTCTTATTCAAAGGAAATAAACCACTCCAACTTCTTTCGATAGATTGATTAACAATGTCTATTTTAGTTAGATCATCTAAAGCCCATTTATCTAATTTCCCTAAAGCAATTTTTAAGCCTTTTGTAGTGATGGGTTTTTTGATTTCTTTTCGCATCTCTACAAAGCCTTTTAAAGCTTCTCTCAAGTCCTCATTTATAGTGTAATTTTCAATAATTGAGTTATGAGTTTCTTTAGGCTTTTTTTCTTTTTTAACTTTTTCTTTTTTAACTTGTTTTTGCTCTTGAATTTGTTCTTGATTTTCTTCTTGTTTTTGCTCTATATATTCTTTACTATACTTATCTATACTATACTTATCTATACTATTCTTATCTTTACTATACTGCGTATCCAATTTGTTTCCATTTTGTATCCATTTTGTTTCCAAATTGTTTCCAACAATAGAATAGACTCTATTTTTATTCACTCTTAAAGTGCTCTTTTCGTTTAAATAAATGGTAGGTGTATACCTATCTTTTTTTAAATCGTTGTTAAGTTTCCAGTGCTTAATCGCAATAATTCCACTATCAAATGGAATTATAAAGCCCTTAGCAATAAGTAGTTTTAAATCATCATCACTGCAATTAACAAGCTTAACTATTCTCTTGGGTGATGATACGAAACCATCATCATCAGCTCTCATACCTAAGTGATAATAAAGTGATTGAGTGCTTGAAGGCATATCAAGAAATTCATCAGTATCAACAACAAGAAGCGAAAACATCCTTTTTCTTGCCATTACTGAACACCTACTCCAATCCGTTTATTGAAGTAGGAGCGTAACACTTTCCCTCGTATCGTTATAAAGCCTTGCTCTTTCAACTCGTCATTCAATTCTTTAATGATTAAATATGACTTTGTTTCACTTACTCCACAAATAGCTTGCACTTGTTTAGCAGTGATATAATAGTCATGATCTGTATGAATTTCTTGTGATGTGGTAGTCCTTGTTAATTCTTTACAGATCTTTTTTAATTCTCTGACTAGTTCTATTTCCGGTCGTGGCGCATTATCAAGCGTGTAACACATTCCACTTCTTGTGTAATCTCTCACTTCAACGTGTTTTAGTATGTTTTTACGCTCGTTTTCATCTAACCCACACAAATACTCATTAACATCATTTTTAGCGTTTAAAAGCATTTTATGGGCTTCTAATGAAGTGCTTGGTTCAAATAATAAACTCATTTTAAAAGACTCCTTTCTTACTCTTTAATTAAGCTTTTAACATCTACACTTAAAGCCCTGGCAATTTTAAAAGCTGTTTCACTACTACACGAACCACCGTTATAAATTTTACTTAAGGTTGCACGTGATACATCAGCTTTATTCATCAAGTCAATTTGCTTTAAGTTTTGATTGCAAGCTTCAATTTTTAGCTTTTTTTCGTCTAAACGCATAATGAACTCCTTTCATAAATATAAGTCATTGCTTATATCTGAGATAAGAATAGTACTTATATTATAAGCTTGTAAAGATATTTATTATAATTTTATTAATATTTTATATACTAATATCAATTTTAATGATATTCTTAACTTGTAAAATGAAAGGGGTGCTTTTATGGACATTAGTACATTTGATAGCTACGATACAGTTGAAGCATGCGATGTTATTAAAACTTTACGTAAAGAGAAGAAAATCACACAAAAAGAGTTAGCTAAAAAATTAAATATAACTCAAAGTGCTGTTAGTCAATTTGAAAGCGGACAAACTAAACTAACAGAGCAACAAATAAAAAGTATTCTCTCCGCTTTAGATGTAGATTATAGTGATTTTTATTTGTTTTATTCACAATTATTGCATACACGAACATCAAACAAAGCATTAGAACGATATAAAAAAGAAACTGAATCTTTACCTGGTAAAATTATGACAACAACAAATCAATTAAATGAGCAAGGGCAAAGAAAAGTATTTGAATATGTTTTAGACTTATTACAAATAGATAAATATAAAAAATAGATTGCTCTACTATCTTTTGTGGGTTCGATAATAAAACAATCTATTTAGGAGTAGCTAAAATTAAAACCAGGGAAGCCCTGGCGAATTTAGAACACTTATATTTTAGCATATCTCCGTTTAATTAAGAAGGGAGTATGTAATAATATGCCTATTTACAAAGACGAGAAGTACAACACATGGTTTTGCAAGTTCTACTATGTCGATTACAACGGACAAAAGAAGCAAAAGCTTAAACGTGGTTTTAAAACGAAACGAGAAGCAAAAGAGTTTGAAAATCGTTTCCTAGTGAAACATCAAAAAGATGTTACTATGCCTTTTAGCTCTTTGGTGAAATACTACAAAGAAGATATGGAAACACGTTTAAAGCCTGCTACAATCTATACAAAGCAAAACATAATTGATAAATTGATACTTCCATACTTCAATGATATGCCATTGAATAACATCACACCTAGCACTATTAGAACGTGGCAAAACGAACTTATCCAAAATGATAAAAACTATTCTCAAACCTATCTAAGAACAGTTCACACACTGTTAGTTGCTATTTTTAACTTTGCTATGAAATATTATGATCTAAAAGAAAATCCTTGCTCTATATGTGGTTCTATCGGTTCTATGAAAACTGAAAAAGAGATGACTATATGGACACTAGACCAGTTTAAAACATTCATAGAAGCCGAAAAAGATAACATCATGTATTATACTGCTTTCAATGTATTGTTTTATACTGGGCTTCGTATTGGTGAGCTATTAGCTCTTACATGAGGTGATATTGATTTTGATAATCAAACTATCTCAATTAACAAATCTTTGCAAGTTTTAAATGGTATAACATACATCACTAGCCCTAAGACAAGAAAAAGTGTTAGAACAATCACTATATTTCCTAACCTGGTTAGAATACTCCATGATTATAAAAACGCTTGCTATGAGCCTTTAAACGATTCTAGACTCTTCCCAATCGCAAAAAGTAAAGTTTTAAGAGAACTTCGCAAGAAGGCAAAAGCCCAGGAACTGCCACAAATACGATTGCACGATCTAAGACACTCCCACGCTTCATTATTAATTGAATTAGGTTTTAGTCCGTTGGCTATTGCTGATCGTTTAGGACATGAAAGCGTGCAAACTACATTGAATGTTTACTCCCATTTATACCCTAATAAACAAGATGAATTAGCCCAAAAATTACAAGAAATTTCGTGATTTTTATTTTTTAGTATCATAGCAGTATCACAAAGCAAAAAGAAAAGCCATTATCACCGATAGATAAAGGCTTTTTTCATATTATACATTAAATATGACTTACTTCTACTGAATAATTTCCAAAATGAATATTCGCTTTTTCATACTCTTTTATAAGTTCATAACGAATTTTTGCGAGCATATCAAAACCCTCTAAACTCGTTTTACTTGGAACAACAACACGCAAATCAATGCCTGTTGTAGAAAAGTTGATTACTTTTACTTCAATTGGATCCTCACTTTGAATTTCATATTCAATCATTGTTTTTTCAACTAAACTCTTTAAAATATCTATCGCCAAATCAATATCCGTACCATAAGAAACCTCAATTTCTAAATAGTTATTTTTTCGTGTATCTTGAAAAAATGCATTTTCAATCGTAGCCGAATTCAATGTTGCATTTGGCACAATAATACGATTACTTTCATATGTACGAATAATCGTATGGCGAAAACGAATACTTTCAACATAACCAATTAATTCACCTTGATTGACTTTAATCAAATCGCCCTCGACAAATGGCTTAAACGTTAAAATCATTAAACCACTACATAGATTTCCAAAGGCATCTTTAGCGGCAACACCTAAAACTAAGGCAACCACTCCACTCGATGCAGCAAGATAGGACATAATAGGTTTTGTCTGTTCAAATTGTCCAAGAAAAATCATTCCATTAATAAAAACCAAAATATATTTTATTAATCTGGCAAAACTAGCCTTATTTGTGACATCCTTTTTATATAATACTTTACGAATTCCTTTATAGATTCCAATAGAAACTATAATAGATACAACAGTTACAATAATGATTGATTTCATGTATATCATCTCCAATACAACTTTTTCTGTTCCTCTGTTGTTTGATCAATAAACTTCTTCTTTGTGTATAAAAACTCTTCTAAATCCATATAAATATGCAGAAGCATTGCCTTTGATTCAAATTCAATTCGACTTTTAGGAAGAGCCTCACCCTGCTTGTTTTTGAACATCTGATGAAGTGAAGTAATTTGAGGCTGCGGATCATTTTTTTCATGAATAAACGGAATTAAATATTCAATATAATTCGCTAATTCATTCGCCTCTTTTGGCATCTTACGAATCTTTCGAATCTTATAGTGCAACATATGCAGAATGTCACATTGTAAAGCTCGCATTTCAAAATAACGAATATAATAATCCGGCAAACTCGTAAACGTGTTATCCTGATATTCCATCGCAATATGAATATACTTTTCAGCCTGTTCTTTTACATCTTCCAACTCTTTCCAAATTGTTGTATTTCTTTCTTCACTTTGAATATAGTGAACAATTTGATACATCAAACTCTGAATCTTGTCCTCCATATAAATCATACAAGAATTCAAATACTCTTCTTCTCCACTATAATCATGAACCAGGTTCAATAAGAAGGCAATAATGGCTCCAATTAAAATCAAATAAAACTCATTCATCATAAAGTGAAGACTAAAATCCAAATAACTCAAGTAATGCACGGCAATCATCGCATTTACACTTAATGTATTCTGGCACTTCATTTTTTCACTGTACCCAACTAAGCACGCAATCACAAGTCCAAAAGCTATCCAATGGCTTGGAATTAATTCAAAGAAAATAAAACAGAATAAAATTGTCACAAAGAAGGTGGAAATTCTTCTAAGAACAAGCCTCATTGTTCCCCACTTTGTCGTCAACAAAGATAACAACGCAATCGTTCCTGCACTTGTTGGATTATCCAATTTGAAAAAATAAGCTAAGATGATCGCAATTGCACTTCCTACACCTATTTTAAGTGATAGTATTAATACTCTTTTTGTGTCTCTTTTCATATGCCTACATTTTATGCGAAATCAAAAAAAAGGACAATAATAAATATCATTGTCACTTCTTATCTAATACATCCTTTACTTTTTGTTTGCCACTCTTTAATAAACGAGCCACTCCCTCTTCACTCATTTTTAAACGATTCGCAATATCCTTCTCTTTCAGTTTCCCTAGACAATGCATGATCGTCACTGTCTTTTGATTTTCTGGCATCTCATTTAAGCAATCATCCACATCCGATTGTCTATATTGAGGAAGTCCACGCAAAGCTATAGTTACATCCGCATGCTCTTTAGCCTGCATATACTCACGCAATTGTTTATTCAACAAGACCGTAATCCATTTTAAAAAATTTTTATCATCACTCAATTTATACATATGCATAAATGCATATGTATACGTTGCCTGTAAGATATCATTGATTTCTTTTTCTTCTAAACCAATATATCGCTTGTAAATCGTTTGTATCAAATGATTTCGCGTCAATGAAATAAGCTCTTTTTTCGCATTCGCATCCTTATTTCTTACACCTACTATTATCTTTTTATCAATCATCATGTATTTATCCTTTATATACGTCATTTTTAGTATACAATATACCATTTGATAAATCAAAAAAAGGCAATCCAACGATTGCCTAAGCTCCATAATATTCATCTAACGCTAAATTATTTTTATACAAATACGTTGCCAAATCTTGACCCACATAACGCAAGTGCCAGCTTTCAGGCGCAATTTTAGTTTTATCTTCCTTATCATCAGGATAACGCAAAATGAAGCCATACATATGCATATTTTCTAACAACCAATCATAGTGCGAATTATTTCGAACGGCATCTAAATCACTACAATCATTATCCATACGAATATCAACTGCTAATCCAGATTGGTGCTCACTATATCCTGGACGAGTCCAATAACGATCCGCATACTCTTCGCCATTGCTTGCAGCTCCACTATTAAATAAATCTGTTTGGTATGCATAAGAACGATAAGCTGAACAAGCATTCAAAATGAACCCCTCATTTGATGCTGCCTCAATCAACTTTTCAAATGCCTCTGCCGCTTCTTTTCGCATGCGCACATTCTCATTTTCACCACTCGAAGGTACCTGAACTAAATCACTTGGTTCATAATCTGCTGGTAATCCTGAATACTTATTCACAAGAATATAGATTGAATCTAAATCCGAAACTGTTACTGTATTCTCATATGGGTCACCACTTTGATTTATTTTTTTCACCTTTGGTAAATTTGTTTGTTGCTTCTTATTCTCTTTTTTTGTTTCTGTTGTCTTTTCTTGTTTAGGTTCACTTACCTCTTTATCACTAACTTTTTTTGCGATCATCGAAATCAACAACGCAATAATCAAAAGTAATACAACAATCACAAAAATCACTGACTTTCTTACTCGTCTTCTTCTTTTCTTCAAATCCAATCCCTCCTCTATACCGGTATAAACAAGACTTTATTATATCCACCACAAATCATGCCTAGTGTCGCACTTTCTGCATTGGATAAATCATACTCTTTAATCATAACTTTCTTACATTCTTTGGCATCTAAAATAGCCTGATATTCAACTTTTCCTCCACCAATCGTATCAATGACTCCATCTTTATGCACTAACATCATGCTGCCAACCCCTCTTGGCGCTGAACCCTTTTTATCGATGATGATACATAAAGTTCCATGCATATTGGATTCTAATAATTCTTTCGAAACACTTGAACTAAACTTTGTATTTTTTATTTCAATAAGTTCAGCCAAAATACTGATTGATATCTCAGCCGGTGTCTGTGCCTTAATATCTAAACCAATTGGAGCATGCACATTCGATAATTCTTCCTTCAAATATCCTTCTTCAATCAAAGCATCAAATGTCTTTTTTACTTTTCCTTTACTTCCAATCATACCCAAATATAAATGAGGCTTATGAATCGTCTTTTCTAGACAAAGACGATCATCCTTATGTCCTCTTGTTACGATCACATAACAAGCATTCTCTTCATCTGGTAATACAGAATCCATTTGAGCATAATCGATACAATGAATTTCATCGGCCGTAGGAAAATGTTGAGAATTCGCAAATTCTTTACGATTATCAATCACAATCGTATATAGTTCTAATATACTAGCCATTTTAGCCAAATACTGACTGACATGACCACAACCTAAAATCACTAGCTTAGGCTGCATATTAAACCATTCCTTTCGAATGAGATTCACATCGACATTTTCTTCTAATAAAGCCTTTACACAACGCGTATACAAATCACTAGCTCCATTCACATGAATTGTAACAGGTTTATTTAGTTTCTTTAAATAAGCACGTATTAAATCTTGCATAATTCTAGGTGTTACAAGTTCACTTGGATCTAAATTTGTAAGCTTGTAACGATGTACCACATCTTTTACTGGTTGATTTAATCCATTTAGATTTGAAATCAACACAACCTCATCCGTATCTGAATCAATGACTGGTTCATTAGCGCTAGGAAACTTCAAAGGTAAATGTTTAGAACCATCCGCCTCTATCAGTATCACATCCACCACTTGTTTTAATTGATTTAACAATTCTTCATCCAACGCCTCAATTTTCAAGTCACCACAACGATTTCCCGCATGACAATATCCATATGCTTCAATTCTTTGCATGATTTCATCATAACCAGGATCGACTAATGTATCTTCTTCAATCAACATATGCGTCGTTGTACACATTAAAACGGTCTTATTTAAAGAAACATATTTATCTTTTAACTCGTGGATATAGGTCGTTTTTCCACCCGAACCAATTACACTAATAATCATTTGAAATCTCTTGGATTGCACGTACCACAAAATCAATATCTTCTATTGTATTTTGAAACGATATAGACAAACGTACAATTCCCCTTTCTTCTGTCTTTAAATGTTTATGCATCAAGGGCGCACAATGCGCACCACAACGCGTCACAATACCATACTTATAATTTAATAAATCGCTCACATAAGCACTATCTTTACCTGGAATATTTATTGCCACAATAGGTGTCGAATTTTCTAAAGATGAATAAAACTCTACATAACCAGATAAACCTTCATATAATTTTTGAAGTAAAAAACATTCCTTTTCCACAATCTCTTTTTGATGAGATTGAACATATTGAATCCCTGCATTTAAAGCCGCAATCCCTACAATATTTTGCGTACCCGCCTCTAAATGTTCTGGATATGCCTTGGGCATTTGTGGATTAAAAGAATCTATACCTGTTCCACCAGAAATCAATGGTTTTACTTCCATGTCTTTTACACAAAAGCCACCAATACCACCAATCCCTAATAAACCTTTATGGCCGCTAAAACATAAAACATCTATATTTTCCATAGACACAGGAATGTGACCTGCACTTTGAGCTGCATCCACCATAAATAGGACACCACATTCTTTACAATATTGTCCAATTAAATCCACATCAAAGATTTCACCTGTCACATTGGAACTGTGTGTCATGATAACCATTCGAGTATTCTTTTGAATATGATTTTTAATATCCTCTAAATAAGGAGCACATATCGTTAATGTGATTATTCCTTTTTCTTCTAACTCATATAAAGGACGAAGCACACTATTGTGCTCTGCATAGGTAGTAATCACATGATCTTTTTCTTTTAAGATTCCTTTAATGCAAGTATTTAAACTCTCGGTATTTCCACCATTTACAATAACACGATGAAAATCAGACAAGCCAAAAAACTGTGCAATATTTCTTCTTGCTTCAAAAATCAAACGTGAAGAATCCATATTTGAACTACGATTCGCATTGCCTGCCACATCGAATGCCCTCATTACAGCTTGTTTGACTTCCTCTAATTTAGGAAAGCTGGTCGCAGCTTGATCAAGATAAACCATGCAGTATCGCCTCCAAAACGCCTCCACCAATACAACGTGCCTTGTCAGAAATTGTAAAACAATTCTGATATTCATCCACTCTAGGATCAATATCTGCCATTTTAAATCCAGATGTTACATTGTACCCATCCTGAATTAATCCTCTAAGTAAACCTGACATGCTCGCATACACGGGTATCTCTCCGATATACGCAATAATTTCTCCTTTTTCAACGATATCTGTAATCTTTTTGACATTGTGACAAACACCTGCACAAGGAGAATGAATCACTCTTTCTTTTGAATATCCCTTAATATTTCCAGGAACACCCGTATTTGGCAAAGCATATCCCTGGTAGATCAATCGTCCTAGATTATGCCCACGCATCGTTTCTACAACCACATGTACATCTTTTCCTGCACAAAAGCCAGGACCTAAGCCAATTGTGATGGGGGCCATATCTATTGTCGTGCCTAAATTCTTTTTGGCAAGAATCGCATCCACCAAGGCAATATGCTCTATTTTGGAAATCATTTCACCACTAGGATCAATCATCATGGCGACTTGATTTTTAGCCATTATTTTTTTAGCTTCTTCTATCGTTGAAACTAAAACACAAGTCATATCTTCAACCGTAAATTTTTGTTCATACACAGCCTGACAAAAGGCAACATTCCTTCGTATTGCGCTTGGCTTTTCAACTTCTAACACCAATACTTGAAATCCACTTTTCACAAGTTTATATATTGTCCCTGTCGCTATGTCTCCTCCACCACGCACAATAACACATTTATTCATAATCCTTATGGCTTGATAATTTTATCAGCCTTCTCCATTCTTTCTACAATATCATACATATTTGTGACTGAACCCACCTGAAGTTCTTCTTTTAAATGGAAGAAATCTAAACAAGTTCCACAACTTACAATTTCTACTCCATTGTTCGCTAAATATTTTAAATCTTCTAAAGTTTCACTCTTTGTCGTTGTGATTTTTACACCCTCATTATAGAAAATCATTTCATCTGGCAAAACATCTTGTTTTGTCAAAGAGAAAATAAATGATTTCATTAAAATCGCACCTAAATCCGGATTGGAACCCATCACATTACTGGCGAACACTACAACCGTTTTAGGCTTAGCCAAGCTACAATCTGCATAAGTATATTCTACTTCAAAATCAGCTTCTTCATCACCCTTTGAAATTTCAACAATATAACCCTTACCCTCTTTTTTAGAATTTACCGTATAATTTTTTACTTTCGCAAACTTCGTTAAGTTTTCAACCGCAATTTCATTATCCACAATGGTTGAAACTGCATTTTCCTCTTTTAAAGCTTCTTTTGTTTTTACAACTGGAAGTGGACATTCCAATCCTCTACAATCTAAAGTTTTCATATCTCATTTACCTCACATATATATTATATTCATTTTTCTCAATGACTTCACCCACAACATACAATTCAAGATTATTTTCCTTAAAATCTATCTCTAGATTTTCTAAATCCTCTTTAGATACACTAGCTAATAAGCCACCACTTGTTTGTGGATCAAATAAAATTTCCTCTGTAAAAAAATCACAATCAAAATAAATCTTACCCTCTACACTATTGCGATTGGTTTGTGCTGCCCCACTTAAATAAAACTCTTCGACATACTTTTGGCAATCATCAAAATATGGAATCGAATCTTTATAAATCAATGCACTATTTTTTTCGTCTAACATCTCATTTAAATGCACCAACAAGCCAAATCCTGTTACATCCGTTAGAGCATGCACATCATATTTTTTTAAAATATCACACGCATACTTATTTAATGTAGTCATACTTTTAAAGACTCTTTCCTGCATTGATTTTGAACAATCATCCATACGTAACGCATTCAAAGTCAAACCAACCCCTAAAGGCTTCGTCAAAATCAAGACATCTTTACTTTCTGTGCCATTATTTTTCTTTACATCTTTTGGATTCACCAAACCAGTTACACTCAATCCATATTTAATGGAATCATCACGAATCGAGTGTCCACCAACCAAAGCACACTTAGCTTCAACTAACTTAGAATTTCCACCTTCAATAATCTTACCTAAAATATTCAAATCTTCATTTTCTGGAAAACATACAATATTTAAAGCTGTTTTGGGTGTACCATTCATCGCATAAATATCACTGAGTGCATTTGTAGCCGCAATTTGACCATACAAATATGGATCTTCAACCATAGGTGGAAAGAAATCCAAAGTCGATACAAAGGCATGATTTTCATCCATTTGATAAACAGCTGCATCATCTCTTGAATCAAAACCAACTAAGACATTACTATCTTTATAAGAATCAATTTTTTCTAGTATATGACTCAATTTTTTAGCACCCAATTTAGCACTGCATCCACCACTCTTACAATATATTTTTTCATTCATTAAAATTTCACCCTAACTATATCCTCATACAAAACGCCTTGTTCTTTTAAAAACATTCTCCACTTTTCAATATCTAAATCTTTCGACATAAAACACATACCACATCCAGCCTTCACACAACTAGGAACCGGTATCATACGCCCATTTTTTGTCTTTGATTCTAAATCTAGAACATCTTGAATACTTTTAAAAGTAATAATCAATACTTCCTCTTTATTCATTTTCAAATACTTCCTTAAATACTTGTTTTGAATATATTTCGATTTTTTCTTGAAACAATTTATATTTACGTACCAATTCTTTTCCCTCTAAAGTTAAGCAAGAGCCTCCACCATGACTTCCACCACTTGTCGTATGAACAAGCTCATAACCTAAATCTTCTTGAGCTCTTTTGATGATTTTCCAAGCCTTTGAATTTGACATTCCCATTTCTTTATAAGCCTTTGATAGAGAACCGTACTTATCACATAACTCCAATAGTTCTACAACGCCTTTACCAAAATTTGGTTCGTTATTACCAATTTGAATTTTTAGTTTATATCTCATTTTCCAAATCCACAATTCGGATATGTGCAAATATCACATCCTAAGCACAATCCACCTTCACCTAAATCACATAACTCTTCATATGTCACTGCATCTTTGGCAAGCAAACGACAAAGTATTAAATCAAATACCGTTCTTTTGGCATACATCACACATCCTGGAAGACCAACAATTGGAACTTCTCCTTTATAGGCAAGTAAAAACATAGCCCCAGGAAGAACTGGAGAACCATAGCTAATAATATTCGCCCCTGTATTCTTAATCGCAAGTGGTGTTCGATCATCTGGATCCACACTCATTCCACCCGTACATAAAACAATATCTACCCCTTGTGTCAATGCTTCATTGATTTTTTCTGTCACCATTTTATCGTCATCATCACAAATCGCATGATACACCATTTCACAACCAAACTCAGCCAATTTAGTTTGAATAACTGGTGTAAATGTATCTTGAATTCTTCCTTTATATACTTCGCTTCCTGTTGTGATCACAGCTGCTTTTTTTAATACAAACGGCTTAATTTCAAGAATACTAGATGTGATTAATGATCTAACTTTATCCATTTTTTCCTTTTCAATCACCAAAGGAATAATGCGCATACCCGCAAGTTTATCACCTGGATTTACTACTGTATTTGAGTGTCTTGTCGCAATCATCATCTGTCCAAATGAATTTACTGTGAACAAAGCCTTACGATCTACTTTCAACAACCCATGAATCTTGCTTTTTAATTCAATTTTTCCTTCTTTGATCTCGTCATACGACATATAATCATTCTTGCACATGTCTAGTAAAACCATAGCCGCCTCATTTTCATGCATCATACTCTCGTCGTTTTCCCAAACATATAAATGTTCTTTCCCAACTGACAACAATAAAGGAATATCTTCTTCTGTCACAATATGACCCTTACGAAAAAGGGCACCTTTTGTGACACCCTTAATGATCTGCGTTATATCATGACAAAGTACATGCCCTACGGCATCCTCAGTCTTGATTAATTTCATATTACTCTCCTTTTTTAAATCCGTATTTTTTGAATACTTTTAAAGCTTTATCACTCTTTAAGAATTCAATCAATGAATTGGCTTCATCTTTATGCTTTGTAGTCGATACACGACCTATTGGATATAGCACTGGTGTAACTAATAATGAATTATCGCACTCTGCCACTACTTCTACTTTATCACTACTTGCAGCATCTGTCGCGTAAACTAAACCAATTTCTGCATTTTGTGTTTCAACCTGAGATAACACTTCTGTTACATTTCCAGCTAAACTTAAACGATCTTGAATAGAGTCCCACACGCCTAAATTTGTCAAAGCTTCTTTTGCGTAGCTTCCTGCAGGAACCACTTCTGGATCTCCAATCGCAATAATGGAAGCATCACTAATATTGTCAAAACCAGTGACTGTTGTAGTGCTATCTTTTCCTTTGATCAACACCAATTTATTCTCTAATACATTTGAAATTGAATCGGCATCCACTAAATCTTCATCTTTTAAAGCGCTCATCTGTGTTGTAGCTGCACTAAAAAATACATCGGCATCTAATCCTTTTTCAATTTGAAGCTGTAATTTTCCACTACTATCATAGACCCCTTCAATCATTACATTTGGATATTCTTTTTCAAACATTGGGATCAATTCATCTTCAAACGCGTTTTCCAAACTTGCGGCTGCCGCAATTGTAAGTTTTACTTGTTCCTTTGGTTCATTAAAACTACACCCAAATAAACTTGTGACCATAACTCCAACCAATAAAATACTTAAACCTTTTTTCATATGATCTCTCCTTGTTTAATTTTATAATTTAGGTCACACAACTCATTTACTTCCTCTTTATCGTGCGATACAAAAATAACCGGTTTTGAAATTTGAAGCTCACTTTTAAGTTCCTGTAATAAATCTTCCTTCAAATCTTCATCTAAAGCACTAAATGGCTCATCAAATAAAAGAACATCGGGTTCATAAGCCATTAAACGAGTCAATGCCACCCTTTGTCTTTGTCCACCCGATAATTGTTTGGGATATCTTGAAGCAAGTTCACTAATTTGAAATTGTCTCATCACTTTCTTAACCACAATATCCACATCTTTTACTTTTCTAGCCCTTAATCCCACACTAATATTTTCATATACATTCATATTGGGGAATAGAGCATAGCTTTGAAACATATAGCCTACATTTCGTTTTTGAATCGGTACATTTATTTTCTTTTCTGAATCAAATAAAACACGACCATTCAAGACAATCCGTCCTTGATCTGGCGTTTCAATTCCAGCTATACATTTTAATGTCATACTTTTACCAGATCCTGAAGCGCCCATAAGCCCTAAAATATAGTCGTCCACTTGAAAGGAAACGTCTAAATCAAACTCTGCAAGTTTCTTATATATTTGTACTTCCAACATTTAGAAACTCCTTTTCTTTCGAACATACAACTGATATAGATTCAACAAGATCACAGCTGTAAAACAAATACCAATGATCACCCATACATAAAAAGCAGCCGATTCTATATCCCCACTCATCACTTCACTATATACAGCTACAGGAAGTGTTCTTGTCTTTCCAATAATATTTCCTGCAAGCATCGCCGTTGCCCCAAACTCACCTAAGCCACGCGCAAACGCAAGTACACCACCACTAATAATTCCTGGCAAGGCATTGGGTATCAATACTTTCAAGAAAATGTTCCATTCGCTCATTCCTAAAGTTCTTGCGGCATATACTAAATCTGTGTCCACTTGTTCAAAAGCACCTCTAGAATTTCGATACATGAGTGGAAATGAAATGACCACAGCTGCAATCACAGTCGCACTAAAACTAAATGCGATGCGAACACCAAATACATTCATAAAGAATTTGCCTATGGGTTGATTTACGCCAAAAATCATCAATAAGAAAAAGCCAGCTACTGTAGGTGGCAAAACCATAGGCAAAGTAAAGATTCCATCAAAGATCATTTTCAAAGCTTCACTCTTTCTTGAATAAATCCACCATGCAGCAAGTAAACCAAGAATAAAGGTAATCACAATTGTGATACTTGCGGTTTTTAAAGATATCCAAATTGGCGTTAAATCCAAATTACTTCCTTGCACACTCACTCGCTTCACCTTTCATGATTTCTAAGCCATGTTTTAATGGGCCTAAAATTATATCTAGACTTTCCTTAACCGCCTTAGGACTTCCTGGCAAGTTAATAATCAACGTTTTATTTCTTAATACACTCACACCACGAGACAACATCGCCTTATTTGTATACTTCATCGATTCATAGCGCAATGCTTCACTAATACCTGGAACATTTCTAGTCATGACTTTCATTGTGGCTTCTGGTGTCACATCACGAACACTAAGTCCAGTACCTCCAGTTGTAAGAATCAAATCGTTTTGGCAACGATCACTTAAATTGATAAGTTGCGAAACAATTTCATTTTCGTCATCCGCAATCACTGTCACACCTGTCACATTGTATCCATGTTCTGACATAATCTTTTCGATCAATGGACCACTCTCATCTTTTCTTTGCCCTATACTTGCCTTATCACTTAATGTCAATACGGCTACACGCATTCTAGAATCTTTATTTTCAATGACTTCAACGGTATCCCCAACACAAATGTGACCGCCATGTATTACACGTGTAAATACACCTTGATGAGGCATGATACACTGTCCTACTTGATGATAGATAGCACAATGAGAATGGCAACTTTTACCGATTTGCGTCAGTTCGAGTAATACATCCCCAATTTTAAATTGTGTTCCTACAGGATAACTTGTGAATTCAATACCTGAAACAAGTAAATTTTCTCCAAAGGCACCATCTTCTACATTGGCACCTTTGGCCTTAAATTCTTCACGCTTTTCATAGGACAATAAAGAAACTTGGCGATGCCATTTACCTGCATGCGCATCCTTTTCTAGTCCATGATCTTCAATGATTTCAATATCTTGAACCGGATGTTTTTCTGTTCCCTTTTGTTCGCTAATACAAATTGCCTTAATTATTCCTTCCATACAAAATCCCCGCTTTTTCCTCCTGATTTAGAAACCAAATGCACATTTTTTATTTCCATATCTTTACTTACAGCTTTACACATATCATAAATTGTCAAAAGACAAATATTTACACCTGTCAAAGCTTCCATTTCTACACCTGTTTTCCCATTACACTTCACTGTACAATATGCATAGATCAAACAATTCACTTTATCAATCTCAAAATCAATATTGACCTTATTGATCATTAAAGGATGACACAAAGGAATCAAATCACTCGTCTTTTTTACGCCCATGATTCCGGCAATACGAGCTACACCAAGTACATCTCCTTTTTTCATATCACTATGTTCTATTTTTTCAACAATCTCTTTATTTACTAATATACTTCCAACGGCACAAGCACTTCTTGAAGTAATATCCTTCTCACTTACATCCACCATACGTGCATTTCCATGTTCATCAAAATGTGTTAATTCCATTTTATCCTCCAATTTCATTCATCACCGTCGATGAATGTTCTTCTTCAAAATGATGTTCCTTGGGCTTTTTGAATATCCATTCTCTCATCACTTTTTCTAGTTCTTCCAAATTATTTAGATAAGGTTTTAAATCCACACCATCCATATGGAATAAACATAATTTCAAACGTCCTACACTGCTTAAGCGTACACGATTGCATTCACTACAAAACTTATTATGTAAAGCTTCAATAAAACCAATGTATCCCTGAAACTCTGGTATTGTATAATAGTGGGCTGGTCCATTACCAAGCTTATGATCATATACATTTAATATGTAATTCTTTTGCACATATTCAATTAATTCATTCATTTTTGTGTTTCGATCACTATTTTTTAATGGCATCAATTCAATAAAGCGTAACGCAATCTTTTTATCTTTGATAAGTTCTAACATAGATTCAAATCGAGAAATTGAAAATAGATTGTCCACAACACAATTTACTTTCACCCCAATGCCAATCTCATAGGCATATTCTAAATTCAACAAAACCTTCTTCAAATTGTTCATTTTACATATTTTCAAATATTCCGCTTCATCAAGTGTATCGATTGAAAAGTTAATACAGTCAAGTCCTATTTTTTTTAGTTCATCTAAATCTGTAAAAGAAAATAAACTTCCATTGGTTGTGAGAGTTACTTGTTCAACTCCATCTAATTCTTTCAATCTACGAATAAAATCAATATAACCTTTACGAAGTGTGGGTTCTCCACCCGTGATTTTAAATCGAGTGATTCCTAAAGTAATGGCACATCTACAAATATCTAAAATTTGCTCATACGTCAATATATCCGAATGACAAAGGTGTTTTGAGATATCTGGCTTGCAGTAGTAACAAGCATAGTTACATCTGTCAGTTAATGAGATTCGCATATAATTTATATTTCGACCAAATGAATCTTGCATAAAATCCTTTCCGTTATTCTCAAGTGAGAATAACCAACTGATTCAATTTTATCATTGAATTCACATTTTATCTACTTTAAAATGGAATCATGAAACGATGTACGTGGTGCAATCTAAGCAATCCAAAATATATTGCATATCATGATTATGAATGGGGAAAACTAAATACAGATGAAAAATATCTATTTGAAATGTTGATCCTTGAATCTTTTCAGGCAGGTCTTAGTTGGCAGTGTGTTCTAAATAAAAGAGAAGCTTTTAAAGAGGCGTATGATGATTTTGACATTGATAAAGTCATTGAGTATGACGAAAAGAAAATCGAACAATTAAGTAACAATCCAAATATTATTCGAAACAAATTAAAGATCAAAGCGAGTATTTCAAATGCGAATATTTTTAAATCCATTCAAGAAGAGTATCAAACTTTTTATAATTATTTATGTACTTTTACACATGGAAAGATTATTTATGAAACAGGAAAAACTACATCGACTCTTTCAGATTCCATCTCAAACGACCTAAAAAAAAGAGGCATGAAGTTTGTGGGAAGTACCATTATATACTCCTTTCTTCAAGCCATCGGTGTGATTTATTCTCATGAAAAAGATTGTTTCTTATACAAAGACTAATCCCATGTTTTCCAAAGATTTGGTGCATAGCCAACTGTCGCCAATTTGCCATTTCGCACGATTGGCGTTTTTAATATGTGCTGATTGAGATACACTTTATCTTCTTTATCCGACAAGTAATTCAACATTGTCAATAATTCTTTATCCTTCGCCTTTGAATCAATCATGGAATCGATGCCAACTTGTCTAAGCACGCTCTCAAATTCTTTCTTACTCATTTCTTTTTCGTCTAAATTAATAAACTGAAACTTAATATTTCTTTCTTTAAAATAGCGTTGTGCTTTCTTTGTATCAAAACACTTATTCTTACCAAAAATCTGTATATTCATCGCATTAACCTTTCTACTCTTTTTTGTACTTCATCATATAGTGCCTCAATCTCAAATCCTACATAAAAATGTCCATCTTCATATAGAATTTTTCCATTAACCATAGTACATTTTACATTGGATTTAGATCCACTGTATACAATATTTTTTGCGATATTATGAATTGGCTGCATATTCGGTTGATGTAGATCTAAAATAATTAAATCTGCCAACTTTCCAGCTTCAAGTACACCACAATCTAAATTTAAAGCTTTAGCTCCGTTTACAGTTGCCATTTTCAACACTTCATAAGCATCGACTGCAGAAGCATCACAGTTTTTATATTTTGCGAGTCCTGTCACCAAAAACATTTCCCTAAACATATCTAGACAATTATTACTGGCTGGCCCATCCGTACCTAGACATATATTAATCTTTCTTTGAAGCATTGCTTGAATAGGAGCTATACCACTAGCTAGTTTTAAATTGGATGCTGGATTCGTGACGATATTTAAATGTTTTTCTTTAAACAAATCCAAATCATGTTCACTCATATGCACGCAATGAAAGGCTCCACCACCATAGTCATATACACCTAGATCACATAAGTATTCAACAGGACTAAGTCCCGTCTTTTCTTTGCATGTATTTACTTCATATTCTGTTTCACTTAAATGCGTATAAACAGGTGCTTTATATTTATGAGATAATGCAGCTACTTGTTGAATCTTTTCTTTGGAGTTGGTGTATTCATGACTAAAGCCAAGGACATAAGAAATCAAACTATTTTCTTGATTATATTCATTAAAGCAGCGTTCTACATCTTCTACAGATAGACAAAAATCATTAACAGCTCCACATAAAACTGTACGATATTTCATGTCTAAGCTTGCCTTAACAATAGCTTCAGGATTTAAATACATATCAAAATTTGTGGTAATTCCACTCGTTAGATATTCTAATATAGCTAACTTAGAAAAATAATAAATATCTTCTTCCGAAAGTTTTGTCTCAATAGGAAATACCTTTTCGTTAAGCCATTGTTGAAGTGGCATATCGTCGGCTATTGATCTTAAAAATGTCATTCCAGAGTGTGTATGTGCATTAATAAATCCTGGCATAATTAGATTCTTTTGTACATCTATTTCTCGATCAAAACAAAAAGAAGAATCTTTTACTTTTCCTACATATATAATCTTATTATCTTCCACCCAAACTTCACCTAAAAAGATATCAAAATCTTTCATTGTGAGTACTCGTGCATTATAGAATCTTGTACGCATATGCATCCCTTCTTTCTAATCTAATCATTCCACAAAACCAACAAGAAAAAAAGCAAATATCAAATTGCATATTCACTTTTCAAATTATATTATTAAATTAATAAGGAGTTTTTTATCATGAAATACGATTTTACAACACTATTAAACCGTCAAGGCCATGATGCACTCGCCCTTGATGTATTACCTATCAAAGATGTAGAGGTAGATCCAAATTTTTCTAGGATTCCTATGTGGGTTGCAGATATGAACTATCCTGTTTTCGAAAACATTCAAAGACACATGATCAACCGCATCAATGAACCTCATTTTGGTTATTTTGAAATGCCAGAAGATTACTATAAAGCCATTCAGTTCTGGCAAAAAGAAACACATGGCATAGATGTAGAAAAAGAAGCTATCGGATATGAAAATGGTGTTCTTGGTATATTATCAAGTGCTTTACAGGCTTTTACATCTAGCGGTGAAGCCATTCTAGTACAATCCCCTTGTTATATTGGATTTATTCATACATTAAATAATCTAGGAAGAAAAATTATTGATAGTCCATTAATAAAAGAGAATAACTGGTCACTTGATTATGAGGATATTGAAAAGAAGATCATCAAACACAATATTCATTTTGCACTATTTTGTTCTCCACACAATCCAACGGGAAGAGTCTGGAAAAAGGAAGAAATCCAAAAATTCATGGATATCTGTAAAAAAAATGATGTTTTAGTTTTTAGTGATGAAATCTGGTCGGATCTAGTACGTAAAGAAAATACGCATATTCCTACACAATTCGTAAGTGAAGATGCCAAGAAAAGAACGATTGCCGCTTATGCTCCAAGTAAGACATTCAATCTTGCAGGTTTAGTCGGTTCCTACCATATTGTTTATGACAAATATCTGCGCGATCGATTAAATAAACAGGCTTCTTTATCTCACTATAACTCACCTAACATATTAAGTATTCATGCCCTTATGGGTGCTTATTGTAAAGATGGATTGGATTGGGTTAGCGAGCTTAATGAGGTAATTGCGAATAATGTAGATTATGCGATAGATTTTATCCACACTCATTTCAAAGGTATTGAAGTCATAAAACCAGAAGGAACGTATATGTTGTATCTAGATTGCACAAAGTATTTAGATACACACGATATCACCATGGATGAACTATTAAAGAAAGGTGTACATTATGGTGTATGTTGGCAAGATGGGCGTCCCTTTATGAACCCCAATACGATTCGAATGAATTTAGCTTTACCAACAAGTTTAGTAGAAGAAGCATTTTCTCGTTTAAAGGAATTTGTATTTTAATAAAAGAAAGAGGAATTTGATTATGAAAAGTACAACAAAAAAATTAGTATCTTGTGCTCTATGCATTGCGATAGGCGTATTGCTTCCCATGGCCTTTCATGTGATACCAAATGCCGGAAGCATATTTTTACCCATGCACATTCCTGTATTGATTTGTGGATTATTTTGTGGAACCCCATACGGTTTGGCATGTGGAATGATTACACCCTTTCTTTCCAGTATGACGACAGGAATGCCTCCAGCTATGATTTTGCCCCAAATGATGATTGAACTAGCCGTATATGGTTTAGTTACTGGTTTATGTTCGAAATATATTCCACAAGAAAATGAAATGTCAAAATTATACATGAGTTTAATTATTGCGATGCTTGCAGGAAGAATCGTGAATGGCTTAATCAACACATTTGTACTAAGTACGCAAGGCTATACACTATCTGTATTTATGACGGCAAGCTTTATTACTTGTCTTCCTGGAATCATCCTTCAATTGATCGTTGTTCCTATTTTAGTTCGCATTTTAAATAAAACCGCAGCCTAGCTACGGTTTATTTCATTTCAACTAATTCATATTCTCGATTTCCCAAGCCAATCTTTTGTGCATGTTCTAAACAAGATTTCCATTCCGATTCCGGTGTCGAATTTGTGAAATGGTCATGATGATCACAGAAGTTTGGATCATGTAGATGTTTATCTAATTGTGATCCTGGCATTGGTTTTGCCTTCATACATAAATCCACGCAGGCTTGATCTAGGGCAAGTGGATCAAAAGATGCCAACATTCCAATATTTGGTAGAATCGGTAAATCATTTTCGGCATGACAGTCACAGTTTGGTGAAACATCCACAATCAAAGAAATATGGAAGTTAGGACGTCCATCCACAACAGCTTTTGTGTATTCCGCCATACGCTTATTCAATAATTCATTCGCATTATAGTTATTGAAGGAGATCGCATCAAAGTTACATGCGCCTAAACAACGCCCACAGCCAACACAATTTGTTTCATTGATATGCATCTTATGTGTTGTTTCATCATATTCCAATCCATTATTTGCGCATTCTTTAAGACATTGTTTACAACCACGACATAATTTTTCATCAACATGCGGAATACCTGAACAGTGTTGTTCTTTTTTACCAGCACGTGAACCACATCCCATACCTATATTTTTAATGGTTCCACCAAATCCAGTTGATTCATGGCCTTTAAAGTGCGTCAAAGAAATAAATACATCGGCATCCATTATAGCTCGACCAATCTTAGCTGTTTGACAATATTCTCCACCAACGACAGGCACTTCAATATCGTCCGTTCCTTTTAGTCCATCTCCTATCAAAATGGGACATCCTACAGTAAGTGGTGTAAAGCCATTTTGCCAGGCACATTCTAAGTGTTCCAAGGCATTCTTTCTTGATCCTGGATACATTGTATTACAATCGGTTAAGAATGGTTTTCCTCCTAATTCTTTTACCACATCCACAATGGCACGTGCATAATTTGGTCTTAAATATGCAATGTTTCCTAATTCTCCAAAATGCATTTTAATTGCGACAAACTTTCCATCTAAATCCAAATTGGCAATTCCTGCTTTCTTAGCCAACAATTGCAATTTTGTAGGTAAACCCTCACCTAATTTGCGGGTATGAAAATCCGTATAGTATACTTTTGATTTTTCCATCAAATATCACCTCACTTTTATTTTACAATCCCCCAAAAAATGATACAATGCAAAAAAATGAAAAAAAAGGAAGTGTGATTATGAAAGAATTGTCAAAAAGAACAGAGACATTTACAGATTCTGTAATTCGAAGAATGACAAGAATCGCAAATCAATATGATGCGATCAATCTATCGCAGGGATTTCCTGATTTTGATCCACCAAAAGAAATATTGAATCGACTCGAACAAGTTGCTCATGAAGATTATAACCAGTATGCGATTACTTGGGGTGCCCAAAACTTTAGAGATGCCTTAGCCAAGAAACAATCAAAATATATGAATCTAGATTTAGATTCCAACAAAAACATCGTTGTCACTTGTGGAAGTACTGAAGCCATGATGGCAGCCATGATGAGTGTTTGTGATCCAAACGACAAAGTGATTGTCTTCTCCCCATTTTATGAAAACTATGGAGCAGATACCATTCTTTGTGGTGCCAATCCAATTTATGTTCCTTTACATCCTCCTGTATTCAACTTTAATAAAGAAGAATTAGAAAGTGCGTTTAAACAAAATCCAAAAGCGTTGATTTTATGCAATCCAAGCAATCCTTGTGGAAAAGTCTTCTCAAAAGAAGAGTTGGAATATATCGCTAGTCTTGCCATAAAATATGATACATATGTGATTACGGATGAAGTATATGAACATATTGTATATGCCCCATACAAACATACATATTTTGCCTCTTTACCGGGTATGTTTGAAAGAACCATTTCCTGTAGTTCCCTATCTAAAACGTATTCCATTACAGGGTGGCGTTTAGGCTATTGTATTGCCCCAGAACATATCATCGAACAAATCAAGAAAGTACATGACTTTTTAACGGTTGGTGCGGCTGCCCCACTTCAAGAAGCAGCTGTAGTAGGGCTTGAATTTAGTGATGCTTATTATGATGAACTACAAAAGCTATATACACACAAGAAAGATTTATTCATCAATGGCTTAAAAGAATTAAATATTCCACATACCGAACCGCAAGGCGCTTACTATGTCATGGTTGATATCAGTGAGTTTGGCTATGATTCGGATTTAGATTTCTGTGTGGATCTCATTAAAAATGTGGGCGTAGCAGCAGTTCCAGGATCTAGTTTCTTTAAAGAAGAAGAAAATCGCTATATTCGTTTCCACTTTGCGAAAAAAGATGAAACTTTACTAGCGGCATTAGATCGATTAAAAGATATGCGTGCAAAAATGCCTTATAAGAAAACCGTTGGGTAGTAATCCAACGGTTTTGTCTTTTATCACTATTATTCACGAATTTTAAAAATGTTCAACGCACATATTTAACGAAATTTAAAAATGTTTTATAGCATCATTTAACGAAAATGAAAAATGTTAATAAAATCCTGTATTATATATATAAAGAAAATTCTGTTTTTTCCATTAAAAGTTCACTATTTTTCACAAGAAAAAAGACTCACCGAAGTGAGCCAATTATTAAAATTGAGATTTAGGATTCTTACCTTGAATAAAATCACGAATATCTGAACATAATTCATGAACATTATCTTCACCAAGATAAATCATATGTCCACTTTGGTATCCTTTCCAGAATACACGATCTTTTGGTAGTCCTGCATGATCCATTGTGTGCCATGCATATCCAAATTCAGTACATAGATCAAACCATCCATTCGCAAAGAATGCTCGCATTCCTGGTCTTCGCGTCAAGGCATAACGTAATTCTTCTGCGGTTGTACCTTTCTTTTCTTCTTTATCCCAATGCATATAATAATCAGTTCCTGGAATAAAGTTACGGTCTAATTTTACATTTAATTTTGGAAGTAGATCTCCTGTAAATGCAGCATAGAAGAATGTATCATAACGATCAGCTGTCGCATCATCCCACAATGCCTTTTTGATTTCATCTTGTTCAGGATCTAATAAAGGACGAGTGACACGACCATCATAGCGAGATACTGCTTTTCCTTTTGCCTTTAATACTTCTTGACGATAGTCATCATCATCAATTTTTAAGCCATGACGAATCAAGTATTCTCTAGAAACACCTGTATAATAACTTACCTTTTCTAAGATATGTTCTTTTTCTTCTTCCGAAATGGCTTCTCCTTTATAAAGTGCAAGTACATAATCATGGTCTGCGAAATCCTTAGCTTCTTTTACAAATTCTTCCACACTTTGATCTGTTGGATGATTGTGATACCAGTTTACACCTGCATATGTTGGGAATCCCAATACACTTGTTTCAACAGGTAAGCCTTCGCCAAAGTATTTACCTACAGTAACTGTATTTCCAATAAATACAATACCATCAAAGGCAATACCATAGCCTCTTTCTCTTCCCATTGTGGCAGCAATTCCAGCAGCGACTGCACTACGAGTACATCCATAACTTTCACCACATAAATATTTTGGTGACAAGCCACGATTATAACGACGAACCCAAGCTTCAAGCACTGTCAATAAGGCTTCTGCATCTTGTTCAATGCCAAAGAAATCTTTCTTTTTACTTTCATCAATCAATACACCATATCCAGTTCCAACAGGATCAATCAATACGATATCCGCAATATCAATCAAACAATCTGGATTATCAATGACTTTATAAGGTCCAAAAGCACTTTCACGATCCACCTCATCATACTGCATACGACGCGTTCCTAGAAAACCTGCATGAACATACATACAACTTGATCCAGGACCTCCATTATACGCAAAGACAACAGGACGATTAGCTGTATCTTCCACATCACTTCTAAAATAGGCATACGTAAAAATCGATGCGACTGGATTTCCATCTGGTCCATAGATGACATTGTCTTCGCAAATTGTATGATATGGAATTTCTTTTCCTGACAATGTAATTTTTCCATCCGACTCAAAACGAGCGGGTTTAAAAGTATCTGGTTTAAAGCTTTCAGTTTTATACATAATTCGTTTCCTCCACAATAATTCCATTATAGAACGTAGTGAAAAATAGTCAATGTAAATTATTACATTTTTGTAAATAAAAATGAAAAGAGAGAAACTATTCATTTCCCTCTTCATCATATGTATCTAAAAAGTGATGTCTTGCATGATCATCCTTATAGGCAATCACGGTTTTAAGACTTACATTTTCTACACTCTTAAAAATATTTTGTTCTACAAACGGATTGACTTTCTTCAATTCCTTGATTAAGTTTTTCATTTCTAAACGCTTTGACTTGGATTGTGTTAAACATGTTTCATTGGCACAAGCCTGAGTGAATTTGCACGCACACTGAATGAAATACAGATTGTTGTGTTTAGCCCAAGCCTTAACGTCATCTTCACGAATTAAATACAAAGGTCGAATAACTTCCATACCCTTAAAGTTATTGGAATGTAACTTTGGCATCATCGTTTGAATTTGTCCACCATATAACATCGACATTAAAATGGTTTCAATCACATCATCATAATGGTGTCCCAACGCTATTTTGTTACACCCTAAATTCTTGGCATAGTTATACAAATGACCTCTTCGCATTCTTGCACATATATAACATGGATTCTTTTCAATATTAAAAACATTGTCAAAAATATCACTCTCAAAGATTTCAATTGGAATATTTAGCCTTTGGGCATTTCTTTCAATAACCTCACGATTTTCTTTTGAATAACCAGGATCCATCACAATATATTTCACATCAAAATGAACGGGTGAATGTTTATATAGCTCTTGAAAACATTTCGCCATCAACATCGAATCTTTTCCACCCGAAATACATACCGCAATACAATCTCCTTCTTTGACAAGCTCATAATCACGGATGGCTTTGGTAAATTTTGACCAAATCTTTCTTCGATACGTTTTAATAATACTTCTTTCGACTTGAGCACAAAAATCATCCGACACATTTGCGTTCATCTTATCCATGACTATTGAAACATAGCCACCATCTACACTATACGCTTCATATTTTTCCTGCAATTTTTGTGCAACAATATCACTGACATAGCCTTGAGCGCAAACGACAATGATCTTCTTAGTTGAATCAAATTCTTTGGATAAAACACTTTCTCCACTTAATACAATACTGTTCTCGATTGGATTTTTAAAGGCTTCTTCGGCATCACGAATATCAATTAAGATATATTCTTCTTTATTTAATTGTTTTAATTGTTCTACTGAAATTTTCATGAGACTATTCTAACATAATATTGAATTTTTGGATGAAAAAGCGCAAAATATGGAAAAAAAAAGGAAGTTTGATTATGACACAAGATATGACACAAGGTAAAATCATGCCTATGTTAGTTCACTTTACCATTCCCTTAGTGTTGGGCAATCTATTCCAATTAACATATAATGCCGTTGACAGTATTATTGTAGGCCACTTTGTAGGAAAAGAAGCTTTGGCCGCTGTTGGAATTTGTAATCCAATCACAACCCTATTTATTCTATTCTTAAATGGACTTTGTATGGGTGCAAGTATATTGATTGGCATGTATTATGGGGCCAAAGATAATGATAAATTATCTCGTCAAATGAGCACAACCATGCTTGCGGGACTTGTATTTTCACTTGTATTAACACTTGTCTGTATACTCTTTTCAGTACAGATTCTTAAATTTATGCAGGTAGATTCATCCATTTTAAATAGGACTACCACCTATCTTCAAATCATCTTTACCGGTTTAGTCTTTACCTTTTTATACAACTTCTTTGCGAGTACACTACGCGCTTTAGGCGACAGTAAATCACCCCTATATTTCTTGATTATCAGTTCCATTCTAAATATTTTTGGAGATTTATTCTTTGTGGTTATTTTACATGCAGGAAGTAAAGGATGTGCTATTTCTACTGTGATTAGTGAAGCTTTATGCTGCCTATTCTGCATTCTATATATCCAAAAGAAAGTGCCACTTCTACAACTGGGTAAAAAGTGGCTGGTATTTGATATTTCATTATTAAAAAGAACCATTGCGTATGGTTGGGCCAGCGCAATGCAGCAGGCGACTGTACAACTTGGAAAGCTTGGTATTCAAATGATTGTCAATACGATGGGTGTATCGGTTGTAGCTGCCTTTACGGCCGTCAATCGAATTGATGACTTTGCGTATACCCCGGAGCAAAACATTGCTCACTCTATGACAGCTTTAATGGCACAAAATAATGGTGCCGGAAATAACAATCGTATGCAAGAGGGATTTCGTTGCGGAATGGTCTTAGAATTCATCTACGGTATATTTATCTTTCTAGTATGTTTTATCTTCGCAAAACCATTAATGTGTCTATTTGTACAAGATGAAGAAGTTATTATGCATGGAGTGACTTATCTACATTTAATTTCCATCATGTATATTCTTCCTGCCTTCACCAATGGAATCCAAGGTTTCTTTAGAGGGATTGGAGATTTAAAGATTACACTCACTTCAAGTCTAGTGAATATGACAGTTCGAGTTATTGTGGCTGCTCCACTTGTATTTAGCTTACATCTAGGCATCGAAGCTTTACCATACTCATATCTAGCTGGATGGATTGGTATGTTGGTGGTTGAACTTCCATTGCTTATTCGTACATACAAAGCTTATGAATAAGACTTGTGTATAATTTACACAAGTTTTTTGCTTTCCTTTTATATAAAGCATTTATTACAATCTACACTATTTTTCCAACCCATATTTTTGTATTTTATCCACTTTTCCAACCTTTTTTATGCCATTTTTAACAACTTTTCCAACTTTTTGATTCAATTATTTAGAAAACTTTAAGATTTATCACCAAAGTTAATTAATATTTATTCGTTATATTAATCATGATGATAATTTATGACAAATAAAAACATACAAAACATAACACACTTTGGATTTATCCTTATGATTCTTATTTGCGTTTATTTCTTTTCACAAGGATACTTCACAAATCCACAGCTTCTACAATCTGCACTATCTAAGGCAGGCATTTTGGCACCCTTACTTTTTATTTTTCTACAAATCATTCAAGTGATTATTCCTATTATTCCCGGTGGTGCATCAAGTGCCTTGGGTATTACAGCTTTTGGAGCCGTCAATGGATTTATATATAACTATATAGGTATTTGTATCGGATCCATATGCATCTTTTTACTTGTTCGTAAATATGGTCATAGAATCATTCTAAAATTATGTAAAAAGAAAGATTACGACAAATATTTGAAGTATACATATGATCAAAATAAATTTGATACCTTCTTTATGTTAGCTATTTTCTTACCTTGTGCACCCGATGATCTCTTGTGTATGCTTGCAGGACTGACACATATGTCGCTCAAAAAATTTGTCTGGATCATTCTTTTGGGTAAACCCTTATCTTTAATGGCTTATTCTTATGGTCTTACTCAGTTGTTTCAAATTATCGAAAGGTGGTTATAATTATGTTATACATTGGAATATTATGTGCATGCATTGGATTTTATTTACATTATTAAAAGGAGAACTTTATGGAACATACAATATTAGTGGTAGAAGACGAACAAGGGATTCGTGAAGCCATCGGAATTTATATGAAGAATCAAGGATACAATGTGATTCTTGCCGCAAATGGAAAAGAAGGCTTGGAAAAGATTGAAACAAACGATATTCATTTAGCCATCGTAGATATTATGATGCCTGTTATGGATGGCATTTCTATGGTCATGGAAGCAAGAAAACATCACGACTTTCCGATTCTATTTTTAAGTGCAAAAAGTGAAGATATCGATAAAATCACAGGTTTAAATATTGGTGCCGATGACTATATCACCAAGCCATTTCAAAGTATGGAACTCGTCGCAAGAGTGCGTTCACATTTAAGAAGATATGAACAAATCTTAAATCTAAAAAATGAGACAAAGAACGAAGATGAGTATATGATTGGTGATCTTGTGTTAAATAATACGACAAAAAGAGTAACATTAAATTCAAAGGATATTAAATTAACGCCAAAAGAGTTTGATATTTTAAAACTATTGATTTCGCACCCTGGACAAGTCTTTTCTAGCCAACAAATCTATGAATTGGTATGGAAAGAAGAAGCTATTAACACAGAAACGATTATGGTTCATATTCGTAAATTACGTGAAAAGATTGAGGCCAACCCTAAAAAGCCAATCTACATCAAGGTTGTATGGGGGCAGGGCTATAAAATGGAGAATACACAATGAAAAAGAAGAATATTTTTTTAACAATACTATGTGCTTTATGCATCATTAGTTCTTGTATAGTGACAAGTTTTTATCCAAATGTTTCTACAGCTACTCCAACAAAGCTTCCTGAAACTTTAGAACAAAATCTTACAGCTTTTATTCTAGCTAAAAAATTGGAACAAGATCCAAAGTATGAATATATTACTTTTGAGAAAGATACACCGGAAGATATTCAAAAGGATATAAAAAAAGGGTTAAACTCGTCTTTAACTAGCGCAAAAAATATTTTTGAGAACGATCCAAACTTCTTTTATACGTGTGATGTAAACAATAAAATCACTTCAAAACAATTTAATGTGAATGTAAAGAAAAAAGATACAAGATATTATGACACTTTGGATTCGAATACTTTAAATGTAACGGATAATATTGTGAATCTTATTAACTATAACAGTGAAAAGTATTATGAATACTGTGATGGCACATATTATTGTGATGGAGAGCCATTTCCAGGCTATACACTTCATATGCCAAGTGATGTCGTATTAACATTCTATATTCCAGCTGTTTTAAATTATGATAATACAAGTCTAATTGACCTCTTAGATTTAGATGCCGATCAATATGCCTATTTCTTTGTGACTTCCTTCTTGATTTGTAGTGCCATTATCGCTCTATATGTCTTCCTTAATAAATATGCGTATGAAAAAGAAGCCTACATCTTTAGACATGTGAATAACTGGTTATTTGAACCTGCATTCCTATTATTTCTAACAATTGATGCCCTGCTAGCTAGTGGTACATGTATATTAACTACCTATTCGATTGAAGGTACATTCTTACACATTCTAAATCGTTATCATATTGAATTGAGTCAGCCTATCGTATATGGAGTGAACATTCTTGCGTGGTCTATCACACTATTCTTTATCGGTCTATCCGTATATTGGTTAAAATGTCAATTTACAACATCGATTAAAGATTGGTTCTTTCATAGAACTTTAATTGGTAACTTTATTCTTTATTTCTCAAATAAAGTGGAACGAATCATTTCAACTGATTTATCGGATAAAATCCTTAAAAAATATATTATTTTCTCAACATGTCTAATTTTGATTCTTGCGTTTATATCATTGCTTAACATTCCATTCTTCTCTTTCTTTATCGTCGTTACAGCATTAATTGGCATTAGTGTTGTGGGCTATAAGAAAATCAAAAATGTGCAAAGTCAATATCAAGACATATTACATATGACAGAAGATCTATCGAGTGGTAATTTTGAGAATATCAAGCCTGCAGATTCTGGTTTATTCCAATCTTTAAATAATAATATCTATCAAATTAAGGATGGTTTTGAACAAGCTGTAAAAGAACAAGTACAATCACAAAATCTAAAGACGGAATTGATTTCAAATGTATCGCATGATTTAAAAACACCATTAACAGGTATTAAAAATTATGTAGAGTTATTAAACGATCCTAGTATTAGTGAGGAAGATAAAAAGAGTTATTTAGAACGATTGAATCAATACACCGATCGTCTAAGCATTCTAATCACAGATTTGTTTGAAGTATCCAAAGCCAATAGTGGTAATATTGATTTAGAATATTCTGATATTAACATCATTGAATTTATGGAGCAGGTATGTGCTGAAAATGAAGAGCTTCTAAAAGCTAAAAATCTTCAGCTTGTGACAAATCTTCCAGAAAAAGAAATTCATGTATGTTTGGATGGAAATAAGACGTATCGTATTTTTGAAAACTTATTTACGAATATTTCTAAGTATGCACTTGAAAACACACGTGTATTTTTGGATGTGAAAGATATTGGTAATTCAGTTATGATCACAATGAAAAACACTTCGAAAGCACCGCTTGATTTTGATAGTGATATTACCGAACGTTTTGTGCGTGGAGATAAATCAAGGCATGAAGCAGGCAGTGGTCTAGGACTAGCCATCGTAAAGAGTTTTACCGAAGTACAAAATGGCACATTTATGATTGAAACAGATGGGGATCTCTTCAAATCCATTCTAAGTTTTCATAAATCCTGAAAAGTGTAGAATTCTACAGAAAAAATGATTGTAGATAAAATAAAGTGGTCAAAAATCCTAAAGTAAAGGATACAGGCCACTTTTTATCTGTGTATCATTAATTTATAGTCAGAAAAAATGTAGAATTCTACAAAAAAATGATTAGAAATGATAAAATCAAAATTATTTTGGCACACTTACCAACAAATCGATATTACCTTGGATGGAGTATCTTTTTGTATGACTTGTGATGATAAAGCCAATGCCTGCTTGAATATCATAATCTTTTCCATCAATATGTAAGATTCCATTTCCGCTTAATGGTAAGCATAAGGAATAAGAAAGATTATTGATCTGAATTTCATTTTGAATCTTATATCGAGTCACACTAAAATATTTTTCATTCACATATTCAACAACTTCATTTCCTTCTAACATCGTAACTGTTGGATGCACATCTGGTTCAATATGCGGTGTATTTGTGACTTCAATAGCCTGATCAATATGTAGTTCTCGCATATTCCCATTGGCATCTTTTCTGTCATAATCATATATACGATATGTAACATCACTGGATTGTTGCACTTCAGCCATCATTAGTTTCCCCTCAATACCATGAATCGTTCCTGCAGGTGTATAAACAAATTCATTTGCGTGTACCGGTTTTCGAATAAGTAAAGTATCCCAAGCTTTTTCCTCTACAGACTTTCTAAATTCTTCTTTTGTCTTGGCACTATGTCCACGAATGATTTTTGTACCTTCTACCACATCTAGCCACAGGCAGAATTCAGCCTTACCATAATCATTTTCATGTTTTCTAGCATATGCATCATCTGGATGGACTTGTACGGAGCATGGTTCTTGAATTTCATTGATTTTAACTAATAGAGGAAACTTATCGTGAGGATCATTCGCAAATAATTCTCTGTGATTTAAATATACATCTTTTAATGTTTCCCCTTTATATTTTCCATTTTTAATTTTGCTCAATCCATTATCATGTGCACTAATTGCCCAATATTCTCCAATCTTTTTATCCATAGGACCAAAGCCAAACTTTTCTTGAATACGCATTGAACCATATGGCTTTTCTTTCATAGGTGAATCTAAAAATAATACTTTTTCCATATCTTACTCTCTTTCTTATCTTGACTTGAGCATACCACAAATATATAAATCGTGTATAATAGAAGAAGTGGACTTTTGGAGGTTATTTATGATTTTAGAACAAATTGATAAAGACTTATTGAAAATGGCTGAAGAATCGGATGTCATTTTAAAAGATATTTATAAAAAAATTGATGATGTATGTTTATACAATTCAGATCGTATCTTAGCTGCATTTATTGAGAATCACGTTTCTTATTCTGACTTTGCGGATATCAACGGATATGGTAACTATGATGAAGGTCGTGATAAAATCGAACGTATTTTTGCGACAGTACTCGGGTGTGAAGATGCTTTGGTACGCCCTCAAATCATGAGTGGCACAAATGCTTTATATTTAACTTTATCTGCCCTATTAAAATATGGAGATACAATGATTTCTATTTCGGGTGCTCCATATGATTCTTTGCAGGAAATGATTGGTTTATGTGGGGATTCTACACAATCCTTAAAAGCCAATGGTGTAAAGTATGAACAAATTGATTTAGTGAATGATGATTTTGATGATGATAAGATTGTTGAGCGTTTAAAAGAAAACAATGTAAAATTAGTGGAAATCCAAAGATCTAGAGGATATGCCCACCGTTTATCATTAACCATTTCAAAGCTTGAGCGTATCATCAAAAAGATTCGTGAAGTAAACAAAGACGTTATTATCATGGTCGATAACTGTTATGGTGAACTTGTTGAAAAATTAGAGCCAGGACACATTGGTGCGGATGTTGTGGTTGGATCCTTGATGAAAAACTTAGGTGGAGGAATTGCCTCTACTGGAGGATATGTAGCTGGTAATAAAGAGTTGATCAACATGGTAGCTGAACGCTTAACAGCTCCTGGAATTGGTAAGGATTTGGGTGCAAACTTTAACTTAAACAACTCTTTCTTTAAGGGTATCTTCATGGCACCAAATGCCGTTAAGAGTGCTTTAAAGACAGCCGTTTTCACAGCCTATATGTTAGAAAAATTAGGATACAAGAATGTATCTCCTGCTTATGATGATGAAAGAACGGATATCATTCAAACTTTAGAGCTTGGTTCCAAAGAAAATCTTGTTAGCTTTACACAAGGCATTCAATCCACAAGTCCTATTGATTCATTTGTTCGTGTTATGGCTGCTCCAATGCCTGGCTATCCATTTGATGAAGTTATGGCGGCTGGAAGCTTTACACAAGGAAGTACAATCGAATTAAGTGCAGATGCTCCAGTCGTTGAACCCTATACTTTATATATGCAGGGTGGATTAACATTAGAATATGGAAAACTTTCTATTCTTCTTGCCCTAACAAACATGAAAAACAACTAAGATGCCTAGTGCATCTTTTTTGTTTCAAACGATTGTCGAATCGTTGCATTATTTTGTGCAACGATAAGCGAATCGTTGCAAATCGATTCAAACGATATTTCAATCAATAAAGAATAAAAGTGGTCAATCCACTTTAAATATAGGGATTTAACCACTTTTTAACAGCTACCCATCTGTCCACCATCGATACGAATAATGGAATTGTTGATGAAGTTAGCTTCATCACTAATTAAGAAACGAACAAGATAGGCCACTTCTTCTGGTTTTCCATAACGTTTCACCATGATTTTTTCTGTTTCTTCCTTTAAGAACTCTTCATCATAGCCATCTAGTTCATTATCGGTTCCAATAAAGCCTGGTGCAACACAATTCACATTGATATAGGGTCCAAATTCAGCCGCAAGATTGTGTGTCATTGAAATCAAGGCTGCTTTTGAAGCATCATAATCGATACACATTGGATAATACGTATTAATTCCATTGGTACTTGATATATTGATGATTCTTCCATATTCTTGATCCAACATATGTTTATAGACTCTTTTACTACAGTTAAAAGCACCTACAACATTTACATCGAATGTTCTTTTAAATTCTTCGGCATTTTTTAAGTGAAATAGATTGGAAAGATCCACAGCCGCATTATTAATTAGTATATCTACGCCACCCATCTTCTCTTCAACTTCACTAACCATGATATTGACTTGATCTACATCGGATACATCAGCACAAATTGTAAGACAATGAACATGATATTGAGATTCAATTTTTTCTTTTAATTCTTTGGCAGGCTGTTTAGAAGTTAAATAATTAATGACAATGTCATAACCATGTTTTGCGAGTTCCAATGCGATTGCACTTCCAATACCACGAGCACCACCTGTAATTAATACAACTTTATTCATAGTTAAAAAAAGAAGAGCGATTAAGCTCTTCCTGCATATTTTCCATCTGTTGAGAATACAACGATTTTTTCACCTGGTTCGATGAACTGTGGAACTCTTAATGTTAATCCAGTATCTGTAGTTGCATCTTTAGTTTGGTTAGATGGTGCACCTTTGATGGCTGGATCTGTTTCAGCTACTGTTAATTCGACTTTTTCTGGAACAGAAACAGATAATAATTCTCCTTCGAAGAACATCAAAGATACTTCAGCACCTTCAACAATAAAGTATTTGTTGAAATCAACTTGTTCAGCTGTTAATTCATAAGTATCGTATGTTTCTAAATCCATGAAGTAATATGTAGAATCTGCTTCATATGAGTATTGAGCTGCTTTTTTAGAAATGTTAGCTTGTTCAAATTTTGTTGAAGCATTGAAGTTTCTTTCTTGTGTATTCCCTGTTTTTAAGTTTTTCATCTTAGTTTTTAAGATAGCTGCACCTTTACCAGGTTTAACATGTTGGAAATCTAATACTACCCAAGGATCACCATCAACGATTAAAGTTAATCCTGTTTTAAAATCACCTGCAGAAATTGCCATAATTTTTCACTCCTATTTTCTATAAATATTTTTTACACGCTTTATTGTACCATATCCTCATCATTTTTAGAAGAATGAGTGTGATACTTTCACTCTACTTTATTTTCCTTAAATAATTTCATCATTTCATTCGTTAAACTAAATTCACCTGGTTGAAGAATGATTTCATCTCTTTGAACCCAATCTGCATATTTCAATTCATTAGTATCCATAGATATTTCATCATTTCCTTTTACATTACAGAAGAACCCCAACAAAATGTCATTGGCACTTCCCCAAGGCTGTGACTTATAGTAACGTATATTGTTGACTTTGATTCCGGCCTCTTCCATAACTTCACGTTTTACCGTTTCTTCAACCGTTTCTCCAATTTCAGTAAAGCCAGCAATCAACGCATTATACTTAAATCCCGTACGATATTTTGTCAGCAACAACTTATCCCCATTGATTACACCTACAATCACAGCCGGCATAATTCTTGGATACACCGTGTTATGACACTCTGGACAAACCATCGCTCTTTCTGTTGTTGAATGTACCATCTTATGTCCACATCTTCCGCAGAATTTAGTATCTCGATACCAATCTGCCAAATGCTTTCCAGTAATGGCCGCAAATAAATTGTCTTTTGGACCAATCCCTTCAATACGCAAACTTCTCTCTTCAACATAACCATATCCTGATGGAATCTGGTCCTCTTCTAATCGCATATCACATAAGAAATATTTTGTATTATCAATTGAAAATAAATAGCGATATTCTACATTTTCAACTTGTATGTCACTCACTTTAGGAAAAACAACTTCCTTATTCTCAAAACAATTTAAATGAATTAAAATCTTTCCATTCACAATACACAACAATACATCCTTTTGTGTTGCCTGTATATTGGGATCAAATTCATTGTGTAATTTATGTGGATAAATATCTTGTACCATTTTTTCTACCTCGCGGATATCATTCTATCACATTTTAATTTTCCATTCTCTTTAATTCTGGCATGATTGTTACTAACATTGTTACGAAACAAAGAGTTCCACCAACCACATTCGAAACAGGTTCTGCCAAGAAAACACCATCTGTACCCATACGAAGGTAGAGTGGCATGATATATGTAAGAGGAACGACAATAATGACTTTTCTTAATATCGAAAAGAAGATGGCTTGTTTCTTCTTATTCAATGACTTAAATACATTTTGACCAATATACTGCAAATCCATGAATATGAATGCCGCAAAATATTGTTTCAAAGCTGGCACTGTATTCCTTATTAATACAGAATCGGAACTAAAGACTTGAATCAATATATGTGGAATCAAAATAATGAAACTCCAAACTATGGCAGTATAGCCAAAGACTAGTATAGATATTACGCCAATTGCCTTACGAATACGACTTGCTCTTCTAGCACCATAGTTGTAGCTTAAAACGGGAGAAGAACCATCATTGATCGCATGAATCGGTGTTTCTACTAATTGCCTTACACTTGAAATGATAGTCATAACTGAAATATAAATGTCTCCACCCGTTATGGATAGTACGTTGTTGCAACAAATCAAAACCAAACTATTTGTCAGCTGCATAATAAAACTACTGCTTCCTAAGCTAACAATATTTTGCGCATATCTTTTACAATCGATCCACTCCTCTTTTTTTAGTAATCTTACTTTTAGTTCCGAACGATTCTTTAAAAACCAATACACAAATATAGCTGAAACACATTGAGAAATGAGGGTTGCGATGGCAGCGCCTTGAATGCCAAGTCCAAACAGGAAAATAAACATTGGGTCTAGCACTAAATTCATAATGGCACCAATCAAAACTGAACACATACCTGCTGTTGAATAACCTTGTGCATTGATAAATGGGTTCATCCCCAAAGTAAGCATGGAAGGTAGTGTTCCTATTAGATAAATCATCATATATGGATAGGCATATTTCATGGCTGATGAGGATGTTCCAAACAAGGTTAATATAGGCTTCAACAAAGGATAAAGAACAATCATTAAAACAATCGAGCACAATACTAACATTGTGAAGGATGTATTCATGACTAAGTTTGCCTTTGCACTATTCTTTTCTCCACGACTAATGGAGAATAATGGAGCTCCTCCACTGCCAAATAGATTTGCGAATGCATTTATTATCACAATTAAAGGAAAACATAAGCCAATTGCACCCAATGCGTATGTTCCAATACTAGGAATTCGAGCAATATAGATACGGTCCACAACATTGTAAAGAAGACTCATTATTTGTGCTACTAACAATGGAAAAGCAGCATTTATAATATTTTTTGTCACTGTATCATTCTCAAAATCAATTCTCTTCATAAAAACCTCACTAACGACTAAGTATATCACTGTATTTAAGATAAGTTTAAGAAATTTATCATTGTTTACTTATGTTTTGAATGATATAATCTGTTGACTACAGGGAGAGGGCATATGTTTACTACAAAACACTTTATATGGATAGGAATTTGTATTCTATTTATCCTAATTATGAATCACTATGCGAAAAAAGAAGATTTCACGCTACAAAACGCTTGTTACTTCTTTATGTTTATATGTTTACTTAGCGAAACCACAAAAATGATGTCAGATATGATTCCAAGTACACATGGAGGAATGCACTTAAATCCGCAATCCCTTCCATTCCATATCTGCAGTATCTTATTGTTTATTGCAGCCTACATCACTTTTGGAAAGAATGGTCCACTAAAACAAAAAATGATCAACTTCTTTGCGGTTGTCGGTACTTGTGGAGGAATCGCCGCTATCTTGATTCCAACGTATGGCGTTGAATTTAATGTAGCCAATGTATATCAATGTTTCATGTATCATGCAACATTAACATGGTTTTCTCTATATTTGATTCGTTTCAAACATGCGAACTTAGGTATGCAGGCATTTAAAAACAATTTAGTCGTATTATTTGCGTTATTAATTTTTAATTTATATATGAATTCTATTTTGGCAGTTTATGATACAAACTTTATGTTTATTGTAAGACCACCATTAGAAGGACTTCCATTCCTTAACCTAAATCATGGATACTATATCTATTTATTTAGAGTCATCATGCTTGGAGTGATTGGACTTAGCCTATTCCATTTACCATTCATAGTAAAAGAAAGAAAAAGCTGTGCGACAGAAAGCGATTTTAACATCGCTTAGTCCACAGCTTTTCTTATACCAAAAAAACTCCATTTTATTTAGGAGAACTTTATTATGAATCAATGACTGAATCTATATTAAATCTAGGAACACGCTTAATTGATGATGGATTTGATGAATTCATTATGATTACGGCAGAGCCTCATGTATTAAGTAGAAACAAAAGGAAAAACATGCAAAACACACGTTGTAGCTGATGATGTGACAAGCGATGCATTACGTGATCTACTATATAATGAACTACGTTTTGGTGTTCGTACTCTAATCTTTGTAGCCAACTGCTTCTTATTACCACGAGTTTGTTTGGCATTAAAAGATTATCGTAACCTAATGCCAGATACAATTGGATTAATTGTCTTTGACAATACAGAATGGACAAACTTTTCAAGTCCAACCGTACATGTTGTACTTATGGGTATTTTTATTTTTATACCTTAAGCATTACGTACATTTTCATTTTTCATCAGTTATAACTTATAATTTTATATTTTTAACACTGTTCATCACTTATAAATGTGTTAAACTATAATTAAAGGAGGCTTTAAATTATGATCAAACGTGAACTATATATGAGTCGCATCCGTCCATTCATAGGAACTGACTTAATCAAAGTCATGACTGGTATTCGCCGCTGTGGAAAGTCGGTCATGTTAAAGTTAATTCAACAAGAGCTTACAGAGTCTGGTATCAATCCAAAACAGTTTATCTCTATCAATTTTGAAGATATGAACTACTCCCACTTACAAACTGCACAAGCACTGCATGATGAAATCAGTGCTAGAGCCTCAGAAATAGAAGGCAAAGTTTATCTATTCTTTGATGAAATACAAGAAGTCAAAGATTGGGAAAAGTGTATCAACTCTTTTCGCGTATCATTGGATTGTGACATTTACATCACAGGCTCAAACGCAAATCTACTATCTAGTGAACTTGCAACGTATTTAGGCGGTCGATATGTAGAATTTGTGATATATCCATTTTCTTTTAAAGAATTCATGGAACTGTATCGCTCAATCACTCCTGACGCATCCATTCAGCAATGTTTCCAAAAATACCTTATTGTCGGAGGTATGCCTTACCTTTCAAACATTCGCTATGTAGATGCTCCGTCTAAACAATATCTTCAAGACCTATTTAACTCTGTTCAACTCAAAGACATCATGAAACGAAATAAAATTCGCGATGTTGATTTGTTAGAACGAATCATTGCCTATGTGATTGCGAATGTAGGAACAACTTTTTCTGCATCCTCACTCGCAAAATTTTTAAAAAGCGAAAAGCGAACTGTATCTCCGGAAACAATTTTGAACTATATCAAATACTGTTGTGAAGCTTACTTGTTTTATCAAGTGAAACGAGAAGACTTACAAGGTAAACAAATTCTTTCTTCCAACGAAAAATATTATATTGCCGATCACGGCATCCGTGAGGCTGTTTTCGGCGGTAATATGCGAGACATCAATCTTATTTTAGAAAATATCGTATATCTAGAATTATTGCGCCGAGGATTTGATGTAACTGTAGGAAGAAATGGCAATAAAGAAATAGATTTTGTATGCAACAAACATGGCGAAAAAATATATGTTCAAGTCACTTATCTATTGGCATCCCAAGAAACAATTGATCGTGAATTCGGTGCTTATGATCGTATTAAAGATAATTTTCCAAAGTACGTTGTTTCTCTTGATGAATTTGACATGAGCCAAAATGGTATCAAACATCGAAACATACGTGATTTTCTTCTAGAAAAGGAATGGAACTAAACACGAATCTACCTTTTAAAAGTCTATACCTTTTCATAAGGATATAGGCAATTTTTAAGATGAAATTGCTTTTTTCTGTATTGACTTGATGTCATACCATACTTTTCTTTGAAGCATCTAAAGAAATAACTATACCCACTATATACAAATAAAACTCGTCCATATGTGAAAACGAGTTTTATTAGAATTTAATTCTTTTATTTTAATTCTTTATAACCATCATCAGTTTTTGTGAATAAAGGAAGCTTCTTTAAAAAGACAATATCCTCTCGATTTGCAGCATTGCCCTCAGCTAATAATGCTGCTTTTTTTACGACATTTGCCCCTGCATTTTGAGCTAGAACTTCTAATGCATGTAAAGATTCTCCAGTTGAAATCACATCATCGATAATGCAGATGTTTTTATTTTTAATTTTACTTGCATCAACACCATCCAAATATAAGTGTTGTTCACCAGTTGTCGTGATGGAATGAACTGATGCACTCACAACATCTTTCATATATGACTTTGTACTTTTTCTTGCCACAATAAATTCATTTAATCCAAGACATTTACTAACTTCATAAGCTAAGGCAATCCCTTTTGCCTCAGCTGTTAAAATCGCATCTACAGGTCCAATCATTTCAGCAAGTTTTGGTGCACATGTAACTACAAGTTCTGTATCGCCTAAAACAACAAAGCTTGCGAATGCCATTGTTTCATTGATTGGGATAAAAGGAAGTGTTCTTGTTACTCCACATAATTCCATTGTATATTCTTTCATATTCTCCTCCAATTAGATTCCTAACATTCTAACAACAATTCCTGCAACCATGCCTAAGAATGGATTTGTGACTGCTGTTACAACAAGTGTTGAGCCTCCAACTGCAGCATTTGCGGCTAAAGCTGCTGGTGCATCGAGTGCTACAGTTTTAAAGATTCCTAATACGAATAAGAAACCTGCAATAGAAGATGCGGGTACATATTTACTAATTTTAGGAAGAACACCCATGATTAGAATTACACCTATCACAATCATCATGGCAACACCGGCCCATACTGGATGTGGTGCACTTGCGGTAGCGGAAATAATGGATTCAACTGGAGCTCCGCCAAAGAAAGAAGATCCCATATCGGCTAATGATGAAATCAATGTTAAGTGATCCACATTATAGTTTCCACTATTTGCCATACTTGCGGTAATTGAACCAAAAGAAATATTTGAACCAATATTAAGACAAACCATACCTAGTGCACCCATAATAACATTTGTGTTGATTGTGAATTTTTGTCGCATGAATTTATCATCCACAACCACAATGTTTTCTTTTTCCTTCTTGAAAATCGCATTGGCGATACATGAAGCCACAACGGAAATAACGATTGTATAAACTAAAGTATTACTATCGTTTCTTGTGATGAAATATGTAATCAATGCAGCCGCAAGAGAAACTCCACCAGCTAATTTATCCTTTTTGATCATATCCATAGCGGCTTTCGTCAAGATAATACCCACACCGGCCATCATACCAAATGCGATGTCTTCTCCAATGAAATCCACAATTTTTGTCAATAATCCAAAAGCTCCAATCAATGCCATGATTACAGCACCAAAGAAAATCATCGTGCAACGTTCTGAACGATCCTTCCCTGCGCTACCAGCATATGTGATTGTTTCTGCCTGAAATGAAATAGGAGCTACACTTTGTGTTAGTGTATTCCCAATAGCTCCAATAAAGAACGCCATTGCGGTTGGAATCGATGCAAATCCAAATGTAAGTGCCAATAGTCCTTGTGGCAATCCATTTAAAACAACGCCAATAATTGCCAAAATGTCAGTTAAGATGTTTGTCATAATACCTTTCTCCTTTAAAAAAAATAAAAAACAATTGTATTATAAGCAAAATATAAATATATTAATATTACTATTTTTACTTATATTATATAATGTTTTTATTATAGGAGAAATATTATGACACTTGATTCTTATCGTAACTTTGTAGCCATTGTAGATTGTGGAAGTATTTCGGCAGCATCCAAACAATTGTTGATTGCCCAACCTTCTTTGAGTAATCAATTAAAAAACATTGAAAAAACATATGGGGCTAAACTCATTCATCGTGGAAGTCGAAACATTGAATTAACAGAAGCGGGTCGTATATTTTATACAAAAGCTCGTGAAATTTGTCGTATTGAAAATAGCATTAGTACTTCGCTTTCTAGTCAGAATACAGGCTATAGAGAACAATTGAAAATTTCTATTCCAGCAGGAAACTCCGTTCATTACATTCATAAATTATTCGAAGATTTTGTGAGCAATCACCCTGATATCAATTATGATGTTTATGAAATTGCCAGTGATTTTGTGGTTCCCAATGTTTTAAACAACATTACAGAAATTGGCTTGGTTCGTGCAAGCATCCCTCAATATGGGGCATTGGAAACTTTTCCATATGAAAAAGATGATATTGTAGCGGTGATTCCTAAGGGGCATCCTTTATCCAAGAAAACTACGCCTATTGAAATTGAAGAATTTCATGGCATCCCTTTAGCAATTCCTTTTGACATTTCAAATACAGTTTACACTGTGTTTGGTCAACATGCCGTTGCGTATAATGTTGCAATTATTACTTCCATTAACGAAACTGCAATCGAATGGGCACGTACATTTAACTCAATCGCAATCATCCCTTTTTCTGATGCGGATACAAGACATACTATGAATATGGTTATTCGCCCTATTCATGATCCAGGTATGTATATTTCCAGTGTATTCTTGATTCGAAAAGATCGTGAACTATCTTTTGCAGGCAAATTATTTTTAGAAGAAATTGGCGTTTTAAAGTAAATCATATTGACTTATTATTTATGTAATATATAATTAAATTAACGATAAACATTGATTATTTAATGTTAGGAGGTAATATCATGAATGATAGGTCTAAAGATTTATTAAAGAAAATGTGCTCTGTTTTAAAAGTCGTTCGACAGGTTTGTTTAATCTCTTTTGCGTTGATAATTGGACTAAGCTTATTTTATGCCTTCAACAAAGATGTATATAATACTCTATTTGGAAGCATAAGAATTGACTATCTTCAATTGATATTTAAAGATGATGCTGCTTTGCATAAAGATAAAATGTCCATGTGGTTACCATTGATTTTATTAATCACCGCTATATTTATATTCATCATCTATAAATCTATACAAACGATTGAATCCATTTGTACAATTACAATGGATCATACTCCATTTGATGTTCGTGTTGCCAATCACATCAAAAAACTTGCCACGTATATTCTTGCAGGTGGTATTGTCTTTAATATTCTTGAAGTATGTCGTGTTCTATATTTTAAACAGATACTCAACTTCGATCTACTTTTCAACACTAAATATGTTACACAAATAAATTTTGATATTCGTCTTCACTTAAGCTTCCTCATTTTTGCCGCACTTATCTATTTATTGTCTTATATATTTAGATATGGACAAGAACTACAACAATTGAGTGACGAGACATTGTAATTATGGGTAAGATTATATTGCGATTAGATCGTGTCATGGCCGATCGAAAAATGAGTTTGAAAGAATTATCTGAAAAAGTTGGCGTCAGCAATGTCAACTTGTCAAAGATGAAAACGGGTAAGATTTCTGCGATTCGCTTCTCCACTTTAGAAGCTATTTGTGAAGTGTTAAATTGTCAACCTGGTGATATATTGGAGTATGTAAAGGACGATGAAAAGAGCTAAAACTAGCTCTTTTTATATTTAAGAATTAGATGTAGATACACTGTTACTACATCTATTGATATTTTGTTAAAATATCCCTATACTATAAATGAAGGGAAGTGTTAATTATGCGTAACGTAATCAATGCTCAAAAAGATGATGTATTTAGAATTCGTATGAATTCAGAAATTAAAAATGAATTAGAAGAAGTTTTTGCGAAAAACGGCTTAACTTTAACGGATGCGGTTAATGTATTTTTTCAACAAGCATTAAATACTGGAGGCTTTCCATTTTCTGTAACTGAAGATAATGCTGAAAACATGAAAGCCAAAGCTTTAACTAAACTCATAAAAGAATTAGAAATTGGTATGAATTGTACTGAATCTTATTCTGAAGAAGAAGCTAAAAAAATATTAGGTTTATAATATGCAAATTATTTACAAGAAGACAGCTATTGATGATCTTTTAAACACTGAAAACTATATTATTAGTCGATTTAACAACAAACAAGCTGCACAAAAATTAAAAAGCACCCTTGTAAATACGATTGCTTTATTAAAAGACAACCCTTATTTAGGCCCAAAAATGTCGGATCGGTTTAATGTAGATACTCCATTACGTTATTTCGTCATATCAAAACAACTTGTATTCTACAATATCAAAAATGATAATATCGAGATTATCAGAATACTTGATTCAAGACAAGATTACTTATCATTACTACTTTAATTGTGGCAAATCGAGTTGGACATATGATCAGAAAAGCCCTTAAACAAGGGCTTTTTGACATTTGATAAATCATTTTAAATACACTACTTGTATATGCGAAAGAAAATTAATTCAGTAAACAAAGTACAAAGTATTAGACTTCCAATTAAATATAAACCTACCACTTCCATTTGAATTGTTCTAATAATCAACAATACAATCACATCCAGTATTATTATGAAAGCCAACAATTTCACTATATACATCCTACGAATTTTTTTATAAGACATGCCAATGGTATGCAGCAGATCATACTCATTCTTATGTGAGTAGAAATGTTGATACAACTGCATATATACGATCACGATCGAAGTGATTATCAATACAAATTGATAGAACTGTACGATTTTTTGACACATATTCATGATTTCGGCAAGATTCTTTACGTCCGTTTTATTATCGACTACATAGAAATCATCTCTTCTAGACAATTGGATATGATCAAGTTTCTTTTTTAGTAATGCTGATTGTTTAGTATTTACCCACAAATCACCCGTAATAAATGTATCTGGATATGTATTTAGCCATTCCATTACTTTTGATTCAGGAATATACAAAACTTTATTATCCCCACTATTTATATGTTCTTTTACCGGTATATCGAGTACATCAATTAATTCTCCGCCTTGTTTATACAGATGCAATCTTATATTGTCTTCATATGAATTACTTAAGACAAAATCATTATATTCATCTGTAACTTTGGTTTCTATTTGTTCATTATTTATATTCGCATCGCATTGAATAGTATAGTTAAATCCATGCTCATACGACTTAAGAATTTCTTTTGATTCCTCAATAAATTCAGGAATCAATGTATGATCAAATATATTAAATGTGGCACTCACATCATGTTCATACTGTACTTCTTGTTGATTAGTTTGAATCCAAGATGTTAATGACTGCATGGATACACATATAAACATCGAACTCATCGCAACAATCAGTGCAATAAACAGACCATTTCCATTTCTCATTGTTTCAACAATAGATAGATTGGAAATATTTAATTTTCTAAAGAAATAATGTTTAGGTCGTACTAAACTCAATCCAAATGCAAATATATATTGTACAAATAAAATCAATAATAAAATACATAGATGATATTTTGATATATGTAAACTAAATGGAAGATTCATTTGAATCCATTTTAAAAACAAACCCCACAATAATAATGTAAATCCGATTCCCATACACTCAACCAGTGCAAAAAGCAAGGTATATTCCTTAATCATATACAAACGAATTTTCTTTTTATTCATTCCCAATATATAGAGTTGATCATAAAAAGCCTTCTTTTTCTTTAAGTGCACAGATAAAACGCTATATACAAACAAGAAACAACATACACTCATAAACAGAATCATAAATTTAAAAATATTTTCATATTCAACATTCAAATGATATTTGGCAACCACCATATCCGAATTCAATTCATAATCCTGTACGGGTAGTGTTGCGATTGCCGATTTATCTTTTAAATTCGCATAGACATACATCGCATCCTTTTTTGAATTTGTGGCTGTATAAAAACTATAATTGACGAGCTGATTATTTAGATTTTCATATACACCACTAATCGTATATTCTTTAGACTTATGATCCGAATATAATTTTATCGTATCCTGCACCTTATATTTATTCTGATACTTTTTATGAATCAACACCTCATTAGATTTAGGATACTTCCCTTCTATCAAACGTATTGGATAGACACTAAAATTTGTGGTTGAAACCAAAGAATCAAAAGTACCTTTATACGCATAGGGCATTGGTGTTTCATAACTTAAACTATCTAGGTATTTATCTGTATATTCTTTATTTTGTGTATACGCATACGCCGTATATTTAACGTCATAATCCCCATAAAAGCTTTTAGCTGCATCAATTCGATATAAATCATAAGAGTCTTTTACTACAAAGAGAGAAGTTAAAAGAAATGTGCACAAAAACAAAATACTGAATAATAAAACATAGCTTTTCTTATTGCGACTTCTATATTTCTTGACTATATTCATACAATCTTTCCTTGTTCTAAACGAATAATTCGATCTGCATAATTGGCGATTTTCAAATCGTGCGTAACCAATACAATTGTTTTCCCCTCTATATTCAACGCTTTTAAAATGTCCATCACATTTTTTGCATTCTCACCATCCAAATTTCCCGTTGGCTCATCGGCTAGTATGATATCTGTATGTGCAAGAATGGCCCTACCAATCGCAACGCGCTGTTGTTGACCTCCAGACAATTCATTTGCAAAGCTATCTTTTTTTTGCTCTAACCCTAACAATTTCAATACTTGATCCAACTCTTTTTCATCCACTTTTTCCCCTTTAATTTGACTGGTTAAACACACATTTTCTTTCACTGTCAAAAAAGAAATCAGATTAAAAAATTGATATACATAACTAATGTATCGACTTCTTAATGTACAACACTCTACATCCGATAAAGAAGACATCTCTTTATTTCGAACTACACAACTTCCCATATAATCCGTATCTAAACCGCCAATAATATTGAGCATGGTAGTTTTTCCACTTCCGCTTGCTCCAATAATCGCAACAAATTCCCCTTTTCTTATGTGCATAGAAACTGCATCAAGTGCCACACAATCTTTATACACTTTCTTTAGATTCTGTATTTTAATCACAATTCATCCACTCCTTTTCTTTATTAATACACATAAGGAAATGAAGCATTAAAAAAATCGAATAACCGTCAATTGATTTCGATTATTCGATAAATAAGATGATTTTCATATCCTTTGAATCCATGATTTTTGTTCCATGATACTTATTCATAATGATATTCAGTATGGATTTATTTGAAGGTGTCATATTCTTTATGTCCAAAGGATATTGGACATGTATAATTAGCTCTTTCTCCTTTAGATTCATATGAAACATGAAAGTCTCATTTTCTTTAACTAAGCTATTGTCTAATACACATGTGAGTAGTGTTGTTAAGTCTTGTGTATCCATAGAATCGATTCTTTTAGGAACATATATCTGTATATCATAATCCAAATTGTGTTCTTGAATAAAGTTTTGTAGGATCACATCCACATATGGATTTATACATATAGAATTGGGATACAACTTTCCATATTTTACTAACTCCCTATTTATTTCACTTTCTAATTCTTCATATCTTTTGTTTTGAGATAAATGCTTTATATCATCCAAAGAATTTCGCATATCATGAATCAACTCTTTGATTCCCGTCTGTTCTTGAATCATTTGTTCTGTATAATGACTGGATAATTCAATAAAATTTCGATACATCTCAATCTCTAATTTTGAGCGTATTCTAGAAAAAACGATAATGAGTACGTTTAATAAAACAAGCACAAATATAGTAAACACAAACACATAGATTTGGCTGTTCTTTATAAAATACATATATGTAAACTCTGTTTTAGAAAGTAGGTCTGTCATCAACAACATATAAAGATAAGTAAATATAAATAGGATTATAGAAATTATATATTTCGTATTTTTACCAAATTCTAAACTTTCATATTTAAAGATTTGATAAAAAATTGCACATCCACCGATTGTGAGTATTGTTGAAAATGCATAATATTCTATAGTTAAAGAACGGAATAGAAGGATATTCATTGTTTGAAATAAGACAACAATCAAATTTGAAATAACAGATTCCAATATATGATATTCTTTTGTAGAAATATTCAAACATAGAATGGGAATCAACAATTGCAGAAATACAGATAGCCAGTTTATATGTATATATTCAGCGATTAAAAACACACATAAACCATTTAATAAGAATGAAAGAATGCATTTTGGATATAGTGAATTCTTCGTTATTTTTAAATAGAAACATTGTTCGCAAACATAATACATACTATTCATTAAAATATTCATATACTTGTCCTCATCTGAATATAGTGTTCCTTCACCTTTTTCCATCTTCGAACACTCACAGAAATAATCGTACCTTCTAACATAATGATCTTATGATTCTTTACATCCAAATAATCGACTTTAGAAAAGTTAATAAGCACATTATTATTTACGCGGATAAAAGAATCCGATAACTGAGCCTCTATCTCTTTTAATGTTTCATTCACTAAAGATAATTTCGTTCCATCTTTCAATAAGGCGAAGACGCCATTTTCAATTTGAAAATACAAAATATCATCCCTATACACATGCCTTGTTTCATATGGTAAACTCAGTGCAATCTTCTCTAATTGATGAATACGTTGCTCTACCTGATTTACCTTTTTGACTAAGGCTTCTTCTATTCGATCTTTCGTAACAAATCCTAAAACATTTGTATCAAATGTATCGGCCATAGCTTCACTATGACTACTTACATATACTATAAAGTGCTGTTTGTCTGGATGTTTTTTTATAAATTCAATGCCATTTTGACTTCCTAATTCAATATCTAGCAACAATAAATCAAAATAGAAATTGGATTCCATATATTCTTCAACTGTACTAAAGAAACAAAGTCTATGACTTAAATCTAATAGATTTCGTATTCTTTCTTGTTGAATCAAACTATCTTCTAATATTGCAATTCTCATAGGTCAATTATAATGGTTAATATAGCAAATGGCAAAAGCATCCTTTCAACTTTATCTATGGTTTGTGACATCGGATAAAATTATGTTACTTGCATATTTTTATACATAAACATCCAAATAAGAAAGAATTTTTCTGTGAAAAAGTCACACGCCTAAATAACATGCCCGGTTCGTTTCCAGTCGTCCGGTAACATTTCAATATCCACTCCGTCTTTCTGAAACATTCGGTATCCCGATCCATTCAGTCTTTTGCGATGGAGTTTTTATTGTGTATTTTGTTTATCAAAAAATACTGTTTAAGTATTCTTCCACATCCATAGATACAATCTTTTTGTTTTCAAACAATAAGACTTTATCATATAAAGAAACTGTTTCTTTTGTTACTTTATGTTCAATAGATAGTACTGTAAGATCTGGATTGGATAAAATGAATTGATGTATTCGATCTGAATTTGTTTTATCGATTGCAGAAAAAGCCTCATCCAAGAAAAGCCATTTTTTATTTCTATATATAGCTCTTGCCAAACAAATACGTTGCTTCTCTCCACCACTTAAATTCAAATGTTCAAAATCAAGATTGTCTCTTTCTTTATCAAATATTGATTCTAAATTAAATATAGTTACTAAATCTTTCAAGGAATATTTACTCATTTTCCTTCCTAAAGTAATATTTTGTTCAAAGGAAAACGGTAATAAGTCATTGTTTTGATTCACATAAGAAAACTTATCGGCATATGTGCTAAATTGAACGTCCTTCAAATTCTTATCGTTCACATAAATGCCATCTGTTTTCTTCTGCTTTGTTAAAATGTCTAAAAACGTACTCTTACCATCTCCACTTTTTCCAATGACTAAATACTTTTTCCCCTGATCTATTACCAAATTACTTAAATCCAATATTTGACGAGCACCATAAGAATAACTTAAATGCTTAATCTTAATGTCATGAATTTGTTCATCAAAAATAATAGGTTCATTTTCTTCATAGCATATTGAATTATCCAATAGATTTTGTAGAACTGGCTTAGAAGATTGAATCATGTTTCGAAGATTTGCATAATTAACGATTGGCATGATCACCATATTACTAGCTTGTGCAATTCCTAATAATTGTCCAACTGTTAATCGATTATAATGTATTAACGCAATTCCAAAGAGCAATGTCAAAAAAAACATGGCTTGAGAAATAAAAGAATTTATCGAAGTAAGTATTTTTATAAATCCATTATTTTTTAGAGTACTTTGTTCTAAATTCTTATTCTCAATGTCCAGACCGTCACAAAATACTTTTTCTAAATTTAAAATCTTTATATCATTAAAACAACGACACAGATTTTTAATAAAACAAAGCCATTGCTTCATTGAATCCAAATAATTCATTTGATTCTTCTTTAAACGATTCTTAAAAATACTATTTATAAAAATCGTTATAAAAGCACAAAAGAGCAGAAACATTAATATTTCTACACTTAGATTTGCGATATATAGGCTTCCAAGTATCAATGAAATGGTTAATGAGAACACATTTAATTTTGAAGAAACATAATTATCAATCACCACATTCACTTCATTATTAAATTCATTCAATATCTCACTGCTATCCTTTTTTTGAAACGATTCTATATTCCTGGAAGCATATGATTGATACAAATTTTGATTAAGACTATAACGTATTTTATTCTTCAACACCTCTACTACATATTGTTGTAAAGTGGAAACAATTAAATAGACACCTAAAAATATCAATACGATCACTATAAGGCTTAAAATTGAATCCAGAAGATGATCATCAAATATATAGCTCATCAAGATGGATTTTAATAGATCCACTACTGAATATGAAACAATGAGAATAAGCGAAATAAAATATAATACTTTATGATTCTGAACAAGTTTAAACATAAATAACCCCTTTTCCTTAGGACTATTATTTTTCAAGACAAAAGAAAAGACAAGAAACTGTCATTGAGAAATAAATGGGTTTCTTGTCTATATTAAGTTCAATTTATTAGGTAATCTTGCACAAACTAAAAATTATATAAAATCATTTGCGACACAAATCTCTTTATATTTATGCAAGTATTCACAATTTTTTATGAATAAGAATTTAAATAAAGAAGAATCATTTTTTAATTCTTTTAATCGATTCTGATAGTCTACATTCAATTGATAATCATCATTTAGCATCATAGAGAAAACATCAATATACTTAGAATCATCTAATTCTTTGATTAATTTTTTCGCATCTCCAACATTTTCTTTTAGAATCTCATATACAAATAAAACTTCTTTATATTTGACTGCAAAAAAGTCATCCGTACACGATTTTAATCCTTTCTTTAAATATTGATTCCCCTTTTCCATACAATCCTTATGCTGTATCATAGTTGCTCCCAGATTGTAGAAAGCCAACATCCTATATCGTGAATCATACTGAGCCGCACTTGTATAATATTTTTCAGCTTGATTTAAATCTATATCAAGACAAAGCCACCCTAATGAGCAAAGGATTTCTGCAATCAATGTTTTATTTCCTAATTCAATCGCATAATTTAAACATGTTTTGTACAGATCGTATGCCACAAAAGTATTTTTTTGATACGCATATAGATTGGCTTTGGCCTTCAACCTTCGTATAAATACCCATTCCTCATTATCAGATAGTTCCATATTTCCAGAAGATAATCTAAACAAATTTAAATATTCTCTTTGCGAATCATCCATGTATGAATAATACGCTTCCACTTCAGCAAGTGATATATTGATTTGAGAATTCATTTCGGAAGCATACAGTAAAAACAATTGATATTGAACAAATAAACAGGATGACACAACCTCATCTTTATATTCCAACAATTCATCCATTACCTTAAATATTTTTGAATCCGATGACATATAGTATTTAAAGAAAAGATCCAACATCTGTTTAATTTTTTCTTCTTTAATTGTATCCATCGTAGAAATCCCTAATTTTTTAAACAACAAATTGTATATATCATCATTTGCGACCAAGATATTATTTTCAATTTTAGAAAGATATGAAGGAGAACAAACCCCATGTGATAAAGCTTCTAATGATATGTCTAACGCTTTTCGTTGTTTCTTAATCAATAATCCTCTGTAATCATCCATGCACTGTCCACCTACTAATCCTCAAAGTAATTCATTATTTGTTCCTAATTATATCACGAATTGAATCTCATCACTGAATGTTGAAAGTGGTTCTAAATACGTCCCTTGTTTTTTAGGCTAAAGAAGTCCCCTTTATTTTTCATAAGTTCTTCAAATGATCCCTGTTCAACAATCCGTCCTTGTTTAAATACAAGAATACAATCAAACTTCTTTAGTGTTTCGTCAAAATATTTATGTGTTACATATAATACAGTTTCTTCTTTTAAATCCAATATTCGATTTTCAATTTCGATGGCCGTCTGTGCATCTAGACTTGCTGTTATTTCATCACACAAAAGTACCTCTTTTAAATGTGCGATTGTACGCGCAATCCCTATTCGTTGAACTTGCCCACCAGAAAGATTACTTCCATCCTCACAAATATTCTGGTCTAATTTAAATTCTGGTAAATCTACAAATTCCATACATTTTAACAGTGTTTCATCTGTTTGTACAAGCTCCATATTCAAGTTATTTCGGATTGTGTCATCAAATATATGACTTTCCTGATGAATCATAGAAACATTCTTAGAATCCAAAACACTCACATTTCCTTTTTGAACTGGATAATATCCTAAAATCAATTTTAAAATTGTAGATTTTCCGGAACCACTCGGACCAACAATCGCATACTTTTTCCCCTTTTCAAATTTGAAAGATAAATCATCAATAATCATCTTACTTTCAGTATAGCCAAAAGATACATGTTCCAAATAAATATTTCCATCATAGTTCGATACAAACTTATTTGCCTGTCCATGAGAATCGATAATATTCAATAATTTCGAATTCACGTCCGACACCGACTTAAATCCAGCAAGATTGCTTGAAATATCATTTAAATTCGAAATAAAATTATTAGAAACATTTACAATTGGCATCATATATATCATATCTAAATGTCCATATAATATCATCAATCCAATCACCAACATGAAAATCAATTGAAAAGTGGCCGCAATACAATTAGCCCAGTTTCCCGTCAAAGATATTGCCATATTTACATTTCTTTGTTTATATTCCATGTTTTCAATCCATTCTTTTCCTTTATCCACGAACTGTTTTAGAACGCCCAAATCCAATATGATATCGAAATTTTGAAATATCTCCTTTAATTTTGAATTATATATACCTGAATAAGAAGACAATTGGTTCGAATACTTTTTCAATCTTTTTTCCATCATCTTCGGCACCAAAAGTGTTGCTACTGCAATCACAGCCATCATGAGTCCTACAAATACATGGATGCGAAGAATGTATATTAAAATAATAACAGACACAATGATATCGACAATCATACTTAATATTGGATAAAAGTAATATTCATCTACCATTTTTATATCATTGGTAAATAGAGATAACTGATTTCCTATCTTCTCTTTTTTAAACGTAGAATACGATTGATTCATCAAACTAGAATAGAGATCTTCACCCAAATCTGTTTTTAATTTTTTCCTATAAGTTGACTTCATTATTGAATTAATAGAAGTCGTCATCAATGTATATACAAGAAATAAAACACTTGCAAAAAGACATGTACCCGCTTTTTCAAAATGATTATTAAATGCAACATCCGATATTAATTGGATTACATACGCTAAAAACAAAGGTACGACACCCGCAAATAAACTAGTACACAGTGTACCTATAAAATATTTTTTATTTCTCAATATATATCGACACATTCTCATCCATCCTCTACTTTATTTAATAGTATATACCTACCACATCCCGTTATCTTTCTTTTTTAACAATTAGCTTCAACAATTGATTCTTCTACACAAATATGAAAAGTGTTAAAATTAAGTGAATTATGAAGTGAGGAATACTATGCATTATTTAAAGATCAATGATTCCGATAAAAAGAAAATTGGATACCTAATCCATCTATATCGAACTCAACAATTTAAACATCTATCACAAAATTCTTTTTTGTTAAATGAGTATAATGAGCCAATATGCACTCGACAAACACTTAGTAAAATAGAACAGGGTATTATTATTAAAAACGACTCTATTTATGAAGAATTACTAAAAAAGGTGAATCTAAAATTCAATACGGATTATTGTATTGAAGAATTCCTGCCAACTTCCATTTTTTCTGATTTATTAAATGCTTGCGATTATTATAATTTAGAAAAGCTTATATCCATCTCTGAATCCTATATAAAACAATTAAATCCATTCAAAGAATACATTTTCTTTCATGAATACTACGAATGTTTCAAATGGATCTACACCTATTATTCCTCATTTGAACTTCCGACTCTTCAAAGCACTGAACATATTATTTCCCTAAAAAACATTATCAATTCTAACCTCTATGAAGTCATGATGGATCTAGTTTTTAAAAAACGAACAATTAGTGGAATTTATGATTTTTCCTACTTTGATTTTAAAAATTCAAACAGCATGATTAATCGTGGAAACCATATGATGATTTTATATAATCAATCCAAATTGTCTGAAATGCTTGATTATTGTCAAGATTTAGAAGAGGAATATTCCAGTAAAAGCAATTATATTCGTCTTCTCGACATTTATTCTCTAAAAGGATTTGCCTTTTCAAATACAGAAAAAGAAAAATTTGAAAAATTAGTTTCTCAAATAAATCATACAGTAGAAGCACACAATTCAAACATACCTAAAATTAAAATATCTCAACTTCTAAAGAATATCGGTCTACAAGCCTTTAGAATTGATATGTACGATATAGCCATAAATTATCTTGAACAATATATAGCTATGGATTCACCTTATGCGAATATTGTAGGTATTGATTTATGCATTTCTTATCAAAAGACAAATAAAATCAATCAACTTAAATCCTTTATACAATCTAAAGAAGTATACAAAGGTGATAGCCAATACGAAAATCTTTTGAACTACTTCATTTTGAAATATAAATATCAAACTGACAATGATGAACTATCCTATTTTATAGTGAATAAAGTACCTATTATAATCGATAATACTATGGGGAAATATAAACAATTCTTTTATGAAGAACTAAATATGCTTGTCGAACAAACCAAGCGTTATAAAGACTTGAAAACATATTTAGATTCAACCAGTGATATGTTACCAATTTGAAAAAGCGGAAATCGAACGAGTAATTATTTATCAAACTAATAATAATATTAGATATAAAATACATATTCAATTTCTCATCAAGAACATTCTCTCTATATTATCACCAACAAAGATTATTGAATGATTATTGATTTACTTGTTACAAAGGAACTATAATAAACATGTTGAAAAATGGGGAGCTGAGTGGCTGAGAGTAGGTTCGACCTTGACCCTGAAACCTGATTTGGATAATGCCAACGTAGGGATGATATCTTTATTGTATGTTAGCTGCAGATTAGGTTTTTCTGCAGCTTTTTGTTTTTTGATCAGAATATGGCGGCAAATTGGGGGCACCACCTTATGTCGCATTAAAAAAGTAATGCAGGAAGGAGATAGAAAATGAAAACAGCATTAACAATCGCTGGAAGTGATTCCAGCGGAGGCGCTGGTATCCAGGCGGATATCAAAACAATGTGCGCAAATCACGTATTTGCGACGAGTGCAATTACAGCACTAACGGCACAGAATACATTAGGTGTTACAGGAATTATGGAAGTAACACCAGAATTTCTTGGGGAGCAGCTGGATGCAGTCTTTACAGATATTTATCCAGATGCTGTGAAGATTGGAATGGTTTCTAGTTCTGATCTGATTCGTATGATTGCTTCAAAACTGCAGGAATATAAGGCAGCTAATATTGTTGTGGATCCGGTGATGGTCGCAACAAGCGGCGCAAAACTTATTAGTGATGATGCAATTGAAACATTGAAAAAAGAATTGTTGCCTTTAGCAACAGTCATTACACCAAATATTCCAGAAGCAGAAGTTCTAGCGGATATGAAGATTGCAAATGAAGAAGAAATGATTATCGCTGCTGAAAAAATTTCTAAGAAATTTGGATGTGCAATTCTGGTAAAGGGTGGTCATCAAATCAATGATGCAAATGATCTGTTGTATAGAGATGACGCATATACATGGTTTCATGGAAAACGTATTAACAACTCTAATACACATGGAACAGGATGTACATTATCCAGTGCTATCGCATCCAATCTTGCAAAGGGATATGATTTGGATACATCCGTAAAACGTGCAAAGGATTATATTTCTGGAGCATTGAATGCGATGCTTGATCTTGGTAAGGGATCTGGACCAATGGATCATTCATTCGCAATTGATAATGAATATGCAAAGGAGAATGTTCAATGAAAAAAACTTCTTTGTTTGAAAATGCATTGATCTGGTTTGGTGCAGGTGTTTCTATTGCAGAAATACTGACAGGTACATATCTTGCACCTTTAGGATTGAAAAATGGTATTTTAGCCATTTTGGCTGGACATGTCATTGGCTGTATCTTATTGTTCCTGGCTGGTGTTATTGGTGGGAAAATGCGCTTAAGTGCGATGGATTCTACAAAGATGAGCTTTGGACAGAAAGGTTGTCTTTTGTTTGCGGCATTAAATGTACTGCAGCTTGTTGGATGGACAGCAATCATGATTTATGATGGTGCACTTGCGGCAGATGGTATTATGCATACAGGTGCATGGATTTGGTGTTTGATTATTGGTATCTTGATTCTTGTATGGATTGGTGTTGGTATTACAAACCTTGGAAAAATCAACACAGTTGCGATGGTTGCTTTATTTGTTTTGACTTTAATGCTTAGCAAATTTATCTTCTTTGATGGAAACAGTGCAGTTGTATGTACAGAAGCAATGACGTTTGGTGCAGGTGTTGAACTTGCAATTGCGATGCCTTTGAGCTGGCTGCCTTTGATCAGTGACTATACACGTGAAGCGGAAGATCCTGTGAAGGCTAGTTTAGTTAGTAGTATTGTGTATGGAATCGTTAGCTGCTGGATGTATTTGATTGGTTTAGGTGCGGCTTTATTTACAGGAGAATATGATATTGCACAGATCATGTTGAAAGCAGGTTTGGGTATTGCGGGATTATTGATCATTGTATTCTCTACAGTTACAACAACATTCCTGGATGCTTATTCTGCAGGTATTTCTAATGAATCTATCGTGCCAAAGTGGAATGGAAAACACGTAGCAATGGTTGTAACTGTTGTTGGTACAATTGCGGCAATTGTATATCCAATGGATAATATTACTGATTTTCTGTATTTGATTGGTTCTGTATTTGCTCCTATGATTGCAATCCAGATTGCTGATTTCTTTATTTTAAAGAATGATAAAAGAAATGTAGAATTTGATGTACTGAATCTTGTATTATGGCTTGTCGGATTTGTTGTGTATCGCTGTTTTATGCAGATTAATACACCTGTTGGAAATACAATTCCATGTATGATCATTACAATTCTGTTAAGTGTTGTAATTCACAAGATTATCAAAAAGAACAATTAAAATATAGATTTATGAAAAAATGAAAAAGGATGGAATGGAATTCTTGAAAATGGACTTTATTCGATCCTTTTTATATCGACGGTACATATTTGCTTCAGTATAGTTGAAGTATCAAAGGCAATGACGAAGAGCGCTGTTTTGCTAAGAAACTAATAAGAGAGTCCGACATTTGGTGAAAGCGGATAGTGGAAACAAAATCAGTAAATCACTTCTGAGCTTGTGTGCTGAAATATAGTAAGTATACACGTAGTGAACCTCTCATCACTGAAGTGACGAGATTCTTGGGAACAGGCTTCTATCGAAACCTTTCTTACCAAGCTATCCCCGCAGCTCCTGCGGTTCTTTTTGTTTTTACTTAATTTGCTAATATGCCTTGCATCAATATATTGATGGATGCATTTATGTCTCTATCATGTTCTGCATGACATTTTGGACATTTCCATTCTCTTACTTTTAAATCTTTTGTTTCTTCATTCTTATATCCGCAACAATGACAGGTCTGACTGCTTGCATATAATGTGTCTACTTTCTTGACAACCTTTCCATACCACTTTGCTTTATATTCTAGCTGTGTGGTAAACTTTGACCAGGATACATCCGATATAGACTGGGCTAGATTGTGGTTTTTAAGCATGTTCTCTACTTTTAAATCTTCTATGCAGATAATGTCATATTCTCTAATGATTCTAGTAGATAGTTTGTTGATAAAATCCATTCTTTGATTCGCTATCTTTTCATGAAGTCTTGCGATTTTGATCCTGTTTTTGATCCAGTTGCGGCTGCCCTTTGTTTTTCGTGACTGCTGCTTCTGTAGCTTTTTCAGTTTCTCAATCGAATTCTTCAGATATTTTGGATTCTCTACCTTTTCTCCATTACTCAATATGATAAAATCCTTGATACCTAAATCTATACCTGTTTCATTATATGTTAGTGGAAATAAGACTTCCTCTACATCCGTATAACATAGTGAAACATAATACTTTCCACTTGGCACTTGTGATACTGTTGCACTCAATAGTCTTCCCTTAGGTGTTCGTGTTTTCTTTATCTTTACAAGACCAATCTTTGGAAGCTTGACCTTATTTTCATAGAGTTCAATATTACCATTTGTATATTTCGTTGTATACGAATAACGATGTGTCTTCTTCGATTTGAATCTAGGATATTCCGCCTTTTTTCGAAAGAAATTGATATAGGCCGTATCCAGATTCTTTACACTTGACTGCAAAGCAACAGAATCCACTTCCTTAAGCCATTCATATTCTTTCTTTAAAGAAACTAGATCCTTAGCACATGCCGAATAACTCAATGTGATTCCATCTTTTTCATAGGCATCCTTACGTTTTGCCAGGTAATGATTATATACAAAACGAGTACAGCCAAAAGTCTTGGCCAATAATATTCTTTGTTCTCTATTTGGATACATACGATACTTGAATGCCTTTTCCATGATGATTTCTCCTTATTGATTCGCTATTTTCTTTTTTTGACTTCTTATATAATCTATAATCTGTTCTTCTGTATTATCAGAAACTGTAGCTACAAAATAAGAAGGATTCCATAGATGTCCACCCCATAACTTGGATCTTAGATCATCCCCAAACTCTTTCATTAAGAGTCTGGCTGATACACCCTTCATAGCTTTTATAATATTTGGAATGTAATGCTGCGGCGTACAATTGATCAGCATATGGATATGATCTTCCTCTATATTCATTTCCAGAATTTGAAAACCATTATCCTTTGAAATCTGAGTCAGCAGCTCTTTTAATCTTGTTGCGACCGGTCCATTCAAGACATCACGACGATACCGTCAACTTCTCGTGATTTATAAACATCTATAATTTCAAATGATTTAGAAAAGTCCAAATGGCTTTAAATAAAGCTGAAATGGGCTTTTTTTATGCTTTGGTT
>ERZ773260.327-NODE-327-length-70107-cov-18.905984_pt1 | contig 70107 bp, 54 predicted proteins | sample MGYA00511387_ERZ773260 | MGnify/ENA primary metagenome ERZ773260 (study PRJEB29015, sample SAMEA2737745) | human gut metagenome | biome: human gut; feature: human-associated habitat; material: faeces | place: China | collected 2012 ...
TGACGAGCTCCGCAAGATTGCCGAGTACATTGAAATCAACACTACGGAAGATACCACAGTAGCGGGCTAACCCCCGCTACGAACCCCTTTGACAGTGTGTTTTCCTAATAGGCGCTAATCATATGCTTTCAAAGCGTTCATGATATTGGTTGCCTCTCCATCATCGTCCAGAGTAATCGCGTGATGGAGCCGGGATAGTTCTGCTTGTTTGGGGTCAATGATTATAATGCTACTTCCGGCATCATCAGGCCCGCACAACAGCACTTGTATGAGCAATGCGATAACCCCTGTAGTCTTACCGCTTCGGGTTTTGCCGGACACCAGCATAGACCCCGATGTAGTCAAATCTATATAAGTAGTCTGATCTACACGGAGAATAGTGGGTGATTCTGGCTGCATCTCTTTCACAGAACTATAACTGATAGAACGATCGACTTTAACATCTTCGATAACAAATGTAACGGAATTAAAGGCTACATCTGCATCCGTTTGAATTACTGCATACCGTTGATACCGATTATTCAATGCAGCAGAAATAGATGGAGCGGCATTGATTATAGTATCAACCGTTGCGCCCTCTTGGGCACTTATTACCAACTCATACGTTCCGGGGCTAACACGCTTACAAGCAATTTTGGGCAACAGTTCTCCATCCCGCAGATGCAGCGGATTTCCACGGGATGGCTGATATAGCCCTTGCTGAATCATGGAGCGTATACGCATGGTATCTGGCATGAACAAATAGGAATACACGCTTAAACAAGTCAATGTAACAGCCACAAATGTAGCTATGACGCAAATGAACGCCAACAAATTTCCTAATTCTCCAAAGGATTCCATTTCCCCCGGCATGGGGGAAATGGAATTATAGGAATAAGCAAATAGAATCCCACTTAGGAATGCGCACCCAGCTACGATAGCGCATTTTACATATATAGGTGCGTACCGCAGATAATTAGAATCTGAATGATAGTGAATCATTGTTCCTTTGCCTTCTGCCCTGTGGGTTGGGGCTGAATCACCCGGATACCCTTACAAATAATCGAAAGATCATTGTTATACTCACCATAGCATTTTGCAGTAGCTTCTACGGGCATTACAGTATCCTCAATAGCAACGTTATCTACGTTGCCCTCGATTTTAAAAGTCAGCCTTGCCAGTCGATTTGTGAACTGTTCGCCGTTGCGGAACTCATATGCGGTTCCGTCTCTGACAATCACAACATCAATCTTCTTGCCAAGTCTTTTCCCAGTTTCCCGATCTTTCCAGTCCGCAATAGCAACTACCTGAAAAATCTTATCCCGAGAAAATCCATCCCAGTCAAAACGCCGAAATTGGCCGAGTCCTTTCATGTTATCATCTCCTTATAATAATCTGAATGGCTGGCCAGCCTTACAATCAAGATGCTTCATCTGATTGCAGGTACATCATATCAATATTTTGAAATTATGTACTGTACATAACTTAGCAAAATAACCCACAAAAACGGCAAAATGCAGAGTGTGGGTAAGGCCCACACTCTGCATTTTTTAAATCAGCATAATGCCGACTTAACTTTTTCAAGATAGTCGATGGCTTGATCAATCCATTCAACAATCTTATCAGTGGAATCCGGCTGCCCCAATAGAGAGGCATAGCTGATGCCAAATCCCTTTGCAATCTTGTCCAATGTAATGGTTCGCGGATGTTCGGTGTAGCCATTTTCAATCTGCATGTAGCTCCACCGGGACAACCCACAGTGTGTAGCAGCCTCTGCCTGCGTCCAGCCATATTGGGCGCGAAGTTTCATAAGCACACGGCTGGTTGTCTCAGCGTCGAAGTTTTCGAAGCGCATAAAATATCCTCCTGTAAACAGAGGACTAATCGGTGCCCCAAAAGTCCGGCTTTTTCGTGCGGATTAGAGCCCCCGCCCGGGCTTACTTCTTAAATATTTCTTATAGAAAGAATGACTACCTTTGTTTCTATTTTATTTTGAATCTTTCTGCTCCTACTTCGGGCACCAACTATTTATGCACTCAAAATGAAAGAGAGTGCTATAACTCAATATTTTTAAAATAAATAATAAAATGCAGTACCTATTGTGAAAGTACTGCATGAATGGATTTAAAAATGTATGAAAAAACTTCGTATAGTTATACTAAATCATCATAACTAAGTATACTATACCGCGATTTTAATTTCTTGTCAAATTATATGGGGTGAGTACGGTTTACTAATTTTTTGATTTCTATCCCTATTCTTCATAGCTGTCAATACCGCAACTTTTTGAAAAAAGTTGTGCGAGTGTCTCCGACAGTATTGACAACTACAAAGAATAGGGCTGCTGGTGACGAAAGCGAAGCGAGCGGGCGCCCGCTTCGCGAACTCACAGAATGGGAGGAACGTCACCGATATGAAAGAAACCACGAAAATGAGCCGAGCAGTCAGCCAACTGGAACACATCTATAATGCCCTCAACACAGACTTTTTTGACGGACTGCTGCCCGTGCCTATCATTACCGTACAGAGCAAGCCGGGGACTTACGGACACTGTACCACCGCCAAGGTCTGGCAGCGCAAGGACGGAGGCGCGTATGAACTGAACATTGCCGCCGAGGTGTTGAATTACCCGATTGAAGAAACTTTGGATACTATGCTGCATGAGATGGTACATCTCTATTGCCGGGAGAACGGCATCAAAGAGGTCAGCCGGGGAGGGAATTACCACAACGGAAAATTCAAAGCGGTTGCCGAAGCCCACGGCTTGACTTGCGTTCCGTGCGGACAATATGGCTGGAATACCACACCGGGAGAAAACCTCGTTGAATATGCACTTTCAAAAAACTGGAACGAAATCAAAATCGGACGCAGCAGCTTACCGCCCTTTATCCGCACGGGAGCCGCCGGAGGAGCAGCCCAGACAGGAGCCAGCACCACACCGGGCGGCAAACGCCCCAGCAGCACCCGCAAGCTGATTTGCCCCAAATGCGGGCAGTCTGTCCGCGCCACGAAAAAGGTCAATATCCTTTGTGGGGACTGCATGATGCAGATGATTGAAGTCGGATAAAAGGAAACGCGCACATCCAAGGAAATCTTGAATGTGCGCATTTTCGTATTTATAACGGGCTGTTCTTTCTCCGTTTAGAACATTTTGGACAACCGTGTCCTTTTGTGCGGTTGGCGATAATCGCATGCCATTCGTGTCCGCATCGAGAACATTTCCACCATGCCTTTTTCCCACTGCCAGGGAGTAATTGCCTTGGTTCTAAGTCTGTGTTTTTTGAATAATCCCACTCTTTTAATAGTTCGGGGTACAAAGTTGCCAAGTCATTTACACCGCTTTTAGGTACCCTGCCACTGCAATACGGACACCCTACGCCTTTTTTGCGATTGTTGGGACTTGCCTGCCATTCATAGCCACATTGTGGGCAAAGCCACCAAACCGCTTTAGAATGGCCAGCAGAAATATCATCTGGGGATAGCGTTCCATTTTTTGTAGGATGCCATTCCTTAGCTAAATCAGGCATTGTCTCAGCAAGCGATCCCACTCGCCTTACAACTTGTTTTGTAAACGTCTTTCCTCGTCTACTTTTAGAACATTCTGCGCAGCCATATCTTCCCGGGCGTGTCATGCTGTTTATGCTACATTGCCACTCATGGCCGCAGTCTGGACACCTCCACCACACGACTTGATTGGAACTAACAGTAAACATATTGGGGGTTAATTTACCATTCTTAGAAAAATCCCAATAGTTTACAACATCGGGTCGAATGTCTGCCAGCGAATTCTTGATTTCGCTCAGATAGCTGAGGATATCAGTTCTATCTCTTCTCAGGTCAACTGTGATAGCACTGTGATAACTATACGGATTCTTTCTTGTCCACATATTTGAATTGCGGTTAATAGAATCCAGAATTGCTCTGATAACTTCTTCTATCTCAGAGTATTCTCGTACTTTTGGGATGTAATAGACGGCATCCGCAACATCCTTCCACTGTAATCCCGTGTGCTCTTTTACTCGGATGAGTGTAATTTGATGTGCCTTACAGATGGCATACTTCTTTTTTTCGCGCTCTAATTGTGTTGTTGAGTTATGCCAGTTTGCACCATCGAATTCAATTCCGAGGCGGATAGATGGAATATAAATATCCAGTTCCATAGAATGTTCAAATATTTCTTTATATCGGTTGATTGCATCTGGATATAGCTTTTTAACATAATACAGTATAGCCTGTTCTGGGAATGAGGTCTGCCTCGTAGCATCGCAGATAGGACACTGCGTGTCGTCACTATTCCTATCATGGATAGTTGCTTGATATTCGTGCCCAAGCGGACATTGCCACCATACTTTTTTCCCACTTCCCGCAGTAACATCAAATGGGGTTATGCCCGAATTTTTAGTAGGATGCCATTCTTGTGCTAAGCGAGGATTTACAGTCGCAAGGTCATTAAATCCTCTTAATGCTTTATGTCCTGAACAGTACGGACAAGCATATCCGCGATTGACTCGCTTAATAACAATTTGCTCATAGGAATGTCCTTTTTCACACAGCCACCATACTTTTTTATGACTCCCCGCAGTAACATCATGCGGTGTCAAATTGACGTTCTTTTCATAGTTCCACTCTTTTGCTAACTCAGGATTTGTGGTTGATAGGTCATTTGCTCCTGGGAGTGCCCTGTGTCCAGAGCAGTATGGGCAGTTATAACCTCTTTTCGCCCGCTGATTGACAACCATAAGATAGGAGTGTCCTGCTGGACATAGCCACCAGACTTCCTTACCTGACCCAGATGAGATGTCCTCTGGCGTCAAATCCCCGTTTTTTGTGGGATGCCATTCATTCACTAAATCGGGGTACAGTGTAGCCAAATCATTCTCGCCCCTTACCAACTTGACCATGGCACCCTCCCGGCAAATAATCATTATTTCATATCAGAATACCACAATTCGGAGTTCTTTGAAAGTGTACGTTCAAACTCTTGAAAAAGAAATGGCCTACCGCCGAAAAAGCAGCAGACCATTTTGTGTTACATGGTTCGTCCCGTTATTTTTTACTCACCTTTTACTCACCCTTTTGCCGGGGAGTTACATTGATTTGCATGGAGTTATGTGGAGCAGAAAGTTTTCAATTCATCAAAATATAGAGATATATAGGCATTTATGGAGATACTTTGTTGTCCGCATTCCCCTCGATACCTAATTTCATAAAGGAAAGCCTCCTTTTATTTTTCAGCAAGACATTCTATCACGCCGGAGCGCAAAACGCAAGCCATTCCGCCGCCTTCTGAAAAAGCAGAGCGTTCCGCGGAACGCTCTGCTTTTTGCTTGGCTCTTTACAGCTTTGTGATGACGGGAATGACCATCGGGCTGCGCTTGGTCGTTTTGAACAGGTAGTTGCTCACGCCCGATTTGATCGCGCCCTTGAGCTCGCCGATGTCACGGCTGCGGCGGCCCAGCACGCCCTCGGCGGCGGACATGACCACGGTCTTGAGCTCATTCATCAGCTCCTCAGACTCCTTGACGTAGATGAAGCCGCGGGTGATGATCTCGGGCTCGGCGAGCATATAGCCGTCGTGCGCGGAGATGGGCAGCACGACCACCACCATGCCGTCCTCGGCGAGATGCTTGCGGTCGCGCAGGACGACCGCGCCGACGTCGCCCACACCGCTGCCGTCCACGAAGATCTCGCCGGCGGGCGCCATGCCCGGCACGAGCTTCATCGTGCGGGCGGTGATCTCCACCGCGTCGCCGTTTTCGCAGATGGCGATGTTCTTGCGGTCCATGCCCATGGACATGGCAAGGTTCTTATGGATCTGCAGCATACGCTGCTCGCCGTGTACGGGGATAAAATACTTCGGCTTTGTGAGCGCGTGGATGATCTTCAGCTCCTCCTGACAGGCATGGCCGGAGACGTGGAGCATATCCGCGCGGTCGTAAATGACCTCGACGCCCTTGCGGAACAGCTCGTTGATGACGCGCGAGACGGTGTTCTCATTGCCGGGAATGGCGGAAGCCGAGATGATGACGCGGTCGCCGGGGCCGACCTCGATCTGCTTGTGCTGGGAAAACGCCATGCGGTAGAGCGCGCTCATCTCCTCGCCCTGCGAGCCGGTGGTCACGATGACCTGCTTATCGAGCGGGAGCGCCTTGATCTTGTTGATGTCCGTCACGGTGTTCTTGGGCAGCTTCATGTAGCCGAGGTCGACCGCGACCTTAGTGACATTTTCCATGCTGCGGCCCGTGACGGCGACCTTGCGGCCGACCGCCGCCGCCGCGTCGATGACCTGCTGGATGCGGTGGACGTTGGAGGCGAAGGTCGTGACGATGATGCGCTGCTTGCAGCCGGCAAAGAGCCGGTCGAAGGTCTTGCCGACCATGCGCTCGCTCATCGTGTAGCCGGGGCGCTCGACGTTCGTGGAGTCCGCAAGCAGCGCGAGCACGCCCTGCTTGCCCAGCTCGCCGAAGCGCGCGAGGTCGATGACCTCGCCGTCGATGGGCGTGGAGTCGATCTTGAAGTCGCCCGTGTGGACGACGGTGCCGAGCCCGGTGTGGATGGCAAACGCCACGCTGTCCGCGATGGAGTGGTTCACATGAATGAACTCCACGCTGAACTTGCCGGCCTTGACCGTCATGCCGCTTTCGACCGTGACGATCTTGGTGGACTTCAAAAGCCCGTGCTCCTCGAGCTTCAGGCGGATCAGTCCCGCGGTCAGGCGGGTACAGTAAATAGGCATATTGACCTGCTTGAGGACGTAGGGGATGGCCCCGATATGGTCCTCGTGGCCGTGGGTGATGAACAGACCGCGGATGCGGTTCTTGTGCTTGGTGAGGTAGCTCACGTCGGGAATGACAAGGTCGATGCCGTACATATCGTCGCCGGGAAAAGCCATGCCGCAGTCCACGACGATGATCTCGCCGCCGTACTCATACACGGTCATGTTCTTGCCGATCTCGTTCAGCCCGCCGAGCGGGATGATCTTCAAATTTTCTGCCAAAATGCATTCACTCCTTATGGATCTTCAAAAATTGGGTGAGCATTCGGTCCACGCCGCGCGGAAATGACCGCACGGAAACAACGGCGTCCGTGCTGCGCGCTCCGCCCTGTTCCGCGGAGCGCATCGCACCATCGGCGCCCTGATCGTTTTTACTATGGACTTGTGCTCTATTCAAACCGCGCGATGGCGGCTCAATACAATTTGTGTTTTTATAGTATACCACGTTTTTTGGAAAAAGTACACACTTTTTTTCATGCGCCCCTTTTCCGTACGAATTTTTTATCGGAAAGCCTATTGCACCCTTGCGCGCCCGTGTGCTACAATATAGTATCTATCCGTATTTGTTCCGCCTTTGTGCCGCCGATGAAGCGGGGAGGATACCTTATGAGTAAGAAAGTCAATAAGCTGACCGAGCCGAATATGCGGCTGTATTTTCTTCTTGCCGCGGTCTTCTGCGCGGTGACGCTGTGGATCGAGCCGATCCTCGGCCTCGTTGAGGCCGGTGTGATGGCGCTCACCTATGTCTATTTCCGCCGCACGGCGCAAAAGCGCCGCGAGGGCATCCAGCGCTACGTCGAGGATATGACCGACGATGTGGCGAGCGCGGGCAAGTCCTCCATGCTCTCGGCCCCCTTTGCCATGATGGTCTTCCGGCCCGATACGCAGGAGGTGCTGTGGAGCAACGAGAGCTTCCTCCAGCTCACGGGCATGAGGGAGAATCTGTTCGATAACCGGCTGGAGGATACGCTGCCCGGCTTCCCTGCCCAATGGCTGCTGGAGGGAAAGAGCGAATGCCCCGAAACGGTCGTCGTCAACAACCGGCACTTCCGCGTGTTCGGCAGTCTCACGCATCCGAGCGGCCGCAGCGGCGCGCGCGGGCTTCTCGCGCTGACCTATTGGATGGACGTGACCGAGCAGGACGAGCTCAGGAAAAAGAGCGAGGAGAACCGCCCCATCGTGGCCGTGCTCATGCTCGATAACTACGAGGAGCTGATGAAGGCCGGCACCGAGGCGGCGCGCTCGTCCGTGCTCGCGCAGATCGACGAAAAAATCAGCGCGTGGGTGTCGGGCACGCAGGGGCTTTTGTGCAAGTACGACCGCAACCGCTATTTGCTGCTGCTGACGGAAAAGCATTACAATACGCTGCTCGAGGGCAAGTTCAGCGTGCTCGACGCGGTGCGCTCCGTTGTCACCGAGGACGGCGTCGCCGCGACGCTCTCCATCGGCGTCGGCAAGGACGCGGACGATTACGAGACGCTTTTCAAGAACGCGGGCCTGTCCATCGAGATGGCGCTCTCGCGCGGCGGCGATCAGGTCGTCGTGCGCAACCGCCTCGATTTTGAGTTCTACGGCGGCAAGACAAAGTCCACCGAAAAGCGCACGAAGGTCAAGTCCCGCGTGATGGCCAACGCCCTCGGCGAGCTGATCTCCGATGCCAGTCAGGTCTTTATCACGGGCCATAAGCACGCCGACTTCGACGCCGTCGGCGCGGCGGCGGGCGTGTGCTGCATCGCGCGCAAGCGCGGCAAGAAGGCGCAGATCGTCATTGACATGGACGACAATGCCGCCGGCCCGATCCTCAAGCGCCTTGCCGCGCTGCCGGAGTATAAGGACGCCTTCATCAGCGGCAGCGACGCCTTCATCAAGGCACAGCCCGGCGCGCTGCTCGTGGTGGTGGACACCAACCGCCCCGACTTCGTGGAGTCCGAGCAGCTGCTCGACACCTGCAACCGTGTGGCGGTCATCGACCATCACCGCCGGGCGGCGAGCTATATTGAATCCGCTGCGCTCAACTTCCACGAGCCGTATGCCTCGTCGGCATCGGAGCTGGTGAGCGAGCTGCTGCAATATCTCATTGACCCCGGCGATCTGCTGCGCGCCGAGGCCGAGGCCCTGTTCGCGGGCATCGTGCTCGATACGAAGAACTTTACCATGCGCACCGGCGGACGCACCTTTGAGGCCGCGGCGCTGCTACGCCGCGTGGGCGTGGACACGGCGGACGTGCAGCGCCTGTTCCAGGGAACGCTTTCCGACATGATCGAGCGCTATGACATCATCCGGCACGCGGAGCTGTATCACAACGACATTGCCATCGCGGCGGTGGAGCAGGACATCGACCGCGTGACCGCGGCCAAGGCCGCCGACGAGCTGCTGACGCTGCGTGGCGTGCGCGCGTCGTTCGTGCTCTTCAAGCACGATACGGGCGTGAATCTGTCGGCGCGCTCGCTCGGCGAGATCAACGTGCAGCTCATTATGGAAAAGCTCGGCGGCGGCGGAAACTCCACCACCGCGGGCGGACAGATCCCGGACGGGACGGTGGACGCGGTGCGCGAGCAGCTCATCGCCGCCATCGACCAGTATTTGGAAGGATAAAAAACCACCATCAGGAGGATAGAACGATGAAAGTTATTTTACAGCAGGACGTCAGAGGTCAGGGCAAGAAGGGCCAGATGATCGACGCGGCGGAGGGCTACGCCCGCAACTATCTGCTGCCGCGCAAGCTGGCCATCCCCGCCACGGCGGACGCCATCAACACCATGAACCTCAAGGAAAAGGCGCGCCGTGCCGAGGAGGCCGCGAACCGCGCCGCCGCCGTGGAGACCGCGGACAAGCTGCGTAACTGCACCGTGAAGATCACCGCCAAGGGCGGCGCGAACGGCAAGCTCTTCGGCGCCATCACCGGCAAGGAGATCTCCGAGGCGCTCATGGCGCAGTTCGGCCTGGACGTCGGCAAGCAGAAGATCGTGCTCGACGAGCCGATCAAGGCGTTCGGCAGCTACGAGATCCGCGCGAAGCTCGGCTACGAGGTCAGCGGGAAGTTCACCGTGACCGTGGCGGAGGAATAAGCCAGACTTTACGCAGAAAAGAGGTGCCCTGCGATGGACGAACTGCTCTACCGCCAGATGCCGCACTCGCTCGAGGCGGAGCAGGCGGTGCTCGGCTCGATGCTCATCGACGCGAACTGCATCAAGGACGTGATGGAAAAGCTGCGCCCCGAGGATTTCTACCTGCGCCAGAACCGGGAGATCTTCGAGACGATCTATTCCATGTTCCTCTACTCCAAGCCCATCGACGGCGTGACCGTCGCGGGCGAGATGGAGCGCAACGGCACCTATGACGAAAATACCACGCGCAATTATCTTGTGCAGCTTATGGAGGTCACGCCGACCTCCGCGAACGTCAACGAATACGCCGACATCGTGCGCGACAAGGCGCTGCTGCGCGCGATCGCGACCGTGGCGAGCGACATCACCGGCATGGTGCAGGACGGCACGGGCGGAGCCTCCGCCGTGCTCGACGCCGCCGAGCAGAAGATCTACGCGGTGCGCCGCGGGCGCAGCGCACAGAATATGGAGCAGATCAGCGTGGTGCTGCAGGGCGTGCTCGACCATCTCGCCGAGCTTTCCGCCACCGGCGGTAAGACGCTGCCGGGCCTTTCCACGGGCCTGAGCGCCGTGGACGACAAGATCAACGGCCTGAGCAAATCTGACCTTATCCTGTTGGCCGCGAGACCCGGTATGGGCAAGACGAGCTTTGCGCTCAACGTGGCGCTCAACGTCGCCAAGGCGAGCGGCAAGGCGGTCGCAGTTTTTTCCCTGGAAATGTCCAAGGAACAGCTCGTCACGCGCGTGCTGTCCAACGAAGCGCTGGTGGAGAACGGACGGCTCATCTCCGGCAATCTGCGCGAGAGCGACTGGGTAAAGATCGCGGAGGCGGCCTCGACGCTCAGCCGCACGGACATCAAGATCGACGACAACCCGCTCCTCACCGTCGCGGACATGAACGCCAAATGCCGCCGCATCGAAAACCTCGGCCTCGTCGTCATCGACTATCTTCAGCTGATGACCTCCGCTGGCGGAAAGGGCTACAGCGGCGAAAACCGCCAGCAGGCGGTGAGCGACATTTCACGTATGCTCAAGATCATGGCGAAGGAATTGCAGGTCCCTGTGCTCTGCCTTTCACAGCTCTCGCGCGCGAACGAAAAGCGCGACGACAAGCGCCCCATGCTTTCCGACCTGCGTGAATCCGGCGCGATCGAGCAGGACGCGGACATCGTGCTCTTTCTCTACCGCGACGACTATTACAACGAGGATTCCGAAAAGCACAACATTGCCGAGTGTATCGTCGCCAAGAACCGCCACGGCGAGACCGGCAAGGTCGAGCTGCGCTGGATGCCGGAGTACACGACCTTCGGCACGCTCGAAAGGCGGTACGAGGACGAATGAAAAAGGTACTGGACTTTGTGCAGCGCTTCGACCTGCTGCCGCGCTACGAGCTGCTGCTCGCGGCGGCTTCGGGCGGCATGGACTCGATGTGTCTGCTGGACTTTTTATACGAAAACGGCTACCGCGTGTGCGCGGCGCACTACAACCATCAGCTGCGCGGGCAGGAGGCCGACATGGACGAGGATCTCGTGCGCGCGTGGTGCGCGGCGCGGCGTATCCCGCTGTGCGTCGGCACGGGCGATGTGGCGGCCTACGCCGGGGAGAACGGCCTGACAATCGAGGAGGCGGCGCGCAAGCTGCGCTATGACTTTCTTAACTCCGTCGCCGGTCAGACCGGCGCGGCGCGCATCGTCACCGCCCATCACGCGAACGACAACGCCGAAACGGTGCTCTTTCATCTTGCCCGCGGCACGGGCATGGCGGGCCTTGCGGGCATCGCGCCGAAAAACGGCAGGCTGGTGCGCCCCTTCCTCTGCCTGACGCGGGAGGAGCTTGCCGCCTACGCGAAGGAGCATCATGTGCCCTATCGCACGGACGCGACCAATGCGGACACGGCGCTCACGCGCAACTTTATCCGCGCGGAGGTGGTGCCGAAGCTCTGCCGGGTCAACGCGCAGGCGGTCGAGCACATCAGCGAGACGGCGCTGCGCCTGCGGCAGGAGGATGAATACCTCGACACCCTTGCCGCCGCTTATCTGACGGAGCTGAAAACGGAGGCCGGCGCGGTGACGCTGCCCTGCGCGGCGGTCGCGCAGGCCCACGCGGTCCTGCGGCCGAGGGTGCTGCGCCTTGCGCTCGACGCGGTCAGCGCGGGGAAGAAGGACTTCACCGCCGCGCACTACGACGCGCTTGCCGCGCTCTGCGCGGGAAGCGGGACGGCACAGCTTGACCTGCCCGGCGGCGTGACCGCGCGGCGCACGGACGGCGTGTTGACGCTCTGCGCACACCGGAGGGAAACGCCGGAGCGCGTTTTGCTCTGCGTGGGGGAGACCGTCCGGTGGGGCGGCTTTGCCATCACCTGCCGAAAATGCGAAAAAACGGTTGAAAATTCTGAAAATACCGTTATATTAAGAGGTGCCGCTTTGGACGCGCCGCTCTCGGTCGGCGCGTGGGACGCGCGGGAGAGCATGACGCTGCCCGTCTCGCGCGGCTCGCGGAGCCTCAAGCGGCTCTTCGCCGAGCGCGGCTTTTCGCCGGATGAGCGGGAGCAAACGCCGGTCATCCGCTCGGGCGGCGCGGTCGCTGCGGTGTACGGCATCGGCACGGACGCGCTGTTCCTGCCGGGCGACGGCGAGAGCGTGTGTGTATTGACCTTTGAGAAAACTGCGGAGTAAGTCTCCGGAAAAACAAACATAAAACAATGGGAGAGGGAAAAACTATGGCGAAAAGCATGATGGATCAGGATATGCTGAAGGTGCTCTACAGCGAGGAGCAGATCAGGACGCGCGTGCGGGAGATGGGCGACGCGCTCTACGAGCAGTTCAAGGACCGCAACCCGCTGTTCCTTGGCGTGCTCAAGGGTAGCTTTATCTTCATGGCGGACATCGTCCGCGCCTGCCAGATCAAGAGCGACATCGAGTTCATCGCGGTGTCGTCCTACCAGAACGGCACGTCCTCGTCCGGCGTGGTGCAGATCACGCACGACCTGCAGCAGGACATTACCGGCCGCGAGATCGTGGTTATCGAGGACATCCTGGACTCCGGCAATACCCTCTACTTCCTCAAGAACTATTTCCTCACCAAGGGCGCCAAGAGCGTGACGGTCGTTACTCTGCTCGATAAGCCCGCCCGCCGCGTCAAGCCCATCACGGCCGATCTCGCGGGCTTTGAGGTCCCCGACGAGTTCGTCGTGGGCTACGGGCTGGACTACGCCCAGCAGTACCGCAATATGCCGTACATCGGCGTACTCAAGCCGGAGGTCTATTCCAAGTAATCGTTCCGTATCATAAAAGCGATATGAAAAGAGGCGCTCGTCGCCTCTTTTCTTCAAGGCAGACTCTGCTGCCGCAAAAGGAGGGAAAACCTTTGACCCAGACCAAACGACCCAATTATGTGCTGTGGATGCTGTGCGTTTTCATGCTGCTCTCGGCCGCCTCGTATTTCTTCCGCCCCAAGGAGCCGGAGATCTCCTATGCTGAGGTCGTGCAGCTCTTTGAACAGGAGAAGGTAAAGTCCTTCACCGTGCAGGACACCACGCTCACGCTCAAGCTGCGCGAGGCGGTGGACGGCAAGACGGAGCTCCAGAAGGAGCTCTACGACTTCGACCTTTTCTACGACGACCTCAATGACCTTGTCGTGGAGCAGAAGGCCGCCGGCATTCTGGAGGACTATAACTACTCCGCCAACCACTCGCCTAACTACCTTGCCATTGCCCTGCCCTATGTGATCGCCGTCGCGGGGCTGTTCGCCATCTGGTACTTCTTTTCCATGCGCGCCTCCGGCGGCGGGAACGACCGTATGGCGAAGTTCGGCAACGCCACCTTCCGGCACGGCAGCGAGAGCGCCCGCAAGACCACCTTTGCCGACGTTGCGGGCGCGGACGAGGAGAAGGAGGAGCTTGCGGAGATCGTGGACTTCCTGCGCGACCCGCAAAGGTTTGTCGAGCTCGGCGCGCGTATTCCCAAGGGCGTGCTGCTCGTCGGCCCTCCGGGAACGGGCAAGACGCTGCTCGCCCGCGCGGTCGCGGGTGAGGCGGGCGTGGAGTTCCTCTCCATCTCCGGCTCGGACTTTGTGGAGATGTACGTCGGCGTCGGCGCAAGCCGCGTGCGCGACCTGTTCGAGCAGGCCAAGAAGGCGGCTCCCTGCATTATTTTCATCGACGAGATCGACGCGGTCGGCCGCCAGCGCGGTACCGGCCTCGGCGGCGGTCACGACGAGCGCGAGCAGACGCTCAACCAGCTGCTCGTCGAGATGGACGGCTTCGGCACGAACGACGGCGTGGTCGTTCTCGCGGCGACCAACCGTGCGGACATCCTCGACCCCGCGCTGCTGCGTCCCAGCCGCTTTGACCGCCAGATCTACGTCGGCTATCCCGACATCAAGGGCCGCGAGGACGTTTTGAAGATCCACACCGCCAACAAGCCGCTTGCCGAGGACGTGGACCTTGCCAAGGTCGCGCGGGGCACGGCGGGCTTTACCGGCGCGGACCTTGAGAACCTTTCCAACGAGGCGGCGCTGCTGTGCGCGCGCCGCGGCGACCAATTCATCACCATGGCGGACTTCGAGGAGGCGGAGATCAAGGTCCTCGCCGGACCCGAGAAGCGCAGCCGCGTTGTGCCGGAGCACGAGCGGAAGCTGACCGCCTATCACGAGGCGGGCCATGCCATCGTGATGCACGCGCTGCCGACGCACGAGCCCGTCCACCGCATCACCATCGTGCCGCGCGGACAGGCGGGCGGCATGACCATCGCGCTGCCCGATGAGGACCGCTCCTACCAGTCCAAGCGCTACATGGAGGAGCAGATCGTCTCGCTCCTCGGCGGGCGCGCGGCGGAGAAGCTGATGCTCGGCGACATTTCCACCGGCGCCTCGAACGACATCGAGCGCGCCTCGCACATTGCGCGCAAGATGGTTACGGCCTACGGCATGAGCGAGAAGCTCGGCTCCATCGCCTTTGAGAGCGGGCACGACGAGGTGTTTATCGGCAAGACGATGGGCCAGACGCGCAGCTACTCGGAAAAGACCGCCGCCGAGATCGACGACGAGGTCAAGGCCATCATCGACCACGCGTATGCGCGCTGCGAGGAAATCTTGACGGCACGGCGCGAGGCGCTGACCGCCGTGGCGGAATATCTGCTCGCCCACGAGACGATGACCGGCGAGGAATTTGAGCGAATGGTCGGCGAAAAAGCCTGATGGGCAAAAGGACGAATGGAAAAAGTGACGCAGGGACGGGCATTTGCCATTCCCTGCGTCACTTTTTTCTTTTCTTGCGAAAATCTTTATTGTGCAAAGTGACAAGAGCATTTGTCCTCGTGGGGAAAACAGAAAAGCAATAGATATTCTCAATAAATGGACTTGAGTCCGCAGTGCGTAGACAAATGCACATGAAATTTGAAGACAGCCATGGAAAAACGACCGGAAACGACCGAAAATTCTGACAGATTCGACGCTTGAAATCCATTCAACGGTTCGATAAAATAAACTGCAACCAAAAGGGGCGGACGCCCCACTTGCCGCAGCAGCGCGGCAGAAAGTCAGGAGGATATGAATATGAAGAAGATTCTTGCACTCGTCCTTGCGCTCGTCATGGCGCTTGGTCTGGTCGCCTGCGGCGACAAGGGCGGCGAACAGCAGGAGGGCGGCACGCCCAACACCACCGGCGAAGAGAAGGTCGTGAAGATCGGCGTCTTCGAGCCGCTCACCGGCGACAACGGCGCCGGCGGCAAGCAGGAGGTGCTGGGTATGCAGTATGCCAACTACGTCCAGCCCACCGTCGACATCAACGGCGAGACCTACAAGGTCCAGCTGGAGGTCGTCGATAACCGTACCGCAGCCGAGAACGGCCCGTCCGCGGCCGCTGAGCTGGTCAACAAGGGCGTGAGCATCGTGCTCGGCTCCTACGGCTCCGGCGTGTCCATGGCCGGCGGCACCGTGTTCGCCGAGGCCGGTGTGCCCGCCATCGGCGTCACCTGCACCAACCCGCAGGTCACTTCCGACTGCGACGTTTATTTCCGCATCTGCTTCCTCGATCCGTTCCAGGGCACGGTCCTCGCGAACTATGCCTACAAGGAGCTCGGCGTTGATACCGCTTACCTGCTCGGTATGCTCGGCAGCGACTACGATCAGGGCCTGATCTACTACTTCACGCAGGCCTTTGAGAAGCTCGGCGGCAAGGTCGTTGCCGAGAACTTCCCCGAGGGCAATGCCAACTTTGTTTCCTACATCAACAACGCCAAGGCTGCCAACGCAGGCGTCATTTTCTCCCCTGTCTCCATCAACTATGCGCAGCTGATCGTTGAGGCCGCCGCCGCGCAGGGCTTCGAGGGCACGATCCTCGGCGGCGACACGCTCGACAGCAACATGGTCGTTGAGGCCGCCAAGGGCAAGGATGTCGATGTTAAGATCACGACCTTCTATCAGGAGGGTGGTAATCCCGAGTTCGACGCCGGCATCAAGGAGTGGATCAATGCCAACGCCGACGCCAAGACCAACAACGGCGGCAACGACATGGTCTCCGCCGTCACCGTCATGGGCTACGACGCTTACTTCACCGCGCTCGAGGCCATCAAGGCTGCCGGCAGCACCGAGCCCGCCGATATCCTCGCGGCTCTGCCCGGCGTGACCTACTCCGGCATCTCCGGTGAGATCGCCTTCGACGACATCGGCGACGCCAAGCGCGACGCGGCCTACATCAAGACCGCCAACACCGAGACCGGTGCGTGGGACTTCGTGAAGATCCAGGGCATCGACTGAGAAAAGCCCACGAATCTCTCCACAAGCAGCAAACTTGGCGGGGCGAAAGCCCCGCCAAGTTTTCCCCGTTTTTTCGCGTTCCCCCGAATCCTACCAACAGGAGGTTTTCCATGCAGGGAATTTTACCGTATCTGATCAGCGGTATCTCTGTGGGAGGTCAGTACGCGCTCATCGCCATCGGCTACACGCTGGTCTACGGCATTCTGCGCCTCATTAACTTTGCCCACGGCGATGTCTTTATGGTGGCAGGCCTGATCATGGTCTACACCACCGCGTCCATGCCCATGTACATTTCGATTCCGCTGGTGCTCATCTTCACCGTCATTCTCGGCTTTGCCATCGAGCGCGTGGCCTATAAGCCGCTGCGCACGGCGCCGCGTATGTCGCTGATGATCAGCGCCATCGGTGTGAGCTACCTCATCCAGAACCTTGCGTTCTATCTGACCGGCGGCCTTCCCCAGCCGGTCAAGACGCCCATTCCGTGGATCTCCGACACCGTGACGCTCTTCGGCACGTCCACCAAGCGCGTCACAGTCGTGACGCCCGTTCTGACCATCGCGCTCGTCTTTGCGCTCGTCGCGCTCATCAAAAAGACCAAGATCGGCATGGGAATGCGTGCCGCCGCCAAGGACTTTGAGACGGCGCAGCTCATGGGTGTGAAGATCAATTCCGTCATTTCCATGACCTTTGTCATTGGCTCGTTCCTCGCCGCGGTCGGCGCGATGCTCTACTTCACCAACTATCCCACGGTGGCGATCACCTCCGGCGGTATGCCCGGCCTGAAGGCCTTCGTCGCGGCGGTGTTCGGCGGCATCGGCTCCATTCCCGGCGCGGTGGTCGGCGCGTTCCTGATCGGCCTTTGCGAGGAGATCATCAAGGGCCTCGGCCAGTCCACCTTCTCCGATGCGTTCACCTTTGCGCTGCTGATCATCGTGCTGTGCGTCAAGCCCACGGGACTGTTTGGCGAAAAGGTCACGGACAAGGTCTAAGGAGGGGTGAAGATGAAAAAGAAAACGATCGGCAAAGAGTATATCTTCACCGCGCTCATCCTGTTCGTCGTGCTGGCGGTCACGATGGTCCTCGACTCCCAGCTCCCGGGCTATCACATTGTGATCAAGGTCATCAAAAAGGCGTCGGTCTATTCCCTCGTCGCCGTTTCGATGAACCTGCTCAACGGCTTTACGGGCCTTTTCTCCCTCGGTCAGGCGGGCTTTATGCTCCTCGGCGCGTATTCCTACGCAGTGCTGTGCATCCCGGTCGCCAAGCGCGCGGGCGTATACCAGTATTTTGACGGCGGTATCGTGAAGTTCTCCCTGCCGGAGATCTTCGCGGGCTTCCTCGGTGACAAGGTCGGCTCGGCGGTCGGCATGATCCTCGCGCTGCTTGTCGGCGGTCTGATCGCGGCGTTCTTCGCCTATCTGATCGGTCTGCCCGTGCTGCGTCTGAAGAGCGACTACCTCGCCATTGCGACCCTCGGCTTTGCCGAGATCATGCGCACCATTATCCAATGGAACGCCATCGGTCCGCTGACCAACGCCTCGAACCTTCTCAAGGGCTATCCCGATTTCAGCAGCGCGACCGCGTACCTGCTGCTCATCGGCGTGTTCATCGCGTGCGTTGTGCTGCTGGTGAACTCCACCTACGGCCGCGCGTTCAAAGCCATCCGCGACGACGAGGTCGCCGCCGAGGCGATGGGCATCAATCTTGCCCACCACAAGCGCCTTGCCTTCGTCATTTCCTCGTTCTTCGCGGGCGTCGGCGGCGGTATGCTGGCGATGTACATGGGCGCGGTGCAGGCGATGTCGTTCCGAAGCAGCATGACCTATGAGATCTTGCTGCTGGTCGTCATCGGCGGCATCGGCTCCATCACCGGCAGCGTGCTCACGAGCTTCCTCTACATCGCGGCGCTCGAGTGGCTGCTGCGCGGTCTGGATACCGGCGAGTTCCTCGGCATCACGGCGCCGGGCCTCTTCAAGAACGGCTTCCGCATGGCGGTCATCTCCGTCATCATCATGGTCGTCGTGCTCTTCTTCCGCAAGGGCATCATGGGCGATAAGGAGCTGCCCGATCTCCTGCGCCGTCATACAAAGAAGGGAGGCGGCGAGAAATGAGCCAAAACGTTCTGCGTCTTGACAATATTACGATGCAGTTCGGCGGCGTCGTCGCCGTCGACAACCTGAGCCTTGAGGTCAACGAGGGCGAGATCGTCGCGCTCATCGGTCCCAACGGCGCGGGCAAGACCACCGCGTTCAACACCATCACCGGCGTGTATGAGCCGACGAACGGTCAGGTCAGCTTCATGGGCGAGCCGATCGTCCGCAACCATCCGCAGGGCAAGATGAAGCAGAATTACAAGGGCAAGGAGGCCGGGAAATTCGTTCAGATGCCCGTGCTCGACCCTACGCCCGACCGGATCACCAAGCTCGGCATGGCGCGCACGTTCCAGAACATCCGCCTGTGGAAGTCCCAGACCGTGTTCGACAATGTACTCATCGCCAAGCATATGCTGCGCACCAGCAATGTCTTTTCCGCCACGTTCCGTCTCAACCGCAAGGAGGAAGCGCAGCATCGCGAGGAGGTCATGGAGCTTCTGCGCATCGTGGGCCTGGAGGATGTGAAGGACGAGCTGGCGACGTCTTTGCCCTACGGCAAGCAGCGCCGGCTGGAGATCGCCCGCGCGCTGGCAACGCATCCGAAGCTTCTGATGCTCGACGAGCCTGCCGCCGGCATGAATCCGCAGGAGACGAACGAGCTCACCGAGTTCATCGGCCGCATCCGTGACGAGTTCCACATGACCATTCTGCTCATCGAGCACCACATGGACCTCGTCATGGACATTTCCGACCGCATCTACGTCATTGACTTCGGCGAGCTGATCGCCACCGGTACGCCGGAGGAGATCCAGAATAACCAGCGCGTCATCGACGCCTATCTGGGGGTGGAAGAGGATGCTTAAAATTCAAAACCTTCAGGTCGCCTACGGCGGCATTCAGGCGCTGCGCGGCATTGACATGGAGGTGCCCGACGGCAAGATCGTCACCCTCATCGGCGCGAACGGCGCGGGCAAATCCACCACGCTGCGTACCATCTCCGGCCTTGTCAAGGCCAAGTCCGGCTCCATCACCTACAACAACGAGCAGCTGCTCGGCAAGCCCATCAACGCCATTCTCGCCGCGGGCATCGCGCAGGTTCCCGAGGGACGGCGCGTGTTCCCGGATATGACCGTGCTCGAAAACCTCAAGATCGGCGCCTACCTGCGCAAGGATAAGGAGGAGATCGAAAAGGATATCGAGTGGGTGTATGAGCTCTTCCCCCGCCTGAAGGAGCGCAACTGGCAGCTCGCCGGCACGCTCTCCGGCGGCGAGCAGCAGATGCTGGCCGTCGGCCGCGGGCTGATGTCCCGCCCGAAGGTGCTGATGATGGACGAGCCCTCCCTCGGCCTTGCGCCGCTGGTCGTGCAGGGAATCTTTGATATCATCCGCGAGATCAACCGGCAGGGCGTGACCATCCTGCTCATCGAGCAGAACGCCAACATGGCGCTCAAGATCGCCGACCTTGCCTATGTGCTCGAGACCGGCACCATCACCATGAGCGGCACAGGCGCGGAGCTGCTGGCCGATGAAAAGGTCAAGGAGGCCTATCTCGGCAAGAAGCGCGGCAAATAAGCCTTGCGAAATCTTGACACGATTCGGGAAAAAGCATACAATGACCGTCGGCAGAAATGCCGGCGGTCATTTTTTCAGAAAAGGAAATCAGAGGAAAGCGATTATGGTATACCTTGCAGTCGCGCTGAGCGCGGCGCTCGGCGGCTTTGTTCAATCCATCACGGGCTTCGGCGCGGCGGTCGTGATGATGACCATTCTGCCGTACTTTTTCACCATGGCGGTCGCGCCGTCGGTCTCGACCTCCATCTGCCTCGGGCTGACGGTCACGCTGGCGTGGAAGCTGCGCAAAAGCATCGACCTCAAGCTCACTCTGCCGCCCACGCTGCTTTACGCGGCGGCGAGCGTGACGGCCATCCGCTTCATCGGCTCGATGGACCTGCGCGTGATGACCATGGTGTTCGGCGCGTTCCTGATGCTGCTCGGCGCCTATCTGCTGCTGACGGAAAAGAAGGCCGCCATTCGTGTGACGCCGGTGGTCACCGTCGTCTGCGGCCTGCTCGCGGGCGTCTGCGGGGGACTGTTTTCCATCGGCGGGCCGATCATGGCGATCTATTACCTTGCCGCCACGGACAGCCGCGAGAGCTATCTCGCCAACGCGCAGGCCAATTTTGCCGTGAATAATGTAACGTCCATTACCACGCGCGTTTTGAGCGGCTACTACACGCTCGACCTTCTGCCGCTGACGCTGCTCGGCGTGGCGGGCGTGGTCTGCGGGCAGCGCTTCGGGCTGAAGCTCGGCGGAAAGCTCAATGCCGTGCAGCTCCGCCGTCTCGTCTACGCCTATGTCATTCTCTCCGGCGCGGTCACCATTGTGCAGCATCTATAAAAGAAAAGAGCGCCGAAGGCTAAGCCTTCGGCGCTCTTTGGCACGCCTGAGCGGATTCGAACCGCTGGCCTTCCGCTTAGGAGGCGGACGCTCTATCCAGCTGAGCTACAGGCGCGGGTACAGACTGCATTGTACCGCATCCGGGCGGCTCTGTCAACGGCAGGAGCGTGCAAAAAAAGTGAAAAATTCCGCGAAATACCTTGCAATCGGAAAAACAACAGCATATACTATTTAGGTTATTGCGGTACTTTCATTTCAGATACACCTGCCCCCGGCAGGAAGGAGAGACAGACTATGCAGAACAACAAGCTACGCAACGTCGCCATTATCGCGCACGTCGACCACGGCAAGACCACGCTTGTCGACGAGATGCTCAAGCAGGGCGGCGTCTACCGTGAAAATCAGGAGGTCGTGGATCGCGTAATGGACTCCAACGACCTTGAGCGTGAGCGCGGCATTACCATCCTTGCGAAGAACACCGCCATCCACTATGGCGATACCAAGATCAACATCGTCGACACGCCGGGCCACGCCGACTTTGGCGGCGAGGTGGAGCGTATCCTCAAGATGGTCAACGGCGTCATCCTGCTCGTGGACGCCGCTGAGGGTCCCATGCCGCAGACGCGCTTCGTGCTTTCCCGTGCATTGGAGCTGGGCCACCGCGTGATCGTGGTCGTCAACAAGATCGACCGCCCCGACCAGCGCATCCACGAGGTCGTGGACGAGGTGCTCGAGCTGCTGCTCGACCTCGACGCCACGCCCGAGCAGCTCGACAGCCCCATGCTCTTCTGCTCCGGTCGAAACGGTACGGCGAGCTATTCGCCCGATGAGCCCGGCACCGATCTCAAGCCGCTCTTCGATACCATCCTCAACTACATTCCCGCGCCCGAGGCCGACGTCGACCAGCCCTTCCAGATGCTCGTCTCCGCCATCGACTACAACGAGTTCGTCGGCCGCATGGCCATCGGACGCATCGAGCGCGGCGCGCTCAAGCAGAATCAGGAGATCATGGTCTGCAACTACCACAATCCCGACGCCGCGCCGAAGAAGGCGAAGGCCGTCTCCCTCTATGAGTTCGACGGTCTGGGCAAGAAGCCCGTTACCGAGTCCACCGCGGGCAACATCATCTGCCTGTCCGGCATCGGCGACATCACCATCGGCGACACCATCTGCGCGCCCGAGTGCGTGGAGGCGCTGCCCTTTGTGAAGATCTCCGCGCCGACGATGGAGATGACCTTCTCCATCAACGATTCCCCCTTCGCGGGCCGCGACGGCAAGTTCGTCACCTCCCGCCAGCTGCGCGAGCGCCTGTTCCGCGAAACGCTCAAGGATGTTTCTCTGCGCGTGACCGAGATCGAGGGCGCGATGGACGCCTTCAACGTCGCGGGTCGCGGCGAAATGTCGCTGTCCATCCTCATCGAGACCATGCGCCGCGAGGGCTATGAGTTCCAAGTCTCGCCCCCGCGCGTGCTGTATCAGACCATCGACGGCAAGAAGTGCGAGCCCATCGAGCGGCTGGTCGTGGACGTGCCCGCCGAGAGCGTCGGCGCGGTCATCGAGAAGATCGGCTCCCGCAAGGGCGACATGGTCGAGATGACGCCGGTCGGCGCCCGCATGAAGGTCGAATTCCTCGTCCCCGCGCGCGGCCTGTTCGGCTACCGCAACGAGTTCCTTACCGACACCAAGGGCGAGGGCATCATGGCGAGCGTGTTCGACTCCTATGCGCCCTACAAGGGCGATCTGGCGCGCCGGAGCACCGGCTCCCTCGTCGCCTTTGAGACCGGCGAGAGCATCACCTACGGTCTCTTCAACGCGCAGGAGCGCGGCCAGCTGTTCATCGGCGCGGGCGTGCCGGTGTACGAGGGCATGGTCGTCGGCGTCAGCCCCAAGCAGGAGGACATCACCGTCAACGTCTGCAAGAAGAAACAGCTGACCAATATGCGCGCCTCCGGCTCGGACGACGCGCTGCGTCTGGTCCCGCCCAAGCAGATGAGTCTGGAGCAGTGCCTCGAATTCCTCGCCGACGACGAGCTGCTGGAGGTCACGCCGCACGCGCTGCGCATCCGCAAGACCATCCTCAACCACGAAAAGCGCATGAAGGCCACCCACGGCGGCAAGAAGTAAAAAAGAAAAAAGGAACGGCTGCGCCGTTCCTTTTTTGCGCTTATGCGATCCCGAACAGCCGTTTGCCGTTTTCGGCGGTCAGGCGGATCAGCTCGTCTGTGTCCAGGCCCCGCAGCGCCGCGATCTTTTCCGCGATATAGCGGACGTTGCGCGAGTCGTTGCGCGTACCGCGCACGGGGACGGGGGCCATATAGGGGCTGTCCGTTTCCAGCAGCATCCGGTCGAGCGGGCACTCGAGCGCGACCTCGACCGTTTTGCGGGCATTTTTGTAGGTCACGGGACCGTCAAAGCCGAGATACCAGCCGCGCTTTAAGAGCTCGCGCGCCATCTCGACGCTGCCGGAAAAGCAGTGGAACACGCCGCGCACAGCGGGAAATTCCTGCACGATGGCAAGACTGTCGGCGTGCGCCTCGCGGTCGTGCACGATGACGGGGAGGTCCAGCTCCTGCGCCAGCGCGAGCTGGTCGCGCAGCACCCTCCGCTGAAGCTCCCGCGGCGGGTTCTGCTCCCAGTAGTAGTCCAGCCCGATCTCGCCGATGGCAACGACCTTCGGCTCCCGCGCCCACGCGCGGAGCGCGTCCAGACTGTCCTCCGTGTAGGGCGCGCAGTTCTCGGGATGCCAGCCGACGGCGGCGTAGACGTGCGGATAGGTCCGCGCCAGCTCCACCGCGCGGCGGGAGGAGCCCAAATCGCAGCCGGAGTCGAGGATCAGCCCCACGCCGTGTTCGGGCATGGAGGCGAGCAGCGTCTCACGGTCGGCGTCAAACGCCTCGTCGTCGTAGTGCGCGTGGGTGTCAAAAATCAAGCTCATAGGATGTCCTTTCTTTTTGTTAGAGGGAATGATCCTCAGCAAAAGGGCAGTTTTAAAAACGGTGTACAGCCTTGCTATGGAAAAGTCTTTTGCCGGCTCCGTGACCGCATGGCAGCAGCGGCTGAGCGGAACAAGAAGTACGTCAAATCGACTGAGGGAAAATAGCTTCATACGGCTGCTGAAATAAAGCTTCCTATTGGCAGTTCGTGGGTCGAGGGGAAAGCGCCGAAGCGCCGCCGGTGGCGGAAAAAGCGAGGCGGTTTCGAGGAAGCGGCGCAATTGGCGCGCCCAAAGAGGCGCGGGAATTGCTTTGCCGCGACGGTGAAGAAGCCCCTCGTTGTCTCTGGGGTTCTAAAGGGGCTATCTCTCCGACCGAGAGATAGCCCCTTTGCTCCTATTTCAGCACAGCTTTGCGCCGGCGGGGATCTTATCGTCCACCATGATGAGGTTCAGGACCTCCTGCCCCTTCTCGGTGTGGGTGGCGGAGAGCAGCATACCGCAGCTCTCGAGACCCATCATCTTGCGCGGCGGCAGGTTGACGATGGCGACCAGCGTCTTGCCGACGAGCTGCTCCGGCTCGTACCACTTGTGGATGCCGGAGAGGATCTGGCGGTCGGTGCCGGTGCCGTCGTCGAGCGTGAAGCGCAGCAGCTTATCGCTCTTCTTCACGGCTTCGCAGGCCTTGACCTTGACGACGCGGAAGTCGGATCTGCAGAAGGTGTCGAAATCGACCTTCTCCTCCGTCAGAGGCTCGATCTCCAGCGCGGGGAGCGCGGCCTTCTTCTGCGCCTCCTGAATGGCCTCCAGCTCGGCGAGCGCCTTTTCCATGTCGATGCGCGGGAAGATGGCCTCGCCCTTGTGGACGGTGACGCTTGCGCTCAGGCGGCCCCATTCGGCGGCGCTGTCCCAATCGCGGCAGTCCGCCGCCGCGCCGATCTGCGCGAAGATCTTCTCGCAGGAGGCGGGAATGAACGGCGTGAGCAGGATGGTGCAGATGCGGATGGTCTCGAGGAGGTTGCACATCACGCTGGCAAGGCGCGCGCGGTTGGCCTCGTCCTTGGCGAGCACCCACGGCGCGGTCTCGTCGATATACTTGTTCGCGCGCTGAATGACCTTGAAGATGGCCTCCAGACCGTTCTGGAACTGGAATTTCTCCATCTCGGCCTCGTACTTGCCGCGCAGGGCGGAGGCCGCCGCGATGAGATCGGCGTCGAACTCGCCCTCGGCGCGCTCAACGGGCAGCGTACCGCCGAAATACTTCTCGACCATGGCGGTCGTGCGGGAGACGAGGTTTCCGAGGTCGTTGGCAAGATCGACGTTGATGGTGTTGATGAGCAGCTCATTGCTGAAATTGCCGTCGGAGCCGAACGGGAAGGTACGCAGCAGGAAGAAACGCAGCGCGTCCACGCCGAAGCGCTCGGCAAGCACATAGGGATCGACGACATTGCCCTTGGATTTGCTCATCTTGCCGCCGTCCATGACGAGCCAGCCGTGGCCGTAGACGTGCTTGGGCAGCGGCATACCCATGCTCATGAGCATCGCGGGCCAGATGATGGAGTGGAAGCGGACGATCTCCTTGCCGACAAAGTGGACGTCGGCGGGCCAGAACTTATCGTAATCGTCGTACTTTTCGTTCATGAAGCCGAGAGCGGTGCAGTAGTTGAACAGCGCATCGACCCAGACATAGACGACGTGACCGGGGTCGAAGTCCACCGGCACGCCCCAAGTGAAGCTCGTGCGGGAAACGCACAGATCCTCAAGGCCGGGCTTGATGAAGTTGTTCACCATCTCGTTCACGCGGCTGGCGGGCTGGAGGAAATCCGTGTCCTCAAGCAGGTGCTGCACGCGGTCGGCGTACTTACTCAGCTTGAAGAAGTAGGCCTCCTCTTCAGCGTCCTCCACCTCACGCCCGCAGTCGGGGCACTTGCCGTCCACGAGCTGGCTCTCGGTCCAGAAGCTCTCGCAGGGCTTGCAGTATTTGCCGACGTACTTGCCCTTGTAGATGTCGCCGTTGTCGTGCATCTTCCTGAAGATCTTCTGGATGGCCTCGACGTGGTAATCGTCGGTGGTGCGGATGAAGCGGTCGTTGGAGATGTTCATCAGCTTCCACAGATCGAGGATGCCCTTCTCGCCGCAGACGATGTTGTCCACGAACTGCTGCGGGGTTACGCCCGCGGCCTTGGCCTTGTCCTCGATCTTCTGACCGTGCTCGTCCGTTCCGGTCAGGAACATCACGTCGTAGCCGGTCAGGCGCTTGTAGCGCGCCATTGCGTCGGTCGCCACCGTGCAGTAGGTGTGGCCGATGTGCAGCTTGTCCGACGGGTAGTAAATGGGCGTGGTGATATAGAATCGTTTCTGTTCCATGGGTATCTTCCTCTTTTCCTGCCCGCGCCGAATGAAAGCGGGGCATAAATTCTCTTTAGTTTAGCACATTTGAGGACATTTTTGCAAGAGGTACGGCGTTATTTGCGCGGGCTCCGCGCAAATAACGCCGTTTTTCTGAGGTATTCTTACGCGATGGTGCGCTTTTCCAGCGCGCGCAGCAGCGGTACGCCGAGCAGGAAGCACACGGCGGCCTCGCCGATGCCGACCGTCAGCGCGTTGTAGGCGAACAGCCCCGCGAACGCGGCGGAGAAGCCCGTGCTTTCCCACGCGAGCATCGCGCCGACGATTACGGCGTTGCAGACGACCGGCGGCACGGCGGCGGTCCATGCGCTGCGGCAGCGGCCCGACCACACGGCGGCGAGCAGCGTGGCGAGCGTGCCGACGACCAGATCGAGCAGGCCGTAGGGACTGAGCAGGTTGGTGATCAGGCAGCCCACGGCAAGACCGGGGATCGCCGCCTTGCGGTCGCGGCAGGGCAGCACGCACAGAGCCTCGCTCAGGCGGAACTGGATCGCGGGAAAGGCGAGACCGAAGAAATTGGAGATCCACGCGAGCGCCGCGTAGGCGGCGGCAATGACGGCGGCGCGGGCGAGATCGCGGGTAGAGTATTGCAGCTTCATAGAGGGGTATCCTTTCTTGGGAATGTAAACAGATGCGGGGGAAAGACGGTCAGGCGGCCCCGCAGGACCGCCTGACGCTGCCTTAAAATTCGGGGGAGGTCCTGCCGGAGGTCAGGTACTCATAGTATTGCGCTTCGGTCGCCGCCATGTAGGTCATGACCCACAGCGTGCCGACGCCAAGGCACAGCGAGCCGACGATGCCCCAGCCGATAAAGCTCAGATCGAGCACGAACTTCTCCCACTTGTGACCGGTCATCAGGCGCTGGCTCTCGTCCAGACATTCCCTCCAGCCGTATTCGGGGTGGTCGGCCTTGACGTAGTAGACCATGGAGTAGGCGTAGGCCTTGACGATGCCGGGGATGAAAAGCAGCAGGCTCCACAGGAAGATAAAGAGCCCGGAGAGCAGACTGATGAGCAGCGTACCGCCGAAATCGTCCCGAAAGCCGCGGAACAGATCGTTGAGGTCAATGCCTCGGCCCTCGCGCGCCTGCGCAAGGAAGGCATATTTCTGCGCGTAGAGCATCGGGCCGGTGACGACGAGCGCGCCGACGCCGGGGAGAATGCTGCCGGCGGCGCCGACGATGGCAGAGACCACCAGACAGAACACCACGCCCATGAGCCATTGATCCTTGAAGATGCCGCCGCCGAGCTGGGCGCGGGCGGCTGCCTTCCATTCACTTCTTGTCATGCGGATCTTCTCCTTGTCACACAATATTTCGCTTACAGCAGGTCGGGCAGATGGCGCACGACCTCGGCGCAGCGCGGGCACAGCCCCTCGGCGTTGGGCGTGAGGGAGTGCTTCCAGCAGCGCGGGCACTTCGTGCCGGCGGCGTTTCCGACCTTGACGGCAAGCTCGCCGCCGACGGCCAGCTCGACCTTGGAGACGATGAACAGGTCGGCGAGCGCCGCGGGGTTCTCGTCCGCGAGGAACACATCGCCCTCGGGCACGGTCAGATGCACGTCGGCCTCCAGGCTCTTGCCGATGACCTTCGCCGCGCGGGCCTCCTCGAGCGCGCCGTTGACGGCGGTGCGGACCTCGATGATGTGCTCCCAGCGCGCCATGGTCTCGGCGTCGAGCGCGTAGGCAGTGAAGGGTTTGTTCATGTCGTTGAGCACCACGTTGCGTGCGTCGTCCTCGGCGGTGTGCGGCATGGCGAGCCAGATCTCATCGCAGGTGAAGGCGAGGATGGGCGCGAAGAGCTTGGCAAGGGTCGAGAGCGTGAGGTAGAGCGCGGTCTGGGCACTGCGGCGCTCGGCGGAGTCCGCCGCCTCGCAGTACAGGCGGTCCTTCACAATATCGAGGTAGAAGCTCGAGAGCGTGGTGACGCAGAAATCGTTGACCGCGTGGGTGATGATGTGGAACTCGTAGTCGTTGTAGGACTGCTCGACCTTTTCGATCAGCTCGTTGAGCTTGGTGATGAGCCAGCGGTCGAGCACCGGCATATCCTCGGCCTTGGTGAGGTGTGTGGGGTCAAAGTCCACCAGGTTATCGAGCATGAACTTGCAGGTGTTGCGGAACTTGAGATAGTTCTGGCTGAGCTGCTGGAAGATGGCCTTGGAGCAGCGCACATCCGCGTGATAGTCGGCGCTCGCCGCCCACAGACGCAGAATGTCCGCACCGTTCTCGTTGAAAATGTCGGCGGGATCGACGCCGTTGCCGAGGCTCTTGTGCATCGCGCGGCCCTCGCCGTCCACGGTCCAGCCGTGGGTGACGCACTCCTTGAAGGGAGCGCCCTCGCCGAACGCGCCCACGGCGGTCAGCAGGGAGGACTGGAACCAGCCGCGGTACTGGTCGAGGCCCTCGAGGTACATCGTGGCGGGCCAGAAGCCCTGATCCTTCTTCATCGCGGCGAAGTGCGTGGAGCCGGAGTCGAACCAGCCGTCGAGCGTGTCCTCCTCCTTGGTGAAGCCGGTGCTCTTGCCGCAGTGCGGGCAGGCGAAGCCCTTGGGCAGAATGTCGGCGGCGTCCATCTCGAACCAGGCGTTGGAGCCTTTCTCGGCAAAGAGGGCGGAAACGGCCTCGATGGTCTCGTCGGTGCAGACGGGCTTGCCGCAGTCGGCGCAGTAGAACACGGGAATGGGCAGACCCCAGCGGCGCTGACGGCTGATGCACCAGTCGGCGCGCTCACGGATCATGCTCTTCATGCGGTCGATGCCCCAGCCCGGGACCCAGCGCACGTCGTCGCACGCGGCGCAGGCCTCGTCCTTAAAGGAATCGACGGAGCAGAACCACTGCGGGGTGGCGCGGAAGATGATGGGCTTCTTGCAGCGCCAGCAATGCGGATAGCTGTGCACGATCTCCTCGGAAGCGAAGAGGGAGCCGGCCTCCTTCATATCGTTGAGGATGACGGGGTTGGACTCCTCCACGAGCATTCCCTCATACTTGCCGGCATAGTCGGTGTGGCGGCCCTGATCGTTGACGGGCACGACCATATCCATGCCGTAGCGGCGGCAGGTCTGATAGTCGTCCGCGCCGAAGCCGGGAGCGGTGTGGACGCAGCCCGTACCGGAATCCATCGTGACATAATCGGCGAGGACCAGACGGCTGGTCTTGGGCAGGAACGGATGCTGCGCGAGCATATTCTCATAGAAGTTGCCGGGGTGGGTCTCGACGACGGTGTAGTGCTCGACCTTGCCGACGGCCATGACCTTCTCGACGAGCGCCTCGGCGACAATGTACATTTCGCCGTTGTCGTCGTTGCGGACGATGGCGTAGCTCTCGTCGGGATGCAGCGCGATGGCGAGGTTGCCGGGCAGCGTCCAGATGGTGGTCGTCCAAATGACGAAGCTGAGCTTGCTCTTATCGAGATGGCTGAGCTTGCCGAGGTCGTCGTGCATCGGGAACTTGACGTACACGGTCGTGCAGGGGTCGTCCTGATATTCGATCTCCGCCTCGGCCAGCGCCGTCTCGTCGTGATAGCACCAGTATACGGGCTTGAGGCCCTTGTAGATGTAGCCCTTCTTGTACATTGCGCCGAAGACCTTGACCTCCTCGGCCTCAAAGCCGGGATCCATGGTCTTGTAGGGGTGCTCCCAGTCGCCGAGCACGCCGATGCGCTTGAAGCCCTCCATCTGGATGCCGATGTACTTGTCGGCATACTGGTGGCAGGCGGTGCGGAAGTCGGCGACGCTCATGGCCTTGCGGTTGAGCTTCTGCTCCTTGATGATGGCGCTCTCGATGGGCATACCGTGGTTGTCCCAGCCGGGGATATAGGGCGTGTAGTAGCCGCGCATCGCGTAGGAGCGGGTGATGAAGTCCTTGAGGGACTTGTTGAGCGCGTGACCCATGTGCAGTCCGCCGTTGGAGAACGGAGGGCCGTCGTGCAGAGCGAAGCGGGGCTTGCCCTCGTTCTTCTTGAGCATCACGTTGTAGAGGTCCATTTCTTCCCAATGCTTGAGCATCTCAGGCTCGCGCTTGGGAAGCCCCGCGCGCATCGGGAAGCCGGACTTCGGCATATTCAGCGTCGCTTTGTAATCCATGTCGTGTCTCCTTTATGTGAATTTTTCTGTTTGCTGCAAAATAAAAATGCTCTGTCTCCCGACAAAAGAGACAAAGCATAACCATACTCTGCGGTACCACTCTTCTTGCTGCCGTTCCGGCAGCCGCTCAAATGCCGCGATGTAACGGTCGCACCCGGGCTGTCCTACTGCGGTTTCAGACGCCTGCTCCGAGGTGATATTCGCTCTCCGCGCCCCGCTGCTTCGCACCGACCGGCAGCTCTCTTTGCGGGCGGACGGGAAGCTACTTGTCCTCATCTGCACAATTCCACATATCACGGTCATTCTACCCGCATTCTTTCGCTTTGTCAAGGCTGAAAATGCTTGCGGAAGCGGCAAAAATAGGCTATACTATCGGCGAAAAATACGCGAAAGCGACAAATTCCGGAGGCTGCGCCATGATCCACGATATCGAGCCGAAGCATTTATACAACGAATGGAAGCCGAACGCCGTGCCGAAAAGGTCGAGCGCCGTCGTGCAGTTCTGCGGGAGAAACCTCCTCTGCCGCATCGACGACAACGGACTCAAGCTCCCGAGCCGCGCCATGTTTCCCGACGGCGACGAGAGGTTCACCTACCTTTTTGAGCTGGACGGCAGGGAATACTACCTCCTGCGCGACGAAACGCCGCGCGAGCCGGACGGCTGGACCTACCGCGACATCAATATTTTCCGCACCGAGCAGCCGAAGGAGATCGCCTTCGCCGCGGTCAGCGCGTGGCACCTGTGCTGCTGGTACCGCGACACGAGGTTCTGCGGCCGCTGCGGCACGCCGCTCGAGCACGACGTCAACGAGCGCATGATGCACTGCCCCAGGTGCGGCAATATGATCTTCCCGCGCATCAACCCCTCGGTCATCGTGGCGGTGACGCACGGCGACTACCTGCTGCTCACGCAGTACGCGAACCGCCCCGGCGCGACGCGCACGGCGCTCATCGCGGGATTTACCGAGTTCGGCGAGACCGCCGAGCAGACCGTCCGCCGCGAGGTGATGGAGGAGGTCGGCCTCAAGATCAAAAACCTGCGCTACTATAAGTCTCAGCCGTGGGGCATCTCCGGCGGCGGGCTGCTGCTCGGCTACTGGTGTGAGCTGGACGGCGACGAGACCATCCATCTCGACAACTTTGAGCTGGCGGACGGCGCGTGGGTCAGCCGCGAGGAGCTGCGCCGCGACTACCGTGACAACGGCGTCGCCCTCACGAGCGAGATGATCGCCCGGTTTGCCGCGGGGCGAGAGTACGAGCCGGTGTCGGAATAAGATGAAAAAGCGCGGAGCAGAAGGCTCCGCGCTTTCCTTATGCAAGGGCTGTAGCGATCCATTTCCCGAGCAGCTGCAAAAGGAGAAAGTGCACGGGATAGAAAATGTAAAAGAAATATTTTCCGCCGCGCCGCCCGCGTTCGCCGCTGTAGAGCAGCAGGAGCGGTGCGCACAGCAGCACCCACGGCGAGGCGATGAGCAGCGGGAGCAGTCCCGCGAGCCGCCATACGCCCGCCGAGCGCAGCAGATAGAAAAGCGCGGCGGAGAGCGTGCCGAGAAAGACGTATTCGCTGCGGACGGCAAACGCCGCCGCGCCGAAGACGAGACAGGTCAGGACGTACAGCGCTATCCGCTTCCCGCGCTCTGCCGCGTCGGACTCAATGCGTGCGAGCACGAATAGCTCCAGGCAGGAGAGCGAGAGCGTAAAGAGTACGTTTTGAAGCGCGGGACCGGTCCACTGCTCATAGTGCGCGAGGTTGAAGACCGGCTCGCTGATAAGGGCAAAGGCCAGCAGCGTGAGGAAATACCGCTTCCGGTCCCGTGTGTGCGTGAAGCCCTCGGCGAGCAGGAAGACATAGAGCGGAAAAGCGAGATGGCCCAGCACATCAAACACGCGGTAGACGCCCTGCACGGCGCCGAGCCATGCGGGCGCGTTCTGCGGGATGAGCGTGCTTCCGTCCTCACCGCGGAACGGCGCGAAAAAGCCGCGCCGGATCACGAGCATATTCGCATGGTCGCAGAGCATGGAGACCATGGCGATGTATTTGAGCGCGAAGCCGCTCAGCTTTTTGGGGATCTGTTTCATGAAGGGTTCTCCTGTGTGCGCGCCGCGCGGAGGGCGGAGCGGAAGTCCTCCCACGCCTCGGGGTGGTCGACGTAGTATTTCGGACAAACTTTGCCGGTCACGTCGTAGTGGCGGATGACGTCGGCGGGAGCGAGATCGAATTCCTCGCACAGCCACGCCGTCAGCCGCAGGAGGCTCGCCATCGTCTCGGCGGAGAACTCTCCCGTCTCGTCGGCGTGGCAGACCTCGATGGAAACGGTGTGATCGTTCGCCTGCGAGGAGCAGTAGGCGACCTCCGAGAGCGGGACGCATTGAAGCACCTCGCCCTCCAGCCCCACGATGAAGTGCGCGCTGGCATAGGTCTCGTGCGTGAGGGCAAGGTTGGCGAAGAAGCTGCGGTTTGCCGCCGCCGAGGTGCCGGGGTTTCCGACGTAGTGGACGACCACGCCGTCGATCGTCTCGAGCGGCGTGCCGGGACGGGAATACGGGTTGAGCGGCAGGATATCCTGCTCCACCCATTCCGGCGCGGACACGTCCGCGCCGGGGACGCCGCGGTGGCGGAACCAGTAAATCAGCTCCGCGCCGATGCAGAGAACGAGCACGGCGATGACCGCCCGCTCCAGCCGGACGCGGCTGCGCTTTTTTCGTGCAGCCATGCGTCAGAAGCCGCGCGCGGTCGCGGGCGTTTCGATGCCCATGCCGGCAAGCGCTTCGAGCGTGCAGGTCATGCCCGGCGTGACGATCGCACAGACGCTGCCGCTCGAGCTCGAGGTTGTGTCGATCGGCTGCCTGGTCGGCTTCTCGTCCACCCGGACGCTGTACCACAGCTCCAGCTCGACGTAGAAGCTGCCGCTGTAGAGCGTGTCCTCAAAGAGCGAGGCGTTGGAGGCGTGACCCGCCTCGTAGTCGCGGCGCAGCGCGGAGACGAGTGTGTTGGCCTGCGCGGCGGTCAGCTCGCCGTCGTCCTCGCCGTAGGCGCCGTCGCTGACGACGTTGTAGTAGCCGCCGGTGAGATAGGCGTTGCTCTTGTCGTCCGCCAGCTCGCCGAGCACGCGGTCGAGTGCGGCCTCGGGACAGTTGAGCAGCGCCGTCATCGTCTGCGCGACGGAGCCGGGCTCGTTCAGCTCCCGGGAGAAGGCGCGGCAGTCGACGTAGCTGCGGCGCACGACGCGCCCGTCCGTGAGCGCGTAGGTGACGGTGAAATAGAGATAGCTGTCGACCGGAGCGTCCGCGGGCGTTTCATAGGTGGTCCGCGCGTAGCTGAGCTGGCGCGCCTTGTCGGTGATCATCGCGCGGTGCGCGGCGAGGGTGCGCTCAATGCTCTCCGGCTCGTCGAGCTTGCAGGAGAGGTAGTCGCCGTTCGAGGAGAGATAAACGGAGACGAACTCCACCTCCTCCGCATCGGGCGTATAGCTCTCGTAGCCGGTGAGGTCGAGCGACATGGCGACGCCGAAGCACACCAGCACGGCGGAGAACACCAGCGCGCCGACGCGGCCTGTGCGCCAGACGCGGAAGCTCTTGTGCAGCAGCATTTCCGCGGCGAAGTAGCCGAGCAGGCCGGTGAAGAGCATACAGGCGATGGTGCCGGGGAGCGAGTATTGGCCGTTATGGAGGTTGAGGCCGAAGATAAGGAAGTAGATAAGCTGCCCGAGCGAGAACGCGGAGCAGACCGCCACGCCGTATTTGAAGACCGGGCACATCCACGGCACGGTGACGATGGAGCCGGTCGCCTCGCTCGCGCGGCGGCGGTAGACGAGCAGGCCGAGCACGGCGAGCACGATGCCGACGGCAGCATAGATGCCGAGCACGCCAAGGCCGCTGAGCATATACTCGCCGCCCCGAATGACCTGATGCGTCCCGTCGCTGAGGATGCGGTCCACGCGGGCGACATTGCTCACGTCCAGCACGCAGATAAGCTCCCAGGCAGGCGAGAGGAAGGCGAAGGTCTCCGGAGCGGAATAACCGCTGTAGCCGTAGAGGAAGTTGCCGGCAAAGGTGCGCACGAGGTATTCCATACCCACGGCAAGGAAATTGAGGATGCCGTAGAACACGGGCGCGGCCAGAATTTGCCCGGTGAACATCATGCACAGCACAGCGAAGGAGTAGAAGAACAGCACCGAGAGCACGGCGGCGAGCAGCGCGGTACCGAGCGCGGTAAGGTCCAGCGCGCCGAAGCAGGCGGCGGTGATGCCCGCGAGGGCAAAGGCGAGCACGAGCGCGGAGACCATGCACACAAGGCCGGTGAGGTAGTTGGTCGCGTACAGCGTCTCACGCCGCACAGGCATGGAATGGAAGCCCTGCGTGGCGCGGGGGTTGGTAAGGTAGGCGAACATCGCCATGGCGAAGAAGATGCCGAACACGGCGCCCATCACAAGCCCGCCGTAGGCGCCGATCTGCAGCAGGGAATACGAGGCGTCGGCCACGATCGGGACACCGTGATAGTCGGCCAGCTCGTTGAGCAGCGGCAGCGGCAGGAGCAGCAGCCAGATCAGGACGTAGCCCAGCCACAGCGGCCAGAAGCGCTGCAGGTTCTTGCGGAAAAGCGCGCGGTTAAAGAACGATGTCGCGGACTGCATAGTCGGCACCTCCCAGCTCATAGATGAAAATTTCCTCCAGCGTCAGCGGCACGGCCTCCATGTACACGGGGTCCAGCGCGGCGAGCCGCTCGGTGATCTGCTGCGTATTGCCGCGGAAGATGATGGTGAACACGCGCCCGAGATGGCTCTCGTGCAGCAGGTTCAGCCCCGCGGGGAGCTCCGGCGCGCCCTCGCCCCGGAAGACGATCTGCATTTTGACCGTGTTCTCCTGCAGCTCGGAAAGGCTGCGCTCGAGCAGGACCTTTCCCTTATTCATGATGCCGACGTGGTCGCACACGTCCTCCAGCTCACGCAGGTTGTGGCTGGAGACGAGCACGGTCGTGCCGCGCTCGGCGACGTCCTGCATGATAAGGCTCCACACCTGACGGCGCATCACGGGGTCGAGGCCGTCCACCGGCTCATCCAGAATGAGATAGTCCGGCATACAGCACATGGCGATCCAGAACGCCGCCTGCTTCTGCATTCCCTTGGAAAGACGGCGAATGAGCTGCTTTTCGTCCAGCGAAAAGACGCCGCGCAGCTTCTCGTAGCGCTCCATGTTGAACTGCGGATAGAAGCCGCGGTAAAATTTCATCATGTCGCGGATGCTCGACTGCATAAAATAGTGCCAGTCGTCGGGGATGGAGGCGATGCGCTGCTTGACCGCCACGTTCTCCCATACGTCTGCGCCGTCCACCGAGACGGTGCCGGAGTCCTGCCGGTATACGCCGGTCAGGTGGCGCAGCAGCGTGGATTTGCCCGCGCCGTTCGGCCCCACGAGACCGTAGATCGCGCCCTGCGGCACGGTCAGGCTCGCGCCGTCGAGCGCGGCAAAGCCGTCAAAGGTCTTCACCAGCTCACGAATTTCGATCATTTCTCTTCCTCCTCCCGGTAGATGGCGTCCAGCTCGGCACAGCTCATGCCGAGCGCGCGCAGCTCGCGCAGCGTTTCGCGCAGGGTCTCGGTCAGCGCAAGGCGGCGTCCGTCGTCCTCGGCGCGCTCGCGGCGCACGGCGAAGCTGCCCTTTCCCGGGACAGACGCGGCGTAGCCCTCCGATTCCAGCTCGCTGTAAGCGCGCTGGATGGTATTCGGGTTGATGGCGAGCTGACTGGCCAGCGCGCGCACCGAGGGGAGCTTTTCCCCGTCGGCGATCGCGCCGGAGACGATCAGCCGCCGCAGCCCATTGCGCACCTGCTCGTAGATCGGGCGCGCATCGCGGTAATTCAAGGTGATCATAGCGGTGCCTCCTGTTTGCTTATCGGCTGAGAAGTACGACGACGGCGACGAGCAGGACCACAAGGATTGCGCCTACGCCGACCGTCAGAACGCTGAAGGAAACCATGCTGCCATCCCTCCTGACTGTATTAAGCGTATTAGTACAGTTAGGATAGCATGAGAGTGTCGTTCTGTCAAGTATTTTTCGGAAATTGGCGAAATCTCACAGAAGAACGATAAGGCCCCGTTAAGAATTTATCTATTGTACCAAATCGTCATATTGACGAAATTTAATAATTTTAAAGTACCAATTTAACAAAAATGGAGAAAGTGCCGTCGGACGGTTGCTTTTGCGCGTGGAATCTGCTATCTTAATACCGTAGAGAAAGGGCGGGAAGACCCAATATGCCCTTTTGAAAGCAATGCAATTTAATAGGAGAGGGGAAATCACATGGATAAGATCATAGAAATCAACAGTGCGGTAAACGGCTTTGTATGGGGACCCATCATGCTGGCACTGCTGGTCGGCACGGGCATTTACCTGAGCTTCCGCGTCGGCTTCATTCAGTTCTCCAAGATCGGCTACTGGTGGAAGAACACCATCGGCAAGATCTTCCAGAAGTCCGAAGCGGGCGAGGGCGAGATCACGCCGATGCAGGCGGTCTCCACGGCGCTGGCGTCCACGGTCGGCACGGGCAACATCGCCGGCGTCACCGGCGCGATCATCCTCGGCGGCCCGGGCGCGGTGTTCTGGATGTGGATCTCCGCTCTCTTCGGCATGGTCACCAAGTTCGCCGAGGTCACCCTCGCGGTCAAGTACCGTGAGCGCAACGAAAAGGGCGACTGGTGCGGCGGCCCGATGTACTACATCAAGAACGGTCTCGGCCCCAAGTGGAAGTGGCTGGGTGTCATCTTCTCCGTGTTCGGCGCGCTCGCCGCGTTCGGCATCGGCAACATCTCCCAGATCAACTCCATCGCTTCCTCCGTCAACTCCGTCGCGGTCGCGTTCCATGAGAACGCCAAGGAGTTTGACATGATCATCGGCCTCATCACCGGCGTTGTGATCGCCATTTTCGTGGCGCTCGTGCTCCTCGGCGGCGTCAAGCGCATCGGTCAGGTCACCGAAAAGCTCGTCCCCGGCATGGCGGCCATCTACATCGTCTGCGCACTCGTGGTCGTTATCGCCAACGCGGGCACGATCCCCGGCGTGTTTGCCAGCATCTTCCAGGGCGCGTTCAACCCCTCTGCCGTCGTCGGCGGCGCGGTGGGCGTGACCATGAAGCTCGCCATCACCAAGGGCGTCGGCCGCGGCGTCTTCTCCAATGAGGCCGGTCTCGGCTCCGCGCCCATCGCGCACGCCGCCACCTCCGAGAAGAACCCCGTCCGGCAGGGCCTCTACGGCATCTTCGAGGTCTTCATGGACACCATCGTCATCTGCACCCTGACCTCCCTCGTCGTCCTCTGCTCCGGCGCGGCCACCGGCAACTATGGCAACAACGATCTCGCGGGCGTGCCCACCGCGGTCGCGGGCTTCGCCAGCGTCTTCGGCGACAAGCTCGGCTCCCTGATCCTTGCCGTCGGCCTGCTGCTCTTCGCCACCTCCACCATCCTCGGCTGGGCGCTCTACGGCACCCGCTGCGCGGAGTTCCTCTTCGGCAGCAAGATCATCCGCCCCTATCAGGTTCTCTTCTGTCTCGTCGTCGTGGCTGGCTCGGTCGCCAACCTCAAGCTGGTGTGGGACATCTCCGACACCCTCAACGGCCTCATGGCGATCCCGAACCTCATCGGCATCCTGCTGCTCAGCCCCGTGGTCATCAAGCTGACGAAGGAGCACTTCAACGGCGTGAAGGCGGGCAAGCTCGAATAAGCGAATATCCGGTCTCCTGTGGCGGGACGGACCATGCGGTCCGTCCCGCTTTTTGCTCCCGCGGCAAAAAAGAGGAGAAAACGCGGAATATTTTCGCAGATTTCCCTTTACAATAGAAAAAAGCCGTGGTATGATATCAAAGCGTGTGAAGGCGCGCGAGGAGCATACCCGAACTTAGGACGCGGATCGTCACCTGTCCCGCCGCTCAGTTCAGGGTGAATATTTTTGAAAGGTGGAAACACAACTATGATGCTCAAAGACCAGAAGACTGCCATTATCGAAGCCAACCGCACCCATGAGAGCGACACCGGTTCTCCCGAGGTCCAGATCGCCATTCTCACCGAGCGCATCAACCAGCTCACCGAGCACCTCAAGGTCCACGCGCAGGATAACCACTCCCGCCGCGGCCTGTACAAGATGATCGGTAAGCGCCGCAGCCTGCTCGACTACCTCATGAAGAAGGACATCGAGCGCTATCGTGCCATCATCGCCAAGCTCGGCATCCGTAAGTAAGAGACAATATGCGCGGGGGAAGGATATTCTTTCCCCGCGTGTTTTGCTATCTTGCACCCCTGATTTTCCCGCAAAAGCCCGCAAAACAGGGAGCCGACGCCCGCATTTTAGCAGTTGATCTTGTCCGCGACGCGTTCGCGGCTGAGCTCAAGTGCTAAAGGGTCGGACAAGGCTCCCGGCAAAAATCTGAAAAGGAGTATGATCATGTCCACCATCATCACCCACCGTCAATTCCCCGGCTACCACAAGTATGAAATGGAGCTCGCTGGCCGTCCGCTGACCCTCGAGGTCGGCAAGCTCGCCGAGCTCGCCAACGCCGCCGTCATGGTCGGCTACGGCGACACCCGCGTGCTGGTCTGCGCCACCGCGTCCGCCCGTCCCCGCGACGGCATCGACTTCTTCCCCCTCTCCGTCGACTTTGAGGAGAAGATGTACTCCGTCGGCCGCATCCCCGGCAGCTTCAACCGCCGCGAGGGCCGCCCCGGCGAGAAGGGCATCCTGACCAGCCGCGTCATCGACCGCCCCATCCGCCCGCTCTTCCCCTATGATTTCCGCAACGACGTGTCCATCATGGCGACCGTCATGGCGGTCGACCACGACTGTTCTCCCGAGATCGCCGCGCTCATCGGCACCTCCGCCGCCCTCGCCATTTCTGACATTCCCTGGAACGGTCCTGTCGGCGCGCTGAAGGTCGGTCTTGTGGGTGGTGAGCTGGTCCTCAACCCCACGAGCGAGCAGCGCAAGGTCTCCGACCTTGACGTGACCGTCGTCTCCACCGGCAAGAAGGTCGTTATGATCGAGGCGGGCGCGAACGAGGTCGATAACGACACGATGTACCGTGCCATCGAGCTGGCGCACAACGAAAATCAGAAGCAGATCGAGCTCATCAACCGCATGGTCGCCGAGATCGGCAAGCCCAAGTTCGACTATCCCCACGCAAACTTCAATCAGGAGCTCTTCGACAAGATCGTTGCCGACTTCATGGACGAGGCCAAGGCCGCCATGGATACCGACGACAAGAACGTCCGCGAGGCCCGCTGGAACGAGATGATCGAGCACTGGCACGAGAAGTACCTCGAGGAGTATCCCGACATGGATCAGTACCTCGACGAGTTCACCTATAAGTTCCAGAAGAAGATCGTCAAGGCGTGGCTGCTCGAGGGTCACCGCGTTGACGGCCGTCAGAAGAACGAGATCCGTCCTCTCGCCGCCGAGGTCGGCGTGCTGCCCCGCGTCCACGGCTCGGGCCTGTTCACCCGCGGCCAGACGCAGGTGCTCTCCGTCTGCACTCTCGATACCCTCAGCGCCAACCAGAAGCTCGACACCATCTGGGAAGAGACCGAGAAGCGCTATATGCACCACTACAACTTCCCCGGCTACTCCGTCGGCGAAGCCAAGCCCGCCCGCAGCCCCGGCCGCCGCGAGATCGGCCACGGCGCTCTCGCCGAGCGCGCGCTGCTGCCCGTCATTCCGCCCGTTGAGGAGTTCCCCTACGCCATCCGTGTGGTGAGCGAGGTCGTCTCCTCCAACGGTTCCACCTCTCAGGGCTCCATCTGCGGCTCCACGCTCGCGCTGATGGACGCCGGCGTGCCCATCAAGGCGCCTGTCGCCGGCATCTCCTGCGGTCTTATTCAGGACGGCGACGATTTCACCACCTTCATCGACATTCAGGGCGTTGAGGACTTCCACGGCGAGATGGACTTCAAGGTCGCCGGTACGAAGAAGGGCATCACCGCCATCCAGATGGACCTCAAGAACGACGGCCTGACCATGGCGATCATCAAGAACGCGCTGGACATCACCTACGATGCGCGCGTGCAGATCCTCGACCAGATCATGCTGCCCTGCATCGCCGAGCCGCGTCCCGAGGTCAGCCCCTACGCGCCCAAGATGATCACCATGAAGATCGATCCCGACCGCATCCGCGAGGTCATCGGCAAGGGCGGCTCCGTCATTCAGAAGATCGTCGCCGACACCGGCGCGAAGATCGACATCGACGACGACGGCACCATCCACATTGCCTCTGCCGACGCCGCCGCCTGCGACGCCGCGAAGAAGTGCATCGACGACATCGTGTTTGTCCCCGAGGTCGGCAAGCTGTACTACGGCCGCGTCGTGCGCCTGATGCAGTTTGGCGCCTTCGTGGAGATCGCCCCGGGCAAGGACGGTCTGGTCCACATCTCCAAGCTCGACAAGAAGCGCGTCGAGAAGGTCGAGGACGTGGTCACCGTCGGCGACATGATCTGGGTCAAGTTCATGGAGATCGACGAAAAGGGCCGCTGGAACCTCTCCCGCAAGGACGCTCTCCTCGAGATCGAGGCCCAGCAGGCCGAGGCCGCCAAGGAGCGGTAAGCGGAAAACCGAAATTTGATATGCGGCGTCCTCTTTTTGCCCTTGTGGGGAAGTGCGGAGTATGATACAATAAAAACGATAATATATTCAGCTGGGAGGTCAACCGGTGAAAGAGATCAAAAGTATACTGATGTCAGAGAATGGAATGAAGATCGTAAATGCGTTGTTCCTTCTAAGTACATTAATCCGGAACCGCGGCATTATTTTTGCGTTCTACTCCTGCTGGATCATCTATTTGGCATATTGCATCAGGAATACAAAATCTAAGGCCATGCAAATAAGCTGGGCGGTGCTTATTGCGTTTGCCGTTGTGATGATTTGTGTAAACATCTATTTTTATTGCATCTCACGCTGATTGCCGATCGGTGGAATACAAAAAAGGGACACGGCTGCGCCGTGCCCCTTTTCATTTTTTCCGTTTTGTGGTATCATACAGGCAAATACCGGCTAACATCAAGGAGGAAGCATTATGCCCGACACCATTGCTGCCATCGCCACCGCGTCCGCGGCCGCCGCGGTCGGCATCGTGCGCCTGAGCGGCGCGGAGACCCGGCGCGTGCTCGCGGCGCTGTTCACGCCGGTGAACGGTCGTTCGGCTGCGGAGCTTCCGCCGCGGCGCATGACCTACGGCACGGTGTGCGACGCCGAGGGCCGCACGCTCGACCACGCGCTGGCGGTGGTGTTCTCCGCCGGACACAGCTACACGGGCGAGGAGAGCGCGGAGCTGCACTGCCACGGCTCGCCGGTCGTTTTGCAGGAGGTCCTGCGTGCCGCGTTTGCCGCAGGCGCGCGGCAGGCGCGGGCGGGGGAATTTACCGAGCGCGCGTTTCTGAACGGCAAAATGGACCTCACCGAGGCAGAGGCGGTCATCGACCTCATCGACGCCGAGACCGCCGAGGCGGCGCGGAACGCCGCCGCCCAGGTGGACGGCGCGCTGCGCCGCCCGCTCGAACAGGTCTACGACGCGCTGCTGAGCCTCACCAGCCGCTTCTACGCCGTGGTGGACTATCCAGACGAGGACATCGAGGATCTCACGCTTGCCGAGACGGAGCGGACGCTCACGGAGAGCGAACAAACGCTCGCGGCTCTGCTCGGCACCTTTGCGCACGGACGTGTGCTCAAAAGCGGCGCGGCGACCGCCATCGTCGGCGCGCCGAACGCGGGCAAAAGCTCGCTGCTCAACGCGCTCGTGGGCTACGACCGCGCCATCGTCACCGACATTCCCGGCACGACGCGCGACACCGTGGAGGAGAAGGCGGTGGTCGGCGGCGTGCTGCTGCGGCTCATCGACACGGCAGGCATCCGCGAGACAGACGACGCCGTGGAGCGGCTCGGCGTGGAGCGCTCGCGCCGCGCGGTCGAGAGCGCCGATCTGGTGATCGTGGTAGCGGACGGCAGCCATACGCCGCTCACTGTGGAGCCAGACATTCTCGCACTTGCCGCCCGAGCGCCGCATTGGATTCTGGCCATCAGCAAGGACGATCGAAACCCCGCCGTAAAGACCGCCGTTTGGAGACTGCCGGACGGCACGCCTGCGCCGGAGCATCTGGTCTCCTTTAATTCCGTAATGCCCGGCGGGCTGGATGCGTTGATCGACACGATCGGAGACTGCTTTCCTGCCGGCGTTCCCGCGGGCGGTACGCTGCTCACCAACGCCCGGCAAGCCGAGGCCATCCGCCGTGCGCTCGAGAGCGTCCGTGCGGCGCACGAGGCGCTCACCGCCGGGCTGACGCCCGACGTGGTGCTCACCGAGGCCGAGGGTGCGCTTGACGCGCTCGGCGAGCTGACCGGCCGCACGGCGCGCGAGGACATGGTGACGCGCATTTTTGAACGCTTCTGCGTCGGAAAGTAAACGGAAAGCATTGTTTACAGAAAATGATTGATATTATCTTAACGTTCTGCTACAATACTGCCATTCTAAGGAAGAATCGACTCTATTCCCCAAAAGGGGCCGTTTGTCTGCGGCCCGGAAAGGAACGCCATGCGTGACTATATTATCATGACCGACAGCTGCTGCGACCTGAACCAGCAGGAGGTCGACGAGCTCGGGCTTACCGTTCTGCCACTTTCCTTTACGATCGACGGCAAAACCTATCTCAACACGCCTGACCATGCCGAGATGTCCCCCGAGGAATTTTTCACAAAGATCGCTGCGGGCGAGAACAGCACTACCGCCGCCGCCAATGTCGGTCAGTTCGACGAGGCGATGCGCAGGACGCTCGACGCTGGCAAGGATATCCTGTGCATCTGCTTCTCCGGCGCGCTGTCCACCACCTACCAGTCCGCCTGCATTGCGGCGGAGGACCTGAAAAGCGAGTACCCCGACGCGAAGATCGTCGTCATCGACTCCCTCTCCGCCTCGCGCGGACAGGGGATGCTGCTCTACCGCACGGTACAGGAGCGCCGGAGGAGCAGCCCCGACATCGAGACGCTGGCGGCATATGTGAGGAGCATCCTCCAGACCCAATGCCACTGGTTTATCGTGGACGATCTCAACCACCTCAAGCGCGGCGGCCGCGTGAGCGCCACGGCGGCCTTCGTCGGCACGATGCTGGGCATCAAGCCCGTCATGCACACCGACAGCGAGGGCAGGCTCATTCCCATGAGCAAGGCGCGCGGCACCAAGGCTGCGCTCAAGGCGCTGGTCGACAAGGTGGAGGAGCTGGGCGTCGAGCCGGACAAGAACCAGCCCTTGTTCATCTGCCACGCCAACTGCCCCGACTCCGTGGCGTATGTCAAGGAGCTGCTGGAGGAGCGCTTCGGCGTGACGGACGTCCGCGCGGACTTCATCGGCCCTGTGATCGGCGCGCACACCGGCTGCGGCACGCTGGGGCTGTTCTTCGTGGGGACGCAGCGATGAAGTGGCTGGAGCTGTATATCGACACCGCCCGCGCCGGTCTGGAGCCGGTCAGCGAGCTGCTGCGCGAGCAGGGCGTCGAGGGCCTTGTCATCGACGACGAGGCGGACTTCAAGGATTTTCTCGAAAATAACCACCAGTATTGGGACTATGTGGACGATGAGCTGCTGGCGGAGAAGCACGGCAAATGCCGCGTGACCTTCTACCTCGAAGAAAGCGAGAGCGGTTTTTCCACGCTGGCGCAGGTGCGCATCGCGCTCTCGGCGCTCAAGAAGCAGCATCCCGAATACGCGCCGCTGCTCCTCACGATGGAAAACGTGGAGGACGCCGACTGGGAGAACAACTGGAAGCAGTTCTATAAGCCCATGGAGATCGGCGAGCGCCTGCTGGTCATTCCCGAGTGGGAGCAGGCGAAGCCGACGGAGCGCGTGAAGCTCATCCTGAATCCCGGGCTGACCTTCGGCACGGGCAGCCACGCGACCACACGCCTGTGCCTTCAGGCGCTCGAAAAGCACATCCGCGGCGGCGAAAAGGTGCTTGACCTCGGCTGCGGCAGCGGCATCCTCTCCATCGCGGCGCTGCTGCTGGGCGCGGAGGACGCCTTTGCCTGCGACATCGACGACAAGTGCGTGGGCGTCGCCTACGAGAATGCCGCGCTCAACGGCATCGGACGGGAGCACTACACCGTCCGCGCGGGCGACGTGCTCAGCGACAAAAGGCTCGCGCGCGAGTTCGGCGGAGACTATGATATCGTCGTGGCGAACATCGTGGCGGACGTCATCATCGCGCTCGCACCGCAGGTGCGGCCGCTGCTGAAAAAAGACGGGCTGTTCCTCTGCTCGGGCATCATCGACGACCGCGCGGTCGAGGTCGCGGACGCGCTGCGTCTTGCGGGCTGGGCGATCATGGAGGCCCGCGAGAGCGAGGGCTGGTTCTCATATTTGTGCAAATAACAGCATAGCAAACGGGGAGCGTTCTCTGCCATAGAGAACGCTCCCCCTGTTTGGTGCCGTATCGCGTGCAATTTATTTCCTGATTTTTTGCAGCATCCTTGTAAATTCCTCCGGCAGGGGACAGGAAAGCTCCATGACCTCGTGCGTGCGCGGATGGAGAAAGCGCAGGCCGACCGCGTGCAGGCATTGCCCCGTCAGACCGGCAACCTCTTTCTTTGCGCCGTACACCGTGTCGCCGAGAATGGGATGCCCGATGTAGGCCATGTGGACGCGGATCTGGTGTGTGCGTCCCGTCTCGAGCCGGCAGCGGACGTGGGTATAGCCCGGATAGCGGGCGATGACCTCCCAATGCGTGACCGCCTCGCGCCCGCCGGCGACCACCGCCATGCGCTTGCGGTCGGTCGGATGGCGCGCGATGGGCGCGTCCACCGTGCCGCGGTCCTCGCGCAGAGCGCCCACAACGATGCACTCGTAGGTGCGCGCGAGCGTGTGGTCGGCGAGCTGCGCGGAGAGGTACTGGTGCGCCGCGTCGTTCTTCGCCGCGATGATGAGACCGCTCGTGTCGCGGTCGATGCGGTGGACGATGCCCGGGCGCAGCGCGCCGCCGATGCCCGAGAGCGTTCCCGCGCAATGGTACAGCAGCGCGTTGACGAGCGTGCCGTCCGGGTGCCCCGGCGCGGGGTGGACGACCATGCCGCTGGGCTTGTTGACCACGATCACGTCCGCGTCCTCGTACACCACGTCGAGCGGAATGTCCTGCGGCACGGCCTCGACCGGCTCGGGCTCGGGCAGCGTCACGGCGACGTCCTCGCCGCCCGCGAGCCTGTAGCTTTTGCCGGCTGTTTTCCCGTTCACCGCGACCTCGCCGCTCTCGATGAGCCGCGCTGCCTGCGAGCGAGTCAAGCCGTCAAGGCTCAACGCAAGAAATGCGTCGAGCCTTTGATTTTTGCTTTCTTCACTTGCCCTGAGCAGGATCGGTTCCATGGTCCTTCTCCCAATTCTTCGCGTCGGTGTTCGGGTAGATCCAAATGTAGTAAACGAGTGCCGCGATGGTGCCGCAGACCACAAAGCAGTCTGCGACGTTGAAAACCGGAAACTCGATGAACGTGCAGTCGAGCATATCCACCACATAGCCGAGGCGAACACGGTCAATAAGATTTCCCACGCCGCCGCCGATCACGGCGGTCAGCGACCACACGCCGAGCGGGTGCCGCACGATCCGCGCGAGCAGCCATGCGAGCGCGAGCATCCCCACGCCCGTCACGCCGATGAGCAGCCAGCGCTCGCCAGAAAAGCTCGACCATGCCGCGCCGAAATTGCGCACATAGTGCAGCCGCAGCAGCTGTGGGAGAAAGGGCTTGCTCTCGCCCCCGGCGAAATGGGTCACGATATAGGCCTTCACCCACTGGTCCAGCGCGACGATGGCCGCGATAGCCAAAGGGCAGAGCCACAGCGAACGCTTCTTCACGGCTGCGGCACCTCGCTGTCGTCATTGGGATAGACGAGCACCCACTCCGCGTCCGCGGGGGCAAGTGCGAGCGTTTCCGCCTGCGCCTGCCTCATGCCGAGGCCCTCCGGCAGGTCGCGCAGCGCGGCGATAGGGGCATAGTAAAAGCCCGCGTCGTCGGCTCTCACGCCGCCGCTTTCCGTCACATAGTCCGTCGCGCCCGCGCCGTACAGCTCAAGCACCACGGGACCGTACCACGCGGTGAGCAGGCTGCCCTCCTCGCCGCTTTCGCCGATGGGAGCGGTCTCGCAGTAGTATTCTGCCTCTGGGCTGCCGTTTTCCAAGTCAGCGGGTGCGTTTGCGGTCTTGAACCCGTCCGCCGCCGCGCCGCCAAGCTGGCGGTCATAATACGGGCTGGACTGCACCGTTTCACAGCGCTGCTCGGGATATTCCACCTCGGCGTCCGTATCGGGCAGCGGATCGCTGGGCGGCGCCGCCATCGAAAACATCGCCTGATCCTCCTGTGCGGCAGGCGCGGCAGGTGCAGCGTCGTTTGCTTCCTGCTTCATCGCCGTTCGCGGGATCGTTACCGCCGCCGCGAGCGCGACGATCGCCGCGCAGGCCGCCATCGGCATCCACCGCCGCCATGCGCTCCGCTTTTTTGTTTGCGGCTTTTTCGCCGCCTTTTCCGCGCGCACCGCCGCCATCACGCCCTCCGTGAAGCCTGCGGGCACGTCCTCGTCCTCCAGCTCGCCGAGGGCGGCGTGCAGGGCCGTCAGCTCACCGAGCAGCCTTCTGCATTTCTCGCATTCGCTCACATGAGCGAGCACCTCCGCACGCTCCTCCTCCGTCAGCTCTCCGTCAACAAAGGCCGAGAGCAGCGGCGCAAATTCTTCACATTCCTTCATATTGCGTTCCTCTCCCCTCCGACAGTCTGATTACATTCTGTAACCTTTGACGCTGGCTTTTCAAAAAAGTTCCCGTCTGCCGCCAAATAATTTCGCAGCAGCAGCCGCGCGCGGTTGATGCGGCTCTTCACCGTGCCGAGCTCCAGCTCCGTGACCTCGCAGATCTCCGCATAGCTGAGCTGATGCAGCTCGCGCAGCACGAGCACGCGCCGGTAATCCTCCGGCAGCGCGGCAAGCCCCTCGCGCACCAGCCGCTGCGTCTCCCGACCCTCGACGTGCTCCTCCGGCGTGGGCGCACGGTCGCACACCTCGAGGTGTACGTCCTCGTCGTCGAGCGATATGCCGTCCACCGTGCGCTTGTTGCGCCGCAGCAGGTCGATGCAGGAGTTGCTCGCCAGACGGTAGAGCCAGGTGGACAGCGCCGCATCCTCGCGGAAGCCCTCCAGTCCGCGCCAAAGGGCAAGGAAGGTATCTTGCGCGGCCTCCGCCGCGTCCTCGCTGCTGCCGCACATACGCAGGCAAAGGTTGTATATTTTTTTCTCATGCAGCCGGACGAGCTGTTCAAAGGCTGCCTCGTCGCCGCCCCGCGCGGCTTGGATCAGTTCACTTTCGTTCATGTCCGCTCCGTGTGTTCAGTCGCTCAGATCGCGCTTGATGCCCGCCGTGACGCGGTAAAGATCCTCAAGCGTCTCCATATGGTTGATCTGGTCTTTATAGTAGTTGGCGTATTTCACGCCCTTGAGATACCAGCAGTAGTGCCGCCGCGCCTCGAGCAGCGCGACCTTTTCATTGCGGAATTCCGCGCTGCGCTCGATCTGGCGCACCAGCGCGTCGCAGCGCTCGGCAAGCGGCGGCAGCGGAGGGATCGGCTCGCCCGCGAGCGCGGCCCTGCATTGCTGGAAGAGCCACGGATTGCCGAAGCAGCCGCGCCCGATCATCACCGCGTCCGCGCCGGTGAGCTTCAACGCTTTTATCGCATTTTCCGGGGTAAAAACATCGCCGTTGGCGATAACGGGGATCTTCACCGCTTCCTTGACCGCGCGGATGGTCGACCAGTCTGCCTGTCCGCCGTACATCTGCACGCGGGTGCGCCCGTGGACAGTGATGCCCGCGACGCCGACGCTCTCGAGCAGCACGGCCAGCTCCGGCGCGTTGATGCTGCCCTTGTCCCAGCCGCGGCGCATCTTCACCGTGACCGGAACCTTTACCGCCTTGACCACCGCCTCGGCGATGCGCGCCGCCTTTTCGGGGTCGCGCATCAGCGCCGAGCCGTCGCCGTTGTTGACGACCTTGCCGACCGGACAGCCCATGTTGATGTCCAGAATGTCCGCGCCGCTCGCCTCAATAGCGATCTGCGCGGCCTCGGCCATGCAGACCGGGTCGCTGCCGAAGATCTGGGCCTGCATCGGATGCTCGCCCGGAAAGGGCGCGAGCAGTGTGCGGCTCTTTTTATCCTGATAGCACAGCGCCTTCGAGCTCACGAGCTCCGTGCACGTCAGCCCCGCGCCGAGGGACGCGCACAGCTCGCGGAAGGCCGCGTCGGTCACGCCCGCCATCGGCGCGAGCGCGAGCTGCGAGTTGATCTCCACCGTACCGATGCGCATGGGCGTTCCCTCCTTCACCGTGTTTTCATAGGAGAAAATTATACCACAGCTTTCCCAAAAGCGGAAGTCCTTATTTTTGCGCGGCAAAAAAGGGCGGCTCCGAAGAGCCGCCCCGGTATGTCGTATGCTGTTTTGCTCAGGCTGCGTCGCGGCTCTCGCCGGAATAGCTGCTGCCGTAGTAGCCGTTACCGAAGAAGCTATTGAAGAAATCCCAGGGATTGTAGTAATAGCCGCCGTTTCCGCCGTTATTGCCGCCCTGTTGCTGCTGGCTGTTGTCCTGCGCCGTCTCCTGCGTCTGCGGGGCGGCGTCGAAAGTCAGCTCGACGGTCTGCGTCTGTCCCTCGCGGTAGATGGTGAAGGTCGCGGTGTCGCCCGCGCTGTAGCTCTTCTTCGCCGCGACGAGGTCCTCATAGCTCGTGATGGTCTTGTCGTCGATCTTGGTGATGACGTCACCCATCTGAAGGCCAGCCTTTTCCGCGGCGCTGCCCGGCTCCACCGAGCAGACGAACACGCCCTGCGTGACATCGTAGCGGAACTGCTGTGCTATCTGTGCGTTCATGGTCTGGGGAGTGATGCCGATGTATGCCTTGTTGGTCACATAGCCGTTGGTCATAATGTCCTTGACCATGGCGAGCACATCGTCGATGGGGATGGCGAAGCCGATGCCCTCAACGGTGGTGTTGGAGTAGCTCGAATACTTCGCGGACACGATGCCGATGACCTCGCCGTAGCTGTTGAAGAGCGGGCCGCCGGAGTTGCCGGGGTTGATGGAGCAATCGACCTGGATCATGTTGAAGGGCTTGCCGTCCACATTGATCGCGCGGTTCACGCAGGAGACGATGCCCTGCGACATCGAGAAGGTCAGCTCGCCGAGCGGGTTGCCGACCGCGGCGACCGTCTCGCCGATCTGCACGCTGCCGGACTTTCCGATCACGACCGGCTGGAAATTCGAGCCCTCGACCTTGATGACGGCGATGTCGTAATCCTCGTCGCCGCCGATGACGGCGGCATCATAGGTCGTGCCGTCGTAGGCCGTGACCTTGACGGTGCTCGCACCCTCGATGACGTGATAGTTGGTGAGGATGTAGCCGTCCTTGGTGATGAAAAAGCCGCTGCCGCTGGCGGCGGACTCTGTCGTGCGGCCGAAGACATTCGTCGTGGTGGACACGTTGATGCTCACGACGCTGTTGACGTTGGCGGCGTAGACCTCGGGCATGGTGAGCTGCTGCTTGCCGTCCACCTTGACCTGCCGGACCTCGGCGACCTGACGGTCGGAGACCTCAATCTGCGTCGAGCCGCGCGCGGAGGCAAAGGCATGGTGCGTGATGCCCGCGCCCGCCGCGCCGCCGATGAGCGCGCAGGCGAGCGCCAGCGCGGCGATCTTCAGCCCCAGCCGATTCTTCGTCGGTTTCTTTTCCTCCCAGGGGTCTGCCTTTGCCGCGGTGTTCGGCACCTCGGTGTAGTCCACGTCGCGGACATTCTCCACCTTGTCGCCCTTGCGGTAGCTGTAATGGTACAGGTTGTTTTCGTCTTCGTAATACATAGATAAGCCTCCTTGCCGTGAAGCGTTTATTTTTCTTTTGATGCTATCGATGATACCCACTGTTTATGTCCATTTCGTGAAGCCGGAACGAATTTTTTTGAACTTTTTTTGAATAGGCCATAAAGAAATCCTGAAGAATGGCCGAATTGGAAAAAATAGCTTGCGCGGGACATTCGGATATACTACAATAAAGCCGATTTCCCAATGCGAAAGGAGCGCTGCCATGCTGAAGATCGAAGGGCTGAAGCTCGCCCCGGGTGAGAGCGAGGCGTTATTATACGAACGCGCCGCGGCGGCGCTGCGTGTCAAAGCGCCCCTCCATACGCTGCACATTCTCCGCCGCAGCATCGACGCGCGCGACGGCGTGACGTTTATTTATACCGTTTCCGCCGTGCTCGAGAACGAGGAAAGAGTGCTGCGCCGCGCGAGGAACAAAAGCATCAGCGTCTACGCGCCCGCCTTTTACGCGCTGCCGCCGATGATCGCCCCTCCCGCCGTGCGCCCCGTGGTGATCGGCGCGGGCCCGGCGGGACTGTTCGCAGCGCTGGTGCTCGCCCGCTGCGGCGCGCGGCCCATCCTGCTCGAGCGCGGCGAATGCGTCGAGCGGAGACGGCGCGATGTCGAGCGCTTCTGGGCAACGGGCGAGCTGAACGAGCGCTCGAATGTCCAGTTCGGCGAGGGCGGCGCGGGCACGTTTTCCGACGGCAAGCTCAACACCGGCACGAAGGACGTCCGCCACCGCTATATTTTAGAGGAGTTCGCCGCGTTCGGCGCGAGCGAGGACATCCTCATCGACGCCAAGCCGCACATCGGCACCGACCGGCTCTACACCGTTTTGCAGAATCTGCGGCAGGAGCTGCTTTCCCTCGGCGCGGAGGTGCGCTTCAACCATCAGGTCACCGGACTGGAGCGGAGGGACGGACGGCTCGCCGCGCTGCGAGTCACGTCTCCCGACGGAACGTATACGCTCCCCGCGGAGCACGCGGTGCTCGCGGTCGGCCACAGCGCGCGCGACACCTTCGCCATGCTGCGTGATGCGGGCATCCCGATGGAGCCGAAGCCCTTTGCCGTGGGTGTGCGCATCGAGCACCGCCAGAGTGATATGGACGCGCAGCAGTATAAGCAGTACGCGGGCCACCCCTCGCTGCCACCGACCTCGTATAAGCTCTCGGCCCACACGGCGTCGGGACGCGGCGTGTTCTCGTTCTGCGTCTGTCCCGGCGGACAGGTCGTCGCCGCGGCAAGCGAAGCGGGCCGCGTGGTCACGAACGGCATGAGCGAGCTGGCGCGCGACGGCGAAAACATCAACGGCGGGCTGCTCGTCTCCGTTACGCCGGAGGACTTCGGCGGCACGGACGTGCTCGCGGGCGTCGCCTTTCAGCGACGGCTGGAGGAGGCCGCCTACGCCCTCGGCGGCGGGGGCTATGCCGCTCCCGCACAGACGGTCGGCGATTTCCTCGCGCACCATCCGTCGATCGGGCCGGGGAGGGTCACACCGACCTACCGCCCCGCCGTGCGCTGGTGCGACCTGCACGATTGCCTGCCGCCGTTCGTCTGCGCGGCGCTGGAGGAGGCGCTGCCGCTGCTGGAGAAAAAGCTGCACGGCTTTGCCGCGCCCGACGCGGTGCTCACCGCGGTCGAGACACGCTCCAGCTCCCCCGTGCGCATCGTGCGCGACGATACCTATCAAACCGCTCTGCGCGGGCTCTATCCCTGCGGCGAGGGCGCCGGCTATGCCGGCGGCATTCTCTCCGCCGCGGCGGACGGAATGCGCTGCGCGGAACAAATTATAAAGGAGATCACTCAGCATGGCTAAAAAGATCGGCGTCATCATTGACTTTCTCAACGACAAATACGAGCGTCAGCTCAACGCGGCGGCAGCCAAATACGGCTATGAGATCGAGTATTTCCCCTCGTCCGCTGAAGCGGTCGGCAGGGTGGACGACTGTGAGATCCTCTACGGGCACTGCTCGCAGAAGGTCATCCGCAGCGCGAAAAGCCTCAAGTGGTATTGCTGCTGCTGGGCGGGTGTGGACCACTTCTGCGACGAGAGCCTGTACCAGAATCCCGACTGTCGGCTCTCCAACTCCTCCGGCGCCTACGGCACGACCATTTCCGAGCACCTTATCATGGTCTGCCTGATGCTGCTGCGCCGCCAGATGGAGTATACCGAGGTCATCCGCAACGGCGGCTGGGAAATGCTGCCCGGCGGCATCCGCTCGCTGCACGGCGCGCGCATCACTGTGCTCGGCACGGGCGACATCGGCACGGAGTTTGCCCGCCGCGCGCAGGCCTTCCATCCCGCGTGCATCACCGGCGTGCGCCGCACGGTCAGATCCTCCGACCCGGCGTTCACCTCCATCCATGCCATCGCGGAGCTGGACAGCGTCCTGCCCGAAACGGATATCCTTGTCATGGCGCTGCCCTCCACGGCGGAGACCGTGGGCATCCTCTCGCGCGAGCGCATCGCGCTGCTGCCCGACAGCGCCTTCGTCGTGAACGTCGGCCGCGGCACCGCCATCGACCAGGAGGCGCTCTGCGACGCGCTCAACGCCGGACGGCTCGCCGGCGCGGCGCTCGACGTGGTCGTGCCTGAGCCGCTGTCCGCCGACCATCCGCTGCGCCGCGCGAAAAATCTGCTGCTCACGCCGCACGTCGCGGGCAACATGACGCTCGGCTACACCTGCGACAAGAGCGTGCAGATGTTCTGCGACGATCTGGAAAACTATGCCGCGGGCCGTCCGCTTGCGCATCTGGTCGACCGGAAGAGAGGCTATTAAAAATGGGTTTCTCCCTCAAGATGGTCCTGCTGCGGCTGGTGCAGGGCTTTATCATCGGCGCAGGCGGCATCCTGCCGGGCATTTCCGGCGGCGTGCTGTCGGTCATCTTCGGCATCTACCGGCCGGTGATGGAGGTGCTCGCCCACCCGCTCAACGGGCTGCGCCGCCATCTTTCCCTCCTGCTGCCGGTCGGCGCCGGCACGATCCTCGGCTTCCTGTGCGGCGGCGGGCTGATCCTTGTGCTGTTCGACCGCTCGGAAAAGCTCGCGACCTGCCTGTTCATCGGCCTCATCCTCGGCACGCTCCCGAGCCTGTGGGCCGAGGCGGGCGCGCAGGGGCGCGGACGCGGCGCGTACCTTTCCTGCGCGGCCAGCTTTCTTGCCCTCTCCGCCGTTTTGCTCTACGCGCAGTACGGCGCGTTCTACACGATGCGCCCGGGCTTCCTCGGCTTTCTCTTCTGCGGCCTTCTCTGGGGGCTGAGCCTGATCGTACCGGGCATGACGTCCTCCTCCATCCTGATGGCGGTCGGGCTGTTTACGCCGATGGCCGAGGGCTTCGCAAGGCTCGACATGGCGGTGATCCTGCCGTGGCTGCTCGGCATGGCGCTCATCGTGCTGACGCTCGCGCGCGTGGTGAACTGGTGCTTCCGGGCGCACTACCCGCTTTTCTACCACGCCGTGTTCGGCATCGTGCTGGCCTCGACGGTCGTTATCATCCCCCTGCGCTACGACGGCGCGCGCGACGCGCTTTTGTGCCTGCTTGCCGCCGCGCTCGGCGCGCTCGCAGCCTATCTCAGCGCGAAGCTACAGCCGAAGGAGGATGCATAAGAACATAAAAAGTCGGCAGGAACCGTATGGCTCCTGCCGACTTCCTTGTTATCCTCTCTTCCTCCTTCGATACAGCCGCGCGAAGCGGCGCAGCAGCTCGTCATAGAGAAAGAGCAGCACCGCGCCGAGCGCAAAGGTCGCCGCGATGAGCCACGGGGCGGTCGCCGCCAGCTCCGCCGTCACCGCGTCGAGCCGGAACACAAAGACGAGCAGCGCGTACATCGCGCCGACGGCGAGGACGTACAGCCCGAGCTTCGTGAGAAAGCGCAGCGCGCGGCTGCCGATCGCGTCGAGACTCGGCTGCACGAGCGGGTAATAGCCCAAAAAGCAGAAGAGCAGCGTGGATTCCTTGTCCGGCCCCAGCAGCAGTCCCAGAATGGCGGCGGCGAAAAAGCAGCACCATTGATAGCTCGCGCGGCATTCCTCGCGCACGGGCAGCAGGCAGGCGGATGCGAGCAGGGGACAGGCGTAGAGCGCCAGCGGCAGCACACCACCGAGGAACAGAAACAGCACCGCCAGCGCACCGAGCACGCTCGCGAGCGCCAGCTCCCTCGTCTGTTGCCTCATAGGACTCCTCCTTACGGAAAAGCGCCGCCTGCGGGCGGCGCTTTCGGTTTATTCGTGGTCGGGCGTTTCCGCGCCGTCACCGGCGGGAGCGTCCTGCGCAGGGGTCTCCTCCGCGGGCGTTTCCGCGTTCTTGCCGTTCTCCGCGTCGGATGCGGCGGACTCGTCCGGTGCTTCGCCGCCCAGTGGCGGCATTTCGATCTTCTCGCTCGTCATGGAAATGTGACGCGCGGGCGCTTCGATGGTGCTCGGCACGGAGGGACGGAAGTCGCTGTCGCTCCTGCGCGTGGAGGCGTAGGCGTCCTCCACCGTCGCGGGATCGCGGCCCTCGAGGATGGCGACCATCTCGCCGCCGGTGATCGTCTCCTTCTCCAAAAGATAGGCGACGACCTTGTGCATATCGTCGATATTCTCCTCGATGACCTTCACCGCGTCGGCGTAGCACTTCTCCAGAATTTCCTTGACGGCCTTATCCATCACGGCGGCGGTCTCCTGCGCGCAGTCGAGACCGTAGCCGCCGTCGAGATACTGGCTGCGCACGGAGCCGAGCGCCATCATGCCGAACTCGTCGCTCATGCCGTACATGGCGACCATGTTGCGCGCGATGTTCGTGGCCTCCTGAATGTCCTGAGAGGCGCCGTTGGTCATCGTGTGCATGATGACCTCCTCGGCGGCACGGCCGCCCATGGAGACGGCGATCTTCGCCATCAGCTCGTCGCGGGTGCGCAGATTCGTCTTGTCCTCCTCGGGCATGAGGAGCGTGTAGCCGAGGCTCCCCTCGGTATGGGGCACAATGGTGATCTTCTGCACGGGCTCGGCGTTCTTCTGCCTGTAGGCGACCATCGCGTGGCCGACCTCGTGGTAGGCGACGAGCTTCTTTTCAAACTCGGTGAGCACGCTGTTCTTCTTCTCGCTGCCCGCGATGACGAACTCGAACGCGGCGAGCATATCCTCCTGCGTGACGAGCTTGCGGCCCTTGCGCACGGCGCGCAGAGCTGCCTCATTCACGATGTTGGCAAGGTCCGCGCCGACGCAGCCGGCGGTCGCGAGTGCGACCTTCTTGAGATCGACGTCCTCACCGAGCTTGATGTTGCGGGTGTGGACCTCGAGCGTGGCAATGCGGCCCGCGAGGTTCGGGCGATCGATGGTAATACGGCGGTCGAAGCGGCCCGGGCGCAGCAGCGCCTGATCGAGTACCTCGGGGCGGTTGGTGGCGGCGAGGACGATGATGCCCTTGCCGGGGTCGAAGCCGTCCATCTCGGCAAGCAGCTGGTTGAGCGTCTGCTCACGCTCGTCGTTGCCGCCGAAGCGCGTGTCGCGCGTCTTGCCGATGGCGTCGATCTCGTCGATGAAGATGATGCAGGGCGCTACCTTCGAGGCCTCGGCAAAGAGGTCGCGCACGCGGCTCGCGCCGACGCCCACGAACATCTCCACAAAGCCGGAGCCGGAGATGGAGAAGAATGGCACGTTCGCCTCACCCGCGACCGCCTTGGCGAGCAGCGTTTTGCCCGTGCCCGGAGGGCCGACAAGCAGCGCACCGCGCGGCAGCTTCGCGCCGATGTCGGTATACTTCTGAGGATTGTGCAGGAAGTCGATGATCTCGACGAGGGATTCCTTCGCCTCGTCCTGACCGGCGACATCGGCAAAGGTGACGCCGGTGGATTTTTCCATGTAGACCTTCGCGTTGGACTTGCCGACGCTGCCGAGGCCGCCGAAGCCGCCGCCCCCGGTCTTTTTGCTGATGAAGCGCATCATCAGGATGAACGCGCCGACCATCAGCGCCGTGGGCAGGACGTAGTTGAGCATGATGATCTCGAGATACGAGGTCTCCGCCTTGTAGGGCTTGCCGAACTCCACGCCGTTTTCATCCAGGAACGACCGCAGCTCAGGGTCGTTGATCTGTGTGGTGAAGAGCTGGAAGTCCCCTGAGTAGGTCTTGCCGTCCGCGTCGGTGTAGGTGAAGCCGTCCACAGGCGTGATGTTGAGCGTGCGGTCCGCGATCTCGACCTCCTTGACCTTGCCGTCGCGGACAAGGTCGAGAAATTCGTCGTAGCGGATCTCGCAGGTGCTCTCCGCCAGCTTCTTCGTGTCCATCGCCGAGAGGAGATAGTTGAAGCCGATGGTCAGCACCAGCGCCCAGATGAGCAGCGACAGCACGCCCCTGCGGCGGTCGTTGTTCTTGTTGCTTTTGTTCTTGTCGTTCTGATCCATGTATCTGCGTTCCTTTCCGCCTGCGGCCCTGCGCGGGCACAGGCGACAGCTTGCCAAGTTAATTATATGGTATTTTAGCATACCCCTCCTCGTTTCACAAGCGCCGCGGTATGAATTTTCGGTGAATTTTTGTCCGCTTCCCCCTTTATCTTATCCGCCTGTTGTGTTATAGTGTATTATGTATACGAATTTTGACCGGGAGGATCGGTTTATGTCGAAGGAATACGAAGAAAAGCGCGGGCCGCGCGGCGCGGACGACCACACGGAAAAGCGCTTCCCGCGTGAGCGGAAACCGGAGGAAAGGGTCCCCGTGCGCGAGCGCGACGCCGGGGCGGACGGCCTCATCGAGGGACGCAACGCCGTGACCGAGGCGCTGCGCGCCGGCACGCCCATTGATAAGATCTTCATCGCCCGCGGCGAGACGGACAAAACGCTCGGGCACATCGCCTCCACCGCCCGCGCGGCGGGCGTGGTGGTGGTCGAGGCCGACCGCCGCAAGCTCGACTACATGAGCGCGACGAAGGCGCACCAGGGCGTCATCGCCCTCGCCGCCGTGCGCGAGTACGCGAGCGTGGAGGACATCCTCTCCGCCGCCCGTGAGTGTGGGGAGGCCCCTCTGCTCGTGGTGTGCGACGAGATCAGCGACCCGCACAACCTCGGAGCCATCATCCGCACGGCGGAGTGCGCGGGCGCGCACGGCGTCATCATCCCCAAGCGCCGCAGCGCGGGCTTGACGAGCATCGTCGGCAAGACGAGCGCGGGCGCGGTGAGCTATCTGCCCGTCGCGCGCGTGCCGAACATTCCGGCGCTTTTGAAGGAGCTGCAGCAGCAGGGCGTGTGGATCTTCGGCACCGCCGCCGAGGGGACCACGAGCCTGTACGAGGCTGACCTCAAGGGTCCTGCCGCCATCGTCATCGGCAGCGAGGGCGACGGCATGGGCCGGCTTGTGCGCGAGGGCTGCGACTTCCTCGTCAGCATCCCGATGAAGGGCCGCATCTCCTCGCTCAACGCTTCCGCCGCCGCCGCCATTCTGCTCTACGAGGCCGTGCGTCAGCGCCTTGGCTGACGCGCGCCGCCATTCACGAGGTCTTCCATGGATCACAAAAAGGATCAAGAATTTGAACAAACGCTCGCCGAGTCCGAGCTTTTGCTGCGCGGCGCGGCCCGCAGCGCGTCGGACGACGCGGACCTGACGCTCGAGAGCATTCTGGCGGAGTTCGGCTCCCGGGAGGACGGCACCGAAGCCGCCGCAGAGCCGGAGGACGTCGGGCTGCCCGAGCCGCGGCCCGCCGTGCGGATCGGAAAAACCGCCGCACCCGCCGCGGAGCCGCCGGAGCCGCAGCCGTCCGCGCCGCCGGACGAGGCATCGTCCGCCACGCCCGCGCAGGACACCGTGAGCCTGCAGGAGGTGCTCGAGAGCACCGTGCAGTCCGTGCTCGACGAGGGGGAAGCGGGGGAGACGGTTGAGCTTCTGCCGCCGAAGCGCCGCGGACTTTTCTCGCGCAGAAGGCTGCGCGACACCGAGCGGCTTTATTCCGACGAGTCCGGGGAGGAGCCGCCGCAGGAGGAGCCGGACGAGCCCGAGGATTTCTTCACCGAGGATTTCGGCGAGCGGGACGACACCCCCGAGCCGGACGCGGGCGAGCTGGCCGCCGACTACCGCGACGACGCGCGCATGGGCCTGCGCAGCGCGCAGGCCGCGCTGCTCGTCACCGCGCTCTCGTGGCTCGCGCTGCTGCTCGACCATTTCGGCGTCATGCCTGCGCTGTTCGCCGAGGAAAGGCTGCTCAGCTGCCTGCCGTTTTTCATTGCCGAGCTTCTTGTCTGCGTCCTCGGACGCGACGTGTTCGTTTATGCCTTCGAGCAGCTCCGCGCGAGGACAGTCACCTATGAGCTGCTCTCCTCGCTCGCCTGCGCCGTCACGCTGGCGGACACGGCGCTCGACTTTTTCCTGCCCGCGCGCGCCGCGCTCGCGGTCCCGTTCCACGCCGTCGCCATGCTCGGCATGAGCTGTGCCCTGCTCGGGCGCGCGCTGCTCTTCGGCGCGATGTACGATACCTTCCGCGTCGCCGCGGTCGGCGAGCCGGACTATCTCGTCACCGTCACCGCGGGCGGAGCCGCCAAGCGCCGCGGCAGCGCGCAGGGCTTTTCGCGCTGCGCGCAGCGGGAGGACGCCGCCTCGCACTGGCAGAGCGTGCTGCTGCCCGTACTGCTTGCCGCCTCGCTCGTATTTGCCGTGCTCTCCACGCTGCGGCGCGGGGAGCGGCTGCTGTTCCTCTGGAACTGGGGCGTGCTGCTCACGGCGATCAATATGCTTGCCTTTCCGCTGTGCTATTCTCTGCCGCTGCGTCGGCTGACGAAACGCTTCGTCAAGTCCGGCAGCGCGCTGGCGGGCTATGTCGGCGCGGACCGCCTGCGCCGCAGCAACTGCGTCATCCTCACCGATACTGACCTCTTTCCGCCGGGAACGGTCAGCCTGAACGGACTGAAGATCTACGGCGAGGAGAGCGGCAAGGTCATCTCCTACGCCGCCACGATGGCGCACGCCTCGCAAAGCGGCCTGAGCCGCCTGTTCGACACGCTTTTGGAGGGTGAGGGCGGAAGACTCGAGCCGCTCGACGACCTGAGCTTTTATGAGGAGGGTGGCGTCTCCGGCCTTATCCACGGCGAAACGGTGCTCTTCGGCACCGCCGCCTTCTGCCGCAAGATGCACGTCACGATGCCCGGCGGCCTGAGCCTCAAGACCGGCGCGTTCCTCGCCGTGGACGGCACGCTCATCGCCATCTTTGCCGTCAAGTACACGGCGGCGGAGAATGTGGACTGGGCGCTCCACGCGCTCAAGCGCAGCCGCATCACGCCGGTGCTCGCCGTGCGCGACGGCAGCATCACGCCCGCGCTTTTGAAGCGCAAGTTCGGCACCGACGCCCGCGCGGTCTATCCCACCATCTCCACGCGCCTTGCGCTCTCGGAGAAGGACGGCGAGCATCCCTACGCGCTGCTCTACCGCGAGGGGCTGATGCCCTACGCCGAGATCGCCGTCGGCAGCAAGCGTCTGGTCCACGCCGTGCGCGTGGCCGCCGTGCTCTCGCTCGGGAGCAGTGCCGTGTCCGCGCTGCTGGCGTTTTACCTCACCTTTGTCGGCGCGTACAGCGCGCTCACACCGGTCTCGATGCTGCTCTATCTGCTCCTTTGGGCGCTCGCGGCGCTCATCGAAGGCTTCTGGGCGGACCGTTATTGAGCATTTTTAGCAAAAATGGCTATCAAACTTCTAAAATTACAATAGTTGTATTGACGGAAAGAATATTATATAATTGAGCTGTTGAAGTGACTTCCCGCAAGGGAATTACGATCTGGAAGGAGACATGAACCCCTATGAGTGCAAAAGACATTCGCAATATCGTGCTGCTCGGCCATGGCGGAAGCGGCAAGACCACCCTCGCTGAGAGTATGCTGTTCATGACCGGCGGCACCGACCGCTTCGGCAAGGTCACCGACGGCAACACCACCTGCGACTACGACGCGGAAGAGATCAAGAGAAACATCTCCATCTCCCTCGCCGTCGCCCCCGTGAAGTACAAGAACGTGAAGATCAACGTGCTCGACACTCCGGGCAACTTTGACTTCGCCGGCGAAGTCCTCTCCGGCATCCGCGCGGCCGAGTGCGCCGTGCTGGTCTGCGGCGCGAAGGACGGCCTGAGCGTCGGCGCGGAGCGCGCCTGGAAGATGCTCGGCAATAAGCCCCGCATGATCTTCATCAACCGCACCGACGAGGAGAACAGCGACTACAACGCCTGCTTCGACGCCCTCAAGGGCAAGTTCGGCACCGCTGTCGCGCCCATCGTCGCCCCCATCATCGACGGCAGCAAGAAGGTCACCGGCATCGTCGACCTGCTGCACAACAAGGCCTATGAGGTCAAGGGCGGCAAGGCTGCCGAGTGCGCCATTCCCGCCGACATCGCCGACGAGGTCGAGGCCCTGCGTGCCGAGCTGATGGAAGCCGCCGCCGGCGCCGATGAGGAGCTGATGGAAAAGTTCTTCGAGACTATGGAGCTCTCCGCCGAGGAGATCGCCAAGGGCCTCAAGCTCGGCGTGCGCGACGGCAGCGTCGCTCCCGTGCTCTGCGGCAGCGCCATCTCCGGTCTCGGCGTCGATATGCTGATGCAGACCGTGCTCGATCTCGTTCCCGTCGCCACCGATATGCCCGCCGAGGCCGCGCAGGACGACGACGGCAACGCCGTCGAGGTCGCCCACGATGAAAACGGCGCCACCGCCGCCATCGTCTTCAAGACCGTTTCCGACCAGTACGGCAAGTTCTCTCTGGTCAAGGTCGTCCGCGGCAAGATCACCGGCGATATGTCCCTCTACGACACCACCACCGGCAACACCGAAAAGCTCGGCCGTCTCTACACCCTCAAGGGCAAGAAGAACGAGGAGGTCAAGGAGATCTGCTGCGGCGACATCGGCGCCATCGCCAAGATGGACCGCGTCAAGACCGGCGACACCCTCTGCGACCCGAAGAGCATCGTCAAGCTGGCGGGTATGCCCTACGCCGAGCCCTGCTACTCCCGCGCCATCGCGCCCAAGACCCGCGGCCAGGAGGAAAAGCTCGGCACCGGCCTCAACCGTCTGAACGAGGAAGACCCGACCTTTACCGTCGTCAACAACGCCGAGACCCATCAGATGGTCGTCTCCGGCGCGGGCGACATTCAGATCGACGTGCTCGTGAGCAAGCTCAAGACTCGCTTCGGCGTGGACGCCGAGCTCGACACCCCGCGCGTGCCCTACCGTGAAAAGATCCGCAAGACCGTGCAGAAGCAGGGCCGTCATAAGAAGCAGACCGGCGGCAGCGGCCAGTTCGGCGACGTTTGGGTCCGCTTCGAGCCCAACGAGGAGAGCGAGGAGATGGTCTTCGCCGAGGAAGTGTTCGGCGGCAGCGTGCCCAAGAACTTCTTCCCCGCCGTGGAAAAGGGCCTGCGCGAAGCCGTGCTCCACGGCCCGCTCGCCGGCTATCCGGTCGTCAACCTCAAGTGCGTGCTCTACGATGGCTCCTACCACCCGGTCGACTCCTCCGAAATCGCGTTCAAGACCGCCGCGAACCTTGCCTACAAGGCCGCGATGCCCGAGGCGTCCCCCGTTCTGCTCGAGCCTGTGTGCGAGCTGAAGGTCACCGTGCCCGATCAGTACATGGGCGATATCCTCGGCGACCTCAACAAGCGCCGCGGCCGCGTCATGGGCATGACCCCGACCGGCGACGGTGAGCAGATCATCGAGGCCGAGTGCCCCGAGGCCGAGCTCATGAGCTACGCCATCGACCTGCGCTCCATGACCCAATCCCGCGGCTCCTTCACCATGCACTTCGTGCGCTACGAGCAGTGCTCTGCCGACGCGCAGGAGAAGGCCGTCGCCGCCGCAAAGGCCATGCAGGAAGCGGAATAACCTCTACCCGATAACAAAGAAAAGCTGTCCGACGGACAGCTTTTCTTTTTTCAATAGATCTTATCCAGATACTCCACCACGTCGGCCACCGCGCCGTCGCTGCAATGCGAGACGATGCGCGCGCCGGATTCGTGTACGGCGGGAATGGCGTTCGCGGGCGCGAAAGGCACGGCGGAGACCTCCAGCATCGGAATATCGTTTTTGTGGTCGCCGATGCAGTAAATGTCCTTGCGCGCCACGCCGAGGAGCGACGCGAGCCGCAGGATCATGCCGCCCTTGGTCGCGCCGGCGGCGGTCAGCTCGAGCAGATGCTCGTTGGAGTAGATGAGCTCGTACTCGCGGCCCCAGGGGCGCGAGAGGATGAAGGCCCGCACGGCATCGAGCACCGGAAAGTCCTCTTCAAAAAGGATCTTGATGATGGGCAGATCAATGTCGGCGAAGCGCTCCACCACCTGCACGGGCGAGCGGGTCAGATGCTCGTGGTTGCGGATGTAGCGGTTGGGATTCATCGCGTGGATGCGGCAGTCGTCATGGTAGACCTCGAAGGCGAGCGTCGGGAACCGCGCGAGCACCTCAGCCATGTGGTCGTAGATCGCCTCGCCGAGAAACGCGGTGTAGAGATATTCATTGGCGCGGAAGTCGTAGATTGCCGCGCCGTTGGCGATGACGCACGGCGCGCTCATCGGCACGTCCTTGGCGTAGTCCATGAACGCGGGCAGCGCGCGGCCGGTGGAGATGGCGAACAGGCCGCCGTTTTGGATGAAGTAGTCCAGCGCCTCGCGGTTGCGCGGACACATGGGCGGGATGTCGGTGCCGTTGTCGAGCGCGGACTGGGTGTAGACGAGCGTGTTGTCAAAGTCGCTGGCGAGCAGCACATGGTCGAATTTCTGCATGGGAAGCCCTTTCCTGTCGGTTTCTTTTTTTCGCTCCCCAGTATACCACAGCTGCGGGAAAAAGCAACGCCTTTCGCGCAGCACACGATTTGCCTGCCCATGGAGGAAAAGCGGCTTGCATCGCTGCAAGCCGCTCCTTTACGGTTCGTAGTTCCACAGGTCGATACTGCCGTTGTCCAGTATGGAGAATTGCAGAGCGTTCTGTACGCGGCGGAAGACGGGACCGTCTCCCCAGCCGCTATAATCCTTCGCGGTCCGGACGGGGTACTGGAGGCGGCTCTCCTGATGCGTGTAGTTGCTCCGCGAGGCGAGGAAGGTCGTCTCACCGTCTGTCTCCTCGGTGCTATAGGCGACATAGCCGCGCCGATTTTTCCCGCGCGAGGGCAGGGAGAATTCGGCGGAAATATCCTCCAGGTGATAGGTCCTTCCGAACCAGTTGGTCACCGTGTAGCGCTCGACGGTAAGGGAGGCACAGGGCGCGGCGTAGGCATTCCCCTCCGCGTCGTCGTAGAGCACGCGGCCCGTCGGCGCACCGCCGCCGGGACGCCAGCTGTCGTCCTGATAGTAGGCGGGCCAGAGACGGACGAGCTCCGTGCCGCGGAATTTCACCTCCTCCGTCCAGCGGAAGTGGTGGAGGACGCGCCAGCGCTCCGCTTCGCCGGGCAGCCGCACGGCGACGTCGGTGAAGTGCAGCTCCCTGACATCGTAGACGGTCGAGATGTGCGTCGAGCTGCCGAAGTCCTCGCGCACCTCGCGGCCGCCGTTCATCGGCTTATCCGCCTCGTGCACTACGACGAGCGTCGCGCCGCGGCAGGCGAGCAGGTCGTCCTCACTGAGGTCGTTCAGCGCGTCCTTGGGATAGCCGAGGGCAAGCAGCTGCGCGCGAATTTCAACAGCCTCGGCGCTGAGACTGTCGCTCTTTGGCTGCCAGTCCATGCGATAGCTGCCGAAGAAGAGGTAGCCGCAGGCGATGCCGGCGGCGAGCAGCGCCGCGATGACCCTGACCAGCGTCTCGTCCGAGAGACGCACCGGCGCGGGCATGAGCGCGTAGCCGCTCTCCTCCATCTCGCGGGAGAGACGGAAGAGGCTGCGCAGAATGAGGATGTAGCAGCCGAGCATCGCAAGGCCGAGCAGCAGACCGCTGTACTGGACATAGGCCAGCGTGAGGACCGCCGCATACCAGATGAGCAGCGCCGCGGCGGAGCCGACGCGGACCTCCGCCCCCGCCTTTTTCTGTGTTGTGCGCAATGCTTGCCAGAAGCAGAAAAAGAGCAGAAGCTGTGCCGCGACCGTGCCATAGGTCAGCGCCGTTCCCACGGAGGAGGCGTATACGGCGTTGGAATAGATTGTCGCGTTGAGAACGATGCAGGGCAGAAACAGCGCCGCGCGCAGGATGGCGAGCAGCCAGCACGCGCGGAACCAGCGGTTCTCCCGCCGCAGCGGACGGAAGCCGAGCAGCTGCAGGATCACGCCGATGGTCGGCAGCAGATAGTTCATCGCGAGCAGGTTGAGCGTGATGGAGCACATGGCGCTGCCGCCGAGAATATTTCCGATCGCGCGGCGCCACGGCGTGACGTCCCGTGCGACGTCGTCGGGCGGAAGCTCGGGCGCGGCGGACTCGAGCAGAGCGTCAAATTCGCGGTCGTTCATGCGTCGTCACCTCCCAGTGCCTTGCGCAATGCCTTTTTGATGCGGTAGAGCCGCCCCTCCACAGCGCGCTCCGTCGTTCCCAGCTCCGCGGCGATCTGCGCGGTGGACTGGCGGTAGTAATACTTGCGGTAAAAGAGCAGCCGGTCCCGCTGCGGCAGCGCGGTCAGCGCGCGCTCGAGCGCCTATCGGCGCTCCTGCTGCAAGAGCCGCTCCTCGGGCGTCGGCTCGGCGGAGGGCAGGTCGCCCGAAAGCTCCTCGCTGCCGCCGGACTTTTTCCGCGCGCGGTTGAGCGCGGTGTTGCGCGTGAGCGCCGTGAGCCACGCCGTCCACGAGCCGCGCGCGGGATCGTAGGTTCCGAATTTCTCCCACACGCGCAGCGCGGCGTCGGAAAGGCACTCCTCGCGGTCCTGCGCGTCCGGCACGATGGGTGCGATGATGTAGCGCATCAGCGGCGCGTAGTGCCGCAGCAGCGCCTCCGCGCCGCGCTCGTCTCCGGCGCGGAGAAGCGCCAGGACCTCCTGCTCGTGCATCTGCCCACCTCCCTGTGAAAGCTGTTTGCTCTATCATACACGCTCCGCGCGAAAAACCCACGAAAAAACGGGAACCGCAGGGAAAAGCGGCTCCCGTTTCTTGACTTTATTCCGCGCTCGGCGCTGCGCCCGGTGCTCCGCCGCCGCTTCCGCCGCGTCCGCCCCGGCGTCCGCGCCCGCCGCGATGATGCCGGCGGCGTGCGCTCTTTTCACCCTCGCCGCTCTCGGCGGGCTTCCTTTCGGCAGAGGGGACAGGAGACTTTTTCTCACCCTCCCGGCGCTCGGTCGGTCTGCGGCGCTCGCCGCCCTTGTCGGCGGGCCTTTCCGCGTTCCTTTCGGGACGCTTTTCCTTGCCGCCGCTCTCGGCGGCCTCCGGCTTTGCTTCGGTGTGGCCCTCTCCGCCGCGCCCGCGGCCGCCCCGGCGTCCGCGTCCCCCGCGGCGACGGCGCTCACGCTTCTCACCGCTCTCCTCGGCGGCAGGCGTTTCCGGCACAACGGGAGCATCGGGCTCGGAGAGCTCCAGCGCGCGGAACACGGGCGAGGGAACGGCATCCAGCTCGCTCTCCGCGTCCTGCTTTACGAAGCGGGCGGGGCGCTCGGCGGGGATCTCGATGCCCTCGCGCGAGCCCTTGCCGTTGCGCAGCACACGGATCTCGCAGCCGTGATAGCTCTTCTGCCCCTCGGACGAGTCGTCCAGCCGGACGCTGACCGCCTCACGCACAAGGTTCACGGCGCTGACGTTGCCGGGGCCGTCGGGCGTGAGAACGAAGGAATCGTTCTTGGGCATCCGCTTCACGGCGTCCTCGTAGGCCGCCTGCTCGTACTTCAGGCAGCACATGAGGCGGCCGCACGCGCCGGAAATTTTCGTAGGATTCAGGCTGAGATTCTGTGTCTTGGCCATCTTGATGGACACGGGCACAAAATCGTCCAGAAACTGCGCGCAGCAGAACGGACGGCCGCAGATGCCGAGGCCGCCGAGCATTTTGGCCTCGTCGCGCACGCCGATCTGACGCAGCTCGATGCGGGCGCGGAACACGCCCGCGAGGTCGCGCACGAGCTCGCGGAAGTCCACGCGCCCCTCGGAGGTGAAGAAGAACACGATCTTGCTGCCGTCAAAGCTGCACTCCACGCGCACGAGCTTCATGTCCAGCCCGCGCTCGGCGATCTTCCTCTGGCAGATGCCGAAGGCCTCCTTCTCGCGCTGACGGTTGTACTCCATCGTGCGGCGGTCGTTTTCCGTCGCGATGCGCACGAGAGCGCGCAGAGGACGGACGACCGCGCCGTCGTCCACCTCGTGGTTGCCGGTCAGGCACTGGGCGTATTCGGTGCCCTGCGCCGTCTCGACGATGACGAACTGACCCGCCTCCACGGCGATGCCGTGCGGGTCGAAATAATACTCCTTGCAGCCGCCGCGAAAGCGGACGCCAATCACTTCAGTCAAAGGATCTCCTCCAATTCAACGGCGAGGCCGCCGAGCAGCGGGCCGACGCCGACATTATATTCACAATGGTTTCGATAGGTCTCCAGCAGCTCTATTGTGCCGAGGATCTGTGCTTTTGTCAAGCGGGAGCCGAGCACAGCGCGCAGCGCCTGCTCGTCGCGCGGCTCTGCGGGGGGCGCGCCGCAGAGCGTGCAGAGCGCGTCGGCGAGGATCACGCGCGCGCCCTCAAAGAGCGCGGCAAGCTCCTCGCGGGTCGCCTTGGCGGTTTCCAGCTTCAGCAGAAAGGCGGCGCGCGCGGCGGCGCGGCCCTCGGCGATCAGGCGGAGCAGCTCGCGCGTGCGCTCGTCGTCCTCGCCGACGGTCCCCGCCGGCGGGAGCTTGACCTCCACGCAGCGCGAGCGGATGGTGGGCAGCAGAACGCTTGCGTTCTCCGCGCAGAAAAGAAAGGCGGCGTAGGGCGGCCCCTCCTCCACGGTTTTGAGCAGCACATTCTGATCCTTTTCGTTCAGCCGCGTGCAGTCGGGGAAGATGTAAACCTTGCACGCGCCCTCGTTCGGGCGGATGAAGGCGTCCGTCCGCACGCCGCGGATGACGTCCACGCTCAGCTCGGCGTGCTCGTCGTCGCGCACGGTGAGGACGTCGGGGTGAATGTCCGCGAGCACCTTGCGGCAATGCGCGCAGGTCAGGCAGGGCTTGTCCGTACCGGTACACTCCAGCGCGGCAGCGGCGTAATGCGCCGCGGCGTTCCGGTCGCCCGCTCCCGAGAGGATGAGTGCGTGGCTCAGCGCGCCGCGGCTCGCGGCGGCGCGGAGACGCGCGGCGGTATTCGTTTTTGCAAAGGCCGACAGCTCCATGCGCTCCTCCGGACAATATAACTACAACATACAGTATAACGCAAAAAAACACGGAGTGCAAGAAAAGTTACGGGGAAATGCACGGCTCAAAGAGAAAATCTATAAAACATTTTGAATTTTTTCGGTGGAATTTCTTGCAAGTTTGGAAAAACCTGTCTATAATATAAAAGCTTATGAACGATTGGGATCAAAAACCATAGATACTTTGTAAATTGGAGGAACATTATGAGCAAAAAGTATTGTTACCTGTTTACCGAGGGCAACGCCAATATGCGCGAGCTGCTCGGCGGTAAGGGCGCGAACCTGGCCGAGATGACCAACATCGGCCTGCCGGTCCCGCAGGGCTTCACCATCACCACCGAGGCCTGCACCCAGTATTATGAGGACGGCCGCCAGATCAACGACGAGATCTTCGCCGAGATCATGGAGTATGTGGAAAAGATGGAGAAGATCACCGGCAAGAAGTTCGGCGACCTCCACAATCCTCTGCTCGTTTCCGTCCGCTCCGGCGCGCGCGCGTCCATGCCCGGCATGATGGATACCATCCTGAACCTCGGCCTCAATGAGGATGTTGTGAACGTCATCGCCGAGAAGTCCAACAATCCCCGCTGGGCCTGGGACTGCTACCGCCGCTTCATCCAGATGTATTCCGACGTCGTTATGGAGGTCGGCAAGAAGTACTTCGAGCAGCTCATCGACCAGATGAAGGAAAAGAAGGGCGTTACCCTCGACGTCGAGCTGACCGCCGACGATCTCAAGGAGCTCGCGGGTCAGTTCAAGGCCGAGTACAAGGCCAAGATCGGCGAGGACTTCCCCACCGACCCGAAGGAGCAGCTCATGGGCGCGATCAAGGCGGTCTTCCGCAGCTGGGACAACCCCCGCGCGAACGTCTATCGCCGCGACAATGATATCCCCTACTCCTGGGGCACCGCCGTCAACGTCCAGTCCATGGCGTTCGGCAACATGGGCGACGACTGCGGCACCGGCGTTGCCTTCACCCGCAACCCCGCCACCGGCGAGAAGAAGCTCATGGGCGAGTTCCTGACCAACGCGCAGGGCGAGGACGTCGTCGCCGGCGTCCGTACCCCGATGCCCATTGCCGAGATGGCCGAGAAGTTCCCCGAGGCCTTCAAGCAGTTCGAGGACGTCTGCAAGATCCTTGAGGATCATTACCGCGATATGCAGGATATGGAGTTCACCGTCGAGCACGGAAAGCTCTATATGCTCCAGACCCGTAACGGCAAGCGCACCCCCGCCGCCGCTCTCAAGATCGCCTGCGACCTCGTAGACGAGGGCATGATCGACGAGAAGAAGGCCGTCGCCATGATCGAGCCCCGCTCTCTCGACACGCTGCTCCATCCCCAGTTCGATACCGAGGTGCTCAAGAAGACCCCCGTTATCGGCAAGGCGCTGCCCGCCTCTCCCGGCGCGGCCTGCGGCAAGATCGTCTTCTCCGCCGAGGACGCCAAGGCGTGGAAGGAGCGCGGCGAGAAGGTCGTGCTCGTCCGTCTCGAGACCTCTCCCGAGGACATTGAGGGCATGAAGGCATCTCAGGGCATCCTGACCGTCCGCGGCGGCATGACCTCCCACGCGGCCGTCGTGGCGCGCGGCATGGGCAAGTGCTGTGTCTCCGGCTGCGGCGACATTAAGATGGATGAGGAGAACAAGCAGTTCGAGCTCGCCGGCAAGGTCTACCACGAGGGCGACTGGCTCTCCATCGACGGCTCCACCGGCAACATCTACGACGGCGCTGTCCCCACGGTCGACGCCTCCATCGGCGGCGAGTTCGGCCGCGTCATGGGCTGGGCGGACAAGTATCGCCGTCTGGGCGTCCGCACCAACGCCGATAACCCGCACGATACCGCGCAGGCGGTCAAGTTTGGCGCCGAGGGCATCGGTCTCTGCCGCACCGAGCATATGTTCTTTGAGGCTGACCGTATTCCCGCCATCCGCGAGATGATCTGCGCCGACACGCTCGAGCAGCGTGAGAAGGCGCTCGCCAAGCTCGAGCCGATGCAGCAGGGCGACTTCGAGGCCATGTATATCGCGCTCGAGGGCCGTCCGATGACCGTTCGCTTCCTCGATCCCCCGCTGCACGAGTTCGTCCCCACCGAGGAGGCCGACATCGAGCTGCTCGCCAAGGATATGGGCAAGAGCGTTGCCGAGATCAAGAACATCATCGCCTCCCTGCATGAGTTCAACCCGATGATGGGTCACCGCGGCTGCCGTCTGGCCGTCACCTTCCCCGAGATCGCTGCCATGCAGACCCGTGCGGTCATCAAGGCTGCGCTGAATGTCAACGCCGCGCATCCCGAATGGCACATCGTGCCCGAGATCATGATCCCGCTCGTCGGCGAGGTCAAGGAGCTCAAGTACGTCAAGGACGTCGTCGTCAAGACCGCGGACGAGATCATCTCCTCCGTCAAGTCCGACATGAAGTATAAGGTCGGCACCATGATCGAGATCCCGCGCGCCGCTCTGACCGCGGACGAGATCGCCA
>ERZ773260.331-NODE-331-length-69573-cov-5.108591_pt1 | contig 69573 bp, 59 predicted proteins | sample MGYA00511387_ERZ773260 | MGnify/ENA primary metagenome ERZ773260 (study PRJEB29015, sample SAMEA2737745) | human gut metagenome | biome: human gut; feature: human-associated habitat; material: faeces | place: China | collected 2012 ...
TACTATTTATTGAAAATGGTCATGTTTATTTTGTACTATTTATATTCTAACATCATTTTAAAGCTATAACCTGCCAGTGTTTTCAGGTACTCATTGCAGGTGTCCATTGTGATCTGCCCTACAGACAGAATCCTTCGCTGGGTAAGATAATCCAAAAACACAGTCGCTATTCTTTTGTAATGATTGATGGTACTGACGGACAATTCTGCTGAACCAAGGACTTTTGTGTATTCATCGAACAGCGCAGAATAACTTTCGTTCAAGATGAGCGGATTCTTTGAAGCGTAATACCGCCGCGTCAGTACTTTGTGAAGTCGGTAGTCTTCAAGCATATGTATCACCCGGAGTAGCTGTACTCTCTGTTGTGACAAGGTTCCGTCATTATAACTGCTGATCAGGTTATACTGTTTTTCAAGATATTTAAGTCCTCGTTCCATTTCATACTCAGTATCACCGTATTCTGTGGTGAGATAAGACTGGATTTTTTTCCATTCCCTTTCATAAAAGTGGATGGTTACCGGATTATAATTATTTTCCAGCAACAGTTGTTTCAGACCTTCTGTAATCTTTTCGAGTTTCATGAGTCATGGCTCCTTTCACTTTGATGATTACAGAATAGCAAAAACGGGGAACGGTGACTTTATTATGCCGAGATATTTTGGGAGAAACCTTTAATCTACAAGGGAAAATAGCCTCAACTCGGCATAATGTTTATCTCCACATAAGGTGGAAATATTTCTCCGCTTTTGGCGAATGTGTATTTGACTGGGAATTTCAGAGGAGGAGCGTGCCGTGCGTTCGTTACGCGGATGATATTGTCTTGCTGGCAAAAAGTGAACGCGCGGCAAAACGCCTTTTGGAAAGCAGTACAAAATATTTGGAAGAAACACGGAAGCTGAGAGTGAACCGTGAAAAGAGCCGTATAGTCAGCGTATTCGCAATCCGAAATTTTAAGTACCTTGGCTTTTGTTTTGGGAAGAACGGAAAAGGAATTTATATCCGTGTCCATGGGAAAGCATGGAAGAAAGCCAAGGATAAACTGCGCCGTCTTACTTCCCGAAGCAAGTGCGGAAGCATTATCCGAACAATGGAGAAGGTAAAGATATACATGCGAGGATGGCTGAATTATTACGGAATAGCGGACATGAAGAGAAACATCGAAGACCTGAACGGCTGGTTGTATCGTCGGATTCGTATGTGCATCTGGAAACAGTGGAAACTACCCAAAACCCGGAAACGAAAGCTGATAGGGCTGGGGCTGCCGGAATGGGCAGCATGTGAAGGGGCATACAGCCGAAAGTCCTACTGGCGAATGTCAAATGTCGGTGTGGTTAAAAGAGCCTTAACAAAACAAAGACTGATAAGCTGGGTAGATTTGGTTTTTCAAGAGTGGATTAAGATTAATCTACATTCAGCATGAGCGGAAGTGTATCGTTGTATAAAATTTCCAGTGATTCGTATGTTAATTGGGGGACAAAAAAAGGTAATTGGGGGACAAAATGATATTTTTTCAGAAATAGAATGCTATTATTGAAAAAATATCTATAGAAGATAGAAGGTATTTTCTCGAATTCCTTATTTAGCCAAGCAATCTTAAAGTGTTGGCTATCAGAGGTATATATATTGAAAAATACAGCGAACAGTCCTTGGAGAGGGACTATAAACACTACTACTATATAATATGAGTAGGATATTTTATGAAATACTATTGCAGAAATCAATTCATGATAAGAGTTGCGAGCTTGCCAGCTAAAATGTTTCAAGAATTTGCTGAGGTTGAACATCCAACGCTGCCTTATTTTAACAGTAGCGGATTTAACTGTAATTTGTTTAAAGAGGCAATTATAATTGCAAGTCCCGATCTGTTTAACAGCTTAGTCAACATGCCTAAAACAGAGAAAAAATTACGTAATATTGAACAAAGTATTATTAAGTATTCGATCAGAACCAGCACTCGTCCTACTCCATATGGAATGTTTGCCGGAGTTGCATTAGGCGAATTTGCGGATAAAAGTAAGCTTGTTTTTGACGAAAAAGAATATATTAGAGATATTCAGGTTGATGTGGAATGGTTATATTGTTTAATTCACATTTTGGAGCGTGATATAAATATATTAAATTCCCTGCAGGTTAGATTCAACCCATTGTGTTATTCATTTGGTAGCCGCATTGTTAATCCGTCATATACAAATCACGGAGAAAATGTGTTTCAAATCAGCAATGTTAATAAAGATATGCGGTATACGAAGTTGATTTCTCTCATTGAAGAGTTAGCCAGAAAATTGGTTCCATATTCTGAATTAAAACAAGTAATTCAGGAAAAATATCCGGATGTATCGAAAAAAAAGATTGATACAACATTAATGATGCTGTTGGAAAATGAATATTTGTATACCAATTTAAGGATTCCGCCTTATCATAATAATACTTTAGAGTATCTTTATAATATTATAAAGAGAATACCGGCTGCAGAAAAGTATACTCTGGTTATAAAAGAATTAATTAGATTATTTAATGAGTATAAGATGGAAGAAAGCAAAGTGGAAATTTTAGAGCAAATTTATGCCCTTATGGAATCCTTGGTGTGCAAGAAAAATTACATTGCTGTGAATAAGGGTTTGAAAATGAATGAAAATAACCTATCAGGTGCGGTAAAAAAGCAAGTCGAAAAATTTGTTAATACGCTAAGTTTGATACCTGTCGCAGTCGGTGAAAGTACACATTTGGGTGCATTTAAAAGAGCTTTTATTGAAGCGTTTGGATATGGTGTTGAAGTAAATCTCAAGGATATTATTAATGTTAATGGTTTTAATGGATTACAGTATGTTGGGGTTTCTGAATATAATGTAAGTGCAAGAGAAAAAGAAATAAAAAATATTATAGATCAAAAAATTCAGACTGCTGTAAAATTAGGCAAAGAAAGTATTTCTTTATCTAAAGAGGATTTTAGTAATATCTCTCAGAATGAGAATGATAACTGCCATGCAATATCATTTGATATTAATTTCTATGTTTCTCAAAAGTTCACGGATAATGATCATGAAACCTGCAATTTAACGGTAGCACCAAATGGTGGGGCAATACAAGCTGGAGCAATGTTTCAGAGATTTTCATCGGTACTCAATGAACAACTGATGAATAACTATAATACCCTGTACAAAGAGGAAATTGATTTAACTAGTAATTATTACGAATTAGTAGAGATAAGAGAAAGCTTTAGTGCCGGACGATTGGGGAATTTAGTAAATACGAATAAAAACTATAATTATTGTGTTGTCTTAGATGGCTGCTCCGAAGAGAAGGAAGGGATACTTTCTGCATATGATTTAAGTATTGGCCTGTCGTTTCACGGAGAGCTGTATATATATTCCTCTAAATTAAAGAAACATATCAAGATCGTAACCGATAATATGGTAAATCCAGAATTAAATAGTCCACTTTTTAGATTGTTAAAGGATATTTCGGATGAATATGAAGATAAGCCATTATCTCGTATCTTTAATCTTACTAAGAATGAGTATATATATACTCCAAGAATCTTATTAGAAGGGGTAGTAATTTCTCCAAAAACTTGGAAGTTTAGTTTTCATGACGATAAGCTGGATTGTTTAGAGGAATTTCAAGAAGCTTTTACTCAGTTGGCAAATCAATATGAAATGGACGATTATATTTTAGTCTACCAAAAAGATAACCGTCTATTATTAAATAGAAAAAAGAAGTGGGGTGTAAAGTTAATCTATGCAATCGCCAGAAAAGACTCTTTTGTAAAAATAAGTGAAGTTCCCGAGGGAATGTTAAACTCGCAGGTTGTGTCAGATGGAAGAGATAATAAATACATGTCTGAAATAACGTTTTCATTTTTGTGCAAAGAAGGCAGGTACATTAATGAAAAAGAATTAAATACAAAGGTAGGTATAGAACGTTCTTTACAAGCAGATAACAAAAAATTTTATTTGGGTGAGAATGGCTGGATGTATTTAAAACTTTATGGAGCACGTAATAGGCAGAACATGATTTTAATAAAGTGTTTAAAAGAGTTGCTGGATGACATAGAATGCGAAAGATATTTCTTTTTACGATATGCAGATGATGCTCCGCATTTACGGCTCAGAATCAAATTTGATTCTGAAAATAAAATGTATAAATATATGCCGAGAGTTCTTACATGGATAAGGTTTTTACAAAAAGAAGAGTTAATATATCGAGTTACATTTGATACATATGATAGAGAGCTTAATAGGTATGGTGGAGCATCAGTGATAACAGCAGTAGAAGATGTATTCTTCGGTGATAGCCAATATGTAGTTTCTTTATTGAGAATCTTTAAGCTAGAGCGTGAAAATGAGGAACAGATCTTATACATTTTTGGTATTTTGTCTATTTTGTTAGAGTTAACAGATTCCAGAAATGAATTATATGAGGTTTTGCAATTACCAGAAGAGGATAAATCCTATAATGTAGAATTTCGAAAAAAGCAAGATTTTATCATGCAAATAGTAGAAAATACCTTAAAGGGAACTATAGAAAATATTGATGAGCGATTAAAAGAAAGTTTGTCAATTTATTTAAAAAGAAAAGAAAAGTTACAATTCCTAAAAAAAGCATTGTATTTTGCACCTACATTAACTGAGACAAAACAACACATTTTGCTTTCAATATGCCACATGTTCTGTAATCGCTTAACTGGAAAGAGAAATTTAGAAGCAAAATATCTGCAGCTAATTAGGATTGCTATTCGATCATTAAAGAAACGTGAAGAGTTTTTTAATAAGTTATAGTATAATTTTTGCTTAAAAGTTGCAAGGAGCAAATTAAAACTAGGAGGATAATTATGGGACATTTTGATGATTTTGATTTAGATATTATTCAGGTAGATTCAACAGCAGAGAATGAAACAAAGGGAGTTACTTCAGGATTTTGGTGCTCCTATATTACAGGAAAGTTTGTAGATTCATTATTTGAATCCTGTGCAACCTGTGCAGCTAATCCACTTTCTTGTGATTGCTCAGCATCTGATATGACGGCGTGCAGAGGTAATGGTTTGGCACGTTGTTAAGAGATTGTGATTAAAATGTATTAAATAAATGAGTTTACTTCTTGCAACTTTTTTATATGGAGAATATATGCACGATGGACGAACAAAGGAAAAGTGAATTAAAAATAATTGCCGGCAAAATAGGATGGATCTTATTGATTGCGTATTTGGGTTCGCTAATACTTTTGCGAATAATGCCGATTGTTGCTGAAAATATGGCTTTTTATATATTTTGGGCTGGTATCGTATGGATGGGAATGAAAAAATGGGGAAGGTTGTCTTTGCTGGATACATGTTATTCTAAAAACAAATATGAATTATCCGTATTGGAAAAAGGTTTGTTAACGGCATTTGTAATATTTTTATCCCATGTTTTTTGTGCATCCTTTTTATTTTTGTATGCAAAAGTATTTCAAGACATCGTAATGATGAATGATAAAAGTTTACACAGTGGTTTAGATATTTTCACAGGTGTAATACTGGGACCTCTGGTAGAGGAATGGATTTTTCGGGGAATTCTATGGTCTAAGCTGAAGTCTTATGGGGAGGGATTTGCAATTTTAGCAACAACTATACTGTTTGCTATAATGCATGGTCAGGGGTTATTATTAATATTTCTTTTGGTTGGTTTTTTTTCAGGTGTTTTGGTCTGCCTAACAGGAAATTTATGGTATGCTATTACTTTTCATGTTATTCATAATCTGGGGATTTTCTTGTGGGAAAATAAATTGTTTTCCTTTTCAATGAATATGGTTTTAACCATGTTATTAAATGCAGGACTCTTTTTAATGCTTTTAATCCTGCTATTGCTCTGTAGTAAGAAGAATATACTTTTACATTTGTATTATTGTAAAAAGAAATTATTAGAAAAAATTATTTCTGAAAAAAGTAGATTAGTAGTTTTTTTTAATACAGCTGGAATTATGTCATTTGTTTTTTATTTTGGAGTTTCATGGCTGATATCGTTGGTTTCTTTTGGACTAAATTTATAAAGGTAGGTGTTATTTCATGAAAGGTAGTGAGTCGCAGAAATGGTCTGTCAACTTTATTGATGGCTATTTTGAGTATATTTTGAGTTTATATAAAAAAGAGGAATTATCACCCAAATGCTATATGGATTTGCTTATTATTATTTCGGATGCAATAGATTATCTAAAGGATCCTGTTTGGGAAGAAGTTGGTTATTCTATATGTAAAAAAATAAAGGAAGAAATTGAAAGAGAAGGAATAAATCCATATCGGATAGGTATGTTTGGCAGTCTTGGACGTCAGGCCTTTGCAGTAGATTTATATAATAAAAATACAGGTAATCTGAAAAAATTTTCTTCAAGTTTAAATGATTTGTTGATTAAAATTGCATCAAAGCGAGCTCAAATGTTGTTGGAAGAAAAACCAAGTACATATGCATCGCATTATGATTGTATAGGGGGAATATCTGGTATATTATCGTATCTCATAGATACTGAAATTGGTAAGAAACAGGAAGAATTGTTATTTCCTTTGGTTAGATATTTAACATCTCTGACGGATAAGTATCAATATAAAAAAGAGCAGGTTTTGAGATTCCATATTCCAAAGGCAAATTTATATACGGATTTTGAAAGAAAATTATATCCAAACGGACACTTGAATTTCAGTTTATCACATGGGATGTTAGGTCCACTTATCGCTTTGGGAAAAGCGAAAAGAAACGGAATAGAGCTTAAGGGAATGAATGAAGCAATAAATACTATTCAAGAATTATATAACAGATATGAGACAATGCAAAATCAAAAAGTTGTCTGGCCATGTTACATTTCACCGAGGGAATATTATTATAATTTAAAACCAAAACATGCCTCGCTTTTAAAAATACAACGTTCTAGTTGGTGTTATGGGAATGTGTCGGTTGCGCGTGGCTTGCAATTAGTAGCACGATATTGTAATGATTATTTGAACGAACAAAAATATGAATCTTATTTAACTGATATCATAGATGCGCCTGCAACTAGTTATCACTTGGATAATCCAGGATTGTGTCATGGTTATGCCAGTATGCTGGCAATTGGTAGTTATTTCTATTCTGAAAATAAGTCAAATAGATTAAATGCACCTATAGATAGATGTATTTTAGAGTCTAAAAATATTTTTTATGAAAATGGATTAAAAAGCACATCTGAGATTATTGATCAGTATTTTGAAGTGGATGTTTCGCTTTTGCAAGGAGCTGGTGGTTTTGTAGCGGGATTATTAGAATTTATATTACATGATAGGGATTTTGGTAGACTTTTAATGATAAAATGACGAAAGTAGATTTTTATATGCAAAAAAAAAATGGTTTAATTAGTTCATTGCGTTTTTTTAAAAAAGCTATTCAGTTGATTGGCTCTTTAAGTAGATGCTATGTCTGGGTGCAATTATTTTTAACAATTGTTTTGAATGTCAGCCCTGTTCTTTCTTTGTTGATTATGCAAATGATTCTTAATGCATTACAGTTAGCCTTTGTTGATATTATGCATATTATAAAGTTGATACTCGAGAAACAAAATATTTTGAACAATTTAGTGTTCCATATTATAAAGTTGATATTAATATATGTTTTTTTAGATCTAATACAAAGCTTTATTCAGGCATTGGCAAATTTGTATACATCAAAAGTAGAACTAAATTTTAATTTGTGGTTGAAAAAGAAACTATTATTAAAAACAGCATCGCTTTCTGTACAAGATTTTGAAGCTAGTGAGACGTATGATTTGATTCGTCGAGCTCAATATGCTGAAAATGGTTCTATTATATATTTTGTTAATACTAGCATTCAGATAATAGGAGTTTTGATTTCGTCCCTATCGTATTTGCTTATTTTGCTTACATTGGACATTAAACTTTTGCCCTGTGTTTTGTTTGCCCCAATTATTAAATATATTATTTCAGTGAAAATTAATAATAAAAGGTTTGCCCTTGTTTATAACAGAGCACCAGATGAGCGAAAACAGTGGTATTGGAGTTTTTTGCTAACTAATGGAGTTGCTGTAAAAGAATTGAAACTAAATAATTTAGCAGATTTTTTTGTTTCAGAATTTGAAAAACTGACAAATATATTTAATAACCAGGATTACAATCTTTCAAAAAAAAGTATGATTCAAATGCTTATATTTACGCTTATTGAACAAATAATAGATGGTTGCATTTTTTTATATATTATTTTGCAGGGAATTGGAGGGGAGATTTTAATTGGAAGTGTTGTAACGTATACTCGTTCAATTATTCAGGCCAAGTCCAGTGTGAAAAATATTTTATCCAAATACGCAGAGGTAAAAAGACATGAGCTAAATATTTCTCAGATATATCAGCTGTTGGATTTAACGGAAGAAGAAACTACCAATAGTGGTATCAAAATTACATCCCTTGAATCAATAGAAATTAACAATTTGTCTTATCGATATAAATGCAGTAAAAAATATGTTCTAAAAAATATATATTTTAAGATGAAAAAGGGGGATGTGTTTGCCCTTGTAGGTGCGAATGGAAGTGGAAAGAGCACGTTGAGCAAAATTTTATTAGGATTATACCTAGATTATGAAGGGGAAATATTAATAAATGGAATCGAACTACGAAAACTGGATATAAAAACTTATCGTAATTTATGTGGAGGGTTATTTCAGGATTTTCTAAAATACGAGGCAACCGTTGCAGAAAACATCATGTATGGTTCTTTTGAATTGCTCAATAATGAATGCAAAATTAATGAAATGTATGATATTTTCAAATTAAACAAATTATCTCCAGCAGAGGACAGAAATAAAATTTTGCAGATGCAATTGGGACACTGGTTTGAAAAGGGGAAACAAATATCAATAGGACAATGGCAGCGCCTAGCATTAAGTCGCGTGTTTGCAAAAGAAGCGGAGCTCTATATTTTAGACGAGCCCAGCGCATCATTAGATTCGTTATCTGAAAAAGAATTGCTTTGTGCGTGTTTTTCAGAAATGAAAACTAGAGATAAAATAGGAATTATCATAGTTCATCGTTTGCACAATATTGAGAGGTATGCAAATTATATTATAGTGTTAGAAAACGGAGAAATTGTTGAGATGGGGGCATCAAAAGAATTAATTGATAAGGGGGGAAAGTATAAAGAACTGTATCAATATTGACAAGAACGCATAATGCTTGTTTAGCGAATGATTTGTCATTTGACTGCGGAATGAAGGAAGAATAGACTGTGGCATCTTATCTTCAAGTATTGGGGACTGGCTTCAAAATGCATTTTATGATATTATAAATAACAGTTTGTCAGTTCAGTGACCAAACAAATTTATGATTAGAAAAAACTTTGTAAAAGTAGAAGCTGCTTTTACGGAGAAAGAGGGAGAAGCCATGTATCAAATCGCAATATGTGATGATCAGCAGAGCTCTATTGATGAACTTATACAGAATTTGAATTATTATAGAGAAAAACATAATACGGACATTTTGGAAATACCATATCAGAGCCCGGACGGGCTCCTTCATGATATAGAACGAGGAATTCATTTTGATATTATTTTTCTTGACATAGAGATGCCAATGATCAATGGCTTAGAAGTGATGCGTGAATTGGCGGGGGCGCAGGTTGATTCTGTTATTATTATCGTTTCAGCACATTTACAGTATTCGATCGAGGCAATTGAGCTAAAGGTATTCCGGTATCTGATGAAAGGGTGCGAGGAAGAAATGTTTGAACGATATCTGACTGCGGCTTTAAAAGAAGTAGATGTAGCCAAGGAAGACAAGTATACGATCTCTACGGCCAGAAAGAAGATACTAATAAATTGTGAAGATATTATCTTCTGTTATAAGGAATCCAAAATGTCTGTCATGGTAACCAGAAACGAGACAACAAAAGAACGAAAAGCATTAAATAAGCTTCTGGCAGATTTACAGGAAATCTGTGATTACTTTATAATGGTTGAAAGAGGCTACATTGTAAATATGCATTATATTGAAAAAATTTGTGGTAATGAGATGCGTTTAAGGAAAAGTGCTCAGACAATTCCTATAGGCAGTACGTATGATAGAGAAGTAAAAAGGGCGTTAAATGAATTTTGGAGAAAACGAAAATGAGCTGGGGTTGGGGAATGGAGATAATAGCCACGTTAATTGAGTGTTTCTGTGCGTTTTGTTTTATACAGAAAACAGAGGAAAAGCGAATGATAGGGCGGAATTTGCTTTTGGCAATTCCAATTACGGGAATTACGATCTGGATGAATCACTTTCAGATGGTTTCTTTTGGCCCTGTTATCGTTTTTCTTTTATATTGTTCAATTGTAACTTGGATGCTATACCGGGAACAATGGCGGGATGTGATGTGGCTGGTATGTATTTTTTTGATGTTGGTTATGGTTTTTGATTATTTTACAATGTCTTTATTGGGAACTTTCTCTGTTGATAAGGCTTTTATGCAGGAAGTTGTAAAAGCTGATTCAGACATTAGAAAGTTTTATCTTTTGTTTGATAAAATTTTGCTAGTGGTATTTTCTATGTTATTCAGAAAATACTTACAGGAATATGTAATAAAGAAGAAATATAGATTTATTATCATGGCGGGGATTATAGGCGTATTTCTTGTGTATATTACTTATAATTTCAAAAGTATTTATGCATTTATGGGGTGGAGTATTTACGTTTTAATCTGTGTGGCAGTTGCAATTTTATTATTTTTTTACAGACGGTGGAAAGATGCGGAGATTGCTAAGGCGGAATTGCAGGAGAAAGTTCGATCTTATATGCAGTACTATGAGGAGATATGTCAGAAACAAAAAGAAAACGAAAGAACTGTGCATGATGTAAATTATCATTTATTGAATTTATTACACTTATTTGAGAAGGAGGAATATCAAAATTGTCGAGCATATTTAGAAAAGCTGTTGGGAACTTTTCGGAAATGTTCATTTAGAACTTTTACCGGTAATCAGGCTATAGATTTTATTGTAAATTACAAAATGGATGAGGCTGAGAAAAATGGAATAAAAGTGATTATTGACATGGATGCAATCGGTGGTGCTGATTCACTGGAGCAGTCAGACATCAATATTATTTTTGGAAATCTTTTAGATAATGCAATGGAAGCATGCAGTTATCTAGAGAAAGAAAAACGTTGGATAGAGATAAAATTGAATAGAGTAATGAAGATGCTGTTTATTACCATTCGTAATCCATACCAGATGCAACCGAAACGTGTACAGGGAGTTTTTGTGTCCAGCAAAAAGGACTCAAGGATACATGGGATTGGACTTAGCAGTGTTGAGCATTGTGTAAAAAAGTATGATGGTATTTTCGAATTAAAGTTTGATGACTCAATTTGTTCTGCAGAAGCACTGATTTTCTTTTAAAATATAATTTACGGACGAAAAGGTGTATTTTGCGGACAATAAAGGAAAATTGAGAGATTGTCAGATATGATGTTGAGAAAAAGGAGAAACCATGCTGACCAATATAAGTAAAGCGAGTGCAGCTTTTTTAATAAATAAAAAGGCTGTATCAGAAGAAAAGCAGAAAATTTATCAATATGGATTTGAAGTACTGTATTCTACGGCATTTGGATTAGGGACTATTCTTTGTCTGGGAATCATTGGACAAGCTCTGCCGGAAACGTTGATTTTTTTAACTTATTTTATTATAATCCGATTGTTTGCAGGTGGTTATCATGCGCCGAATTACGCAGGCTGTTTTTTGATAACGAACGCTGCGTATTTGGCAGAGCGGATGTTGGCAGAATATCTTCCGGAAAAGCCTCCTGTTTTATGGATTTTGTTTCTGTGCAATATAGTCTATATATGGTTAGAAGCTCCAGTTCAAACTCCACATCGCAGACTTAGCGCGAAACGTCTTAGGGTAAATAGAGTACGTGCTCATATCAGTCTGATATTAAGCGTGATTGCTATGTTTTTCTACCAACGGTTTGGATTATTTTGGGTCATGTCCGAGGCAGTATCAGCATTGATGATTGTTTCGGTATTGATAATATTAACAAAAATAGTCTCTCGGAATCTTGAGTGACTAACCTGCTTATGGAAGCAGATGCACATTGAAAAGTAAATATTATTCAAGAAATAAAAAAAATAAACACAAGAAATAGACATAACTGTCGCTATGCCTCGAAAAATAGAGTATAATGGTTAAAGGATTATGCCGTTCGTAGAATCGACTTTCTCAGGGCGGATTCATAGGGCAAATCCCAGGCATCCAAATGTTGTAACATTAGGATGTGATAGAGGCGGCAGTACCACATTTTAGTTGAACGGTGCCTGCCGTCTTCTAATTTAAAGTCTATTTTCTCGCGTTTATTCGAACGTTCGGAAGAAGTTCTGCCATTGTATTCCAGTTTCCATTCATCACTGTCACGAGGAGGAAAGTTGATTAATCTTGGATTATCCTTCATAGCGAGATGCACAGTGCGTCCATACTTGGAATCAGAACAGGGATGCTCGCAGGAACAGCCATACTTTCTGCTTGCCAGGGGACAACGAAATTTTAATCTTGCTTTGGATGGTTCTGAACCGTCATGGTTCATTTTTCTCCCGGCTTTACAGGCAGGAACACCATCTTTGCCAATGGTAAAATCATTCTTGTACTTTTCCTTGATACCACGTTTTTCATTGAGGTCAATAAAAGGAGTAATCCCATTTTTACGGCAATAAAGATAATAAGGCATTGCATCGTGCGCTGAATCCAACAGCCATTTGTTGACATGATAATCTGGAAGAAATGACTTCATTCTAAAATAAGCTTCAAGGAATCCATGAGAATCATGTTTGGAGGCGGGATTCAGAAGTGGAAAGATGGGAAGGTCGCTTTCAGAATCAGAGGCAACAATCATGTATAAATCATAGCCATGATAAAAACAGTCTCTGGAGGAATCCCAACCGATATCACAATCAGGCTGAGAGAAGTAACGGTCACAGTCGCAGTCAGAAATCCCATTTTCAGCACAGTTGCAAATACGGTGTTTCCGTTCTCTTGCAGAGGTAACAACCGGTGTACCATCACCGGAAATCGCGAGGGAAGAAGGATTAATAAGTCCCTTTTCAATAGAAGTATTTAAAAATTCTTTCTGATAAATTTGAAAAAGAGATGCATATGGCTGGTCGTTGATGGAAAAGTTGGTAGTCTGCAGTTTCTGAAGCAGCTGGTCAACGGTGACTTTCTCGATAGATTCAGCTTTTGACCCTTTTTGCTTTGGCTTTTTTACTTTCTTTTTCTTAACAGCGTGCTCGTGAGGAGAAAGATTATCAGAATCTCAATCCCAGAGCTGATCCATAAAGTTATAGAAAGTGCCAACGCCTGGAGTATCTCCGACATGGAAGCCACTAAGAATGGCAAAAAGCGGATTGATTTTTAACTGAGCAGCCCAATCGGTTAAGGAAGTTACTTTAAAAACAATAGCCAGAAGGAAAGCACGCTGCATACAGGAAGGGGTGCGTGGCTTAGGGCCATACACAGAATACTTACTGCGAAGCAGTTCGTCTGTGTAAGACAGGTCAAGATTCCAGAAACGGTCAATGATATCCCAAGTAGAGCGTGCAATAGCATCAGGGTCGGGATAATATTTACGAAGATTTGTAAGAACAAAGTGTTGATAGGCGGTATGACCGCCGGTATTAACAGGTAACAAAAAATCGCCTCCAATCAAAAAATGTACTTTTGATCAAGGGCGCGAAGCGCCGCATTTTTTGAGGAGTTTGTCAAGTATTTTTGACAAAAAAAGCGGGGGATTTTAATAAAAAAGGAATCTGAAAGCCTTGAATTTACTGGCTTAGAGATTCCGAGAGACTATAAAAATTAAAAGGAGGAAATAATCATGGAGGTATTGTTATCCGTTGTCGCTACATTCGTAGAGATAATTGCAAATTTTGGTGCAGGTGCCGCTTCTCTTATTGCAGGGTATGAGCCGGAGATTCCAGAAGAATTACAGTAGTAATTAACATTTTGAAACGAGTCGGTTTTGAACCAATGTCATTTAGTTAAGATAGTATTAGTAGGGCTATTACAGGGAGTGTCGCAGAATAATTGATTAGTCAGCTATGGAGCGATGCTCCTCTCATTTATGTCAAAAAATTTGGAAATACTTTCCACGTGAAATTGATTTCCGAATTTCTGCCATACTTTAATACAGCTATGTATAATCATTTGTCTTTATGTGACTTTCAAATCAAACGACTGCATTCGGAAAGAACTCCTTCGGAATGGATCCAACAAAAAAACTTCTGTGGGTAGAATACTGTGAGGACTGCCGCATGAGTGACGAAGAACCTCTGATGCATTCCAAGTTCTGTTACTGCATCCAGAAGGATGAGGAAAGCGCAGAGCCACCATGCATATCCCTCGTAATCTTGGCGAGCAGATTGAAGTTGACTGGGCTGGAGATCCTGCCCAGATCATAGATCCGGATACCGGGGAAATCACAGATGCATGGATTTTTGTCGGGGTTTTGGCCTATAGTCAGTACGCATTTGTTTGATATCGAAAAGAAGCATCAAGAGGATCTGCAGCGCTTGAAAAACTTTCGTTTGCTAGATGATGATTTCATGACTAAAGTTTTTGAAGACATCAAGTGTTCGGAATTTCTCTTACAGATAATCTTAAAACGCAGCGATTTAAGGGTTAAATCAGTGCATACTCAACATGATGTTAAAAATTTGCAGGGAAGATCTGTCAGATTGGATATTATCGCCGTAGATGATAGCTGTATATTCCGACCGCTGACACCTACTTGCACGGCCTTTTAGACCCACCTTCACGAATGAACTGACCCACCTTCACGAGAAGGAGAGCCATTCAGATATATTTATCCTATAATGAGATTGGCACACAGATGTGTGACTATCAGTATAGGAGGTCGATAATTATGGTAAATTATCGAGAAATTCTCAGGCTTGACAGCCTCGGATATTCGCAGCATCAAATCGCTGCAAGTGTCCACAGTTCACGTAACACAATACGTGACGTTCTTCATACGTCAAAATCGCAAGGGCTTACATGGCCTCTTGAGGATACTTTGACGAATGAGGAGATTTTACCCCTGTTGTTTCCCGCAAAAGTGGAAGTGGCAACCAAACGAAAGGAGCCGGACTATTCTTACATTCACAGGGAACTGGCGCGTTCCGGTGTAAATCTCACACTGTTATGGACAGAATACTGCAGCACCTGCAATGCGGAGGGTGTAATGCCCTACATGTATTCGCAGTTCTGCGATAAGTATCGCCATTGGGCACAGGTAACCAAAGCGACTATGCGTATTAAGCACAAGCCCGGTAAAGCCATGCAGGTCGACTGGGCAGGAACCACGCTTCAGTATCAGGATCCCGTTACCGGAGAGCCGATTGATACATATTTATTTGCTGCTGTTTTACCCTGCAGCTGTTATGCATATGCGGAAGCCTGTGACGATATGAAATCGACGAACTGGCTCATGTGCCATGTACATGCTTATCAATACTTTGGTGATGTGACACGTTTATTACTGCCCGACAATCTCAAAACCGGAGTGGTAAAAAACACAAGGTATGATACCGTTCTCAACAAAAGCTATCAGGAAATGGCTGAATACTATGAGACGGCAATCGTTCCGGCAAGAGTCCTTCATCCCAAAGATAAAAGCCTTGCAGAAGGAACGGTCAGATTGGCAACCACATGGATTATTGCAGCCCTGCGAAACCGTAAATTCTTTTCTTTTGATGAAATCGGGCTTGCTGTGGCAGAGAAGCTCGAAGAACTCAATCATCATTCCTTCAAAAAACGGGAGGGATGCCGCTACAGTGCCTTTAACGATGAAGAAAAGGAATATATGAAGCCGCTCCCTTTGACCCCGTATGAACAACCGGCAGTCTGGTCCACTGCAAAGGTTCCTCTTGATTATCTCATAAGTGACGGAAAAAACAAATACTCCGTTCCTTTTGATCTTATCGGAGAGGAGGTGGACATCTGGTTGACGAAGGCGACTGTTGAAGTCTTCTATCACGGCTCCAGAGTGGCATCCCATCCAAGAACGACTAAGCAGCTCCGTGATCCGATTACCCAGCCGGAACACATGCCGATAGAGCATCGTAAATATCTGACGTACAATGCGGATGAATTTATCCGTTGGGCAGAATCTGTTGGAGAATACACAGCCCAGGTGGATCAGTTCTTCCTGAGTGCCGGACGGGAACCGGAACAGGGATATAAATCCTGTGCCAGTCTTACCAAACTTGGAGACAGGTATGGTCACGAAAGACTTGAAGCTGCCTGTGGGCGTGTTCTGCAATACAGTTCCCAGCCTGCCATAAGGAACATAAGCACCATACTGAAAAACGGTCAGGATAAAGTAAAAGATGTAAAAAAGCCTGTGCCGGCATCAAAAAGTCACGGCATCACACGTGGTGCTGCTTACTTCCAGAGAGGAGGTGTGCAGGCATGATCACGCAGAGCACAATGGATTCCCTCAGGGCGATGAAGTTAACGGCCATGGCTGCTGAACTTGAACATCAGTTGGAGGACTCATCCACCTACGGCACCCTCGGTTTTGAAGAACGTCTGGGGTTGCTGGTTGATGCGGAATGGAACCGACGTCAGGCTAATAAACTGACCCGATACATCAAGGCATCACACTTTTCAGCGCCAAATGCCACCATAGAAGGAATTGAGTATTACGAAGACCGTAAACTCGACAAAGCAGGGATTCTTCGCTTTGCCACCTGCAAGTACATTGAAGACGGGCACCATATCATTCTGAAAGGAGCGTCCGGCAATGGGAAAACATACCTTGCCTGCGCATTGGGACATGCTGCATGCAGGAAGTTTAAATCCGTAAGATATATCCGGATGCCTGAACTTCTGGATGAGCTGAGTGTGGCAAAGGGATGCGGAACCCTGAACAAGGTCATCAAATCCTATCAGAAGGTTGATTTACTCATTCTGGATGAATAGCTGATCAGAACCCTCACTCCGCAGGAATCCTATGATCTCCTTGAGATTGCAGAATCCCGCTGCGAAAAAGGTTCCATGATTTTCTGCACACAGTATGATCCGGATGAATGGTATGAACGTATTACCCCTGCTCCTAACGTTGACAGCCCGATTTCTGAAGCCATTATGGATCGGATTATTCACAACTCCTACGATGTTCTGATACAGGGAAAGATTTCCATGCGAGAACGTCACGGATTAAAAGCCTCTCAAAAGGAGGACGCCGAATCATGATACAGCGCGAATTGGAAATCGAATTGATGATTGCCCAGGAAACCATCCTTGAAGCGGAGGAAGCTTTTGACAAACTCCGGAAAGATTATCACGAGCTCCGGAAACATACTGACCGGCTTGAAAGTATCCTGAAGAAACATAATATTTCATTCCCTGAATTTTGGGGATGGTAAAACAATATTTAATTGTAATTTATAACATCAGAAATATCTGTTGTTAGCTGAATGGTTCAGTCTCCGTGAGGGTGGGTCTCATCCTCCGTGCGACTGGGTCTGAAAGTCCGTGCAGACAGAGCTCTGTGGTCGGAATATACAATAGCGGAAACTTAATCAATGTTGAAGTACAGCGTAATGACAAGGGTGCAGGAGCGAAAAGAGCGAGGTATAACAGCTCTTTGCTGGATGCAAATTGCGCAGACGCAGGTAATACATATGATGACTTGGCAGAGACATACGTAATTTTTATCACGGAGCGAGATGTTTTAAAAGCTGAGCTTCCGATATATCATATCAACAGAGTGCTTGAGGAAACAGGAGTATCATTTGATGATGGTGCGCATATTATATATGTGAACTCTCAAATAAAAAATGAAACCGCGCTCGGAAAGTTAATGTATGATTTTTCATGTACAAATGCATCTAATATGAATTATCCGATTTTAGCAGAACGTGTACGCTACTTTAAAGAAGATGAGAAAGGGGTTGCGGTAATGTGCAAGGCAATGGAAGATATGCGAAATGAAGCTGTGAGAAATGCAGCTATCGATCATGCAAAAAAATGAGAGATTGACCTGTTCTTCAAGCTGATTCAGCGCCAGCCCACGCTCCACACAGGTCTTTCGCTCGTTCTTATATGGAAAGCTCCATGCTCGCCCTTCTTGTCTGCTTGGGAAATGAAAATTATACTTCTCCCCGCTGCTCTAACAAATTGAAAACTTCGTCCATATCCATTTCAAACAGTACACTATCTTCATATATTGGTGCAAAGTAGTAAGCGACCTTTTCTGCTCCAAATTCTTGCTCTAACTGTTCCCAGTAAGAAGTCAATTTGATACAAAAGGCAAGGGTATCACTGCCGAGCGAATCCATATACCAACGGATTTGATACTTTGGAGATACATACTGTTGAATACTTTTTAAGGTCGTATCTCTATCAGTGTAATCGTCTGCATAAGGAATTGCTGTACGAATACCATTTTTGTGCAAGAAAATATCAACCCCACGCCCCTTCTCTATTTCCACCCACTCAAACTGAATTTTATCTTCATCAGGAAGCTTATCATTGAAATATTTGATAATAGAGTCATCAAAATTACCCCAGTCAACCCAGATGAGGGCGTCACTTTCCCCAAAATCATCTTTGTTTTCTGCTGGTGCTGATAAAAAATTTTGTATCTTTTCCATTTGCATACCTCCTCGTCTGACAATCGTGATTTGTTTTGGTCTCTCAACGTCTCTTTTGCGAACATAGAAATTAACATTGCTGTAATTTTCAGGGATAGATAGACCGGCCTTATTTTTCATCCTTCCTTACAAAGCTTACTGTTCCAAGCCGTACAGTCCCTGTTTTCCATCTTTTTCAACTATCGCAAATATCCAATTTTCTGCCTCATGTACCTCTTTTACCCTTCCAGGAAACACTGTAACCTCACTTCCGTTTTTGTCAAAAATCTGCTGCTGTTCTTCTGCCGTAAGGACAAAATAATCGCTTAATATGTAAGGCAGCACTTCCTGTTCGCCTTCATAAATACACCTTTCGCTTTCCAGATTATAGATTCGGCAGCTGTCCCTGTCATAAGCTGTAACAAGAGAGCCGCCGCGGTAAAGTATCAGGTCCGCCTTCTGGGTCTCATCCTCCATTCATTCCCTTCCATCTGCATTGATTATAATCCACCGATTGTCACCATAAAACAGCCCATAGCCGTCCTCTTCCAGATTCATCCGGCCAATCGGGTAGCCTCCATTTGCATCCGGTCCATAGGATGAAGTATGCAAAACATGCCCGTCTGCATCCAGAATACTTTGAACATTCCCATTCCGATAACGAAACAGCGTTTTGCTCAGCGGATAAAGCCAGTCTTCCCCAGCCACAGCATAATCCGTCAAAATCGGTTTTCCCTCTGCTGTCATCAGGTAAAAGCTCTCATTCTCGCTGCTGCGCGCCAAAAAAGGATAATCCTCTTGCCCAGTAAATTCTACAAATTCAAATTGAACAAAATCGCTGCGCGATGGCCTGCCAAGGCTGTGGCGCAGTTTTTCTTTTTTCTAAAAAAGCAGTGACAGGATTGTCCCAAGATAGTATTGTTTAAGTACCACCAAAAACAAACTTCAAATACGGGCTTAGTCCTCACCACTGCCTATGAAAAGAATACCATTTTTACGCTGTTTCTACAAGCAGTTTTATCAAGCGAATGCTCCTCCGTAAAGGTATGTGGAACTTATAAAATTTCATTTATTTTACGGAGGATATTTTATGTACGAAGATATTTATAATCAGATCAAACTTGCTGCGGAAAAGAAGAATTTAAAGCCATCCACAGCTCATGCCTACTGCCATACGATTAGACATTTTTTAGATTATACAGGAAAACCATGGAATGAATTAACCATTGATGATGCGGATGCTTTTTTGACAGCAAAAAGATTATCTGGTGTCATGCCGGAAACTTATAATCATTATTATTCTGCTATACGTTTTGTGTATAAGAGAATCTTGAAATTATATTGGGATGAAGATGAAATTTCCCGTATGAAACGTGACCGGGCTCTTCCCGTTATTCTTTCAAAGGATGAGATCCATTCTATTCTTGATGCAACTACAAACCTGAAACACAAAGCAATGATTGCTATCATGTATTCCGGCGGCCTTCGTGTCTCAGAAGTGATTCATCTGCATTATGATGATATATCCAGGAGCAATAAGTCCATTCATATACGCAATACTAAAAGCCGAAGAGACAGATATACCATTCTTGCCGATCGCACACTGGATTTACTTACGGAATACTGGTTTCAATGCGGCAAGCCAAGAGATATACTGTTTCCAAGTCAATGGACTCACAATTACCTTGATATTTCAAGTGTAAATCAGTTCTTAAAAGTAAGTGCAAAAAAAGCCGGTATAACGAAACATTTTTCTTCTCATACTTTCAGGCATAGTTTTGCAAGTCATCTTTTAGAAGCTGGTTGTGACATTAAATATATTCAGGCATTATTAGGACATATAGACCCAAAATCTACAGAAGTGTATCTTCATGTAAGTAACAAAACATTATTGGGGATTCAAAGTCCCTTTGACGTATAGGAGGATTAGTTATGGAAAATCCAACTGTACAGGACATTTTTCACTACTTCTATCCCAAATATCTGGATAGGTATACTCCTTCCCCGGAACAGGCAAAAGTTTCGCATTGTATTATGAACTGCAAGACCGGAGCTTATGGAGCAAATGTCAGTGTTTGTGAAAACTGCGGTCATCTCCATATCCATTATAATTCCTGCCGTAACAGATGCTGTCCTATGTGTCAGGCTCTTCCTACTGAAAAGTGGATGGATGCCAGACGGGAAGATGTTTTGGAGGCACCTTACTTTCATGTAGTATTTACAGTTCCTCAGGAACTGAACTCATTAATCTACAGCAATCAGCAGCTTTTGTATGATGCCTTGTATCATTCCGTCTCTTCTACATTAAACGAGCTCTCAGATGATGTAAAATATCTGGGTGCAAAGGTCGGATATATCTGTGTCCTGCATACCTGGGGATCTGAAATGAATTTTCATCCCCATATCCATGTCATTCTTCTTGGTGGTGGATTGACTGTCCAGAATCAGTGGCGTGATAAAGGTGAAAATTTCTTTCTTCCCGTAAAAGTATTATCCAGACTTTTCCGTGGAAAATATCTGGATGAACTGAAAGCTTTATGGGAAGATAATAAACTTCAGTTTCACGGAGGCAGTGCAAAATACCGGAATCACTATGCCTTCAAAGAACTGATAAATATCTGCTATAAAAAAGACTGGATTCCACACTGTAAGAAAACCTTTAACGGTGCACAGTCTGTTATTAATTACCTCGGGAAGTACACACACAGAATCGCTATTAGTAATCACCGTATTATCCGCATGGATGAAGATACTGTCACATACTATGTGAAAGATTACCGTGAAGCAGGTAAATGGAAAGAACTGACTATTCCCGGAGTTGAATTTATCCGTAGATTCCTTATGCATGTGCCGCCAAAACGTTTTGTCCGAATCAGGCATTACGGTTTACTGTGTACCCGAAGCAAGACCAAGCATCTTACACTATGCAGAAATCTTCTTGGCTGCAAACAATATCTGTCTCGATTGAAAAATATGGAAACAGCACAAATACTGGAAACACTTTACGGGATCAAGGCTTTTGTCTGTAAATGCTGTGGCGGACATCTCGTGAAACCGCAGCAAAAGATACCTTTGCGGATTTAAAAATCGGTAACTAAATATTTTTACAAAGCCTCAGAAATGAGGTCTGTTTGTTGTGGGAAAATATCTTCTTTTCCAAGAAAATTTAATTCAATATTTTTAGCAGAGTATATTTTTCTAAAAGAAAAGAAAAATTGAAACTCCATATATCCCGGCTATCCGGACGCAACTTTGTTCACTATAGAAAAATCGAAATTGGTGCAAACGACAGGGCAGTTTATCAGCAATCTGTAAGCTGCTTTATCGTTTACACCAACTTCGATTGGTTTCTAATCAATTTTCCTTCTGCTGCCAGGGTTCCGTCTGCCCGGTAAATCTTCTTATATCCCGGTTTTCCCACATAGGACATATCTCCCAAAGCAGCATAACCGCTTTCTTCCCTTGTTTTTCCATCAGAATATGTCCCTGGAAGAATTCTTCTTCCCTGCCTGTCAATCAGAAAATACTCAAAATTCTGCTGCACAAGAAACGCATTCTCAGAAACTACTTTGATGTTATTTCCATCCTGAATGGAAATCTGATAAATTTGATTTCCCTCTCTGTCCCAAAGGCATCTCTGCCTTCCTGTCTCTGTTCGTTCATAGGACTCCAATATTGTTCCGTTCAGATAAGCCTCTATCCGCTCATATCTGCATGGCAAAAGAATTTGTCCGTTTAAATCCATGATTCCTACCCGTCTTTCAGAATCAACAATCCAAATACAGTCGGCCTCTCTCTGCCATGGTGTCACATCGTCAGGAACAGAAATCTTTGTTACATCATTTTGGGTCAGTAGATACCAAGATTCTTCTGTCTGTTTTACCACTTTTATAAGACCATTTAATTTGTGGCTAATGTGGTCATATTCTGCTTCTATAAGTTCTTTCGCTTTAGGCTTTTCAATCCTATTAGTACACGCACTCACAGTTCCCACCGCCAAAAGAAGGATTGCTGTGCCTGCCGCCAAACGCCATTTTTTCATTTTCCTCATGTCAGTCTCCATGCGTTCTCAGATTACCAAAACTCCTCGTTCAAAAATATGTCATTCATATTTCTGTCTTTTCAACTTCTAATTTTTCTACTATCATTGTACCACAAGAGGTTCTTTTTTTCAGAAGCAAAAATAACAGGCAACGGGATTTTTTATCACGCTGCCTGCCGCTGCTATTCCGTTTCATCCAAGCCGCCTTGAAAAAGCTTTGTTTTCTCCGGCGTTTGGATTTCGCCAAATCGTCCATTCACAATAAAGGGGCTTTTACAAGCAAGCTTGCAACGACTAAGTAATGCAGCATTCGCAATCCTCTTTGCTTCTTGCTCATGTATGGCTTTCGCCATATATCGCTGCTTCAAAAAGGACATGGCTGTAAGCAAGCTTACTCCATGTCCTTTTCTCGTACCGCTGCATTGCTCAATGTTCCAGCATGTTTTCGATAAAAATGCCGTATCCGCGGGTGGAGTCCTGGATGAACACATGGGTGACTGCGCCGACCAGTTTTCCATTTTGAATGATAGGGCTTCCGCTCATTCCCTGGACGATGCCTCCAGTCAGTTCCAGCAGCCTGGGATCGGTCACTTTGATAACCAGGCTTTTATTTTTGTGGGAGGTAGAGTAATCCACCTTCTGAATCTCGATTTCATAGTCTTCCGGCTTTCCGGAAATACAGCTTCTGATATAGGCGGTTCCTTTCTTTACGTCCTGGCGGTAGCCGATGGGGACAGGATCACGCCCTGGCCCGGTGCCGAACATATCTCCGATTTCTTTCCACATTTTATTGCCAGCTGTGCCGAAAATGCCCTGTTCGGTGTTAGCGTCAATGGTTCCGAGCTTTGACTGGCTGCCATAGTAGATGACGCCGGACAGCACGCCTGGCTTTCCCATGGATCCTTTTTCAATTCCCATAATTTCTGTGTCGTAGAGCTCTCCCCCGCAGGTGTCTACCAGAAGCCCGGTATCGCTGTCGCTGATTCCGTGGCCGAGAGCCCCGTATTCTCCCGATTCAGTTACATAGGTCATGGTACCGATCCCCTGGGTATCGTCCCGGATCCAGACTCCCAGCTTGTAATCGCCGTTTTCCGTTTCCAGAGGCGTCATAGTCACGTCCATCTGTTTTTCGCCGCGGCGCACAGTCAGCTGAACGGGGGAATCCTGGGCCTTGGCGACTGCCTCAATCATATCTTCTTTTTTTCTGGCTGGTTCTCCGTTTATGGCTTCAATATAATCCCCTGACTGGAGAAGTCCCTGGGCAGGATCAAAGGAGGAGCCGTCTTTCGTTTTTACCGGTCCTGTTCCAATTACCATAAGGCCGTCTGATTTCATATAGATGCCCACCGGCATGCCGCAGGGGAGGGCATATTTGGTGTCAGAAACATTGACTTCAATATCCTTAAAATGGATGAGTCCGAACAGCTTTAAATCCAGCCGGTAGATTCCCTCGCTGGCAGAGTAGAGGGAGAAAGGATGATTTATCTGAAGATGGAGCTGTTCTGCAGGAATATTAGAATCATTTCCCACCACTACCTCAGAGCTTTCACTTTCCAGAGTGACCTTCACAGGGAGAGGAAAATGAAAGCTTTCCGCCTCGTCTACGACCAGATTGAGCCGATCTGGAATGGCTTCATTTAAGTAAAACCAGGTAAAGCCCAGGGTGAATACAAGGCTTCCCCAGAAAACAGCGGTCAGCAGCCGCTGAAGCTTTTCTTTTCTAGTCACATTCGATTCCTCCTTATCACAAGTCTTTTATCATAAGCCGTCTGTCTGAATGCAGCGATTCAGATATACTCTAGTATGTGACTAAAAGCAGAAAAGAAATCAGCAAATCGAGGGGAGAAATATGGAAACGAAACATAGAACTATTAGATAAAAATAAAAACAAACAAAAAAATATCAGATAACGAAGTGAGATTTGGTGAAATATTGTCTTGAATCATCTGATTTTGGTGTTATAATACAAATGTAACAGATAAAAACTTAATACGACCTGAACGAGAAAGTGCAGAGACACGCGCTCTGAACTGGATTCGCCCAGAAGCCGCTAAGCAGTCAGTTTGATGGAGGAAAAGATAAATGAATACTTTGAAAGCTGAGAAGAGAAGCATGGATGTGAAGGCCAAAAGGCTTAGACGGGAAGGATTTGTAACAGGAAATGTATTTGGACGTGAAATTAAGGGTTCCATACCAGTAAAAATTTCCAAAAATGAGGCGGAACGCCTGTTAAAGACCAACGGAAAAGGCAGTCAGGTTCTGTTGAAGGTAGACGGAACCGAGATGGACGTTCTGATTAAGGAGATTGATTACAATTCTTTAAAGGGACAGGTGGATGAGATAGATTTTCAGGCGCTTGTAAGCGGTGAGAAGGTACATTCTGTGGCAGAAATTCATCTGCTCAATCATGAAAAAGTGACAACCGGAGTGCTTCAGCAGATGTTGAAGGAGGTTTCCTACCGGGCGCTTCCGTCAGCTCTGGTAGAAAAAATTGAGCTGGATGTAGGCGGCATGAGAGTGGGAGACACAATCCGGGTACGGGATCTGGCGATTGCCTCTGACAAAGATGTGCAGCTGCAGACAGATTTGGACACCGTGGTAGTCGAGGTATACGCTTCCAAGAATACGGCAGCTGACGAGGATGCAGAAGACGGAGGATCAGAAGCAGAGGGAAAATAGATCAAGAAGCCTAAAAGCTGTTAATATTGCAGAGAGTAGAAGAGGAGTGGCGCGGTCATTCCTCTTTTTTTTAGTTAAGAGAACGCTGCGCCATGTGCCGCCTCGAATCTGCTTCGCAGCTTCTCGCTGGACGGCTGGCACGGTGTGCAGTTAAAATACATAAAATAAGCCATGCTGCCAGCTCGATTCCGCCTGGCGGCTTCATCTCGCTGGACGGCTGGCGTGGTGTGTAGCTAAAATACATAAAATAAGCCACGCGGCCAGCTCGATTCCGCCTGGCGGCTTCATCTCGCTGGACGGCTGGCGCCGTATGTGTCTAAAAGCAAAAAAGAACCCGGCTGGAAATGTAAACATTCCCCTCCGGGTTCTTTCCTGCTTTTATCCACGCATGGCTTGTAGCTTAGCCAAAGTATCTCTCTAAGAGACCCTGGAATGCCTTGCCGTGACGAGCCTCATCTCTTGCCATCTCATGAACTGTGTCATGGATAGCGTCAAGGTTAGCTGCCTTAGCTCTCTTAGCCAGGTCGAACTTACCAGCTGTAGCACCGTTCTCAGCCTCTACTCTCATCTCAAGGTTCTTCTTTGTGGAATCTGTGAGAACCTCGCCGAGAAGCTCTGCAAACTTAGCTGCGTGCTCCGCCTCCTCGTAAGCTGCCTTCTCCCAGTATAAACCGATCTCTGGATATCCCTCTCTGTGAGCAACTCTGGCCATAGCAAGGTACATACCAACCTCCTTGCACTCGCCCTCGTAGTTAGCTCTTAAGTCCTCCATGATATCCTCGCTTGCGCCCTGAGCAACGCCTACTACGTGCTCTGCAGCCCATGCCATATCAGCTGCCTGCTCCTGGAACTTGGAAGCTGGAGCGTTACAGACTGGACATTTCTCCGGAGCTGCCTCACCCTCGTAAACGTAACCACATACTGTACAAACAAATTTCTTCATAGCTTATACTCTCCTTTGCATATATAAAAATTTTTAAAATACATATCCATAATCAAGACTGTTTTGTTTCACTCCCCATGCCGGCTTATGCAGCCTGGCCGTGAAATAAAACAGTAATGATTACTGATATTAATGTACCACAACTTGTGGGGATTGTCAATATTTATTTTATAAAATAAATATAAATTTGTAAATTAATGGGATTCTTCCTGCAGGCAGTCGCAGCAGGTTCCATAAAAGAAAACGGTGTGTTCCTCAATAGTTCCCTTCTGGCACTCCCTGGCCGCAGCTTCCAGGCCTGTATCAGTTTCCATGGCCAGGTCCACGATTTTTCCGCACTTTTTACACACATAGTGGTAGTGGGGGGATGTGTCATAGTCAAAATGATCTGTTCCGTCACCGCAGGAAAGCTTGCGGATTTCCCCCAGCTCTACAAGCAGGTTTAAATTTCGATATACGGTTCCCAGACTGATATTGGGAAACTGTTCGCGTATGCTGGTGTATAAAGCGTCGGCGGTGGGATGATCCTTGCGGCCCATCAGGCAGGCCTTAATGGATTCCCTCTGACGGCTGTACTTGAGGGTTTTCATAGGTATTTCCTCCTTTTCATCTCATCTGCCAATCTGACGCATTCAGTTGACAAAAAATAGTAATAATAGTTACTGTTTTATTTTGCCCCAGATTTGCCTGTTTGTCAATCCTTTTTTTAGAGAGAAAATGGTGATATTGCATGATTTTTTGTTGGAAGAGGTCATAGTTAGTGGTATAATTACCCATATACAATAAGGGAGGTACAGGATGAGTAAAAAACAGGTGCGCCAAATGATAGAGGAGCTGACTGCAAAGCTGTGCGCCAGAGAGTTTCTGGCCGCGTCGAATCTCAGCCGGGAGAGCGTTCTGATGCTGATGAACAGAGAGTACTGGGAGGGGCAGCTGGGACGTATTTTCCCTATTAAGAGAAGAATTCAGTGCCGGGAGATTTACGAGATCTGCAGGGAACCGATGAGCCTGATTGGCCGGGAGCCCAGGGACGGGTGGATGAGATTCACCTACCAGTACGTATGCCATATCCTGTATCCAGACGAAGAATTTTCCAGACAGGCGGAGCCTTACGCCGCCGGAGCACTGTTTTATCTGGCTGTTCTCCAGTTCATCTTTGATAAGGAAAGGGAGGTTCTCCCATTTGAGCCTATGGTGGATTTTGCATTCCTGTCAGAGGAAGAGGCTCTTTCCTACGAATCCTACACAGAATACAAGAAATTTAAAAATGCTTTTTATAAAGAATACATTTATGAGATGATGCGTCTGAACGCGGAAGTGACTCCTTTCAGGACTCTGGAGCACATCGCGGGGGTTCACTATGTGGCCATGACGGTGGCCAGGGGCCTTTATGAGGCAGGCGTGCCCATTGACCTGACTCTGACCAGCGGAGCTGCAGCAGGCCACGACCTGGGCAAGTTCGGGTGTAAGCCCAATGAGAGAGTGCCGTATCTTCATTATTATTATACGAATCAGTGGTTCAACAGACACCGCATGGAATACACAGGCCACATTGCGGCCAATCATTCCACCTGGGATCTGGAGCCGGAAAATCTGTCGGTAGAGTCCCTTGTCCTGATCTACGCGGACTTCCGGGTGAAGCAGAGCAGGGGGGAGGACGGCCGGGAGATCACCTATATTTCCAGCCTGGACGAGGCCTTCGAGATCATTTTGTCGAAGCTTGACAACGTGGACGAGGCCAAGCTGAACCGCTACCGGTTCGTCTATGCCAGACTCCACGATTTCGAGACGTACATGCGGTCTCTGGGAGTGGATGTAAACCTTGACAAAAAGCCGGTGAAGACGCCGCCTATGCCTGACATTTCCCTGAGAAATACAGAGCAGATCGTGGATTCCCTGATTTTTATGGGAGTGGAGCACAACATTGACGTGATGCACCGGATGGGAGCGGAGCGCCAGTTTGGAAATCTTCTGGAGGCGGCCAGAAGTGAGAAAAACTGGAAGAACGTCAGGGCCTACCTGAACATTTTCCAGGAGTATTTCCCCTATACCAACGATATCCAGAAGGAGCAGACTCTCTATTTTTTATATGAGCTTCTCATGCACAAGGAGGGGGACATCAGAACTCAGGCTGCCCGCCTGATTGGAAACGTCATCGCCCAGTTTAACGCAGGCTACCGGAAGGAGAGACCAGCGGATATGCCGGATATCGCGGATCAGAAGGCTATGGAGCTGTGGAAAACCTTCCTGTCCATGATTATCTGCCCGGATCACAAGCTGACGGTGCAGCACAAGCGCAGAATTGGGTATAATTTAAAGCAGGTGCTGTCCTCCATGGTGGAACACGCGGCGTCCGCTGATATTGAAGGATTTCTGCAGGAGTTTCTGCGCTGGTATGAAGCTCCGGAGAAGCGGGAGAGCGGAGAGGCCTTCGTGCTGCTGGACGCTCTCCACAATATGCCTTTTGAGCGGTGCAGCAGAGAGAACATGGAGCGGATGGCAGAATTTGCCTGCTACTATGCTGTGCCCAGGGAGAACAGCTTCGAGGGCCTTATCATCGCCGCCTGGCGCGCCTTTAAGCTGATTACGGCGGAGGTGAGGGACGAGCCGTTCTGTGAAACGATTGCAGAGATTGTGGAACATGAAGCGATTGCAGAGGACGATATCAGCCGCACGTTTCTCCAGTACAGAATCTTGTCTAATCTGGGCCGGAACGTATCCCGCCAGGAGGAGGTGCTTTACGGCAGGGACGTGGTTTCCGATATTTTCCTGGATAACCTGAAGATGGCCACGCCGTGGGTGCTGAAGGCGGTCAATATCAAGCTTTTAGTGGATCAGGTGGATCACGGAAAGAAGGAGCATATCCTCCACATTGCGGCCCATCTGTCCAACCTGATCAAGGTCAGCGAGTATGTGGTAGTGCGCCATGACGCAGGCCGGGCGCTGCTCAGGCTGGCTCCTCTTCTGACAGCGGACCAGAGAAACGAGATTGTAGTGGAGCTGTTAAAGGGACTGGAGGTAGGAGAGTACGAGTTTTCCAAGTATATTCCAGAGTACCTGGGACAGCTGGCCCTGTGGCTTCCTCCGGAACAGCTGGAGGAGGTTTTAACCTACCTGCGGGGCCTGATGGCCAATGCTAACGATCGGGTGGTTTCTGTGGCTCTGGACACAGTGGGAGTGCTGACAGAATATTATCCCCGCTATAAGGAGCGGTTTGCAGAGGATGAGGGGACGGCGAGAGAGCGTCTGGGGCGGCTTCTGGGCATGGTTCTGGGAGGTCTGGCAAACCACAGAGAGACGGTGCGCCAGGAGGCGCTTCTGGTAACAGGCCAGTATATGTTCGGATCCAGAAGGCTCAATGACCACGAGAAGATGGAGATTTTCGCCCTCACCCATAAAAAGCTGCTCTTCCTGATTAATGAAAACAAGGGCGGAGAACTGACTGCCTTTTACCGGGCGGCTGCTCTTTCCAATATCTGCCGTTTTATTACAGCTTACCGGTTAACCATTGGCCAGATGGAGATTGAGGAGAGGAAGAAGGTGGCGTTCTTCCCAGGTACGTTCGACCCGTTTACCCTCTCCCACAAGGGAATCGTCCGTGAGATCCGGGATTTGGGCTACGAGGTTTATCTGGCTGTGGACGAGTTTTCCTGGTCCAAGAAGACGCAGCCCCACCTGATCCGCCGCCAGATTGTCAATATGTCTGTGGCGGACGAGTTCCATGTGAACCTGTTCCCCGACGATATTCCAGTCAATATCGCCAATCCGTCTGATTTGAAGCGGCTGAAGGAGGTATTTGCAGGGCGGACCGTCTATGTGGTAGTGGGAAGCGACGTCATTGCCAACGCCTCCTCCTACCGGAAGCCGCCGGAGAAGAACTCCATTCACTCCATGAACCACATCGCCTTCCGCCGGGTGGGAGACAGGAGAAGCGACAATAAATACAACCGGGAGATGATGAGCCTGATTACCGGGGAGCTTATCGAGCTGGAGCTGCCGGAGTATCTGGAAGACATCAGCTCCACGAAAATCAGGGAGAATATCGATCTGAACCGCGATATTTCCAATCTGATCGACCCGGTGGTGCAGGAATATATTTATTTTAACGGACTGTATCTGAGAGAGCCGGAGTACAAGCCGATTCTCCGTGCCAGAGCTATCGGCTTTGAGGAGAAAGAAAAGCTTTCAGAGGAGGACGAGGCGGCTGCGCTGGAGTATATTTTCAGTGACGAGGCAGACGGCCGCGGACTTCTGAAACGTCTTCAGGAGTCTGACGGAACCTTCCTGCTTCTCAGAAATACGGTGGAGGACAATCGGCTGACCGGTCTCCTGAAGATGCGTTCTGTGATGCCGGAGGAGCTGTTTAAGGTGTTGGGAAGCGTTTCCATGGCCGACATGGTGCGCCGTCATACTCTGGGAAGCATTCTTCTGATTACAGGAATCTACGCGGAGCCGGACAGCGCAATCTACGATCCGGAACAGCTGCTTCTGACAGAGGCTCTGGCCAAGGCCCTGGAGCAGCACTGCAGCTACGCCATGTTCCTGCCTGAGGAGGAGCCGGGAGAAGCGTCCCAGGGAGCCGTCATCCGCCAGGGATTTGCGGAGGCGGAAAACTTTGAGGGAAAGAGACGTCTGTGGCTGGTGGACATGCACGCGCCTCTGGTGCTGGTGCAGAACCTGGAGACGACGTTAAAGGAGCCGTTTTCCAGCAGTCCCAGAATTTTGAGAGCCATCCACAAGGCCCACAGGGAGCTGCAGGCCGCCATGACAAGGCTCTACCCGGGCCAGCTGGTACTGTCTCTGTCGGCCAGCGTGATTTATCACCGCCTGGTGGACAAGATTACCCAGATTAACCAGGTTCCAGGGGAGCCGACCACGCCGAGAGTGCTGGGAAACGACATGTGCGTTCCCTTTGGAAAGATCCTGAGAGGAAAGGTTGTTCCCAATACAGTGACGAAGACCATTCACACCGATAAGGTGTACGAGCCGGATCTGGACAGCTACCGGATCGAGGCCTTCCCCTATTATTCGCCTCTTAGAAGCCAGGTGAGGACTATCAAATCCTTTGGACGTCCCGTTATCCTGGTGGATGACCTGCTTCACAAGGGCGGCAGATTTGACGCCCTGGAGCCGTATCTGCGGGAAGAGGGCGTGGAGGTGAAGAAGGTGCTTTTAGGCATGATTTCCGGCTACGGAAGAGACGCCATGGCCACCAGAGGCTTTGAGGCGGACAGCATTTATTCCATTCCGAATCTGAAGTTCTGGTTTGTGGAATCGACGCTTTATCCCTTTATCGGAGGCGATACCGTGCGCCGCGATACCATGAAGGTGGCGGGCCTGATGCCATCTGTGAACATTGTGCTGCCCTACATGGTTCCGCCATTAAAGGGCTGCAGTGAGGAATCGCTGTTCGAGCTGTCGGCCTGCTGCGTGAGAAATTCCAGGGATATTCTGCTGGCCCTGGAGTCTGAGTACCGGGCTTTGTTTGGCAGAAACCTGACTCTTTCCAGACTGTCGGAGGCGGTTATCCTGCCTCTCTGCCCGGATAAGGGAGACTGCATAAACTACGATCCGAACCTGGCGGCGTCTGTTTATCTGGACAACGATCTGGAAATGCTTCACCGCATCAGCCAGCTGAAAAATCTGTAAATCTGCAAGATTTCAAATAGATTTATCTAAACTATCTAAGAGGAGGACAATGAGTATGTTTTATTACCGCATCAACGGAACACTCTGCTGCAGCTTAAATGGGGAGCTGGACTTTCCCAGAGAGGAGCTTTACGGCCGCGGCACAGATGAAAAAGAGGCCAGAGAAAAGGCGTCCGGCGAGGAGGAACTGGTATTTCTGTTTGAGCGTTCTCCTAAAAACTGCCGCGCTTCCTTCCGCGTGACGGATCCGGCCCTGCTCTACCAGGATCGGGAGGACGTTTCCTGGCTGAATAAGAATGCCCTGGGGGAGGGAATGCGCGACGAGATTGTAGATTCCTTTATTAAAGAAGGAAAAATGCGCGCAGTGAATTTAAACCATCCCAGATTCCAGGAAATTCTCAAAGAGAAGCCGGAAAAGAAAAAGAAACGTGTCCATGTACTGGCCATCGGAGATGTGGGAAGTACTCTTTTGACAGGCCTCCATCTGTTAGGAGGAGATGTGATAAGCTCCATCGGAATCTGCGATATCTCCGACAAGGTGACGGCCCGCTGGGAATTTGAGGAAAACCAGATCGCCTATCCCTGGGACTACGACGCGCTTCCAGAGGTAGACGTGGTGAAGCCGGAGGAGCTGTTCCAGTGCGATGTGTTCGTATTCGTGGCCTCCAAGGGAATCCCGCCAGTAGGTTCTGAGGTCAAGGATGTGAGAATGTATCAGTTTGAGAATAATTCCAAGATCGTGGCCCAGTACGCCCGCCAGGCCAGGGAGGAAAAATTTAAGGGCCTGTTCGCCGTTGTGTCCGATCCGGTGGATCCGCTGGCAAAGGCGGCTTATCTGGCCAGCAATACAGACGCGAACGGCGTTTTTGACCAGAAGGGACTGCGCCCGGAGCAGATTCAGGGCTACGGTCTGGGTGTCATGAACGCCAGAGCGGCCTACTATGCAAAGAGAGACGAGCGGTTTAAGCAGTTTCTGACAGAGGGGCGCAGCTTCGGCCCCCACGGCCAGGATCTGGTGGTGGCCGATTCCATTGAACACTACAACGACGAGCTGTCAAAGGAGCTGACTCAGCTGACAGTGACAGCCAATCTCCATATGAGAGCCATTGGTTTTAAGCCCTTTATCGCTCCGGCCTATTCCTCCGGCGCCATTTCCCTGATTCTCACGCTCCGGGGAGAGTGGCACTGCGGATCCGTGTTCTTAGGCGGAATTTTCATGGGAGTGAAGAACCGCTACACGGTTCACGGACTGGAGACGGAGATCCTTCCTCTGCCGGATGCTCTGTATGAGAGGATCGTGACGGCGCAGGAGAATTTAAAAGCAGTAAATTAGGCGTCCGGACGCAGAAATCGAGGGGAAATAAGATGGAACAGGAAGAACGCGAGACAGAAACAGAAAAAACGGATGGGGAAATCCTGCTGATCCGCCCCAGAGAGCCTGGAGGGCGGGAAAATTCCCGCCTTCTGAAAGCACTTCGTGAGGGGCTTGCAGGCGTGCGTCTGCAGGAGGTGACGGAGGTTTCCCAGCTGGAAGCCATGACAGACGAGAGCGGCCGCCTGGCCCCGGAAAGGTGGACGGGAAAACATCTGGCGCTGTTTGCCATAGATCTGGGAGAATACGGCGTGAATCTTGAATATACCAGGCTGTTAGGCTGGCTGAGAAGCCATCCAAAGAGCCTGGAGGGCTGGACCGGCGGAGTGACGGCGGACGCGGACAGCGATCTGTACACCAAATCTGCGGCCAGAGAGCTGGTATTTACGGCCAACCGCGCCGGCTGCGCCTTTGTGGGCCGTCCATTAGTGGAGGGCACGAAAACCCTGTCCAACTTTGCAATCGTGGCGTCCAATCTGGGTACGGATCTGTACGGCGCCTATGTGGAGAGCATAAAACTTCTGGTGAAGGAGATGGCCAAGAGCCAGAAGCCGGATAAAGAGAGGAAAAGGGAACTTCTGGTACTCCACGCCTCCAGCCATAAAAGCTCCAATACCTACGCCGTCTGGCAGGGAGTAAAGCAGTATCTGACGGATATTTCCATCACGGAGATCGGACTGCGCAACGGAACGCTGGCAGACTGCTCCGGCTGTCCTTATAAGATGTGCCTCCACTTTGGAGAGAGGGGAAGCTGCTTTTACGGAGGCGTGATGGTAGAAAACGTATATCCCGCCGTGAAAAAGGCAGACGGTATCCTGCTTCTGGCCCCCAATTACAACGACGCTCTGTCCGCCAACCTGACGGCCTTCATCAACCGTCTGACCGCTCTGTTCCGGACGACCCGCTTCTATGATAAAAAGCTGTTTGGAATTGTGGTATCAGGCTATTCAGGCAGCGATCTGATTGCGGAACAGATGATAGCGGCGTTAAATATGAATAAAACCTTTTATCTGCCGGGGCATTTCGCCATGCTGGAGACGGCCAACCATCCGGGAGAAGCCATGAAGCTTCCGGGAATTGAGGAGCGGATGAGACAGTATGCAAAACGCATACAGAACAATCTGTGAAATACAAAACTTTACAGACCGTCAAAAAGAAAGTATACTAAAGGCTGATATTTTTTTATTAAATAGAACGGAAAGGCAGTTTCGCCATGAAACTGTAGGATTCAGGGGATATAGAGTATGAGTATCAGACAATGGAAGCGCACTCTTGCCATCGGAGGAGTGATTGCCCTCACATCCCAGCTGTACTGGAACGCGTTTATTGATTATTTTCGAATTTCCACCTCCGTGATCCTGCTTCCTGTCCTGCTGATGACAGTGGGGCTGGAGCTGCACACCTTGACCACCTGCTTTGTCACATCGGTGATTGTGTTTACCGTGCGTTTTCTCATTCAGTCCGGAAGCGCCGGCATGACGTGGCAGACGGCGCTCTATGTGCTCCCCGGCGCGCTGTTTTATTTAAGCTATGGAGTGATTTTCAAGCTCTGCATCAGGAACCGGCGGGCCACGACTAGAAAGAAGCTTTTGTGGACTATTTTCCTGTCTGATTTCGGAGCGAATCTCATCGAGGCAGAGATGCAGGAGTATCTGCAGTTTCGAACCCTTGACGAGCATATTATTATTTATCTGGCAGTGATTGCCGCGATCCGGACCATGTTTGCCTGCATGCTTCTGGTGGGAGAACGGCAGTACCGGGCCCTTCTGAAAAAGAATGAGCATGAACGGCGTTATCAGAGACTGTTTCTGATGAAAACAGGCCTTAAAAATGAAATCTACTTTATGAGGAAAAACTCTGAGGAGATTGAGTCAGTTATGGCCAACGCCTACAAGCTCTACGAAAAGCTCTGCGAGCAGAAGCTCCCAGACGAGATGAAGCAGATGTCCCTTGCCATAGCCAGGGACGTCCATGAGATAAAAAAAGATTACTTCCGCATTATCCAGGGAATTGAGGAGGAGATTGGAAGCGAATACGAGGAGGAGAGCATGAGCTTTCAGGATATTCTTCAGATTCTCCAGTCCTCCACCTACCACATGATTGCGGCCAAAGGGCTGGATATTAAGCTGGTGTTTAGCTGTAACGATAATTTTATCACCCGCGGCCACTACACTCTGATGGCAGTGTTAAAAAATCTGGTCAATAACGCGATTGAGGCCATTGAGAGCGGAAAAAAGCCGGGCCAGGTGAGAATATTAGAAAAGAAGGAAAACGGAGTCTATATATTCCAGGTGGAGGACAATGGACCAGGCATTTCGGAGCGCCATCTGCCCAACATTTTCGAGATGGGATATTCGACAAAGTTTGACTATAAGACGGGAAACATCTACCGGGGCGTAGGACTCTGGGGAGTCAGAAATACGGTGGAGGAGCAGTTTAAGGGAACAATCAACGTGGTTTCACAGCCTGGAAAGGGAACCAGATTTCAGGTGGAAATCCCTGCCGAGAGATTAGAGGAGTCATAATATGGAGATTTATATTGTAGAAGACGACAGAACGGTAATCAATATTCTGGAAGATATAATAGAAACCAACGGGCTGGGAACTGTCTGCGGCACCTCCGGCGGGCAGCCGGCGGACATGGAGGAGATTGTGCGCCTGAATCCGGACGTGGTTCTGGTGGATTTCCTGATGCCGGAAAAGGACGGCATTCAGCTGGTGAGAGAGCTGAAGGAGGCCGGCTGCGGTTCGCGGTTTATTATGATTTCTCAGGTGTCGGCCAAGGAGCTGATAGGGAAGGCCTACAGCGCCGGAATTGATTTCTTTATCAGCAAGCCGATCAATATTATAGAAGTAAAATCTGTCATCGAAAACGTGGAGCGCCAGATCCAGAACGAGCGGACCCTCTCCAACATCAGGAAAATGTTCCTGGCTGAAATGAAGGAGGAGGTTCCGGAAGAGAAGAAGAAAAACGACGGGTATGTGAAGAAGCTGCAGGTGATTTTAAACCGGATCGGCATGTCGGGAGAGAAGGGCTGCGACGATATCATCAAAATCTGCCAGTATCTCCACGCCAACCATAAGCCAATCTCCCAGGTCAGCATCGGCCAGCTGTGCGAGATTCTGAGCGCCGCGCCCAAGAACATGGAGCAGAGAGTGCGCCGCGCCATTGCCGTAGGCATGGCGAATCTGGCCCACATGGGCATCGAGGACTTCATGAACGAGACGTTTACAGCCTATTCCGGCACACTGTTCCCCTTCGAGGAGATCCGCGCGGAGATGGATCACATCCGCGGAAAGCGCAAATACGGAGGAAAGGTCAGCATTAAAAAGTTCATTGACAGCCTGATGCTGGCGGCAGACAGGGAATCCCGCTTCTAAAGCGGGGATCCTGCCTGGAAAAAATAAACACTTCATAAACTTTCTGAAAAAATCCTTTCACTTTTTTAACAAATTCCTGTTTTTTTTTGTAGTATTTTGTAAGCCATATGGTAAAGTACCACCATAAAAATATTGGAGGTAATATATATGGCACCCATTTTAGAACTTGATATGTATCAGGCAACTGCGGTCGCAGCTCTCGTGCTTCTTCTGGGACGTTTCCTTGTAAAGAAGATTCCGATTCTGGATCGTTACTGTATCCCAGCGCCGGTTGTGGGCGGCTTTGTTTATGCGATTGTCCACTGTATTGTAAGATCGGCCGGAATTATCGAGATCAGCGCGGACATGACATTAAAGAATGTTTTCATGGTAGGTTTCTTCTGCAGCGTTGGTTTTACAGCATCCTTCAGAATGTTAAAGAAGGGCGGTATTCAGACTATTGTTTTCCTTGGCCTTGCCTTAGCTATGGTAGTGCTTCAGAATATTCTGGGAGCAGGCCTTGCCACAGCGTTCGGCCTTGATCCGAGACTGGGTCTTGCTACAGGTTCCATCCCGATGGTAGGCGGACACGGAACAGCAGGTTCCTTCGGACCGCTTCTTGAGGATTTAGGCGTAGCTAACGCAAACGTAGTAGCTATCGCTTCCGCAACATTCGGACTGGTAGCAGGCTGCGCCATCGGCGGACCTATCGCTACAGGTAAGATTAAGAAATTTAAATTACATTCTACAGAGATGTCAGCAGAGGGCGGATTTGAGACAGAGGACGCAGGAAAGATCGATTCCAAGAGATTCCTGGATGCAGTTCTGGCTCTGATTATTGCAATTGGTTTTGGTACAATCGTTTCCATGCTTCTTGGAAAGCTGATGACTTTCCCATTCTACATCGGCGCTATGTTAGTCGGAGCAGTAATCCGCAACGTAGCTGACGTTGCCAAGAAGGAGCTTCCGATGGAGGAGATCGGCGTAGTAGGCGGTTTCTGTCTGTCCGTATTCCTGGGACTTGCCATGATCGACATGAAGTTATGGCAGCTGGCAGAGCTGGCTCTTCCGTTAGTAGTTATGTTAGCGGCTCAGACCGTTCTCATGTTCTTATACGCTAACTTTGTTGTATTCAACGTATTAGGACGCAACTACGATGCAGCAGTTATGACAACAGGTTTCTGCGGTTTCGGTATGGGCGCTACTCCAAACGCCATGGCAAACATGCAGGCAGTAGTAGGACAGTATGGACCGGCTCCGACTGCATTCATGGTAGTGCCGTTAGTAGGTTCCCTGTTCATCGATTTCTTAAACGCTACGATCCTGACAGGATTCATCAACTTCTTAGGCTAATTCAGTATCCATATACAAACACTCAGCCGGTCCTATGGGCCGGCTGTTTACTGCTTGGAAGCAGCGCGGCAGGACGCTTTTCTCACAGCCGGCAGGCGCTGATTCAGGCTCAGGACGCCTGTTATTATGTAATATAAATGAAATATAATAATATTTATAATGCGATATTAATTTGATTATGCACAGACAATGAGTTATAATTAAAACAGAACGTAAGATTTTCACAAAAACAGTAGATTTTTTGTTTCTTTTTTGTTACAATGTAGACATGAAGCAAAGAGACTATACTGTTGAGTGAAAACTCACAATATTAATGCAAAAGCAGGAGGTATTATCCAATGAGCAAGTATGTTGACAGAGTTCTTGCAGAACTCAAAGAGAAAAATGCACATGAAGCCGAATTCCTTCAGACAGCAGAGGAAGTATTATCCACTCTGGGTCCGGTTGTAGATGCACATCCGGAGTACGAGAAGGCTGCTCTTCTTGAGAGAATGGTTGAGCCGGAGAGAACTATCGAGTTCCGTGTACCGTGGGTAGATGACAACGGCGCTGTCCATGTAAACCGTGGCTATCGTGTACAGTTCAACGGCGCTATTGGACCGTACAAGGGCGGCTTACGTTTCGCTCCTTCTGTAAACCTTTCCATCATGAAGTTCTTAGGCTTCGAGCAGACATTTAAGAACAGCTTAACAACACTTCCTATGGGCGGTGCTAAGGGTGGTTCTGACTTCGATCCGAACGGCAAGAGCGATGCAGAGGTTATGAGATTCTGCCAGTCCTTCATGACTGAGTTATATCGTCACATCGGACCGGACGTAGATATCCCAGCTGGTGACCTTGGTGTAGGTGCTCGTGAGATCGGTTACCTGTATGGCCAGTACAGAAAGATCCGTGGTGCATTCGAGAACGGTACTATCACTGGTAAGGGAATGTCCTTCGGTGGTTCTCTGGTACGTCCGGAAGCAACTGGTTACGGTGCTGTATACTATACAGAGGCTGTTATGAAACATGAGAACGATACAATCGAAGGCAAGAGCGTTGTTGTATCTGGTTTCGGTAACGTTGCTTGGGGTATCTGCAAGAAACTGGCTGAGCTGGGTGCTAAGGCTGTTACCCTGTCTGGTCCGGACGGATACATCTACGATCCGGAAGGTGTTGTAACTGAAGAGAAGATCAACTACATGCTGGAGATGAGAGCATCTGGACGTAACAAAGTTCAGGATTACGCAGACAAGTTCGGCGTACAGTTCTTCCCAGGTGAGAAACCGTTCGGCGTTAAGGCTGACATCGTTATGCCGGCTGCTACTCAGAACGATGTTCGTATGGAAGAGGCTAAGAAGATGGTTGCTAACGGCCTTAAGTACTATATCGAGGTTGCTAACATGCCAACTACCAACGAAGCTCTTAAGTTCTTAATGGAGCAGAAGAACATGGTAGTAGCTCCGTCCAAGGCTGTAAACGCAGGTGGTGTTCTTGTATCTGGTCTTGAGATGAGCCAGAACAGCGAGAGATACAGCTGGACAGCAGAGGAAGTTGATACAAAACTTCATCAGATCATGACTGGTATCCATGATGGTTCCGCAGCAGCAGCTGAGAAATACGGCTTAGGCTACAACCTGGTAGCTGGTGCTAACATCGTTGGTTTCCAGAAGGTTGCTGACGCTATGATGGCACAGGGTATCTGCTGGTAATCAGTACCAACAATCGTTACATAAAGCGGTTATCTAAGTAAGAGGGGCTGCTGCATTAAGCGGGGTAATGCCTGGCATCAGGCGCCGTTTAAGGCAGCGGCCCTTATTTAAACCAGACAGGCTGTCAGGTCTGCCTGAAATCGAAAGGAGATAAAATTCACTATGAAGTGTCTTATTATTGATAAGGTATATGCAGGCATTGCAGAAGAACTGGGAAAATACATGGAGGTAAAGACAGCAGACAATCTGCCGTCCTCCAAGGATCAGGTTCTCGCTGAGATCGGAGATGTAGACGTTCTGATCATGCGCGTGGATCCGAAGATTGACAAGGATATCATCGACGCAGCTAAGAACTTAAAGATCATCGGCGTTTGCTCCGTTGGCTTAAACCACATCGATATGGATTACGCTAAGGAGAAGGGAATCCAGATTTTCAACGCTCCTGGATTAAACGCAAATGCAGTTGCAGAGCTTACCATTTCCAAGATGCTTGACATCTCCCGTGGAACCATGACAGCTAACACAGACGTTAAGGTTAAGCACGAGTGGGATAAGTACAAGTTCGTTGGCCGCGAGCTTCGCGGAAAGACACTGGGCGTTATGGGCTTTGGCCGTATCGGACGCCGCGTAGGCGAGCTGGGACGCGCTTTCGGCATGACAGTTGTTGCTTACGATCCATTCTTAAAGGCCGAGGACTTTGAGAAGGAGCACGCAACAGGCATGAGCATCGACGAGCTCTTAAAGGCTGCTGATTTCGTATCCATCCACGTGCCGTTAACACCAGAGACAAAGGATCTGTTCAATGCTAAATCCATCGCTGAGATGAAGGATGACGCAGTTGTTCTCAACATGAGCCGCGGCGGAATCGTAAACGAGAAGGATATGTACGAGGCATTAAAGGCAGGCAAGATCGGCGGATACGCAACAGACGTTATGGAGAACGAGCTGGCAGGCAGCGGCCTGACAGGAAACGACACCTTTGCAAGCCCGCTGTTCGAGTGCGATAACTTCATCGTTTCCCCGCACATCGGAGCACAGTCTGTAGACGCTTCCAAGGATATCGGTATCCATATCACAGCTAAGGTAAAAGAGGCACTTGGCCTGTAATCAAAGATAATAAAGTATTGCATTAAGGCGGGATTCGCGAAGGCGTGTCCCGCCTTTTCAGATCCCTGCGGCAGAAGAGAGGACAGCACAAATCTGCCGCAGACGCCTTACGATATAAAAGGTAGTGTATTTCCCCTTTTCGCGAATCTCCCAAGAATAAAACGCAGTATTTTGTCACTTTCCACGAACTCCCCCTGGGAATAAAACATCGTTTCTGGTGACTTTAAGTGGAACAAGGCGGTTTATGTGAGAAGTGCTATAAAAAATAGGTTATATCGCAAATAAAAATGTAGAAAACTGATGAAAACTTCGTTGAAATTTCACCCTAACTCAGTTGAAATTTGTATGTTTTTTTGCCAGAATTGTCTTTATAATTATGAATATTAGATAAGCTGAGGATAGTTTGAGAAGGAAAAAACGGTGTTTTTGGCTTATCAGAAAGACAGAATTCAGCCGTTCCAGCGGCTGTTTCTGCAGCAAAGGAACTGTAAACGAAAGGCACCGTTTAAAACGGTGAAATCAGGGGGAAGTTTTTATGAAGAAAAAAACGAAACGCGTAGTGCCGGCTCTGCTGAGCCTGGTCATGGCGGTATCGTCTGTTCCCGGCCCAGCCTACGGCGCTCCGCTGGTTACGCTCTTTTCCTCAGCGGAAGACGACACGCAGATGGTCTCAGACGCGGAGACAGTATTTGTGAATTTCTATGACGGATCGGTTCGTTCTCAGGACTTCAACAGCAACTGGAAGTTTTTCCTGGGAAATGCCGGCAATGCACAGGAGGTCAATTTCGACGACTCCAAGTGGAAGGCAGTGAGTCTGCCCCATGACTACAGCATTGAGCAGGATTACTCTCCAAATATGGAGGCAGAGAGCGGCTATCTTCCGGGAGGAACCGGATGGTACAGAAAGAATTTCACAGTTCCGAAGGAAGCTGCCACAAAGCAGGTCCGCGTGGATTTCGACGGCGTGTACATGAACGCCACTGTGTATATCAATGGACATCAGGTGGGAACCCATCCCTATGGATACTCGCCGTTTTCCTTTGACCTGACTCCGTATCTGAACTACGGCGGAGACAATGTAATCGCCGTAAAGGTAGATCACAAGACTCCGTCCAGCCGCTGGTATTCAGGAAGCGGTATTTACAGAGATGTGAAGCTGACCATCACGCCTATGGTACACGAGGCGCTGCACGGAACGAAGGTGGAGCTTCCGGATCTGAAGTCCAACAAGAGCAATCCTTCCGTCCATGTGGAGACTGCCGTTCAGAACGAGTCCGGATCTGAGGCAGAGGTTACTGTATCTCATCGGATTTACCGGAAGGATGGCGACAGCAAGACTCCGATTGGCGAGATTACAGCAGATCCGGTTAAGGTAGCCAGCGGAGCGACCGTGACGGTGGAGAGCGATATGACTGCGTCCAATCCGAAGATGTGGACTCTGGATGAACCGTATCTTTACGTGATGGAGACAACCGTCAGCACAGGAACGACTACAGATGTAACGACCTCTGATTTCGGTTTCCGTTACTTTGATTTTGACAGCAGCACTGGTTTCTCCCTGAACGGAGAGAACATGAAGCTGAAGGGCGTTTGTATGCACCATGATCAGGGATCTCTGGGCGCAGAGGCATGGGACAGAGCCATTGAGCGCCAGGTAGAGATTTTGAAGGATATGGGCTGCAACGCCATCCGTGTCACACACAATCCGGCAGCAGAAGATCTCATTGACATCTGTAATGAGAAGGGAATGCTGGTCATTGAGGAGATGTTCGATGGCTGGCATGGAGCGAAAAACCAGAACAGCGAGGACTATGCCAAGTGGTATGGAAAGAATATCGAGGACGGCAACCTGATTCTTGGACAGGACGAGGGCGGCATGACGTGGGCTGAGTTCGATATGAAGTCTGTCATCCGCAGAGACTGGAACGCTCCAAGCGTGATCTCCTGGTCCCTGGGCAACGAGGTCATGGAGGGAATTGGTATTGGAGTTGGCGATTACCCGAATCAGGCTCAGAAGCTGATCGACTGGGCGGTGGAGACAGATGACACAAGGCCTGTGACCACTGGAGACAATAAGCTGAAGAGCGGTCTGGCGCAGTCTCAGCAGATTGGCGAGAAGCTGGCAGCTGAGGACGGCCTGGTGGGCTTTAACTACACAGCCTTAAACGGCAACAACACCTTATCCGATTACCATACAAAGCATCCAGAGTGGAATATCTACGGCTCAGAGACAGCCTCCTCTATTAACAGCAGGGGCGTTTACAAACCGTCTCTCTACGACAGACAGCTGACAGCCTACGACGAGTCTAGAGTAAACTGGGGCCATCTGGCCAGCGACGCTTGGTACACTACCATCCAGAAGGATTTCGTGGCAGGAGAGTTTGTCTGGACAGGCTTTGACTACATCGGAGAGCCAACTAACTGGAATGGAATTACTTCTGGCGCTCAGGGAGCATGGCCGTCCCCGAAGAACTCCTACTTTGGAATCATTGATACGGCAGGACTTCCAAAGGACAGCTACTATCTGTACCAGAGCTTATGGAATGAGTATGAGAATACTCTTCACATTCTCCCGGCATGGAACGGCGATGTAATAGAGAAGGATGATCAGGGAAATGTAAAGGTAGTGGTTTACTCAGACGCTCCGACTGTAGATCTTTTCTTCACTCCGGAAGGAGGACAGGAAACTTCACTGGGAAGCAAGACCATGACTGAGAAGCACAGCCAGGCAGATGACGGCAGCGAAGGCCTCTATACTTATCAGATGTATGAGGGCGACGACAAGGACAACACAGCCCATAAGAACCTGTACCGCACCTGGAAGGTTCCTTATCAGGATGGAACGCTGCGGGCAGTGGCGAAGGACGCTTCCGGCCGTGAGATTTCCAATACAGTGGGAAGAAATGTAGTTAAGACAGCCGGAAAGGCCGCCAAGATCGAGGCGGAGGCTGACAGAGACAGAATTGACGCCGACGGAGACGATCTCAGCTACATTACAGTCACGATTACAGACGAGAATGGAACGATGGTTCCGGACGCAGACAACCGCGTGAAGTTCACCGTGGAGGGCGACGGAAAGCTGGTAGGCCTTGACAACGGCTGGACTACAGACCATGATTCCTATCAGGCAGACAACCGCAGAGCATTCAACGGACAGCTGGTAGCGATTGTACAGTCTACAGAGGAGGATGGTTCCTTCACACTGAAGGCAGAGGCCGATGGACTGAAGGGATGCGAGGTCACAGTAGACACAGAGGCGGTTGAGAGCGGAGAGACCGATCCAGGTGCCGACAACATGGTGGCAAGCTACGAGATTTCCAAGAACTACTATGTAAAGGTAGGCTACGAGCCGGTGCTTCCGGAGACACTGCCAGTTACATACACAGACGGAACGACAGCAGAGCTTTCTGTTGTGTGGGATACCATTCCGCAGGACAAGCTGGACGAGGAAGGAAGCTTCCTGTTAAGCGGCGATATGGAGGGAACCAAGGTTTCCGTCAGCATCAATATGATCAGCCAGATTGCGGCGATCTTAAACTACTCCACAACCGTGCATCTGGGCGAGGCTCCGCTTCTGCCGGAGTCAAGACAGCTGGTATCTGAGGATGGAGAGATCTTAAATATCGCCCTTCCGGTTGAGTGGGACGAGCGTCCGGCTGACGACTACAAGGAAGAGGGCATCGTAACGGTGAACGGAACCGTTTCCGTCTTCGGAGAGCCGATGGATGTGACAGCTTCCGTGCGGGTTCAGAAGGAGAAAGCGGTTATCACAGACAATGTGGGAACCAAGGCCAAGGTCAGCCAGACAGTAGGAACTCCGTCTGATGCACTGAGCGCAATCAACGACGGCTCCACGAAGAGTGTGGATAATCCTTCCGGCCCCAATAACTCCAGATGGAGCAACTGGGACTATACGAAGAAGACTCAGAATGATCCGCCGGCAGAGCTTCAGTTTGTCTTTGACACACAGGAGACACTGGGACAGATTAAGATTTACTTTGCAAGGGATAACGGCTCACTCCGATTCCCGGATCCTGGCATTACGAAGATTTACGTTTCCAACGATATGAAGCAGTGGACAGAGCTTCACACTCTGGGAGTGAAGGAGACAATTCCGGATAAGGAAACCTCCAGCATGGTAAAATGCTATACCTACGACTTTGCTCCACTGGGAGCTACCTACCTGAAGCTGGAAATCCACAATAACAAAGTAGGCAGCGCGGGTGCTGCAGGCGCAGAGATGCCGACCACAGGAATCACAGAGGTAGAGCTTTACCGCTCTGAGGGACGCTTCACAGCCAACAGCTCTACGGCTCTCAGCAGCCTGACCTTAAACGGCGTGAAAGCTCCGGAGTCTGCTCTGAAGGCAGGCGAGTACAACACTCCGATGAGCGTTGTGGAGGAGTTAGAGGCAGTCAGCGAGGAGAATGCGGCTATCACCGTACTTCCGGCTGCAGACGGACAGGTGAAAATTCTCTTAGAGTCAGAGGATCACTCTAAGATGGATGAGTTTATCATTCATCTGGAGCAGGATTCCACAGGAAGTGCAGACGATGATTCTATGGATTATCCGGTAAAGGATATGAAGGTAACCGTTGGAAATGAGCATGGAACTGATAAGAAAGAGAATGCCCTGGACAACAACTACGGCACAGTATGGCATACAGACTGGAATAATGTAACTCCTGTCGAAAAACGCTGGATTCAGCTGGAACTCGACAAAGAGACCAACATTGACGCGCTGCGTTACTATTCCAGAAATGACGGTCCTAACGGACGCGTTAACAAATATAAAGTGGAGGTAAGCTCCGACGGAAAAGACTGGAAAACAGTTTCCACAGGAAATTGGAAAAATGAAGGAGGCTGGAAGCTGGCGGTCTTTGAGGAGCCAGTAAAGGCTAAATTTGTCAAGCTGACTGGTGTGGAGACATATGGAAATACTGCCAATATGTTTATGAGCGCCGCCGAGGTGAGAGTCCGGACAGCCAGAGAGACAACAAAACTGACAGAGGACAATGTGACTCTTTCAGAGGATACCTTTATCATGGACGAGGATCAGACTCCGGTGAAGCCGGAAGTATCTGTTTCCATTGACGGAAAAGCCCTGAGATACGGTATTGATTACACGGTTAATTATGAGAACAATGATAAGCCGGGAATCGGAACTGTGATTGTAAAGGGAATCATGGACTACTCAGGCGTTATCCGCCTGGAGTTCCGCATCGTGGGCAGCAATACCCAGAATGTGACAGTTCTGGATGGAACCATCACAAAGCTGGATGATCAGGAGCTGGAAGGCCAGACTCAGATCGAGGCAGAGAGCGGAAGAATCGTTACAGTGAAGGCAGACGTAAAGGATGGAATGGAGTTTGACCACTGGAGAACAGCTCCGGCCAACCTGTTAAGCAAAGAGGATATGAAGAAGGAAGAGGTTTCCTTCATCATTCCTGAAAGCGGAAGCCGTCTGCACGCAGTATACAGAGAAGAGGGAGAAGACAAACTGTCTGAGGAAGCTTACACGACAGCAGAGCCGTCAAACTGGTTCGCATTCGGCGACGAAAGCGACATGGAGGCGCTGCTTGAGGCAGCTCTGACAGACAGCGACGAGGTAATTCTTCAGAAAGGCGGATCCGCAGAGGTTAAGATGAACCTGGAGCGCTCTAAGAAAGAACCGAGCAAGATGGATATCCTGAAGAGCTATGAGCTTCTGGCAAGTCCGTCTGACGCAGAGAAGGAAGAGGATGACGACGATAAGAACGTAACCTCCAAGGCAACTGCCTCCAATGCAGAAAAGAGCGAGACAGTGAAAGCAAGCGCATCCGACGCAGAGGAAACACTGAATCCGAGAGATATTTTGAAGGACGAGGTACTTTCTCCGTTAAAGGCAGTAAAAGAAGAGGCTGGTCTTAACGATGACGAGGAAGCTGCCAGAACGACAAAGATTGCATTCTGGATTCGGACAACAGCTGAAAAGGTAGTGACAAACAGCGCTGGAAATCCAACCAGAACACAGCTGGTAGATCCAAAGCTTCCGGAGGTTCAGATTACAGCGGAGCTTCCGAAGGACGACAGAAGGATGGAAGACTACCAGGTAATGCGCTACGAGTACAGCGAGGACGGAACAAGCGTATCAGTGGTAAGCTGCGAGGTAGAGGGAAATAACCTGATCTTTGACGCAGCGCCGGACGGCGTTTACGCAGTCATGTATACACAGTGCTTCGACGTAATCTTCGAGGACTACGACAAGACAGTTCTGAGCAAACAGAGAGTTGCCTATGGCAATGCAGCTGAGGCTCCGGAGGATCCGAAGCGCGAGGGCTACACCTTTGCAGGCTGGAACAAGGACTTTGACTATGTAACTTCTGACATGAGAATCCGCGCTGTGTATGAGGAAGGCGAGGAGAAGCCGGAGGTAAATAAGAACCGTCTGGAGGCCAAGATTGAGGAGATCCAGAGAAAGATGGACGCTCTCGATGAGGACGATTACACAAGCTCCAGCTGGAGCAAGCTGGAGGACGCTCTTGACGAGGCCATCGCCGTACTGGAGGATGAGGACGCGACTCAGACTCAGGTCAATAAGGCGGCAGAGAAGCTGGACAAGGCCTATAAGGCGTTAAAGAGAATAGGCGGCGGAAGCAGCCATTCCGGCGGTTCCGGCGGAAGCGGCCATTCCTCCAGCCGTCCGCTCTACGGAAACAGCAAGCCGCAGCCGTTAGACGGAGGAGCCTATGTGACAAACGGAACATGGACGAACGTTCAGGACGGCTGGACCTTCACAAAGGAGAACGGAGAGAAGGCAGTTTCCTGCTGGATCTACACCCTCTGGGGAGATTCCTATGAGTGGTATTACTTCAATGCAGAAGGAAAGATGGCGACTGGATGGGTTGAGGCTGACGGACAGACCTTCTATCTGAATCCTGTATCTGACGGTACAAGAGGAAAGATGATGACAGGCTGGCAGCTGATTGACGGAAAATACTACTACTTCAACACCGTATCCGACGGCACAAGAGGAGCTCTCTACAGAAACAGAACGACTCCCGACGGATACCAGGTAGGAGCAGACGGAGTCTGGATCCAGTAAAAGGAATATGAAAATCTAAAACAGGGCAGAGAGAAATGGTTTCGCGGCTTCGACTGAAAGCCGCCAGAAACTGTTTCCTCTGCCCGTTTTGTTGTGTTTTGGGAAAGAAATGCATATTTTTTACAGGAAAACTATAGAAATATCAGATAGGATATGGTTAAATAGATATAGAATTTCAGAATCAGGAGGAAAGATGTATGTCAGAAGAAAGATTAAATGAAAATATGGAGAATATGGAGACCATGGCCGATTACGAGAAGGAGATCGAGGAATCCTTTAAGAAAAATGAGGACACTCCTGTATGGGAAAAGTTTACCAAACTGATGGAGGAGAAGACTCCGCTTCAGGTGGAGATCGCCGAGGTGGTAAACGGCGGCGTAACCGCTTATGTGGATGGTATCAGAGGCTTTATCCCGGCTTCCAAGCTGGCCGCTTCCTATGTGGAGAACCTGGAGGAGTGGGTTGGAAAGACCATTGACGTGCTGGTGATCACTGTGGAAGAGGAGAGAAAGAAGCTGGTTCTGTCCGGACGTGAGCTGGCCAGAGAGAAGGAGCAGGAGGAGAAGAAAAAGAGAGTGGAGCAGTGCCAGGTAGGCGCGGTGATGGAAGGAACTGTGGAGACCATCAAGGACTACGGCGCTTTTGTGAGACTGGAGAACGGACTGTCAGGCCTGGTTCACGTATCCCGCATCAGCAGCCAGAGAGTGAAGCACCCGGGCGCAGTTTTAAAGGAAGGTCAGACTGTTAAGGTGAAGATTGTGGGAATTAAGGACGGCAAGCTGAGCCTCAGCATCCGCGACGCACAGGAGAAGGAGGAAGAGGAGCTTCAGCAGGAGGAGTTTTTCGACTACCACGAGAATGGCCAGGCCGCTACCAGCCTTGGTTCTCTGTTAAAGGGACTGAAATTTTAGTTAGATATTTGGCTCAGCCAGCGCGAAAGCTTCAGTGAAAGGAGGCCGTTCATAGTGAATATTCCAAAGAGCTTTAACCAGATGGATCAGTGGAAGGCCGTGATGTTTTTGTATAACTCCGCGCTGAAGGAGATCAATACAAAGATCGAGATTCTGAACAATGAATTTGTTCACATTTATTCCTACAATCCGATTGAACATATTAAATCCAGACTGAAGACGCCGGAAAGCATTGTCAAAAAGCTGAAAAGCGACGGCAGAGAGGTGACGATCCCCAACATGATCGATCACCTCAGCGATATTGCCGGAATCAGGATTATCTGTTCCTTCACTTCGGACATCTACAGGATTGCCGACATGATTGCCAGGCAGTCGGACGTGACGGTGCTGTATGTGAAGGACTACATTAAAAATCCCAAGCCCAACGGGTATAAGAGCTACCACATGGTGGTGACGATCCCCATTTACCTGAGCGAGGGGCCGGTGGACACCAAGGTGGAGATTCAGATCCGCACGGTGGCCATGGATTTCTGGGCCAGCCTGGAGCACAAGATCTACTATAAATTCGAAGGAAACGCCCCTGATTTTCTGGAGAAGGAGCTGAAAGCCTGTGCCGACATGGTGGATCTGCTGGATGCGAAGATGTTTTCCCTCAACGAGGCGATTATGAAGATCAGCGCCGAGCAGAGGCTGAAAGAGGAAGAGGAGTTCAGGCGCTCCAGAGAGACTCAGGAATGATCATAAAAGACGGAGAAGAAGAACATGAAAATTGTACTGCAGAGAGTAACCCAGGCCAGCGTGACAGTGGATGGGCAGGTAATTGGAAAGATAGGACAGGGATTTCTGGTCCTGCTGGGAGTGTGCGATACAGACACAGAGGCCATTGCCGACAAGATGGTGGACAAACTGTGCAAGCTCAGAATTTTCCAGGATGACCAGGGGAAAACCAATCTCTCCCTGGCAGACGTGGGAGGAGAGCTTCTGGTAGTCAGCCAGTTTACCCTGTACGCAGACTGCAGAAAGGGCAACAGGCCCAGCTTTGTCAAGGCGGGAGCTCCCGACATGGCCAACCGGCTCTACGAGTATGTGGTAGAGAAATGCAAAGGTTATGTAAACCGAGTGGAGCACGGCGAGTTCGGCGCCGACATGAAGGTGGAGCTGTTAAACGACGGCCCGTTTACTCTAGTACTTGACAGCGAGGAAATCTGCCGGTAGGAAAAGAACGGATGAAGCCTGGGACGAAGCGTTTCAGGCCCGCCGCAGAACAGACAGAAGCGATATAAGAGCGATCTCAGAATGAAAAGAATCAGATGAGATACGGAAAGGAGCATGACACATGGATGAGAGCGTAAAGGAGCTGCAGAAGCAGCTGACATGGGAATTCCCGCACATTGCAAAGGAGGCGCCGGATCAGACGAAGGAGGCAGCCGAGTACTGCGAGGGATACAAGGCGTTTTTAAATAAGGCCAAGACAGAGAGAGAATTTGTGGCTGAGGCAGTGAGAATTCTGTCCGAGAACGGCTACCAGGAATATGAAATCGGAAAGAAGTACGAGACAGGCGATAAGGTTTACTTTATCAACCGGAAAAAGGCCCTGATTATGACTACCTTCGGCTGCAGGCCATTAGAGGAGGGCATCCGATTAAACATTGCCCACATCGACTCCCCGCGCCTTGACTTAAAGCCCAATCCACTTTATGAGAAGACGGATCTGGCCTTCTTAAAGACTCACTACTACGGCGGAATCCGCAAGTACCAGTGGGCGACCATCCCGTTAGCCATGCACGGAGTGGTGATTACAAAGGACGGAACGGCAGTGGACATCTGCATCGGCGAGGACGAGGGCGATCCGGTATTCTGCGTGACCGATCTGCTTCCTCATCTGGCTGCAGAGCAGAATGAGAGAAAACTGAAGGACGGAATCAAGGGCGAGGAGCTGAACGTGCTGGTAGGCTCTATTCCGTATGCAGGCGAGGAGATCAAGGAGCCGGTGAAGCTTCTGGTTCTCAAGTTGTTAAACGAGAAGTACGGCATGACGGAGAAGGATTTTACCAGAGCGGAGATCGAGATGGTTCCGGCTGTGAAGGCCACAGACGTGGGACTGGACAGAAGCCTGGTAGGCGCTTACGGACAGGACGACAAGGTGTGCGCTTACACTGCCATGACAGCCGAGATGGCCACAGAGAAGCCGGAGTACACCACAGTGACTGTGCTGGCTGACAAGGAGGAGATCGGATCCGTAGGAAACACAGGACTGGATTCTGATTTCAGCCTTCATTACATCGAGTATCTGGCAGACGCGGCAGGCGCGGACGTAAAGACGGTGCTGAGAAATTCCATCTGCCTTTCCTCCGATGTAAACGCCGCCTACGACCCGACGTTTGCCAGCGTTTACGAGGAGAAGAACTCCTGCTATGTAAATAAAGGCTGCGTACTCACCAAGTATACAGGAGCCAGAGGAAAGTCCGGCAGCAACGACGCCAGCGCGGAGACCATGGCCAAGGTCATCGACATTATGGATCGGGAAGGCGTGTACTGGCAGATCGGAGAGCTGGGAGCCGTAGACGTGGGCGGCGGCGGAACCGTTGCCTGCTATGTGGCTAAGATGGATGTGGACGTAGTGGATCTGGGAGTGCCGATTCTGGCTATGCACGCGCCGTTCGAGCTGGCTTCCAAGTTGGACATTTACAACACCTACAAGGCGTTTAAGGCATTCTATAAATAAATCTTAAAAAACAGTAAAAATCGGAAAAACTCTTTTTTATCGCAGTATTTTGTGATATTATGTGTTTTATACTTTTCAGAACGTGTTTGGAGATACAGGTTATTTCCAAACACGTTTTTAAAGAAAAGTGGCAAAACAAAAGGCGGAACGTCCGTCTTTTCAAACAGTAAAAAGAGAGTAAGAGGACAGGTAAATGAGGAAATTTGTAAAGGCAGGACTGGCAGGACTCGCGGCTCTGATGCTTATGACAGGCTGCGGCGCGAAGGAGCAGACGGCGACTCCGTCTGATGCGGAGAGTAAGGCAGAAGGCGGCGAAGAGGCTTCCGAAGAGTATATTGCCGAGGGAAGCATTACCCTGGGAGAGTATAAGAATCTTCCGGTTACAGTGGTAAATCCTACTGTTTCCGACGAGGAGCTGCAGGGCAGGATTGACACGGTTCTCGGAGGCTATGCCACCTGGGACGCAGTGGATCGGGAGGCAGCGGACGGAGACAGAGTCAAGATTGATTACAAGGGCTTAAAGGACGGAGAGGCCTTCGAGGGAGGTACGGCTGAGGGCTATACGCTGGTGCTGGGATCCAACACCTTTATCGACGGCTTTGAGGAAGGCCTCATCGGCGTGAAGGCCGGAGAGGAGAGAGACCTGAATCTTACCTTCCCGGAGGACTACCAGGCCGAGGATCTGGCCGGACAGGACGTGGTATTTGAGGTGAAGATCCACGAGGTAGCGGAAAAGCATGTGCCGGAGCTGACCGACGAGTTCGTAGCTGAGAATTTCCCGGAGCTTGGAACTGTAGACGCCTACAAGGCAGATTTAAAGCAGCAGATGTTAGACGCCAAAACCATGCAGAGCGAACAGCAGAGAGACGCGGAGCTTCTGGCTGCTGTGGTGGAGAATTCTGGGATCGCCTGCGCCACAGACGAGGTGAATGAGGTGTACGACCAGCAGATTCAGTACTACACCTCTATGGCAGGCATGTACGGCATGGGACTGGCCGATTACGCCGCTATGATGGGCATGGATGAGGATGGTTTCCGCACAGAGGTGAGAAAGATGTCCGAGCAGACAGTAAAGCAGCAGATGGCCCTGATGGAGATTGCAAAGAAGGAGAAGCTGACCGTCGAGGACGCTGACAGAGAAGCTCTGGCAGAGGAGTATAAGGACGCCTACGAGAGCGTGGACGACATGATCGAGAAGGCCGGAGCTGAGAACGTGGACAATGCCATTCTCTACGATAAGGCAATCCAGGTGGTTGTGGACAACGCTGACGTTACGAATGTAGACGGACTGGCAGCAGCCGAGTAGCTTACCAAGGATGGAGGTTTTAGGAAATGCAGATGTTATATGACAGAATCCGCAGGGACGGAGTGGTGAGAGCTGGAAACGTGCTGAAGGTAGACCGCTTCCTGAATCATCAGATGGATATCGAGCTGTTTAAGGAGATTGGAAAGGAATTCAAGCGTCGTTTTGCCGATGTGGAGGTCAATAAGATTCTGACAATCGAGGCATCCGGCATTGGAATCGCCTGCATTGTAGCCCAGTACTTCAACGTGCCGGTGGTATTTGCCAAGAAGACCAAGACGAAGAATATCGCGGGCGACGTATATACCACGAAGGTAGAATCCTTTACTCATGGAACGGTATATGACATTATCGTGTCCAAGGAGTTCCTGGGAAAAGGGGACAAGGTGCTTGTCATCGACGATTTCCTGGCTAAGGGAAAGGCCCTGGACGGCCTGACGACACTGATCCAGAACTCGGGAGCCGAGCTGGTGGGAGCAGGAATTGTTATCGAGAAGGGCTTCCAGTGCGGCGGAGACATTATCCGCCAGAAGGGAATCCGCCTGGAGTCTCTGGCCATTGTGGACAGCATGGACGAGACGACGGGGGAGATCGTATTCCGCGGCGAGGAGAAACAGGCTTAACGACAGGAAATACAGCGAGGAAGGCATAAAGGAATTACAAAGTGGGAAACAGAAAAGCGCTTTTTTTTGATATTGACGGAACGCTGCTCAGCGAGGGAAGAGACAGAAAAGTACCGGAGAGCGCCAGAAAGGCTCTCCTGCAGGCGAGAGAAAAGGGCCACCTGGTATTTGTGAATACCGGAAGAACCTGGTGCGAGACGAAGGAGGTCAGGCATCTGATTGACGCAGACGGCTGGCTCTGCGGCTGCGGCACCTATCTCATGGCAGAGGGAGAAGTGCTTTACGACTGGAGAATCTCCCCGGAACGGGGGGATCAGCTGATAAAGCTGATACGGGACTGCGGCATGGACGGAGTGTTAGAGGGCGTGGAGGCCTGCTATATGCAGAAGGCCCCGTCTCCGACCAGGGCAGTGGAGCAGTGCAGACAGGATTTCTCAGCTCTGGGGATTGTCTCAGAGAAAACCTGGGACGACGAGGATATCAGCTTCTCAAAATTTTGTCTCGTGACAGATGAAAACAGCTGTCTGGAGCGGTTTAAGGAAGAAACCAGGGAGGATCTGGAGGTGATTGACCGGGGAAGCGCCTTTGTGGAGGTGGTTCCCAGAGGGCACTCAAAGGCGGCTGCCATTGAGAGAATCCTTGGCCGGTATGGGCTTGCCCTGGAGGACGCCTGGGTATTCGGCGACAGCATGAACGATCTGTCCATGTTTCAGTATGCCCGGAATGCTGTGCTGATGGGCAGGCACGACAAAGAACTGGAGCCCTACGCGTCCTTTATAACGAAGACAGTGGAGGAGGATGGAATCGCCTTCGCCATGGAGAAGTTCGGATTAATTTAATCAGACCTGCTTTGGAAGAAGAAACGTATAGAAAGGGAGGGATGCCAGCGTGATCGGATTAAGATGACGCTGGGATCCCTCCCTTTTTTGATGCTTTTGAAGGCGGATATCTGGTTACCACCTCTTAGACACGATGATTTCCCCCTTCTTAATCACAGTCTCCACCTGATTGACTGCCGTGTGGTAGGGCAGGTAGGCGATAGAAGGGTATTTCATAATCAGGATATCGGCCTGCTTGCCCTCCTCGATGCTTCCGATGGTGTCGGCGCGTCCTACGGCAGCCGCTCCGTTGATAGTCAGGGCGGTGATTACCTCCTCGATGGACATGTTCATGTAGATACAGCCCAGGGCAATCAGGAGAGGGATGGAATTCGTAAAGCAGCTGCCGGGATTTAAGTCAGAGGCCAGAGCCACGGCGCAGCCGCTGTCGATCATTTTTCTGGCAGGAGCGTACTCTTCCTTTAAACAGAAGGCGGTGGCAGGCAGAAGCGTGCTGATGACGCCTGCTTCAGCCATCTGGCGGATGCCCTCGTCGGAGGCCTTCAGCAGGTGATCCGCAGAGACGGCTCCCGCCCTGGCCGCCAGCTCTCCTCCGCCTAAGGGGTACATTTCATCTGCGTGGATTTTCAGCCTGAAGCCCAGTTTCTTTGCCTGGTTTAAGTAGTATTCAGAATCCTCAATGGAGAAGACATTTTTCTCACAGAAGATATCGGCAAATTCTGCCAGGTTTTCTTTCTTCACCAGAGGCATCACCTGAGTCAGCATATAGTCTAAAAATTCCCGCTCTCTGCCCTTATATTCCGGGAGCACGCTGTGGGGGCCCAGGAAGGTGGAAACCACGTCTAAGGGATGGCGTCTGTCCAGCTCTTTCATGACGCGGAGCTGTTTTAATTCTGTCTCGCAGTCCATGCCGTAGCCGCTTTTTCCCTCTACGGTAGTGACGCCGAATTCTGCCATCCGGTTGAGACGATCCATACCGGCGGCAATGAGATCTTCCTCAGAAGCTTCTTTCGTAGGGCGGATGGTGGCGTTGATGCCGCCTCCCCGTTCCATGATAGACATGTAGCTGTCTCCCTTCAGCCGCCAGGAGAACTCGTCTGCCCGGAAGCCGCCGAAGATAAAGTGGGTGTGGGAGTCAACAAAGCCGGGAAGGACCGTTTTTTCCCATGCGTTTAAAATAGTGGCGGGCTGGCCGTTTAGCTCTGTGTCGGCCGGTTCGGCCGCCTGGGAGGATATAGAAGCCGTCTCGTGATGCAGAGCGTCTGACTGCTTTGGATCAAGGCCCAGCCGCCGATCCAGCTCTTTCGTCGTCCCCACCGCCTCGATGCGGCCGTCGGAAAGAAGCACTGCGCCGTCCTCAATCAGGCCGATATCGGCCATCTCCCTGCCGCGCCTGGGAGCCTTGCCCCGGCAGGTAACCAGCTCGGAGGCGTGGCGGATGTATAATTTTTTCATAGATAAAATCCCTTCTGCCAAGTTTACTGCCTGTTCACCGCGTTCTGGTAAGCCTTCTCAATCAGCTCGTCGTCTGCGATATAAGGCATGGTAATGACGTCGCTGCCTTTTCTCATCTGGTTATATTCAGCTACCGTCTCGATGGAGTGCTCGTTTCTGGCCCAGTTTCTTCTGGAGACGCCTACCATGGTATCCCACGGGATGGCCTCCCGGATGATGGCGTCCGTCTCAGCTGTGCCGTCCAGCACAAGGCCGAAGCCGCCGTTGATGGCCTTTCCAATGCCAGTGCCGCCGCCGTTGTGGAGGGCAATTAAGCTCATGCCCCTGGCTGCGTTTCCGGCATAGCACTGCACCGCCATGTCGGCCGTCATGTTGGATCCGTCATAGATATTGGAGGTCTCACGGTAAGGAGAATCTGTGCCGCCGGTGTCGTGGTGGTCGCGGCCCAGCATAACCGGCCCGATTTCGCCGTTTCGCACCATCTCGTTGAACTTCAGGGCAATGTCCCTTCTTCCGAAGGCGTCCTGGTAGAGAATACGGCACTGGGTTCCCACTACCAGCTGATTCTTCTCTGCGTCCCGGATCCAGATCCAGTTATCCTTATCCTGCGGCCTGCGGTTCGGATTGATGATTTCCATAGCCGCGTGGTCGGTCTTTACCAGATCCTCGTGCTTTCCTGACAGACAGCACCAGCGGAAGGGGCCGTAGCCGTAGTCGAAGAGCTCAGGCCCCATAATATCCTCCACATAGGACGGGAAAATGAAGCCTTCGCTGGTGTCAGTTCCGTTTTTGGCGATATCCTTTGCCCCGGCATCAAAGACTGCCTTCATAAAGGAGTTGCCATAGTCGAAGAAGTAAGCGCCTCTCTTTACCAGTTCTTTAATCAGGTGGAAATGCTTAATCAGAGACGCGTTGACAAGCTCTGCGAAGCGCTCCTTGTCGTGGGCCAGCATCTCAGTTCTCTCCTCAAAGGTGAGGCCCTGCGGGCAGTAGCCGCCGTCGTAAGGCACATGGCAGCTGGTCTGATCGGAGAGCAGCTCGATTTTAATTTCGTGATCCACCGCATACTGCAGGAGATCTACGATATTTCCGTGGTATGCGATGGAAATAGTCTCTTTTCGTTTCATATAATCAGCTGCCAGACGGAAGGCCTCCTCGGCGCTCTCCGTGATCAGGCTGACCCAGCCCTGACTGTGTCTTGTCTCAATGCGGGAGTAATCCACCTCAGCGATAATGCCCACGCCTCCGGCGATCTCAATGGCCTTAGGCTGAGCGCCGCTCATGCCGCCCAGACCGCTGGTGACGAACAGATGGCCGGCCAGGTCTCCGTCGTGGGGAACGCCCAGGAATTTCCGGCCTGCGTTTAAAATCGTGTTGAAGGTGCCGTGGACAATGCCCTGAGGCCCGATGTACATCCATCCTCCGGCAGTCATCTGGCCGTAGGAGGAACAGCCCATGGCGGTGGCCTTAGCCCAGGCCTCTGGATTGTCTCCCTCTCCGACCATAAGGCCGTTTGTGATTACGACTCTGGGGCTGGACTTGTGGGATTTAAACAGGCCCAGCGGATGGCCGGACATGACCACCAGAGTCTGCTCGTCTGTCAGAATTTCCAGATACTTCTTAATTAACTGATACTGCATCCAGTTCTGGCACACCTGTCCCGTCTCGCCGTAGGTAACCAGCTCGTAGGGGTAGAGAGCCACGTCATGATTTAAGTTGTTGTCGATCATAACCTGGAACGCTTTTCCTTGGACGCAGTTTCCCTTATACTCGTCAATGGGCTTTCCGTAAATTCTCTCCTTGGGCATAAAGCGGTAGCCGTAGATGCGTCCCCTTGTCAAAAGCTCCTCCATAAATTCCGGGGCCAGATCTTTGTGAAGCTCCTCCGGCACATAGCGGAGGGCGTTTTTGACTGCCAGCTTGATTTCACGTTCATTTAAGGTCAGCTCTCTCATGGGAGCCCGGCGGATACCCTCCTTGAATACAGGATATTCTGGAAGGACAGGATCCAGTTTGATTGTCATGGCTGCACCGATCTCTTTGTTGTTCATATATCGCACCTTCCTTTTAAAATCATTGATAGCTTTATTATAGACGCCCACAGTCTAAAAAACGTCAAAAACGCCGGGGGTTCCTTTTATTGACCAATGATCCCAAGTAAGGTATACTTAAGGAAGACTGAAGCAGGCAGATGTTCCGGGGGGCTGGACGTCTGCTCTGCGGCAACTAGGAGAGGAAAATGGAAGAAATTGCAGTACAGCTGTTTGGGATTCCGGAAATACGGCTGGGAGATGAAAAAATCCGCTTTCCTTATAAGAAAGCGGAGGCATTTTTCTACTACCTGTGCGTGAGGAAGAAAGTCAGCCGGGACCAGGTGATCTGTCTTCTCTGGGGAGATGAGGACGAGACTTCAGGGAAGAAAAAGCTGCGGGACGCCGTGTACCAGGTCAAGCGGCTGCTGGGAAAGGATCTGCTTTTGACAGGCGGCCATACGGAAATTGAGCTGAATCCGCAGGCGCCTCTCAGAACGGACTGGGAAAAGCAGGAAGAGCCGGAGAACGAAGGGGAATTTTTAGATCATTTTTATATCAAAAATTGTTATGAATTTGAGGAATGGGCGGAAGAGATCAGAACCCGCATCCGCAAACGCCGGGCAGAGGAGGCCAGACGCCGGATGGAGAAGGCGGCTGTAGAGAAAGACGACGCCAGCCTTCAAAAATACAGCAATTTCCTTCTGGCGGAGGATCCGTACAATGAGGAGCTGTATTTCGAGACGATGAGTCTGTATGCGGAAAATGGCAGTTACACGATGGCTATCCGCCTGTACAACGATTTGAAACGGCGGCTGTCCAGAGATCTTTCAGAGGAGCCGTCCAAGGGGCTGAAAGAGTTGTTTCAGCGCATTTATAACATGAAGGAAACGGTGCAGGCAGGAGAAGCCGGGCTTACGCTTTCCTTTGTGGGCAGAAAAAGAGAGCTTTATCAGCTCAGCGGTTTTCTGAGCGGACGGGAAGGAGCGGAAAGCGTCCTGGCAGTCTGCGGGGAGAGCGGTTCCGGAAAAACGGCTTTCTTAGAGCAGGGAATCCGTCTGGCGTCAGGAGACGGATTTACTGTGTTAAAAACCGCCTGCTATAAGCAGGGCGAGGAGTTCTACTTAAGCCCGTGGAACGATATTTTTCAGGAGCTTTACCAGCTTTCGGAGTGGGAAAACCAGGCGGGCGGAGCAGGTGAGATTCTGGAACAGTTCTTAAACGGCGCAAAGGCAGAAGAGGGAAAGGCTTCCAGGATGACCTACCCCATGGTAGAGAAGATGGCCCTGGATCTGCTTCAGGCTTTGTCTAAGAGGCGGCGGATCCTCCTGGTGTTCGACGACATCCAGTGGATGGATTCCATGAGCGGACAGCTTTTAAACCGAGTTCTTCTGCGCCTTGGAAGGGAACGGCTTCTCCTCCTGTGCAGCATGAGCAGAGAGGGAGAGGGAAGGACTCTGGAATCCTTAGAGCCGCTGCTCTTGAAGGATCAGGTGGCAATCCTGCGCCTGGAACCGTTTACCAGGGAGGAGACAGACGAGCTGATCCGGAAAACCCTTCCGGATCTGGCGTCGGAGGAGGAGAAGAAGGCGGAGATCTACCGGGCCACAGACGGGAACGCGTTTTTCCTGCGGGAGCTTCTGACTCTGATCCGGGAAAAAGGATATACTCTGGAAAAATCAAAGAAGACAAACTATGTGATTCAGGCCAGGCTTTCCGGCCTGTCCAGACAAGAGAGAGAGACGCTGGGGGCTATGGCGGTTTTTCCCGGGAAAATCCAGGTGGAGGATCTGGAACTGCTTCTGCCCGATACAGACCGCCTGTCTCTTTTGCGTCTGCTGGAATCCCTCCAGGAACGCTTTCTGATTCGTGAGGTGCTGACTGGGTGGAATGTCCAGTATGAGTTTGTCCACCGGGCGTTTCAGGAATACGTCTGCGAGCAGCAGAGCAGGGGAAAGACGCAGCTGTACCATCAGATTCTGGCCAGACATTATGAGGAGAAGGCTCTTCAGAGCAGGGAGACCACGCTGTTTCCCCAGGTAATTTACCATTACGAGGGCTGCCACGACTTGATCAGGGCCTGCTGGTACAAAATCGAGTGGATGAAGGAATATTATACCCTGATCAATGAAAATTTCCCGGTGCTTCACTGGCAGGTGGCGGATCTGTCTGAGGGCGTGGGAGTGATGCCGCAGGCAGATGAGATGATAAGGCTTGCTGGGGAGATTATGGATCTCCAGGGAAGCTCGGAGAAGATCCGGCGGATGAAGCTGGAGATGAACTACATCCTGGGACGCTATCACATTGCCCAGGGAGAATACAGACAGGGGCTTTTCCACATTGAGGAGGGAATCCGTCTGGCAAAGGAGCTTTCAGATACCAGGATGCTGCTGTCCTGCTTCAGGCAGCAGATCTTCTATGGAATTCAGGTAGAAGATCTGGAACGGGTGAAAACCTATGTGGAGATGGGCATAGAGAAGGTGAAAGAAAACAGCCCATTACGGGAAGCGTTTTTATCTCTGGAATGGGAGCTGGAACATTCTTCCGGACAGACCTTGGAGGAGACTTTAAGGGAGCGTTTGAAGGAGAGCAGGGGAGACGGCGCGTTGCAGGATGACGATGTGAAAGACTGGGAGGAATACGGCACGTTTCTCCGCCTGAAGGGCTGGTATCTGCTCCACAGCCAGACGGATTCCCAGGCAGAGAGGACGCTGTGGGCGGCCGCTGATATTTTTAAAGGTCTCGGATCCGGCTGCGAACCTGGCCGGGCCGCCTGTCTGAGCTATATTGGAGACAGCATGGACAGACAGGGCCGCTTTTTGGAGGCAGTGTCCTTCTATGAGCAGGCAATAGCTCTGGTGGAGAAAAATCCCAGAATTAATGGCCTGGGACAGTTCTATGCCAGGGCCGGACAGGCTCTCTTCATGGCCGGAAACACAGAGAAGGGCCGGGAGTATCTGGAGCAGGCGGAAAAACGCCTGAAGGAAAACGGCTGTGTCTGGGGCCTGGAGCGGACGGAGGCTCTGCTGTGCCTCATAAGCCTTTCAGAAATGAATTTAGAGGAGGCAGAACGTCGTTTTTATGAGGGAATGGAGCTTTCAGAAAAAATCAGAAATCCCCAGACGCAGAAGCTTTTGGAGACAGCGCGGCAGAAGCTAAGGAAAAGAGGAGCGCAGCTGCAGAAGAGATTTGGCGCAGACGGCTTTTCATAGACGGTTTTTTGACGCTGAACTCTGTATAATAGAGATAACAAACAGAAATACATAAAAGAGAGAGGGTTGTTTTATGAATAAGGTGCTGATTACAGGAGAAGATTTGACGCTGGATGAGATTGTCAGCGTATGCCGCGGGAACGCGCAGGTGGAGATTTCCCAGGAGGCCAGGGAAAAGGTACAGGCGTCCAGACAGGTGGTGGACGATTTAATTGCAGAGGAGAAGGTAGTTTACGGCATTACTACTGGATTTGGCAAATTCAGCGACGTGGTGATTTCCCAGGACCAGTGCAAAGAGCTGCAGAAAAACCTGATTATCACCCACGCGGTAGGAGCCGGAGATCCATTCTCCAGAGACATTGCCAGAGGCATTATGCTGCTGCGCATCAATAACCTTTCCAAGGGATTTTCCGGAATCCGCATGGAAACGCTTCAGACCATGGCGTATATGCTGAACAAGGGAGTGACTCCGATTATCCCGGAAAAGGGTTCTCTGGGCGCTTCCGGCGATCTGGCTCCTCTTTCCCACATGGTTCTGCCGATGATCGGACTGGGACTGGCCGAGTATCAGGGAGAGGTGCTTCCTGGAAAAGAGGCCATGGACCGGGCCGGAATTCCAGTGATCGAGCTTTCAGCCAAGGAAGGCTTGGCGCTGAACAACGGAACGCAGGCCATGACAAGCGCAGGCTCTTTAGCGCTTTATGACGCCCTGGATCTGATTAAAACAGCCGATATAGCCGCCGCTTTAAGCTTCGAGGCCCAGAACGGTGTGGTGGACGCCCTGGATCCGAGAGTTCATAAGGTACGCCCCCACAGCGGCCAGATGGCTACGGCCAGAAATCTCCTCGCTCTGCTGGAGGGAAGCAAAAATACCACGAGACAGGGACAGATCCGAGTGCAGGACGCCTACTCTCTGCGTTGCTGCCCGCAGATTCACGGAGCCAGCAAGGACGCTGTGCAGTATGTGAAGGATAAGGTGGATATTGAGATCAATTCCGTGACAGATAACCCGATTATTTTCAAGGACGACCACGCGGGAATCTCCGGAGGAAACTTCCACGGACAGCCCATGGCTTTAAGCTTTGACTTCCTGGGCATCGCAGAGTCTGAGCTGGCCAACGTTTCCGAGCGCCGTATCGAGCGCCTGGTAAATCCGGCTTACAGCGGCCTTCCGGCCTTCTTAACGCCAAACGGAGGCGTGTGCTCCGGCTTTATGATTGTTCAGTATTCTGCCGCAGCTCTCGTATCTGAGAACAAGGTTCTGGCCCACCCGGCCAGCGTGGACAGCATTCCTTCCTCCGCAGGCCAGGAAGACCACGTCAGCATGGGAACCATTGCGGCCAGAAAAGCAGGAGAGATTGGACGCAACGTGAGAAGAGTCCTTGCCATGGAGCTGATGGTAGCCTGCCAGGGCATTGACATGAGAGGAAATAAGGGCCTTGGAAAGGGAACCCAGGCAGCCTACGATCTGGTGAGAAAGGCAGTGGCTGCCCTGGAGGACGACAGAGAGCTCTACGACGATATCAACTACTGCGAGAAGATTATTGAGGACGGAAGCCTGATCCGTGCGGTGGAGGCTGCTCTGGGCAGGGAGATTGAGGTGTAAAAAGCCGAACGGTCAGCCTGAGAAGCAGAAAGAAAACTGAATAAATAAACGGAATAAATAATGGGCTATAAGGCGCTGTAAAGTCAGATAAGGACTTTGCGGCGCCTTTTTCAATCCCCAGTGCTAATACTCCCCTCCCGGGAATATACTGTACAAGCATCAGGAGGGAGGCGAAAAAAGGTGGGAATGGAGACGGCTGCCGCTGTAGGGATTATTGCAGTGCTGACGGCGGTTCAGTTTAAAAGCAGGGGAACGGAGTTTGGTATTTATGTGATCCTGGCGGCTGGGGTTTTGATTTTTTTCTACAGCGCGGGGAAGCTGAGAATTATTTTGGAGGCAGTCAGGCAGATCCAAAGCTGTATTCAGATGAATCAGGCCTATCTGACGGCCCTGCTGAAGATGGCGGGTATTACGTATATTGCGGAGCTGGCTTCCGGGCTGTGCAGGGACGCCGGATATTCCTCGATGGGAACTCAGATAGAAATGTTTGGAAAGCTGTCTATTCTGGCTGTGAGCGCCCCGATTGTGCTGGCCCTGTTCGAGACGCTGGAATCCTTTTTAAAATAGGAAGAGAGAGAAATGGGAGGGGCGGTTATGTCCAGGATAGCGCTGTGCTTAGGCCTTGCTGCCGCGCTTTTTTTCTCATGTCCCTGGAGGGCTGTGGGGGAGGAGAGAGGGGGAGCGGGAGAATGGGAGGAGAAAACGCGTCAGGAAGACAACGGCGGGGAGGAGGAGCTGTCTGCCCTGGAAGGCATGGAGCTGGACTTTTCTTCTGTGGAAGAGCTGCTTGGCAGCCGTAAACAGGGAGAAGGACGTTTTTCGTTTGAAGAGCTTTTAAAGGCCGTTTTCAGGGGGGATATGAAAGAGGCGTGTTCCATGGCGTTTCACGGTATCTCGGACAGTCTGTTTTCAGAGCTGTCCGCCGGGGCCGGACAGATGGCGAAGATTCTTCTCATTGCATTAACAGGGGCCGTATTTACCTGTTTTTCTGATATTTTTTCCGGCGGACAGATTTCGGAAACGGCCTTTTACGTTACCTTTCTGCTTTTATTTTCTCTGCTGGCATCCAGCTTTTATGAGAGCATCGCTGTGGCGGATCAGGCGGTCAGCCAGGCCTTTGAATTAATGAAAGCCCTGACGCCTGGTTACTTTATGACAGTGGCGTTTACAGGAGGAAGCCTGAGCGCCGGAGCCAGCTGCGGCTGGATGCTTTTTTCCATCACTGCAGCCCAGTGGCTGCTCTCGCACCTGATTTTTCCAGTGTTCAGAGTTTATGTTCTGCTGGTCCTGGCAGGACATCTCACAAAAGAGGGAGTATTTTCCAGGATGACAGAGGGGATACGGACAGCGGTAGAATGGAGTATGAAAACTCTGACAGGAGCTGTGCTGGGCTTTCATCTTCTGCAGGGAATGGTGCTTCCCTATGCCGACGCGGTGAAAAACGCTTCTCTGAAACGGATGGTTTCCATGATTCCAGGACTTGGGCAGGGAGCCTTCACAGTTTCGCAGATGGTGTTAGGCTCTGGAATTTTAATTAAAAATACAGTGGGAGCCGGGGCGGCGCTGGCGCTTTTAGCTGTCACAGCGGTGCCGATGATAAAGCTTTTTGTTTTAATGCTCATGTATCATTTGATGGCCGCAGCAGCAGAGCCAATCTGCGATAAGCGGCTGACAGCCTGTATGGCCGATGTGGGGAAAGGCCATCAGATTCTGCTGAAACTGGTGTTTACTTCCCTCCTTCTTCTGGTTGTATCCATCGGTGTGATCTGCATGGCATCCAACGCATCCTACTATGCGGCATAGAGAAAGGACGGAACCGGCAATGGAGCAGTTTTACAGCTGGATTCAAGCGATAATTTTCTATATGATTTTTATGAATTTCATGACGAATCTCCTGCCGGGCAAGGCGTACGCCAGATACGTCCGCCTGTTTATGGGAATGGTTCTGATCCTTTTGGTCATTCGTCCTCTGACAGGAAGCCTGAGGTTAGACGAGCAGCTGGCCAGATGCTTTGAGGAGATTTCCTTTCAAAAAGAAGCGGGAGAACTTCAGGGACAGCTGGAGGAAATAGAGAGACAGAGATTCGAAACAATCGCAGACGAGTATGAGAAAACGGTTTCCGCCCAGGCAGAGGCGAGACTGGAAAAGAGCGGATACGGCGGGGCGCAGGTGAAAGTGTCTGTGGACAGAGAGCAGGGCAGCGATTCATTTGGAATGATAGAGGAAATGGAGGTATCGGTGGGAGATGTGGAGGCATGGGAATATTCTGCCGGGGAAATGCCAGAATCAGATGAAATCAATAATCAATTAAAACAGTTAGAAAAAACGCAGCAATTGAAGCAAACAAAACAATCAGAGAAAGAACAGGAAATACGCCAGGTATCCATTGAAAAAAATCATATCCAGGTTCATTTGGGGAATAAGGAAGAATCAGAGGAGAAAGGGGAAGAGGGGCAGGAGAGACTGGAAAACAGCTGCGGGGCAGATACCGGAGATCCGGACGCAGAGGCGGCGATTAGAAAGGAGCTGGCAGATTTTTATGGACTGGAAGAGCGTCATATTAAAATTCAAATCAGGGACTGAGAAAAAGAAACGGGATCAGTGGATCGTTCTTTTTGCCGCAGGACTTCTTCTGCTTCTGTTCAGCGCATCCGGATCCGGGAAGCCTGCCCACAGGAAAGAGGATCTGCCTGTGTCTGGGGAGGTTTTGGAAAAGATGGACAGAACTGGGGCTAATGATAATGACAGAGGCAGAGAAACGGGGGGAGGTAATGATGGCAGTGGCAGAGAACAGGAGGAGAAGGATGCAGAGGCGTCTGCTCTGTCTGCCTATGAAAAACAGCTGGAGGAACGTGTGAAGGAGCTTCTCAGGATGACAGAGGGGGTGGGGGAGGCCGATGTGATGATTGTCCTGAAATCATCCGGCGAAAAGATTATCCATGAGGATCAGAAACGGCGCCGGGCTTCCTCTGAGGAGACAGACAGCGCCGGAGGAACCAGAAAAACGGTGGATGAGGAGGCGGAAAAAAGCGCTGTGTTTGTGGAAAACGGTTCAGAAAAAGAGCCGATTGTGGAAAAAGAGCTCCGCCCCGCTGTGGAGGGCGTCGTCATAAGCGCCCAGGGAGGAGGAAACGCTTCCGTGAAAACGGAAATTTCTGAGGCAATGCAAGCATTATTTAATATACCGGCACATAAAATAAAAGTATTAAAAAGGGTGGATTAAAGGAGCGGTGAATATGAAAGTGAAGCGAATTTTCAGACGAAACCAGATTATTATTACGACGCTGGCCATTATGATAGCAGCTGCCGGATATTTGAATTATTCTGGAAAAGAGGAGCTTTCCGGTGCCGTGTATGAGGCGGGAGTTATGGAAATTTCGGACGAGGATATCTTAGCTGAAAATCAGGCGGTGGGAAACTTAAATCCTGAGGCAGAGGGAGCCGGAGAGGAGGTATCCGGCCCGGCGGAGGCCGAGACGAAACAGCCTGGAGCGCAGCAGGCGGAGGCGCAGCAGGGGAAGGAAGGAGAAAGCAGCGTGAGCGCAGGCAGCGCAGAGGCAGAGGAGTACAAGGAGATTGCCAGCCTGGATCAGGAACCGGGAGAGGAGGCTGGATCGGAACAGGCAGATTCCTCTATCGATAACCCGGGGGAGGCAGTGTTAACTGGGGGAACCAGCGTTACAGACTACATAGCTAATGTGCAGCTGAGCCGGGAGCAGGTGAGGGCGAAAAATAAGGAAACCCTGATGGAGATTATTAATAACGAGAACGCCGATCCGCAGGCCAAGGAGACGGCGGTCCAGGACATGATTGACATGACGGCAGTAGCGGAGAAGGAGAATGCGGCGGAGACGCTTCTCATGGCCAAGGGCTTCGCCGATCCGGTGGTCAGCATTACAGACGGCAAGGTGGACGTGGTGATCAACGCCTCCTCCCTGACGGATCCGGAGCGTGCCCAGATAGAGGATATTGTCAAAAGAAAGGCTGAGGTGACGGCGGAAAACATTGTCATTACGCTGATGAAGCTTCAGGAGTAATTGCGGTTAGATCTTGCAAACGCCCGCCTATCTGCTATAATGAAACTATCACAGAAAAGACAGGAGGTAGCGGGGATGCCGAAGGAAGCTGCGGAGAAAAACATACATGTATTAGAGAGAGACGGTAAGCTGGGTGAGGTGAAGATCGCAGACGAGGTGGTGGCTATGATTGCCGGCCTGGCTGCCACAGAGGTGGAAGGCGTGGACTCCATGGCCGGAAATATCACCAACGAGCTGGTAGGAAAGCTGGGAATGAAGAATCTCAGCAAGGGCGTTAAAGTAGAAGTGAGCGAGGAGCACGTTTCCGTAGACTTATCGCTGAATATGAAGTATGGCTACAGCCTTCCGGCTGTCAGCGAGAAGGTTCAGGAGAGGGTGCGGACTGCCATTGAGACGATGACAGGGCTGACGGTTCTGGAGGTCAACATCAAAATCGCCGGAGTCAATATGAGGGAGGAAAGCTAGGAAGCAGTCTGCCGCTCTGATAAAAGGCTCTGCTAAAAGTTCGTTAAGAAGTGAACAATTAAGCTGTATTTCTTGACGAACTATGAAAAATGTGGTAGTATCTTTAGCGTTAAAAGGGAGTAGTTATTAACATGCAGTCAACATACGCCGGGCGGAGAGCCTGTGGTTGCATGTCTTTTGTTTATAAGACAGAAGAACAAGACTTTTAGCATATGGTTTCATATGCTAAAAGTCTTTTTTTGTTTCGTGGGAAAGCGCCTGACAGGAAGGAAGTTTCCGGACATGAAGTAAGACCGCGTGGATAGTGAACCCCCTGAAATGAGAAAAAGGGAAGAAAAAAAAGAAATTAGGAGGGAAAGAAATGGACTTTTTACTGGAAGGCATTCTGGCCATCACGCCGCAGCAGCTGGTCATGTATGTAGTAGGAGTTCTGCTCATCTGGCTCGCAATTAAGAAGGGCTATGAGCCATCTCTGCTCCTGCCGATGGGCTTTGGAGCAATCTTAGTAAACCTGCCGTTATCCGGCGTTATCAACCAGGTGATGGAAGGCGTAGGAGAGACGCCAGGAATTATTCAGTGGTTATTTGAGACGACAATCGAGGCTTCCGAGGCCCTTCCGATTCTGTTATTCATCGGTATCGGAGCAATGATCGACTTCGGCCCGCTGCTGTCCCAGCCAGTTATGTTCCTGTTCGGAGCAGCCGCTCAGTTCGGTATCTTCTTCGCTATCATGGTAGCAGTTTTATTAGGCTTTGATTTAAAGGACGCAGCGTCCATCGGTATCATCGGAGCAGCCGACGGCCCGACCTCTATCCTGGTATCTCAGGTGCTTCACTCCGACTATGTGGGAGCGATTGCGGTAGCCGCTTACTCCTATATGGCTCTCGTTCCGATTATTCAGCCGTTTGCAATCAAGCTTGTTACTACAAAGAAAGAGCGCTGTATTCATATGACATACAGCCCGAAGGCAGTTTCCAAGACAACAAAGATTGCCTTCCCGATTATCGTTACGATTATCGTAGGACTTATTTCCCCGGCATCCGTTGCCCTGGTAGGCTTCCTGATGTTCGGTAACCTGATCCGCGAGTGCGGTGTGCTTCAGTCCATGTCCGATACAGCTCAGAACGAGCTTGCAAACCTGATTACACTGCTGCTTGGAATCACTATTTCCTTCAGTATGAGAGCCGACGCGTTCGTACGCTTCGACACTATCCTCATCATGTGCATCGGTCTGGTAGCGTTCGTATTCGATACCATCGGCGGCGTAATGTTCGCCAAGATCATCAACCTGTTCCGCAAGGAGAAGATTAACCCGATGATCGGCGGCGCTGGAATCTCCGCATTCCCAATGTCTGCCCGCGTAATCCAGAAGATGGCTCAGGAGGAAGAGAAAGGTAACATCATCCTGATGCACGCAGTAGGCGCTAACGTATCCGGCCAGATTGCCTCTGTAATCGCAGGCGGTCTTGTTATCAAGCTGGTGACACAGTTCCTGTAGGAGGGAAAAGATTATGATGGAAAACTTTTTAATCGCTCTTCAGATTATGGCGCAGGGAATGGGCGGAATCTTCGTAGTAATCATTCTGATTACCCTGGTTGTTATGCTGATGGGAAAGATGAATAAATAAGATGTGTTAGGAAAAAAGGAACTGTTTTCGTGCTCCACTGGAAGTCGCTGAAAACAGTTCCTTTTTTCATAGGCGGGTTCGCAGGAAATGGCAGGAAACAGTTCCTTTTTTTCATCAAAAGTAAATTTATTTTACTGTAATCCTATTAGAAAGATTACAAACGCTGCAATTGTTATAAGAGTCCAGGCGGTATATCTTCCTGCAATTTCCCAGTCAGACGGCCCTGCCTAAGTTCCACACCAACGATACCTTCCAGCGTTTTTTCTTCCTCTGGAATAGCAGTATTATCTTCTTTTACTGTATATGGGCCGTAGATTTTATTGCCATAGTGAAATACAACTGTCTTATCCTGCGACACTGAAAAATATGCTTTCTGCCCTCGGAGTCTGCCGGAGTACACGGTACTGCCATTTTCCTGACTTGGGACAAAAATTGCATCTTTATATTCAAATCCAACTTTTGAAATTGTCATGGAATAAATTACTGCAAATACCAGCGCCATAGCAATCATAACGACTAGAACACTTTTTTGGTACCAGTTTAAACGTTTGATTTTTTCCATCATTCTGCCTCCTTTCTAAACCTGAATATAATATGGGACAATCCAGGCCAGCCCCTTCATTATTTGATAGAAAGACTAACTATTAAAAGTCAAGCCTAAAATAAAAGTTTTTTGAATGAATTGTAGAAATGCATTTCAGATATATTTGAACCTTGAAAACCGCATGACAAAAAGAGCATCTTTGCAGGTGCTCTAAAAAGAGATAGTTACAGAAAAATTAAGTGGCTGGCAGATATGCTTTTCTGGATTTCTCCATTGCAAAAATCAATCGCACAAGCTTC
>ERZ773260.353-NODE-353-length-68160-cov-20.201586_pt1 | contig 68160 bp, 56 predicted proteins | sample MGYA00511387_ERZ773260 | MGnify/ENA primary metagenome ERZ773260 (study PRJEB29015, sample SAMEA2737745) | human gut metagenome | biome: human gut; feature: human-associated habitat; material: faeces | place: China | collected 2012 ...
CCAGGAAGCACAAAGACAACACCTCTAAGAAGAAGCTGGCCCGCAGGAAGAAGCAGGGCTTTCGTACCGTAACGAAAAGCGTTACGGACCCAGACTGCGGCTTATTCGTAAAGGGAGAGCACACGCGGCAGTTCGCCTATGAGGTGCATACCGATCTGCCAGTTTCAGCAGTGCCATACAGGACTTGTAGCCCTGCTGCTCTACCTTGTGGGCAGAGAGGAATATCCGCACAATAGCAGCGGTGTGCTGACCGATCTGTTCTGCCCAGCGGATGAAACGCTCGCCATTCCACTGCAGGTAGGCCTGGTGGTCCGGCGGCATATGGCTCTCCACCGTGCTGTACTGGTTGGGACGGCCATGGAGACGTAGATGGGAGGCGATCCGGGTACCGGCGAAGAAGATCTCTACTGTGGTCTGGGTGAGATGCACATCCACCTGCTGCTTGATACGCTCCCCAAAGACCGGACAACATGGAATACGGCAGCAATACGTATCGCCGAAATTATGAACCGATAATACGCACGGAGTACATACATAATACGCATTATGAAAATCCGCCCCAGAACAATATAACGCTATATATAGACGATTTATTTCTTGACATGCTCCGTATATTGTGGTATATAAGAATTGTTGTTGAGTTTTGCATGATTTTCTCCTCGGAGGCGTAGGCTGTCTGGCCTATGTGCGGAGAGATCCGCCTGTGCACGTTTGTTAGGTTTGTACGTTGTATAACACTTATAGGGGATTACTATGCCCTTTTGAGGAGCAGATCTGCTCTGTGTTTGTATGGATTTTGCCGAATGGCTTTGCAGCTGCTCGGCATATTGGAAAGAGACGAAAGGTAGCTTTATGCCAGTTCGTCTCTTTTTGTATTCTGTAGACTATGGAAAAACTCCAACTATACAGCCCTCGAAGGCTCTGCTACAATAGCCTTGTATTAGGAGTCTCGCGGTGCACTGGGCAGGAAATATCTGCTTGCCGCGAAGCATCCCTTGGGCGAAGTAAGTTAGGGCGGAGTAAGTTAGGGAGGAACGGCGAAAACATAGGGCGTAGTGCGCCCTATCGTTCCGAAAAGAACGTAGAATATTTAGAAGAACACTCAAATTAACCGGCGAAGAATGAATAAAGTGACAGGGCGTTTCTTTGCGCCTTGCCGAAGAAATAAAGAGACGAAGCAGACATCCGGTCTGCCGCGTCTCTTTTTGCATTTTTGTATGGAGCCTCGCTCGTCGGAGCAGCCACCGGCTTTGCCGGCCGGTGGCCACGAGGCGGCAGGAAGGATGGAAGAATAGGCAGAAAACAGCATGGATTCCTCTCAGATCGGGGCGGCTTGAGATGCAGGAGAAACGCCCCCGAGACCGCGGCAAAGGTCTCTCCCCTGCGCCCGGGCAGTGTGTCCGAACCGGCGGCGCAGGAACCGCACACTCCCGATCCGCAGCCGGTGCGGATCAAAGAACACCGGCAACTGCTTCCGTTTTGTCAGCAGCTGCAGCCGAGTTCAGCGGCCTGGTGTTCACCGCCGCCATCGCAGATGGCAGGGCGCACGCCCCACGCGGTATCGTACTGACTGAGGCAAAAGGAAAAAGAGACAGGTTCTTGGCCGCACCGCAAAACGGTAGACGCCGCAAGGCCTTTTCACCGTTCAAGGGCCTCCATTCCGCGGAAAGGAAGCGGAAACGGACACCTTTGCCAACGGGTGAAGTGCGCCCATCTGAACACGATAACGACTTCTAAGGAGATCTACATATATGGCTACTATTCAAAGCAAAGGGATATTCCTCTCCCTTGTCGCCCAATTGGACAAGCTGGCACGGCACAATCGACAAGGCAGCTTTCGTACCAAGGAGCGCTACTACGAAGCGTGCAAACGATTCTGCACCTACCTCGCCGCAGAGTACCATCTGCAAAAGCTGGAGAACATCAGCGGCAAGCATCTGGTGAGCTATGTGCTGTACCTACAGGACAATGGCAAGTCTGCCAGCACCGTAAAAACCGACCTTGCTGCCATTCGTTTCTTCCACGATAAGATGTCCCACCCAAAGTATACGCTGCCAACGAACAGCGAGTTAGGCGTTGTGTTGGAGCGCCGCCGGTTCGGGCAGCTTGACCGCACTTGGAGTGGGCCGGAGTTTAACCGTCTGCTCGGCAAGGCAATGGCAGAAAACCGCGACGACTTCATTCTCGCGCTCTACCTCGGGCGCTATGCGGGACTTCGTATTCACGAGTGCTTCCGTATGGACACCGCAGCGGCGGAGCAGGCGCTGCGCGAAAACGCCCTCACCGTGAAGGGCAAGGGCGGCAAGGTGCGCACCGTCCCCATCGAGGACGAGCGTATCCTAATGATGTTGAAGAGAGTGTTGGCACAGACCGAGCGCGGCCACAAGCTGCTGGTGCCGGACGGGATGCCTACCGACCGCGCCATCAACGCTTTAGAGCTGTTCATCTACCGCTACCGCAACGGGATCAGCGACGAGGGTTCCGACCGCCGTTTGACCTTCCACGGACTTCGGCACACCTATGCAGCGGAGAAGTACACAAGGCTGACGGAGGACGGCATGAGCGCCATTGACGCGCACTATGCGGTCTCGCGACTGCTCGGCCACGAGCGTGCCGACGTAACGAACATTTACCTTGCGTCGGTCAGAAAGCGGGGCCGCGATGGAGAATAAGTACTGTTCCCTTGACGACCTCCCCGTGACGCTGCGTGTGGAGGAGCTGATGCCGATCCTCGGCATCGGGCGCAACACAGCCTATGAGCTGGTCCGCAGCGGCAGGCTCCGCAGCATCCGCGTCGGCCGACAGGTGCGTATCCCCAAGAACGCGTTGATCGAGTTCTTGGAGGATACCGAGAAATAGAGACCTAAGTCTCTCAAATAAAGCTTTGCATTTCTGCTGCGCAGGGCGTATCATATTATTTAAGTATGTCCTGCGCGGCGGAAAGGAGGATATATGTCGCGCAAGAATGAAAATAAAAAAGGCGCTAACGGTGCCGGTTCTATCCGAAAGATCGCAACCACTCGCAACGGAAAAGAATACACTTACTGGCAGGGGCGCTATACCGAGGGGTACGACGCTTGTACCGGCAAGCAGATTCAGCGCAGCATCACAGGGAAAACGCAGAAGGAGGTCGCGCAGAAGCTTCGGCAGATCACCGCCGAAATTGATGCAAAGACCTATGTTGCTCCATGTAAGCTCAGTGTCGCTGAATGGATGGCCGTTTGGGCACAGGACTATCTTGTTGGAATCAAGGCGTCTACCGCATATCTTTACAAGCGCACCATTGAGTTGTATATTGAACCGCATCTTGGTCACATCCGGCTTGACACACTGAATGCACATACAGTGCAGCACTTCTACAACGAGCTTGCCAAGCCATCAAAGCCCGAGGTTGCTCCGCTCTCCGCAAAATCCATCAAGAACATTCATGGTGTACTGCACAAAGCGCTGAAGCAGGCCGTTCTAACCGGCTACCTTCGCACAAACCCAAGCGAGGCTTGCATTCTCCCGCGTATCATCAGAAAAGAAATGCGCCCCTTGGAGGAGGATCAGGTCGCTGTGTTTCTGCGCGAGGTGCAGGGGCATCCGCACGAATACCTCTATAAGATTGCTCTGTTCACCGGCTTGCGCGAAGGCGAACTGCTCGGTCTGATGTGGGACTGTGTTGATTTTGAAAAGGGTACGATCCTCATCAATAAGCAGCTCCGTAGAAGCCAGCGAAAGGGTGGGACTTATTACTTCTCCCCGCCGAAGAACAACAAGAGCCGCACCATCACACCCGCGCCGTATGTGATGAAGCTGCTGCAAGCGCAGAAGGTGCAGCAAGCCGAGCAGCGGTTGATGGCAGGCCCAGCATGGGAGGCCAGCGGCTTGGTGTTCACTAATGAGTTTGGGCGATATGTCTCCTACCGTGCGATCTTCGACAGCTTCAAGCGTATCGTGAAACGCATCGGCCTTCCCGACGCAAGGATACACGATCTTCGCCATACCTACGCCGTGAACTGCATCCGCGCCGGTGACGATATCAAAACTGTGCAAAGCAATCTTGGTCACGCGACCGCCGCTTTCACCCTTGATGTCTACGGTCATTTCACAGACGACATGCGCTCGGTCAGCGCGCAGCGCATGGAAGGCTTCATTACAAATGTTCTCAATTTATAAAGGGTACGATAAAGGGTAAAAGATGCTTCAGGGCAACAAAAAAGCCTTGAAACTACTGAGTTTCAAGGCTTTTTTCGTGGTGCGCGGTACAGGACTCGAACCTGTGACCCCATGCACGTCAAGCATGTGCTCTACCAGCTGAGCTAACCGCGCGAACCGAACGTGACTATATTACCGCACTGCTGTTCATTTGTCAACACTTTTTTCGTGGAGCTGACAATTTTTTATCTCCGGCGCTGTTCCTTCTTCCGCAGAGGAGACTATTCATAGCATACGACGGCAAAAACAAATTGTAAAGATGGGAAAATAGCAGAAATTTGCGCCGCATTTTCTGCTATTTTTCTTTTTGCGCTTTCCTTGTCAAGCCGTGCGGGCTCGGGTATAATAAGTTGAATTTTGTGTAAAGAGGTATACTTTCGATGGGGAAGCTCGGTTTTGACAACGACAAATATCTATCCATGCAGTCCGAACACATCCGCGAGCGCATCTCGCTGTTCGGCGGCAAGCTGTATCTGGAGTTCGGCGGCAAGCTCTTCGACGACTACCACGCCTCGCGCGTGCTGCCCGGCTTTCAGCCCGACAGCAAGATCCGTATGCTCCAGCAGCTGCGCGACGATGTGGAGATCGTGATCGCGGTCTGCGCGAACGACATCGAAAAGAACAAGCTGCGCGGCGACCTCGGCATCAGCTACGACGACGACTGCCTGCGCCTGATGGATGCCTTCCGCGCGCTCGGGCTGTACGTCGGCAGCATCGTGGTGACGCAGTACGCCGGTCAGAGCGCCGCCGACGCTTTCCTGAAGCGGCTCGACACGCTGGGCGTGAAGCACTACTGCCACTATCCCATTGCCGGCTATCCCTCCGATGTGGCGCATATCGTCAGCGACGAGGGCTTCGGCAAAAACGACTACATCGAGACCACCCACTCCCTTGTCGTCGTGACCGCGCCCGGCCCGGGCAGCGGCAAAATGGCGACCTGCCTGAGCCAGCTCTATCACGAGCACAAGCACGGCGTCGCCGCGGGCTACGCCAAGTTTGAGACCTTCCCCATCTGGAACCTGCCGCTCAAGCACCCCGTCAACCTCGCCTACGAGGCGGCGACCGCCGACCTCAACGATGTGAACATGATCGACCCGTTCCACCTTGAGGCCTACGGCAAAACGACCGTTAACTACAACCGCGACGTGGAGATCTTCCCCGTGCTGCGCGCGATGTTTGAGAAGATCCAGGGCAAGTGCCCCTATCAGTCTCCCACCGACATGGGCGTGAACATGGCGGGCAACTGCATCATCGACGACGAGGTCTGCCGCGAGGCGTCCCGTCTGGAGATCCTGCGCCGCTACTACACCGCGCAGGTCTCCTTCGTGCGCGGTGAGGCCGACGAATGTCAGCTGCGCAAGCTGGAGCTTGTGATGCAGCAAGCCGGCGTCACGCCGGATATCTGTCCCGCCGTCGCCGCTTCGCTGCAAAAGGCCGAGGAGACCGGTAAGCCCGCCGGCGCGATGGTCCTGTCCGACGGCCGCGTCGTCACCGGCAAGACGAGCTCGCTGCTGGGAGCCTCCGCCTCCCTGCTGCTCAACGCGCTCAAGGCACAGGGCGGCGTGAGCGACAAGCTCGACCTTATTTCCGCGCAGGTCATCGAGCCGATCTCAAAGCTCAAGATCGAAAGCCTCGGGCACCACAACCCGCGCCTGCACTCGGACGAGGTGCTTATCGCGCTGTGCATCTCGGCGCTGACGAATCCCATCGCCCAGCTCGCGCAGGAGCAGCTTGGCAGTCTGCGCGGCTGCGACGCGCACTTCTCCGTCATCATCTCGGAGGAGGACATCAAGCTCTACAAGCGGCTCGGCATCCATGTGACCTGCGAGCCGAGGTACGAGGTCAAAAAGCTGTACCATAAGTAACGCTGCGAAAAGGGGGAGCATATCCCTCTTTTCGTCACCCCAAAACCGAATCGACAAGGAGCCAATATCCATGACCATCATCGAACAGCTCGCACGCGAGCTGAACCGTCCCGCCGAGCACATTGAAAATGTCGTCAGACTGCTCGACGAGGGCAACACCATCCCGTTCATCGCCCGCTACCGTAAGGAGCTGCACGGCTCGATGGACGACACCGCCCTGCGCACGCTCGAGGAGCGTCTTGCCTATCTGCGTAATCTCACCGAACGCAAGGAGAGCGTTAAGGCGAGCATCGCCGAGCAGGAGAAGCTGACCGACGAGCTTGCCGCCGCCATCGACGCGGCGCAGACGCTCGCCGAGGTCGAGGACCTTTACCGTCCCTACAAGCCCAAGCGCCGTACCCGCGCGACCGTCGCCAAGGAAAAGGGGCTTGAGCCGCTCGCGGCGCTGCTCTTCGCGCAGGAGCGCGACTGCCCCCGACCGGAGGAAGCCGCCGCGGACTATCTCAGCGCGGAAAAGGGCGTGGAGACCGTTGCGGACGCGCTGCAGGGCGCAAACGACATTGTGGCCGAGTGGATCAGCGACGACGCCGCTATCCGCCGGTCGCTGCGCGAGCTGCTGGAAAAGCGCGGCACGCTCCGCTCCCTCGCCGCGACGGAGGAGGACAGCGTCTACCGCCTGTACTACGATTTTGAGCAGCCGCTCAGCCGTCTCCAGGGGCACCAGATCCTCGCCATCAACCGCGGCGAGAAGGAGAAAATGCTCAGCGCGGCCGTCCTGCTCGACCGTGAGCTGGCGCTGCCGCTGCTGCGCCGCGCGGTCGTGAAGCCAGGCTCCGCCGCGATGGAGTTCGCTAAGGCCGCCGCCGAGGACGCTTACGACCGCCTGATCTACCCCTCGCTTGAGCGCGAGATGCGCGCGGCGCTGACGGACAAGGCCAGCGAGGGCGCGATCAAAATGTTTGCCCTCAACCTCAAGCCGCTTTTGATGCAGCCGCCGGTCAAGGGCCATGTGACGATGGGCCTCGACCCCGGCTATGCCCACGGCTGCAAGGTCGCGGTCATTGACGCGACCGGCAAGGTGCTCGACACCACGGTGGTCTACCCCACCTACGGCGAACGGCAGAAGAACGAAGCCATCACGAAGCTCGCGCAGCTCGTCAAAAAGCACGGTGTAGAGCACATCGCTATCGGCAACGGCACGGCGAGCCGCGAGACCGAGCAGATGACCGTCGAGCTCATTCACAAGGTCGGCGGAGGTCTCAGCTACATGATCGTGAGCGAGGCGGGCGCGTCGGTCTACTCCGCAAGCAAGCTCGCCGCGGAGGAATTTCCGCAGTTCGACGTCAACCTCCGCTCCGCCGTATCCATCGCGCGGCGCTTGCAGGACCCGCTGGCGGAGCTGGTGAAGATCGACCCCAAGGCCATCGGCGTGGGGCAGTATCAGCACGATATGCCGCAAAAGGAGCTGGACGCGAGCCTGAACGCCGTGGTCGAGGACTGCGTCAATGCCGTCGGCGTGGACCTCAACACCGCCTCCCCCTCGCTGCTCACGCGCGTGGCAGGTCTCAACGGGACCATCGCCAAGAACATCGTCGCCTTCCGCGAGGAGAACGGCGTGTTCACCACGCGCCGTCAGCTTCTGAAGGTCGCCAAGCTCGGCCCCAAGGCCTTTGAGCAGTGCGCGGGCTTTCTGCGCGTGCCGGAGAGCAAAAACGTGCTCGACAACACCGGCGTCCACCCCGAAAGCTACGACGCCGCCAAGGGGCTGCTTGAGCTGCTGGGCGCGACGCCGAAGGACGCGCGCGACCTGCCCGCAAGGCTCAATGCCTACGGCGTGGAAAAGGCCGCCGTGGCGCTCGGCGTTGGTGTGCCGACGCTGCGCGATATTGCAAAAGAGCTTTCAAAGCCGGGGCGCGACCCGCGCGACGAACTGCCCGCGCCCATCCTGCGCACGGATGTGCTGGACATCAAGGACTTAAAGCCCGGCATGGTGCTCACCGGCACGGTGCGCAATGTCATCGACTTCGGCTTGTTCGTGGATATCGGCGTGCATCAGGACGGTCTGGTCCACATTTCGCAGGTGTGCAATAAGTTTATCAAGCATCCGAGCGAGGCCGTCGCCGTCGGTGACGTGGTGAAGGTCGTGGTGCTTGACGTGGACGAAAAGAAGCACCGCATTTCCCTCTCCATGAAGCAGGTCCCCGAAGAATAAAGGAAGCGCGCGGTACGGCCGCGCGCTTCCTTTATTCCTGCTCCAGCTCGTTCTTTCCGATCGCCATGTCCTTCCACTGCTCGGGCAGGGCGTGGGAGATGAGCGGAAAGACATTCTCCGTGTCTGCCGTCGGCTGGATGTTGTAGGTGCCGTACTTGTTCACCAGGTCGGCGCAGCTCTCCGGCTGACCGAACACCGGGTCGGCAAACGGCGCATCGGGAAAGGGATAGTGCGTGCGCTCCTTCTTTTCCTTGCTCATAAAAAGATCACCTCCGGACTATCTTGCCCGCAGGTGATCCCTTTTATGCTTTATCCGTGCAGCGTCGGCGGGTACACGCCCGCGTCATGCAGCGCCCTGAGCGCCGCGGCGACCGCGTCCTTATCCTCGTGATAGGTCATGCCGAACCATTTCGCGTCGGAGTGCAGCACGCTGACGCGCAGCTCGCCCTTTTCGATCAGCTCGCCGACCATGCTCGGCAGCAGGCATTCCTTCTTGAGCTCGCCCGCCGGGAGCGCGTGGAGGAACGCGTTAAAGTATTCCTCCAGCTTTGTGAAGATCCACGGCGTAAAGCCCCAGAAATTCATGGACACCGGCGTATTGGGCGCGTAGACGTCGCCCTCCGGGTTTTTGTCCACGTCGCGGATGGTACCGTCGGGAAATACCGTGAGCTTGAAGGTCTCCACAACGCGGTCGAGCTTCCCGTCCGTCACATGGCACACGCCGCGCGTCACGCTGCCGTGCTCGCTGACGGTCTTATCCAGGCGGTAGCCGACCATGGTCGCCTCGCCCTCAGCCTCGAGCCTCCCAAGCTCCTCATAAATCACGCGGAAGGCGTCCACACCGTAGTAATCGTCGGCGTTGATGACGATAAACGGCTCGCCGACGCAGCTCCGCGCACAGAGCACGGCGTGCCCCGTGCCGAAGGGCTTGGTGCGCTCCGCCGGAATGGAATAGAACGCCGGCACGCTGGAAAAGTCCTGATAGGCATAGCAGACCTCGACCGGCGAACCGTCCGCCGCCGTCATGCCGGCGACACGCCTGCCGCAGAGCGTCTCCACCAGCTCACGCATTTCGGGCTTGATGATGAACACCACCTTGGTAAAACCCGCGCGGATCGCGTCGTAGATGGAGTATTCCATCAAAATTTCACCGTCGGGACCGATGCCGTCCACCTGCTTGCTGCCGCCGTAGCGCGAGCCCATGCCCGCCGCCATAATGACCAATGCCGCCTTCATCGCCGTTCCTCCTCGTGCGTTGAGATTTTCTTTATCATAGCCCATTTGTCCTCGGTTTTCAACTTCTTTTCCGTCGAAGCCTTGTTTTTTGGCGGCAAACTGCTATACTGTCTGCGTAAATAATTTTTTTGAGGTACAGAGCGATGGAAACCTTTCTTCACGCCGTTGCATCCGTCACCATTATCCTGCTGCTGACGGCGACCGGCTACCTCTGCGCAGCCAAGGGCTGGATGACCGCGCAGGTCAAGACCTTCATCAGCCGCCATCTGATGACCGTCGGCATTCCCGTCATGCTGATCTACGGGATGCAGAACAATCTCACGCGCGCGGACGTGCTCGCCGCGCCGCGCCTGCTGCTCATCCCGCTGCTCGTTATCCCGAGCTGCGTTGTGCTGAGCCTGCTGACGGGCCGCCTGATGAAGCTGCCGCACCGTCAGCTCGGCGTTTTTGTGATGATGTCCGCCATGGGCAACACCATCTTTATCGGCCTTGCCATGTGCATAGAGCTGTTCGGCGACATTGCAACGCCGTATGTCATGCTCTTCTATCTTGTCAGCAGCTGCTTCACGCAGCTCATCGGCATCCCGCTGGTACGCTGGTCGGGCGAAGCCGGCGGCTTTTCCATGCAGATGGTGTGGAAATTCCTGCGCGCGCCGACGGTCATTTCCGTCTTTCTCAGTCTCCTGCTGGTCGGACTGGACATCCATCTCCCGAGCCTTGTGATGAGCTACGCGAAATACATCAACAACACCGTCACACCGCTGGCATTGCTGCTGACGGGCTGCATCATCCACGAGATCGGACTGCGCAGCCTGCGCCTGACACCCACGCTCGGCGTGATGATGGTCTTCCGCTTTGTCATCTCACCGGCGCTGGGCGCAGCCCTCTGCGCGCTGCTCGGCATCGGCGGTCTGGTGCGCAGCGTATATGTCGTGGAGTTGGCCATGCCGGTCGTGACGCAGACGGTCGTCGCCGCGGCGGAATACGGTGCGGACGAGCAGCTGGCCGCGCAGGGCGCGGCGATCTCCACCCTCGCCTGCTTCGTGGTGACGCCGGTGCTGATGCTGCTGCTTTGAATCCTGCACATAGTGAGAAAACGAGAGCCGGAAACCGCAGCTTCGCGGTTTTCGGCTCCCTCTTTTTTCAATTCTTCGCCTTCTCCGTCGATTTTTCCGACGCGCGCTCGGGCAGCGCGATGAGCACCGCCATCGCCAGAATGGCAGCAAAGCCGAGAAGGTCCTGCCACGCGAAGCTCGTGTGCAGCCAAAGCGCCGCGCACAGCGCCGCGCTGACCGGCTCGGTGCAGGCGAGCAGACTTGCGCGCACGCCGCCGACGTCGCTCACGCCCTGCAGATAAAGCGTGAACGCCAGCGCCGTGCCGACAACGGAGATCTCCAGCGTGCCGAGCGCCACCGCGGCGTTGAGCGCGACCGGGATCCGCCACGCCTGCGTGAGCACGAGCAGCACCACGCCGCCGATGAACATCCCGCAGCCCGTGCAGACGCTCACGGGATAGCGCCGAAGCAGATCGCCCGGCAGGAGCGTATAGAGCATCAGCGCCACCGCCGCGCTCAGTCCCCAGAAGAGCGCCTGCGGCGAGAGCGCGAGCGCGGTCAGGCTGCCGTGAGTCGCAAGCAAAAAAGCGCCGAAGAGCGCGAGCACGAGCGCAGCGCCCTCGCGCCGCGTCGGCAGGCGGCGCGCACGCAGGCACACCCAAAGTAAAATGAGCGCCTGTCCCATATACTGCAGCACCGTGGCGGTCGCGCTGTTGGAGTAGCGGATGGCGGCGAGGTAGGTATATTGGCAGGTCATCAGTCCACCGACGGAGAAGAGCACGAGCCGCAGCGCGTCGCGCCGGTCTGACCAGATGGCCCGAAGCTGCGGGCGGTGCCTTACGAGCGCGACGCCGAGCAGCACCACGCCGGCCAGAAACATCCGCACCACGGTCAGCCATCCGCTGTCCACGCCCTGACAGGTGAAGAGATACTGTCCCACCGTGCCGGACGCGCCCCAGCACACGCCGCCGAGCGCCGCGCACAAAAAGCCGCGCAGCGTCCTCTTTTTTTCGTCCATACACGCCCTCCCGCGATCATTTTTGCCCATTGTAGCAGACCGTGCGCCGCTTTTCAAGCGCCGTGCTCGTCTTTGCACATATTCGCTCCCCGCGGTGCATAGATTGAAGCAACTCGAATAGGGAGTGTTTCATTCATGAAGGGTAATATTGAAGAGCGGGCCTGCGATCTGGCAGTTTACATCATAGAAAACCGCACCACGGTGCGCGCCGCAGCCAAGAAGTTCGGTGTCAGTAAATCGACCGTCCACAAGGACATTCAGGACCGGCTTCCGCAGATCAACCACAGCCTCTACCTTCAGGTCAAGGAGATCCTTGAGATCAACAAAGCCCAGCGGCACATCCGCGGCGGCATCGCCACGAGAAAAAAATATAAGGGAGCTTGAAACTTTTTCCTCTGAATTTCGTCAAATAAAAGCAGAAACCGATCAAACACCGCACGGCCGGCCGGCCTTTTTCCTCCGCCGGCCGCGCAAGCTCTTTTTCCCTCTTGTAGTTTGTTGACATAATGAGTATAATGGCAGTATTCCCCTGTTTTCGACAATAACGGAAAGGACCGTATCCCGCCATGCAGAAAAAAAATCCCGCGAAGCGCCGCCCCGAGCGCCTTGTGGTCACACTGTTATCCCTGCTCTTTTTATCGACCGCCGTGTTTGCGACGGTCAAATATGTCTTTCGTGCGCCCGAACTTGACACGGACAAGCCCGTTGTAACGCCGGACGGCACGGCAAGCACGGACGTCGACCGGACCGACACGGACGAGCCCGACGCTCCGGGCCGCACACGCCGCGAATATTGCTACAACATTCTCGTCTCCGGGCTTGACGACGACAACGGCGGCAGCGACACGAACATCCTCGTCCGCTTCGACGTGCCGAACAAGCGCATCGACCTTGTGAGTCTCCCTCGCGATACGCTGCTGCACAATGAATACCGCAACAACAAGCTCAACTTCGCCTACGCCAAGGGCGGCACGGAGCTGCTGATGGAGCAGATCGAAAACCTGCTCGGCATACCGGTTGATTTCTATGTCACGGTCAATCTCAAGGGCTTCATCGCGCTGGTCGATCAGATCGACGGCGTGGATTTTGACATTCCCATCAACATGGATTATGACGACCCCTATCAGGACCTGCACATTCACTTCACCAAAGGCCCGCGCCATCTCAACGGGCAAGAGGCGATGGAGGTCGTCCGCTTCCGCCACAACAACGACGGCACCGGCTACGGCACGGAGGACATCGGCCGCATCGGCACCCAGCAGGCCTTCCTCAAGGCGGTCGCCAAGCAGCTGCTGCAGATCGGCAACGTCAAGAACATCCCCGCGCTGGTGGATATTTTCTACACCTACGTCAAGACCGACCTCACGACCGGCAACCTCGTCTGGCTCGGCAACGAGGCGCTGAACATCGGCACCGAAAACATCCACTTTGCCACCCTCCCCGGCGACGGCTCCGGCTATTACAACAAGCAGTCGGTCTATGTGCTCGACGCGCAGGCGACCTGCGACCTGGTCAACGAGGCCCTCAATCCCTATAATGAGGCGCTCACGCTGGAGGATATGGATATCCTCGTCCCCTGACGAGATAAGGAGTAAGCACCATGAAAAAACGGCTTTTGCTTTTCCTCTGCATCTTTACCCTGCTGCTCTCCACCGCCGCGCAGGCGGAGGACGTGACAGCGGACGTCCCCGCGCCCGCTCCTTCGGCGGAGAAGGCGGACACGCTCTCCCCCTTTGCTCGCATGCGAAGCTACGACGGGCGCTTCACGGATGTGGACGCCTCGGCGTGGTATCACGACGCCGTCGCCGCGCTGTACGAATACGGTCTGACCGAGGGCGTGAGCAGCAGCGCTTACGCGCCGGAGGGGAGCGTCACCATTGCGGAGCTGGTGACCTTTGCCGCGCGTCTGCACGCGCTTGAGCGCGGCGCAGCGATCCCCGCGGCAGCAGCCGGCGAGGCTTGGTACCAGCCCTATGTGCGCTATCTCAAGGCTGAGAAATGCCTCGGCGACGAACTTGACGGCCACTATCCGGAGGCCGCGACACGCGCGCAGATGGCAGGCGTGCTGGCCCCCGCGCTCAGCACGGAGTGCTACGACGAGCGCAACGCCGAGGCCGTGACCGTCGGCTATGCCTCGCACCGCCGCATCACCGACGTGGACGATTACACGCCCTATCAGAACGATATTCTCCGGCTCTACAAGTGGGGCATCGTGGGTGGCGTGAACGAGGACGGCTCCTTCCATCCGAATGATACGCTCAAGCGCAGCGAGCTCGCGGCACTGGTCGTGCGCATGGTCGAGCCGTCCGCGCGCCTGACGCTCTCGTGGCAAAGTCTTTCCTATCGCTCCGCCGCAGGCACAGCCTGGGGCGACCTGATCGCGGCGCCCGCCGAGGTCACCGCCGCGCCGGCAGCCGACGACGCCAACGCCATCGACGCGCTGATCCGAAAGATGCTCCACGACGGCGCCGACAGCATCACTCTGCAATACGACCGTGCGCTGACCAACGAGGGGGTCGCAAAGCTCACCCGCGCCTTTACAGTCGGCGTCAAGCGCCATTGCGAGCAGATGTACAACTCCACCTCCTGCCGCAGCTATTCCTCCGGCAAGGTGCTGCTGACCTTCTCCTCCACAGCCTGCGACAGCGCGCAGCTCAAAAAATACCGTGAGGAAACGCTGGCCCGCGCAATCCTCGTCCACGACGCGCTGTGGGAGAGCGGCTATCTGACGGGCGACATGACACAGTATGAGCTGGCGCGGGCCTACTACGTCTGGCTGTGCAACAACTGCGTCTACGACGAGGGGACCGTCTCCAGCAGCTCCCTGAGTCATCTGGCCTATAGCGCGCTGGTGGACGGCGTAGCCGTCTGCGACGGCTACACGGGAGCATACGACCTTCTGCTGCGGCTCGAGGGCATCGAGTGCACCGCGCTTATGAACAACGACCACATCTGGACCGTCGCGGAGCTCGACGGCAAGACCTATCACATCGACACGACCTGGGGCGATCAGGGAACGCGCGTGGATATGAGCTTCTTCGGCATGACCGAGGCACAATCCCGCGCCAAGCATGCATGGTAAACGGAAGCGACGGATAAAAAGCAGCGGCTGCATCGCAGCCGCTGCTTTTTTGCTGTGTTGATGGGTTCTCAGCGCTGGCCCTTGTCGTAGGGGATGCCCTCCGCCTTGGGGGCACGGGAGCGTTTGGATGTGAACGCCAGCACGATGAGGGAGATGATGTAGGGCATCATGTTGTACACCGGACTGGGGATGTTCATCGCCGCGAGGAAGCCGAAGCCCATGTAGACATTCGAGAGCGCGCGGAACAGGCCGAAGAGGAGCGCTGCGAGCGCAATGCGCTGGGGCTTCCACTGTCCGAAGATCATGACCGCGAGGGACAGGAAGCCGAAGCCTGCCACGCCGTACTCAAAGCGCCATTCGGAAACGCCGGCGGTGATGAACACGATGCCGCCGATGCCGCCAAGGAAGCCGGAGATCAGCACGCCCGCCCAGCGCATCTTGTAGACGTTGATGCCCACGCTGTCCGCCGCCTGCGGATGCTCGCCGCACGCCATCAGGCGCAGGCCGAAGCGGGTCTTATAGAGCAGGACATAGGACGCGGCGAGCAGCAGCGCGGTCACGATCATGAACCAGCTGAACTCGAACGAGCCGAGATTGACGGTGAACGCCTTCTTCGCACCGGCATACTGCACGATGGAGGAAACGTCGTCGGGATTCGCCGCGGTGTTGATGGCCTTGACGATGACCGTCGCACCCGCGGTACCGAGCAGGTTCAGCGCGGTGCCGACAAGCGTCTGGTCCGCCTTGAAGTTGATGCAGGCCACGGCCAGCAGGCAGGAATAAATCATGCCGACCAACGCCGAAATAGCCAGAACGCCGAGGATCATCACGATGGCGGGCACATTGGGCGAAATGTAGCGCATCGCCAGCGCGCCGCCGAGGGCGCCCATGATCATGATGCCCTCAAGGCCGAGGTTGATGACGCCGGAGTGCTCCGCGAAGCAGCCGCCGAGGGCGACCAGGATCAGCACGGAAGCGAAAATCAGGGTGTATTGCAGCAGCAGTACCATTACTGATCGCCTCCTTTCCCGGCTTCGGCCCGGGCCTGCGCTTCGGCTGCCCTGGCCTTCAATGCCGCCTTCTCCTCACGCTTGGCCGCGTAGGAATTCATCGCGTGCTTCATGAACAGCACAAAGCCGCAGAGATAGATAATGAGCGCCGAGATCAGATCGGAGATCTGCGCGCAGTACATGGACTTATCCACATACGCGCCGCCCGCCGTGATGTGCTGGATAAAGAACGAGGCGAGCACGGTGCCGATGGGGTTCAATCCGCCGAGGAAGGCCGCGGCGATGCCGTTGAAGCCCATCGCAGGGACGGAGGAGGTGGAGCACTGCCACTGCTCATATCCGGTGAGGTAGAGCATCGCCGCGCCCATGCCGGCGAGTGCGCCGGAGATCATGAGGCTGAGGATGATGTTGCGCTTTTCGGCCATGCCGCAGTATTTGGCGGCATTCTTGTTGTAGCCGGTGGCCTTGAGCTCATAGCCGAACTTCGTCTTTTCCAGCACGACCCACACGAGAATGGCCATCAGCACGGACAGCGGGATCGCGAGACCGACGTACTGGTTGTTGTTGAACAGCGCGCCGAGCCCCAGCGAGGGCAGCACGGCAGATTCGTTGATGTGTGCGAGCACCTTGGTGTAGGGGCTGGCGTCCTCCTTCACCGTGGTGAGGAGCATATTGGTCAGATACAGCACGATCCAGTTGAGCATGATGCCGGAAATGACCTCGTTGACGTTGCAGTAGGACTTGAGCAGGCCGGAAATGCCGCCGAGGATCGCGCCGCCGCAAATGGCGAGCAGCATACACGGAAGCCAGCTCCAGCCGAGGCCGAGCGCCGCGTACAGGCTCAGCGCCACGCCGGCGCAGTACTGTCCGGCTGCACCGATGTTAAAGAGGCCCACCTTGTAGGCAAACAGGATCGCCAGCGCGCACATCAGCAGCGGCGCGGTCTTGACGAGCGTATTGCCGAAATATTTCAGCTGTGAGGCGGGGCGGTTGTAGGTCATAAAGTTCTTGATGACCGTAAGAATGGCCTCGCCCGCACCCGCGGGATTGATGAGCAGCAGCACAAGGTAGCCGAGGAACAGTCCCAGCACGATGCACAGGAGGGAGGCCAGCAGCGACTGGAAGCCGCCGCTTTTGAAAATATTCTTTTTCATGCCTTCACCTCATCTCTCTTCGCGCCTGCCATGTAGAGGCCCAGCTCCTCCTGCGTGGTCTTTTTCGGGTCGAGCTCGCCGACGATCTCGCCCTCGTACATCACGAGGATGCGGTCGGGCACGTCCATGACCTCGTCCAGCTCCAGACTCACGAGCAGGACCGCCTTGCCCTCGTCGCGCTGCGCGACGAGCTGGCGGTGGATGTATTCGATGGCGCCGACGTCCAGACCGCGGGTCGGCTGCACGGCGACGAGCAGCTCGGGATCCTTGTCGATCTCGCGGGCGACGATGGCCTTCTGCTGGTTGCCGCCGGACATGCTGCGGGCAATGGTGATCGGGCCCTGACCGGAACGGACATCGTACTGATCGATGAGCTTTTCGGCGTAGGTGCGGATGTTCCTGCGGCGCAGGAAGCCCGCCTTGTCGGTGAACTCCGGCTCAAAGTAGCGCTGGAGCACCATGTTGTCCTCGAGCGAATAGTCGAGCACAAGGCCGTGCTTGTGACGGTCCTCAGGGATGTGGCTCATGCCCATCACGCTGCGCTGGCGGATGGACGCATGGGTGATGTCCTTACCGCAGAGCTTGACGGAGCCGGAAACGAGCGGCTCCAGGCCGGTCAGGCCATAGACGAACTCCGTCTGGCCGTTGCCGTCGATGCCGGCAAGGCAGACGATCTCGCCGCGGCGGACCTTGAGCGAAACGTTCTTGACGGCATTGTTCTTGTGGAGCTTGGAGGCCATGGTCATGCCCTCCACCTCGAGGACGTCCTCGCCGGGCTCGGACGGCTTCTTGTCTACATGGAAGCTGACGCTGCGGCCGACCATCATGGCGGACAGCTCCTCCGCTGTGGTGTTGGCGGTCTCGACCGTGCCGATGTACTTGCCCTTGCGCAGCACCGAGCAGCGGTCCGCGACCGCCATGATCTCGGCGAGCTTGTGGGAGATGAAGAGGATGCTCTTGCCCTCGGCGGCGAGGTTGCGCATGATCTGCATGAGCTCGTCGATCTCCTGCGGGGTGAGGACAGCGGTCGGCTCGTCGAAGATCAGGATCTCGTTTTCGCGGTAGAGCATCTTGAGGATCTCGGTGCGCTGCTGCATACCGACGGTGATGTCCTCGATGAGCGCGTCGGGGTCAACGTGCAGGCCGTACTTCTCGCTCAGGGCGAGGACCTTTTCGCGGGCCTCGGCCTTTTGCAGAAAGCCGTGCTTCGTGGGCTCCACGCCCATGATGATGTTGTCGAGCACGGTGAAGCATTCCACCAGCTTGAAGTGCTGGTGGACCATGCCGATGCCGAGCGCGTTGGCATCGTTCGGGTCCTTGATGGACACGACCTCGCCGTCCTTCTTGATGGTGCCCTCCTCGGGCTGGTACAGACCGAAGAGCACGCTCATGAGCGTGGATTTGCCTGCGCCGTTTTCGCCCAGCAGGGCATGGATCTCGCCCTTTTTGAGCTGAAGTGTAATGTTGTCGTTGGCGATAATACCGGGGAATCGTTTGGTGATGTTGAGCATCTCAATGGCATACGGTGATCCCAAGATGTTTCGCCCTCCTTCCGTTTTGATGGCCCGCCGCGTTGGGGATGTGCGGGGACGGAAACCATGAATATTTTACAGTATACTATACCTGTGCCGATAAAGCAAAGTCAATTTGGCAAAATCGTATGATTTTTTCGTTTTTCGGCAAAAAAAGAGAGACGGGCAGGTGCCCGTCTCTCCGTATGTACTTGCGATAAAGCGCTTAGCCCTTGATGGAGCCCTGATCGTCGACCGTGATGACGGTGGCGAAGTCGGCAGCACTAACATCGCTGCTGGTGTTGTTGCTGACGGTGATCTTGCCGTCGAACATATCCTTCACCATGGCCTTATAGTCGTCCTGCGTGAAGCTGTCGGACCACTGGGTGCCGTCGCCCATGGGGATCTGAACGTAGTTCGCCTCGGGATCGGTGCCGGAAACAAGACCCAGCGTCTCGATCTTGCCGACGTACTTCTCCCAGTTGCCGTTGACGATGACATCGGTGAGGGTATCGTAGGTCGCGGGATAGAGGCCCTTCATGGCGGAGGTGACGGTCATGCCGTCCACGCCGGCATACTTGGCGATGACACCCGCCTGATCGACGTCAACGCCGATGACCTTGGCATTGACCTTCTTGGCCGCGTCGACCGCGGAGGTGTAGATGCCGCCGCCGCAGGCGAAGACGACCTCGGTGCCGCCCTGATACCAGGTATCCATCACAGCGGTGATGTCGGCGTCGCCGAAGAACTGGCCGCCGTAGATGTAGTTGACCTTGACATCGGTGAGACCCATGTCGGCCGCAGCGGCGTCAACGCCCTGCACGAAGCCGTAGCCGTAACGGACGACCGCGGGAACGGACATGCCGCCGAGGAAGCCGAGGTTCTTATAGCCGAGCTTCACAGCCGCGTAACCGGCCATGTAGCCGCAGAGTTCTTCCTGATAAACCGCGCAGTAGACGTTGCTCATGTCAACGTACTTGCTGAGGTCCCAATTCTCGGGGGTGTAGTCGTAGGCTTCGCCCGCCTTGGCAACGGCGGTCTCGAGCAGATCGCCGGCGGCGACGTCGAGCGCGATGAACTTCACATCGGGGAACTCGGGAGCGGCCTCAACGATGGCGCCGCCGAAGGCATAGCCGGGCATGACGATGACGTTGAAGCCTTCGTCAACGGCCTTTTCGATCATGGCGACACGGTCGGCGGTGTTATCGCCGGCGGGCCTGAAGTAGCTGAACTCGATGCTGTTGTCCTCGGCAAACGCCTTGCAGGCCTCATAGGTGGTCTGGTTGAAGGACTGGTCGGTGATGTCACCGTAGTCGGTGATCATGGCGACCTTGTACTCGACCTTAGTCTGGGGATCGTCGGGCGTATCGGGCGTGTCGGGGGTGGGGTCCTTCTGACCGCAGGCTACGAGCGCGAGGACCATAGCCAGGGAGAGAAGAAGAGCAAATAACTTCTTCATAGTGCAAACCTTCCTTACAATTTTTTGAAATCATATCATGGACATGACATCGAGCGTATTATAGCAAGATTTTTTCAAAAGGGCAAGTCATATTTGCTGAAAAGTGTGAATTTTTGGCAAATCTTTCATGGTTAAGGCGCACAAAAAAGAAAGACCGCATTCGCGGTCTTTCTCGGCTCAATACTGGAAAATGCTGCCGCCGACGAACTCGCGCACGATGGAGTCGCGCGGGACGTAATCGGTTTTGAGCGGCGGGACGGAGTTGACGACCTCGAAGAGGTCGGTCAGCCCGTGCTCGTCGATGAAGGCGTCGTCAAGCTGGGTGTAGAACTCGGGGATCTCCTTGAGATAGCGCGCGAGGATGCACGGCTCGTAGTCGTGGAAGGTGTCGATGTGGATGCCCGCGTTGGGCTTATTGGGCATGATATAGTTCCGCTCGCCGCGGTCCACGCTCTCAGCGCGCTCGACCGTCTGGCGCAGGGAGTGCCCGCGGCCCTGATAGTCGCGGATCATGCGGCGCGCCACGCGCAGCTGCTCGGGACGGACGATCTTGTCGTGCGTGGTGATGATGCGCGTGCGGGGCGCGACGTAAACGCCGGTCGCCATGTCGCGCACGCGGTCGAAGATCAGCGGGTTGAGCATGTGGATGCCCTCGGCGATGATAACGGCGTCGCGGTCGCCCTGCATCTTCACCCAGCTGCCGGTGGTGCCGCTCTTGAAATCATAGACGGGCAGCTCGACCTCCTCGCCTTCGGACAGGCGGTGGATGCAGTCGATGAGCAGGTCGCGGTTCACGCACAGGGGGGATTCCCAGTCCGTCAGCTCCGGCGGACGGTCGGCGAGCGGCAGGAAGAAATTATCCATGCTCAGCAGGCACACCTTCACGCCGAGGTTTTCCAGATACGCCTTCAGGCGCATGGCGGTGGTGGTCTTGCCGCTGCCGCTCGGGCCGGTCAGGCAGACGAGCGGTTTTTTGCTCTTGTTCATCAGGATGCTCGCCGCGGCGGCGCTGATCTTGTCGTGAAAGACCTCCTCGCAGCGCAGGACAAAGCGCGTGTCGTCGCGCATGGCCTCGGTGATGTTTTCAATGTCGATGACTCGCATGGGGAAAACGCTCCTTATTCTTTGTTCTCCATCTTGACCGCGACCTCGAGCGCGATCTTCATCATGTTGGTGAAGGTGGTCTGCCGCTCGTCGGCGGAAAGCTCCTTGCCAGTGACGAGGTTATCGGAGATGGAGCAGATGGCAAGCGCGCGCTTGCCGGTATAGGCGGCGGTGCAGTAGAGGCCCGCCGCCTCCATCTCGACCGCCATCACGCCCATTTTGCCGAAGCGGGCGTTGCGGCCCGCCGCGTCATAAAACGTGTCGGAGGAATAGAGATTGCCGACCGGCATCTTCACGCCCAGTTCCTTTGCGCTCTCCACCGCGGCGGAGAGCAGCTCGTAGTCGCAGATGGGGGCGAAGGTGCCGCCGAGCTCATACTGGCCGGCGAAGTCGGAATTGGTGCAGGCGCCCATGCCGGCGCACACGCTGCCAAGCTCCATATCCGCGCGCATCGCGCCCGCGGAGCCGACGCGGATGATGTTCTCCACGCCGTACTGCGTGTAGAGCTCGTTGGAGTAGATGGCGATGGACGGGATACCCATGCCGCTCGCCATCACGCTCACGCGCACGCCCTTGTAGGTGCCGGTGTAGCCCTGTACACCGCGGACGTTGTTGACAAGCTGCGGATTTTCCAGAAAGGTCTCCGCGATGAACTTCGCGCGGAGGGGGTCGCCGGGCATGAGCACGGTCTTGGCGAAATCGCCGTTTTGGGCATTGTTATGAGGGGTTGACATGGCTTATTCTCCTTTCTCCATCGCCTTGACGGCCTTGACGATGCGGCTGGTGCCGAGACGGTCCGCGCCGAGCTTGAGGAAGTCCTCCGCGTCCTGCAAATTGGCGATGCCGCCGGCGGCCTTGATCTTCTTGCCGTTGGTCATGTGCGCGGCCATGAGGGCGACATCCTCGCGTGTTGCGCCGCCCCCGCCGAAGCCGGTGGAGGTCTTGATATAGTCCGCCGCGGAGTTGGACACGACCTCGCAGAGCTTGATCTTCTCCTCGTCCGTGAGCATACAGGTCTCGATGATGACCTTGAGGATGTTGCCGTGGCAGGAGATCTTCACGGAATTGATCTCCTGCAAAATTTTATCGTACTGGCCTTCCTTGACCCAGCCGAGGTTGATGACCATGTCGATCTCGGTCGCGCCGTCGGCTACGGCGGACTCAGCCTCCATGCACTTGATGCCGCTGGGAACGTAGCCGTTGGGGAAGCCGATGACCGTGCACACGGGCAGCTGACCGAAGCCGTAGTGCTGCTGCTCGGCGATGTAGTGCGCGGCGTGGGCGACGTAGGTCTGCGGGATGCAGACGCTCGCGCAGCCGTACTTGATGCCGTCGTCGCAGATCTGGCGGATCTCCTCCCAGGTGGCGGTGGGGGCGAGCAGGGTATGGTCGACATGGCGCAGAATTTCTTTCACTTCCATCGTATATGGTATCCTTTCCAAGAAAAAATGATGTAAAGGCTGATTTTCTCCTGTTTATCAGTGTAGCACGCCGAGCGGGAAAAAGCAAGCGCGGCTATACGGACAAAATCCCGCTTTCGTCATGCAAAAAAGCGTCTGCCGCGATTTTCGCGGCAGACGCTTTTATCTTTATAGCTTAATGCCCTTTCGGCTTCTCAGCACTTCTCGAACACGGTGGCAACGCCCATGCCGCCGCCGATGCAGAGGGTAGCAAGACCCTTCTTGGCATCCTCGCGCTTGAGCATCTCGTGGAGCAGGGTGACGATGATGCGCGCGCCGGAGCAGCCGACGGGGTGGCCGATGGAGATGGCGCCGCCGTTGACGTTGACCTTGCTCATGTCGAAGTGCAGCTCACGCGCGACGGCGATGGACTGCGCGGCGAAGGCTTCGTTGGCCTCGACGAGGTCGATGTCGTCGATGGTCACGCCGGCCTTGGCCATGGCCTGACGGGAGGCGGGAACGGGACCGACGCCCATGATCTTGGGATCGACGCCGCCCTGGCCCCAGCCGATGAGCTTCGCCATGGGCTTGAGGTTATACTTCTTGACGGCCTCGCCGGAGGCGAGAACGATGGCGGCAGCGCCGTCGTTGATGCCGGAGGCGTTGCCGGCGGTCACGCGCTGAACGTGCTTGCGGGTATCCGCCTCATGGATCTCGGTGGGCTGGAAGGTGTGGACGATCTGGTCCTCAACGCCCTCGGGGCCGACCGGGAACGCGCCCTTGAGCTTGGCAAGACCCTCAGGCGTGGAGCCGGCACGGGGGAACTCATCCTTCTTGAACTCGACGATCTCCTTCTTGACCTTGACGGGAACGGGAACGATCTCGGCATCAAAGCGGCCGGAAGCCTGCGCGGCCTCGGTCTTCTGCTGGGAGGCAGCGCCGAAGGCGTCAAGCTCCTCGCGGGTGATGCCCCAAACGTCGCAGATGTTCTCGGCGGTGGTGCCCATGTGGTAGTTGTTGAACGCATCCCACAGGCCGTCCTTGATCATGGTGTCGACGAGCTTCTTGTCGCCCATGCGGGCGCCCCAGCGGGCATCGGTAGAGGCATAGGGAGCGGCGCTCATGTTCTCAGTGCCGCCGCAGACGATGATGTCGGCGTCGCCGGCGAGGATGGCGCGGCCGGCCTCGATGACGGACTTCATGCCGGAGCCGCAGACCATGCCGACGGTGTAGGCGGGAACGGAGTAGGGCAGGCCCGCACCCACGCCGACCTGACGGGCGACGTTCTGACCGAGGCCGGAGGTCAGGATGCAGCCGAACATCAGCTCATCGACGTTCTCGGGAGCGACGTTGGCACGCTTGAGGGCTTCCTTGACAACGATGGCGCCCAGCTCGGCGGCGGGGGTATTCTTCAGGGAACCGCCAAAGGAGCCGACCGCGGTACGGCAGCAATTCACGACATAGAGTTCTTTCATGGGATATCTCCTTTTTCATAAAAATTTTGGTATTCCGCAGAGGGAATCATTTTCGTCTTGATTATACAACAGACGCGTATGAAAAATCAACTGCAAAATTTCATTTTCCCACGCAAAAATTGACGCTTTTCCTGCATTTTGTTAAATTATTAACAGTTTTGCAGCATTTCCTGCGTCTTTCTCAGCTTTCGGCTGCTTCCTGCCCGTTTTCCGTCGCGGTGTCGTCTGCCGTATCGCCGTCCGCGTCGGTGTCCATCAGCAGCGAGAAGGCGTCATAAATATCGACGAGGTCCAGCGCCTCGACCGCCGGATTCATCTCCACCGCGGCGTCCTCGATGCGGCTTTCGAGCAGGCCGCTGAAATAGGTCTCGCGCACCGCGTCCACAGCCTTCGCCTCGTCGAGCGGCTTGCGGAGAATGATGTGGTAGCCGTAGTAGCTCTCCACGATCTCGCTGACCCCACCCTCGCCGAGCGCGGCGGCAGCACTCTCAAACTCCTCGACCATCTGGCCGGAGCCGAAGGTGTAGCCCTCAGGGTTGCCCGCACGGCCGGAGTCCTCGCTATACTCGTCGGCAAGCTCGGTGAAGTAGCCAATCAGATCGTCGCCCGTGTAAGCGTCCAGCTTGGCCTTGAGCTCCTCTGCCAGCGCCTTTTTCTCCGCCTTGGTCTCGTCGTCCAGTTCCTGATAGGTGGACATATCGCGCGTGAGCAGCAGAATGTGGTCGGCGGTCATGTAGCCCTGCTCGGCGGCATAGGCGATCAGCTGCTCGTCGGTAGCATAGAGGCTGCTGCCCTCGGTCGCTGCCAGCTCCTCGAGAGCACTGTAAAGATAGTCCGAGCGGCACATCCGGTCATAGGTCTCCTCGCTCAGACCCAGCTTGGCGAGCTCGGCGCGGTAGCTCTCCTCGCCGCCGAGGCTCTCGACGGTCTCCGCGCGTTCGGTCTCCAGCTCGCTGAGCGCAGCTTCGTCAAGGATGATGTTGTTCTCCTGTGCCAGCTTCTCGATGACGGCAAAGCTCTTCGTGTTCTCTAAAATACTGTCCTTCGTCACGTCAAGCACCGTTTCGCCCTCCTGCAGCTCCATGCTCCAGTCAAGGTCCATGCCGTACATATTCATGTAGCTTTCCATGTAGGAGGCGGCATAGCAGAGGTTATAGAAATACATATCCATCGGCACATCGATGCCGTCCACCCTCATCGCGACAGCGTCGGGAGCGATACTGGTCAGCTGATAGCAGACGCCCTCCTCGACCTTGCCCGTGTCAAAGCGGTCTTTGCCGCCGCAGGCGGCCAGCGAGCCGAGCAGCGCCAGCGAAAGCGCCGCAGCCAAAATACGTTTCATCTTCGTTTCCTCTTTCTTCTGAGTTTTGTGGTATCGCACCCCGCCGCAGGGCGTGGCGCTGCGGGTTCAGGCGCCCTCTGCGGGCGCGATGCTCTCGACCAGCTCGAGCGCCGCAGGAAGCGGCTTCTCGCCCCCCTCGAGCCGCAGCGCGAGCTTCGGCTCGATGCCGGTGGAGAGCGTCAGCCGGCGCTTGTTCTTCCCCATCGTGCAAACGCGCATCACCGCCTCGACCGGCATCTCGCCGCCGAAGGTAAAGGTGATCGTATCGCCGCGCTGGGAAATGTCGCGGATGCCCGCCGCGCACGCCTCGCCGCGCAGCATGGCGACGTCGAGTAGAGCGAGCGTGCTCGCCGGCGGCTCGCCGTAGCGGTCAAGCAGCTCGTCGAGCAGGTCCTGCGATTCCTCGCGCGTTCGCACCGCCGCGATGCGGCGGTAAATATCCATGCGCTGCTCGGGAGAGGGAATGTAGCTCTCCGGCAGGTTCGCCGAAACGGTCAGGTCCGCCGAGCAGTCCGTGCGGCTCGCCTTCTTCTCGCCGCGCTCCTCGAGCACGGCCTCCTCCAAAAGCTGCAGGTACATATCGTAGCCCACGCTCATCATATAGCCCGACTGCTCGGGGCCGAGCAGGTTGCCCGCGCCGCGGATCTCGAGGTCACGCATCGCGATGCGGAAACCGGAGCCGAACTCCGCGTATTCGCGGATGGCGGTCAGGCGCTTGGCAGCGACCTCGGTGAGGATCTTGCCCGGGCGGTAGGTCATATAGGCATAAGCGCGGCGCGCGCTGCGCCCGATGCGCCCGCGGATCTGGTGAAGCTGGGCGAGGCCCAGCCGGTCCGCGTCCTCGATGATGAGGGTGTTGACATTCGGAATGTCGATGCCCGTCTCGATGATGGTCGTGCAGACGAGGATCTGCGCCTCACCGTCAGAGAACTGCTGCATCACATGGCTCAGGCCCTTTTCGTCCAGCTTGCCGTGCGCGACCGCAATGCTGACCTCCTCGCTGAGGAGCTTTTTGAGCTGCGCGGCGCAGCGGTCGATGGTCTCCACACGGTTGTGCAGGTAGTAGACCTGCCCGCCGCGCGAAAGCTCGCGCCGGATGGCTTCGGCGATCACGCCCCAATCGTGCTCGAGTACATAGGTCTGCACCGGCTGACGGTCCTGCGGCGGCATCTCGATGGTGGACATATCGCGGATGCCCGACAGCGCCATGTTCAGTGTGCGCGGAATGGGCGTCGCGGAGAGCGTGAGCGTGTCCACCTGCTTGGAAAGCTCCTTGAGCTTTTCCTTGTGCGTCACGCCGAAGCGCTGCTCCTCGTCGATGACTAGCAATCCGAGGTCCTTGAAGTGCAGCCCCTTTTGCAGCAGCGAGTGCGTGCCGATGAGCAGGTCGATCTTCCCCTCCGCCGCGCTTTGCAAAATCTTTTTCTTCTGCGCCGGCGTCTTGAAGCGCGAGAGCACCTCGATCGTCACCGGAAAGCTGCGGAAGCGGTTGATGGCGGTGGCGTAATGCTGCTGCGCCAGCACGGTGGTCGGCACCAGGATTGCCGCCTGCTTGCCGTCGAGCACGCATTTCATCACCGCGCGCAGCGCGACCTCCGTTTTGCCGTAGCCCACATCGCCGCAGAGCAGGCGATCCATCGGGCGCGAGCGCTCCATGTCGCTCTTGATCTCCGCGATGGCGCGGAGCTGATCGTCCGTCTCCTCATAGTCGAAGGCGTCCTCAAACTCGCGCTGCCAGGTGGAGTCCGGCGAAAAGGCGAAACCGGGGCGGCGCTGCCGTTCGGCGTAGAGCTTGATAAGCCCCTTGGCAAGATCCTTCGCCGCGGCCTTGGCGCGGGATTTGGCCTTCGTCCAGTCCGTGCCGCCGAGCTTGTTCAGCTTGACGTGCTCGCCCTCCTCCCCGCCGCCGTGGCTACCGATGTACTTCGACACCATATCGAGCTGCGTCGCGGGAACGTACAGGCTGTCGCTGCCGGCGTAGGCGATCTTGATGTAATCCTTGTCCGCGCCGTCCACGCGGATGCGCTCCATGCCGACAAAGCGGCCGATGCCGTGGCGCTGGTGAACGACGAGGTCGCCCGGCGTCAGGTCGGTGTAGGAGCGGAGCTTTTGACGGCTCGAATCCTTTTTCTGCCGCACCGCGCGCGGCGCTTTGCCGCTGACCGGCGCAAGAAGCTGCCCCTCGGTCAGAATGACAAGGCGGAGCTGCGGGTATTCGCAGCCCGCGCTCAGCGCGCCGAGGCCGATGACGGTCTCGCCCGCGGCGGGCAGCGTCTGATCGGAGAGATCGAGCCGCGCACGCACGCCGCACTCCTCCAGAAGGCGGTGAAAATTCTTCGCGCGCGTTTCGTTGCCGCAGAGCACCAGCACGCCGCTGCCCGCGGCAAGATAGTGCTCCATGTCCGCGGCGGCGGTCTCAAGGCTGCCGCCGTAGGACGGCAGCTGCCGCGCGTTGATGCTGAACATCGCCCGCGGCGGGGCCAGATAGCGCGAGGTCGGCAGGCTGTCGCACAAAAGCAGCGGGAAGCTGCCCCGCAGCCGCCGCGTCAGGTCCTCAAGCTCGACCGTGAGCGAGGCGAACTGCCCCGCGAGCGTGCCCTCCTCCAGCAGGATCTTCAGGTCCTCGCCCCATTCAAAGGCGCAGCCCTTCGCGCGCTCCATGACGCGGCTGCCCTCGCAGACGAGCACGATGCTCCCCTCCGGCAGGTAGTCCGCCGCGCAGACGGCGGTCGGGTAGGCGGCGGCAAGATAGCGGTCCATGCCGCCGAGCGGCAGGCCCTCGCGCAGGCGGTCCATATCCGCGCGGATCGCTGCGGCGGTCTTTTCCGTCGTCTCCTTTTTTGCCAGCTGCGCCGCGGCGTGCTCCATACGCGCGAGCATCGCGTCCCGTCCGCCCTCGGCGGCAAAGGGCAGCACCTCGGCGGCGGGCAGAACGGTCAGCTCCTCGAGATTTTTCGTGCGGCGCTGCGTGGCGACGTCAAACTCGCCCATCGCGTCGATCTCGGTATCGAAAAATTCGACGCGCACCGGCGCGCTCATCGGGGAATAGACGTCTAAAATGCCGCCGCGCACGGCGAACTGTCCCGCGCCCTCGACCTGCTCGCAGCGGACATAGCCCGCGGCGGTCAGGCGCTCGGCGAGTGCGCGCAGGTCGTGCTCCTCCCCGAGCCGGAGCGTGAGCACCGCGTCGCGCAGCGCCGTCGGCGGTAGCGTGCGCTGCATCATGCCGTCCACCGTCGCCACGACGATGCCCGTCCTGCCGAACGCCATGCGGCACAGCGCGTCCAGCCGCTCCTGCTCAAAGCTGTGGGAGGCAGAAACGCGGTCGCGCAGCTGCCATTCGCGGGCAAAGAGCGTCACGCACTCCTCCCCTGTCAGGGCGGCGAGATCCGCGGCCATGCGCCGCGCCTCCTGCTCGTCGGCGCAGAGGACGGCGAGAGGACGCTTGGTCTCCTGCCGCAGCGCCGCGCCGAGCATCGCGCGGTGTACGCCGCTCACGCCGCTGACCGCCGCCGGCCCCGTGCCGAAGCGGATGATCTCCTCCAGCTCCCGCAGCTCCGGCAGCGCCATCATTTGCCGGTTCAGCTCCTGCATGAATGTCCCCCCTCCTTTTTCGCCGCAACGCGCAAAAGGGCGCAGATCGTCCCCGGTCGGACGGTCTGTACCCACACACATCGTTTTCCATGTTCTCCTGAGATGTCCGAAAAGAACTTCTCCTCCGGCAGTATACTACGCCGGAGGAGAAAAGTAAATGAACGAATGATAAACTTTTCGCGCAGGCAGCGTTCTCTCAGTTGAAGCGGTTCTGCGCCTCGGTCACGCCGCGGGAGATGATGCACTCCGCCGCGTCGAGCGCGCGGTCGAGCGCCTCGTCCACGATCTTCTTCTCCTGCGCGGAGAAGCTGCCGATCACCCAGTCCACCATGTCGTAGTCCGGATGGCTCGGCGCGCCGACGCCGACCTTCACGCGCGGGAACACATCGGTGCCGAGGTGGGCGATGATGTTCTTGATGCCGTTGTGTCCGCCGGCGGAGCCCTTGTCGCGGATGCGCAGCTTGCCGAGCGGCAGCGAAACGTCGTCGTAGATAACGAGCACATGGTCGCTCGGGATCTTATAGAACCGCGCCGCCTCGCCCACCGCCTCGCCGGAGAGGTTCATATAGGTCTGCGGCATCATCAGCAGCACGCGCGCCCCGCCGAATTCGATCAGCTCCGTCAGCGCGCGGAAGCGCAGGCGGTTGCAGCGCAGGTCCCGCTTGTCAATGAGCCGCTCGGCGGCCATGAAGCCGATGTTGTGGCGCGTGTTCTCATACTGCTTGCCGTAGTTCCCCAGACAGACGAGCAGCCACTCTGCGGGACCGGTGACTTTCTTTCCAAAAAACATGACGATAACCCTCGTATAAAAAAGAGCGGCCTTCCGCCGCTCTTTTTTGAAATGCCCTTAGTTGAACAGCTTTGCGATGGAGATCTCCTGATAGGTGCGCTCGATCGCCTCGGCGAACATGGGCGCGACGGTCAGGTACTTGATGCGGGCCTTGGCCAACTCCGCTTCGCCGACGGGAGCGGGAATGGTATCGAGCAGGGCCAGCTCCTCGATGCAGCTCGCCTCAAGGCGCTCAAGCGCGGGACCGGAGAGAACGCCGTGGCTCGCGCAGGCGTAGACCTTCTTCGCGCCGCCGACTTCAACGACCGCCTTGGCGGCGTTGCAGAGGGAGCCGGCGGTATCGACCATATCGTCGAAGAGAATGCACTCCTTGCCCTCAACGTCGCCGATGACGTTCATGACCTCGCACTGGTTGGCCTTCTGGCGGCGCTTATCGACGATGGCAAGGTTCATGTGCAGCTTCTGGGCAAAGGTGCGGGCGCGGGCAACGGAGCCGACGTCGGGGCTGACGACGACCATGTCCTCGCAGACAGCGCCGAACTTCTTGGCGTAGTAATCAACGAAGATGGGGTTGCCGAACAGGTTATCCACCGGAATATCGAAGAAGCCCTGGATCTGGTTGGCGTGCAGGTCCATGGTCAGCACGCGGTCAACGCCCGCGGCGACGAGCATATTGGCAACGAGCTTGGCGGAGATGGGATCGCGGCTCTTGGCCTTGCGGTCCTGACGGGCATAGCCGAAGTAGGGCATGACCGCGGTGATGCGGCCCGCGCTGGCGCGGCGGCAGGCGTCGACCATGATGAGCAGCTCCATGAGGCTGTCGTTGACGGGCTTGCAGGTGGACTGGATGAGGAACACGTCGCTGCCGCGCACGGTCTCATACAGAGAGACGGAGGCCTCGCCGTCCGCGAAGCTCTTGACCTCGCTCTCGCCGAGCTTGGTGCCGATGATCTTGCAGATGTCCGCTGCGAGCTTGGGGTTGGCGTTGCCGGTGAAGATCTTGATGTCCTTGCCGTGAGAAATCATTGTTTCCACTCTCCCTTGGTAATTTTTTTATGTAAAAGTTTTTACTTTTCCTTCTTGCCGAGCAGGGCGCGGCGGCGGGCCGCCCACCCCTCCTTGACCGTCTGCTTCGTGCGGGCGAGCGCCAGCGCGTCGGCGGGCACATCGTCCGTGATGGTGGAGCCGGCAGCGATGTAGCTGCCCTCGCCCACCTTGACCGGCGCGACCAGATTGGTGTTGCAGCCGATGAAGCTGTCGTCCCCGATGGTGCAGCGGTATTTCCTGAAGCCGTCATAATTCGTCGTGACCGTGCCGCAGCCGAAATTCACGCGCTCGCCGCAATCGCTGTCGCCGACGTAGGTGAGGTGCGAGATCTTCGTGCCGTTACCGATGACGGAGTTCTTGATCTCCACGAAGTCGCCAACCTTGACGTGGTCGCCGATGGTCGAATTGGGCCGCACATAGGCGAACGGTCCCACGGTCGTATGGCTGCCGATGGCGCTCTCGTTCGTCTGCGAGGCGTTGATCTCCGTAAAGTCGCCCACGGTGCAGTCGCGCACCATGGCGTTCGGGCCGATCGTGCAGTGCTCGCCGATGACCGTCTCGCCGCGCAGGATGGTCCCGGGCAGGAGCGTCGTTCCCGCACCGATTTTCACGCGCGGGTCGATGTAGACGCTGTTCGTGTCCATGACGATCACGCCGTTCGCCAGATGCTTTTCCATGATCTTCTGGCGGCACATCGGCTGCGCGGCGCGCAGCTCCTCGGTGTCGCCCACCGGCAGGAAGCCCTTGGAGATCTCACAGCCCTTGGGGAACGCGGCAAACGCGCCGTGCTCGCGCAGCACGGCGCAGCAGGCGTCCGCCGGAGCGGAATACACCGCGCCGCCGGAGAACACACCCACCGGCAGCACCACGCCGTTGATGATCAGAATGCTGCCCGTTTCGCCCTCAAGGAGCTTCAAAAGCTCCTCCGCGTGCTTCGCGCCGTCAACAAAGGTGACGTCCGCCTCCTTGGGCAGATAAGGCTTCATCCGCTCCTGTGCGGAGACGTCGGAGACAATAAAAAGCCGCTCAATGCCGCGCCCGCACAGCTCCGCGCACATCCACGTCAGGACGGGGCAGAACAAAATGGGCTGCAGCATCAGCGGCGTCTTCTCTTCGGTACAGGCGATGTTGTCCGGCATGAAAAGCACGGCGATCTTCTGGTCCATCGGATAGTCTCCTCCTTTGCGTCCACTTCTATTTTTATCTGTATTATACCAAACCTTTTTGAAAAATCCACCTTTTCCTGCAATTTTCCCAAAAAGTTTTTCATGCTCTGCATGAATTCATGCAATGCGCAAAATAATGTTAAAGAAAGTAAGTTTTATGGTTGATTTCGTAAACTTTAAGAGGTATAATAAGCAGACTTTCGGAAAAAGGTGGGATGGTTCCGTGCTGAATATCGTGCTCGTTGAGCCGGAGATCCCGCAGAATTGCGGCAACATCGCGCGCACCTGCGCCGCGACCGGTTCGCGACTGCACCTCGTCAAGCCGCTCGGTTTCGACATTTCCGACCGCGCCGTCAAGCGCGCGGGGCTGGACTACTGGCATCTGGTCGAGGTCAGCACCTACGAAAACCTCGCCGACCTCTTTGAACAGCACCCCGAGGCCGCCGCGGACTGCTGGCTCGCCACGACCAAGGCGCCGCAGGACTACTGCGAGGCGGAATTTCACGATGGCTGCTGGCTCTTCTTCGGCAAGGAGACCGCCGGTCTGCCCGAGTACTTCCGTCTGGCGCATTATGAACGCTGCATCCGCCTTCCCATGCGCGCCGAGGCGCGCAGCCTGAACCTGAGCAATTCCGTCGCCATTCTGACCTACGAGGCTCTCAAGCAGCTCGGCTTCCCCGGGCTCAAGGGCACCGGCGAGATGGCGGAGCAACCGGACTGATCCGTAAACATTCACATAGAAGGAGCGTCATCATGAACTACAACAAGAAAACTGTGTACGACATCGACGTGGCGGGCAAGAAGGTCCTGCTGCGCTGCGACTTCAACGTCCCCCAGGACAAGGCCACCGGCGCGATTACCTCGGATAAGCGCATCGTCGCCGCTCTGCCGACCATCCGCTACCTGCTCGGGCAGGGCGCGGCGGTCATCGCCTGCTCGCACCTCGGCAAGCCCGAGCCGAGCTTTGAAAAATGGGTGAAGAAGCAGACGGAAAAGGGCAAGGACCCCGCCGAGCTGACGGAGGAGAAGTGGCAGAAGTCCTTAAAGAAGCTCACCCTCGCCCCCGTTGCCGAGCGTCTTTCCGAGCTCCTCGGCAAGCCGGTCGTCTTCGCGCATGACGTTGTCGGTCCCGATGCCAAGGCCAAGGCCGCGGCGCTCAAGGGCGGCGAGATCATGCTGCTCGAGAACACCCGCTTTGAAAAGGGCGAAACCAAGAACGATCCGGCGCTTGCCAAGGAGCTTGCCTCCATGGCCGAGGTCTACGTTTCCGACGCTTTCGGCTCCGTCCACCGCGCGCACGCCTCCACCGCCGGCGTGGCGGCGTACCTGCCCGCCGTCTCCGGCCTGCTGGTCGCCAAGGAGCTGGAGGTCATGGGCAAGGCGCTCGACGATCCCAAGCGTCCGTTCGTCGCGGTGCTCGGCGGCGCAAAGGTCAGCGATAAGATCGCCGTTATCAACAATCTGCTTGAAAAGGCCGACACCGTCATCATCGGCGGCGGCATGGCCTACACCTTCGCCAAGGCGCAGGGCGGTGAGATCGGCAAGTCCCTGCTCGAGGAGGATAAGTGCGCCTACGCGCTCGAGATGATCGAGAAGGCCAAGGCAAAGGGCGTCAAGCTCCTGCTGCCGGTGGATACCGTGGCGGCGAAGGAGTTCGCCGCCGACGCCGAGCCGGTCGTGGTGGACGCGATGCACATTCCCGCCGACATGATGGGCATGGACATCGGTCCCAAGGCCATTGAGCTCTTCTGCGCGGCGACGCGCGGCGCGGGTACCATCGTCTGGAACGGCCCCATGGGCGTTTTCGAGTTCCCCGCCTTTGCCAACGGCACTAAGGCCATGGCGAAGGCTCTCGCCGAGAGCGGCGCCGTGACCATCATCGGCGGCGGCGACAGCGCGGCGGCCGCCGAGCAGCTCGGCTTCGCCGACAAGATCACGCACATCTCCACCGGCGGCGGCGCGTCGCTTGAGTTCCTGGAGGGCAAGGAGCTGCCGGGCGTTGCCTGCCTGCTGGATAAGTAACGGCATCGTTCTGCCCGCGCAGCGACGCGACCGAGCGTCAGCGCAGGGAGCCGCGCGTCAGCGCGTGTTCCGATCAGGAGCATCCCCACGGGGGATGCTGCCGGGCGTCGCCTGCCTGCTGGATAAGTAAGGTTTTCAGAAAACATTTTTATATATTTAGGAGAGCATTTACCATGAATCGCAGATATCGCAAAACCATCATTGCCGGAAACTGGAAAATGAACAAGACCGCCACCGAGGCCAAAAAGTTCGCGGACGATTTCAAGGCTCTGCTGCCCAAGACCAAGTGGTGCGACGTGGTCGTGTGCGTGCCGAGCGTGGATATTTCCGCCGCCGTGCGCGCCTTTAAGGACAGCCGCGTGGCCGTCGGCGCACAGAATCTTTTCTATGAGGATCACGGCGCTTACACCGGCGAGGTCAGCGCCGCCATGCTGTGCGACCTCGGCGTGAAGTACGTCATCGTCGGCCACAGCGAGCGCCGCGCCATGTTCGGCGAGACCGATGCCATCGTCAACAAGAAGGTCCACGCCGCGCTGAACGCCGGCCTCAACCCCATTATCTGCGTGGGCGAGAGCCTTGACCAGCGCGAGATGGGCGTGACGATGGAGCTCATCGCCCTGCAGGTCAAGTCCGCGCTCGCGGGCGTGGCCGCGGAGAATATCCGCCGCTGCGTCATCGCCTACGAGCCCATCTGGGCCATCGGCACCGGCAAGACCGCCACCGGCGAGCAGGCCGCCGAGGTCTGCGGCTTCATCCGCGCCACCATCCGCGCCATGTACGGCGCGCGCATCGCCCGCTCCGTCACCATTCAGTACGGCGGCTCGATGAATCCCGCCAACGCTGCCGAGCTGCTCGGCCACGAGGACATCGACGGCGGCCTGATCGGCGGCGCGTCTCTCGACGCCGGCAAGTTCATGGACATCGTCAACGCAGCCAATCAGGGCTGAGCGAAAGGAGTCCTTGCGATGAATAAAACCCCCACCACCCTTATCATTATGGACGGCTTCGGTCTGAGCGATGAGGTCAAGGGCAACGCCGTGCGCGGCGCAAACACGCCCGTGCTCGACCGTCTGAACGGCGAGTACGCGCATACGCAGCTCTCCGCCTCCGGTCTGGACGTGGGTCTGCCCGCCGGTCAGATGGGCAACAGCGAGGTCGGCCACACCAACATCGGCGGCGGCCGCGTGGTCTTCCAGGACCTGCCGCGCATCTCCCGCGCCATTGAGGACGGCACCTTCTTTGAAAATCCCGCCTACAACGCCGCGATGGACGCCTGTCTGGAAAAGGGCACGGCGCTGCACCTCTACGGACTGCTCTCCAACGGCGGCGTACACTCCACCGTGGAGCACGTCTGGGCGCTTTTGAAGATGGCCGGCATCAAGGGCCTCAAGCGCGTGTACCTGCACTGCTTCCTCGACGGGCGCGACGTCTCCCCCACCTCCGGCGCGGACTTCGTCGCCGAAGCGCAGAAAAAGTGCGCCGAACTCGGCGTCGGCAAAATCGCGACCGTCATGGGCCGCTACTACGCCATGGACCGCGACAAGCGCTGGGACCGTCTTGAGCGCGCCTACGACGCGATGGTCTACGGCGAGGGCATCCAGAACCCGGATCCCGTCGCCGCCATCCGGGAATCCTATCAGAACGGCGTGACCGATGAATTTGTGGAGCCCGTCGTCTGCGACAAGGAGGGCACCATCTCCGACAACGACGCCATCATCTTCTTCAACTACCGCCCCGACCGCGCCCGCGAGATCACCCGCGCCTTCGTCGATCCCGCGTTCGACGGCTTCCAGCGCGAGTATTTCCCCGTCACCTACGTCTGCAACACCGAGTACGACGCCACGATGCCGAACGTGCTCGTCGCGTTCCCGCGCATCACGATCCATAACGGCCTCGGCGAATACCTCAGCAAGCTCGGCCTGACGCAGCTGCGCATCGCGGAGACCGAGAAGTACGCCCATGTCACGTTCTTCTTCAACGGCGGCGTTGAAGCGCCCTACCCCGGCGAGGACCGTGTGCTCGTCGCCTCTCCCAAGGTCGCGACCTACGACCTCCAGCCCGAGATGAGCGCCTACGAGGTCACGGAAAAGTGCGTCGAGCGCATTGAGTCCGGCGCGTATGACGTCATCATCCTCAACTTTGCCAACTGCGACATGGTCGGTCACACCGGCAACTACGACGCCGCCGTCAAGGCCGTCGAGACCGTGGACGAGTGCGTCGGCAGGGTCGTGGACGCGACGCTCAAGATGGGCGGCATCGCCATGATCACCGCCGACCACGGCAACGCCGAGCAGATGCTGCAAAGCGACGGCGTGAGTCCCATGACCGCGCACACCACGAATCCCGTGCCCTTTATCCTCTGCGGCGCGGGCAACGAGCTGCGTGAGGGCCGCCTTGCCGACATCGCCCCCACCATTCTCGACGTGATGGGGCTCGAAAAGCCCGAGGAGATGGACGGTCAGAGTCTTATCCTCCGCTGAGCGCATAAGTCTTCTCAAAATCAGCCATACTTCGGTATGGCTGATTTTTTATTTTTCAGGAGGTCATGCGATGAACCGCTCCATCGTACACATTCACGCTCGCGAGATCCTGGATTCCCGCGGCAACCCCACGCTGGAAACGCAGGTAAGGCTGGAGGACGGCTCGCTCGGCGTCGCCGCCGTGCCGTCCGGCGCCTCGACCGGCGCGCACGAGGCCGTCGAGCTGCGCGACGGCGACCGTGCGCGCTACGGCGGCAAGGGCGTACTGCACGCGCAGGCGCACGTCAACAACGAGATATTCGAGCTGCTGCGGGGCTTTGACGCGCGGCAGCAGGGCCCGCTCGATCAGGCCATGCGCGAGCTGGACGGCACGGAGAACAAATCGAGGCTTGGCGCAAACGCCATCCTCTCCGTCTCACTCGCGGCGGCCCGCGCCGCGGCGGCGAGCGAGGGACAGCCTCTCTGGCGGTATCTCGGCGGTCAGAGCGCCTGCACGCTCCCTGTGCCGCTGATGAACGTGCTCAACGGCGGCGCACACGCGGGCAACCCGCTCGACATTCAGGAATTCATGCTCGTCCCCGTCGGCGCGGACACCTTCCGCGACGCGCTGCGCATGGGCGCGGAAATTTATCATGCGCTCGGCTCGCTCGTCGGACACTGCGGCGTGGGCGATGAGGGCGGCTACGCCCCCTCGCTTGCAAGCCACGAGGAGGCGCTCGACCTGCTCTGCCGCGCCATTGAGGCGGCGGGCTATCGCCCCGGCGCGGACGTGTACCTCGCGCTCGACGCCGCCGTTTCCGCGTGGTACGACGCAGGCTCCGACCGCTACCGGCTGCCGAAAAGCGGCACGATCCTCACACGCGAGGAGCTGCCGGCCTACTGGCAGGAGCTTGCGCGGCGCTATCCGCTCCTCTCGCTCGAGGACGGTATGGGCGAGGACGACGAAGCGGGCTGGCAGGCGCTGAGGGGTTCCCTTGGTGAAAGGGTGCAGCTCGTCGGCGACGATCTCTTTGTCACGAACCCCGCGCGCATCGCCCGTGGGGTGGAGCAAAAGCTCGCCAACGCCGTACTCATCAAGCCGAATCAGATCGGCACACTCACGGAGACCGTCGAGGCCGTCCGCGCGGCGCAGAGTGCGGGCTGGGCGGCGGTCCTATCCCACCGCTCCGGCGAAACGGAGGACAGCACCATCGCCGACCTCGCGGTCGCGCTCGGCTGCGCGCAGATCAAGGCCGGCGCTCCCTGCCGCAGCGAGCGCACGGCAAAGTACAACCGTCTGCTCGCCATTGAACAGGAACTCGGAGGAAACGCCCGCTACGCGGGCCGCGCGGCCTTCACGGTATTGCCTTAAAATTTCCCGAGAAATATGGTTTAGAAAAGGCTCCGACAGCGCACAATACCGTCAGAGCCTCTTCTATTTCGCAGCGCCCGCCACGCGGGCAGAAAGGACACGCTTATGAATGAACCGAAACGCCGCGCCGCGCGGCATTCCCTGACCGGGACGGGCTTATACATAGCCCTGTTCCTCGGATTGACGGCACTCGCCGTCGCGGGCTATTGGATGCTGCTCCCCTCTTCTGCTGACAAAACACCGACCGATGTGACCGAGCCGCCGGTCACGACTCCCATCACCGCAGAGCCGGTCACCCCGGACGTTCCCGAGGTCAAGCCGGAGGAGCCGGCCGAGCCGGTGCAGTCCGTTGTGGAGGTCACGGTCTCGGAAAAGGAGCCGGAGGCCACCGAGCCGGTCACGCCCGTCGCGCCGCGGCTCATCGTCTCTCCCCTGAGCGGTGAGACCGTCGCCGCCTTCAGCATGGACGAGCTCGCTTACAGCGAAACGCTCGCTGACTGGCGCACACACGACGGCATCGACATCAAGGCGGACGCCGGCACGCAGGTGCTCGCCGCCAGCTCCGGCACGGTGCTCTCCGTCGCGGACGACGATCTGATGGGCACCACCGTCGTCATCGCGCACGACGGCGGCTACGAGACCACCTACTCCAACCTTCAGAGCGTCCCGACCGTCGCGCCGGAGCAGTACGTCTCCGCCGGACAGGTCATCGGCGCGGTCGGCACGACCTCGCTCGCCGAGGCTTCCATGTCGCCGCACCTGCACTTCTCCGTCACAAAGGACGGCGAGATCATCGACCCGCAGAAATTTCTCAAATCCTGACAAAAGAGCCGATCCAACGGATCGGCTCTTTTCTTATATTCGCTTATCGGTACGCCGTCAGCTGATCGCTTCACTCAGTCCGCGTCGGGCTTCGTAGCCTCCTCAAAGATCGCAACAGCCTCCGCGTTCGGGGCCTCGGTGAATCTCGCCACGAGATAGGCCGCGAGGAAGCTGACGATAAAGCCGGGAACGATCTCATACACACCCGTCGAGGCGGTGAGACCGCTCAGCAGCCAGCCGAGATCCACCACGAAGCCGGACACCACGCCCGCGACCGCGCCCTTGTAGTTGAAGCGCTTCCAGAAGAGGGAGAGCAGAATGGTGGGGCCGAAGGAGGAGCCGAAGGCGCCCCAAGCGTTCTCCACCATGTCCATGATGGCCTGTGCGCCGCTGCCCTTGGAGTTGGCGATGGCAAAGGCGATCAGGGAGAGGACGAGCACCAGCACACGGCCGATGAACAGCGTTTCCTTCTCGCTCGCACCCTTGCGGAAGAAGGGCTTATAGAGGTCCGCCGTGAAGGAGCTGGAGGCGACGAGCAGCTGAGAATCCGCCGTGGAGATGGACGCGGCGATGATGGCTGCGAGCAGCAGGCCGCAGATGCCCGCCGGGAAGAACTTGCGGGACATGGCGATGAAAACGAGCTTCTGGTCGCCGTGGGTGAGCAGCTCCTCGCCCATGATCATGCGCCCGAAATAGGCGATCATAACGGCGGAGAAGAGGGAAATGACGACCCAGATGATAGCGACGATGGAGGACTTCTTGATCATCGAGGGCTTCTCGATGGACATAAAGCGCACAAGGATGTGCGGCATACCGAAGTAACCGAGACCCCAGCCGAGGCCGCTGACGATGTCCTGCCAGCTCGCGTTGAAGATGCCGCCGCCGAAAGCGCACTGCGTCACCGCGCCGGTCGCGGCGTCGGTATACTCATAGACCGTCTCCAGCGCCGTGGGATCGAGCAGCTCGCTGTGGCCGAAATAGACGACGATAGGCACCAGCATCAGCGCCGCCATCATCAGAAGGCCCTGGAAGAAATCCGTCCAGCACACGGCGGCGAAGCCACCGAAGAAGGTGTAGGCCACGATGATGAGCAGGAAGGCGAACATGGCGATCTTCGGGGAAATATCCGGGAAGAGCGTGGTAAACACGGAGGTGCCCGCCACCAGCGCGGAGGCCACATAGATCGTGTAGGCAAAGAGGAAGATGAGCGCGCACACGAGCTGCAGCGCGCGGGAATCGACCGCGAAGCGGTTCGTCAGGTACTGCGGGAGCGTGATGGAATCGTTCGCCGCCTTGGAGAAGGTGCGAAGGCGCTTGGCGCACAGGATCCAGTTGGCCGCCGTACCGATGGCAAGGCCGATGCCGATCCACATCTGGCCGAAGCCGAAGGCGAGGATCGAGCCGGGCAGGCCCATCAGCAGCCACGCGGACATATCGGACGCCTGCGCGGACAAGGCGGTGACCCAAGGGCCCATGGAGCGCCCGCCGAGGAAGAAGTCCTCCGAATTTTTGTTCGTGCCGTTGAAGTAGAACACCAGCGCCACGCCGAGCAGGATAACAAAGTACGCGATAAATGTTGTGATCTCCCAGTTCATAAGCTTTTGTCCTTCCGTCTTTCTGTTTGAGGCAGATACCTTATGGAAAAGCCGCGCGAGGCAAAATAAAACAAGAAAGGCACGACGAATGTCGTGTCTCTCTTGCGCTCCCGATCGGTCCATGATCTGTCTGCCGGCCGCCGGCAGATAAACATACAGCTTTTCACGACAATATCAATTTAATATTAAATGCCAAATGGTGTGATTTGTCAAGGGATGTTCCGGAAAATTGTTGCGTTTCTGCACGCCAGGGCTAAAGCTGCACTCATCCAGCCGCAGTCCGAGCGTGAAGCGGTCCTGACGGGCCGTGAACCGCCGCAGGGCAATGGGGCGTTCTGTGAGAACCGCAGAGGTGTGCGGCTCCCGTGCAGGCGGTGCCGGCCATCGTCCGGTTTGTCCCTGAAACCACATCCGTATTTAGCGTTGGACAAAGCGGATGGCATAGCTACCCTCACGCTTGGAACGGTCGAACCACCGCCCTGGGCACGCAGCAGAGACACCAAGTCGGTATTCTGCGCCCGCGCCTTTTCCTCCGGCGTGAAATAAACAAATTTAGCCATCCTTTTTTCTCCGTATGGATCGATGTGGTCCCTCTTGCCGCCAGAGGGACGCTGTGGTACAATTTCTCTCCGTGATATTCTGTGAGAGAAGGAAGAAGCAAATGAACCAGAAAGAACTCAACGAGATCCGCCGGCGCTTCCGGCTCGATAAAAATAACTTCAGCCGCATCTTCGGCTGCTATGTCAATTCCAACCGCGAGGTCATCTCGTGGATCGACGCCTCCCTCGGCCTCATGCGGCAGGAGGAGCAGGAGATGTATCTGGGGCTGCTCAAAAAGACGCTCTCCGGCACGCTGGGGCGCAACCTCATTGACATCGAATTCTCCACCGCGCAGGTCGCGGACAGCGACGAGCACCGCCTGCTCCAAACCCTGCGCCAGACGGAGTGCAAGGATGCGAACGCCCGCGAAACGCTCTGCCGCAAAATTATTGAATCTCTCAATATGGGCGAGACGAACTGCCTCATTCTCCTCGCCGCCGACGCCTATGATGTTCCTTACCGCGGCAAGGATGACGAGCTGCAGGCGGACGCCTCCGGCGACGTCTACAAGTATTTTGTCTGCGCCATCTGCCCTGTGAAGGCACCGACGCTCGAGCTGCGCTACGACACCGACGAGAATTTCTTCCACCCCAGCTCCACCGGACATATTGCCCTTGCGCCCGAGCTTGGCTTTCTCTTCCCCGCCTTCGACGACCGCGCGGCGAACATCTACAACGCGCTTTTCTACAGCAAGAACGTCGAGCTCATCCACGAGGAGGTCATTGACGCGGTATTCCGTGTAGAGCCGCCGATGTCCGCCGTCGAGCAGAAAAATGTGTTTGATACCGCGCTCGCTGATACGCTTGAAAAGGATTGCAGCTACGATGTGGTGCAGTCCGTCCACGAACAGCTGCGCGGCCGCATTCAGGAGCACAAGGAGAGCCGCGACCCCGCGCCGCTGGAGCTGACGGTCGGCGACGTCGGCGGCATCCTGTCCGAGAGCGGCGTGAGCGAGGAGAAGGTCGAGAGCTTCCGCCGCGAGTGCGAGAAGCAGTACGGCGAGAACGCCGCGCTGAATCCGAAGAACATTCTTGGCACGGGCAAGTTCGAGATCACCACGCCGGAGGTGAAGATCACCGTCGCGCCGGAGAACAGCTACCTCATCGAGGCCCGCATGATCGGCGGGCGCAGGTATCTGCTCATTCCCGCCGACGATGGTGTGGAGGTCAACGGCGTGAGCGTGAGCATACCGAACGAGGAGCACAACTGATGATAGAGCCGCAGCACCGGTCATCACCGATGCCGCGGCTCTGCACTATGTATGCGATATCTCCTCATGATCGTCGGGCTTGTGTCCCATGGCAAGGCGCTTGCGTTGGAGCTCACGGCGACGCTTGCGGTCGATCCGCAAGCCATAGAGCGTACCGTCAGCCTTGCTGTTATCCTCGAAGATCCTGCCCATGTGGTGCAGCATCTGCACGACCGAATCGCCAAGAGATGGTAAGCGATACACCGCATCTCTTTTTGGCACCCTGCTGTCGGGCGGTACATCCGCCTCCTGTTCCGGCGTGTCGTTTGCTGGCTTTCCGTTATTCTCTTCCGCACCATCTGCTGCACTCGCCCTTTGCACAGGTTCGTGGTACACCGGCACGTCATTTCTTGGCCTCGGGTCAGGATCAATCGGTGCCGGGCTCTCCTGCACGGGCTGTTCTTTCGCTTGCCTATGAGACATTGGACACGCGCCAACGCGGAGATTTGCTTACTTGCTGTTAGGGGCCATCCGAAGCGACAAGCGAAGGACGTCCATCAGGTCATTATTTCTCATGTGGAAGAACACAGTAAAAAGCCAGATGAGGTAAGGGAACGAATCGAGAGACTTATGGGGGATGTGCCGCGCATTGAGTTATTTGCCTGTCAGAAAGCTGATGGCTGGGACGTTTGGGGTAATGAGGTCATCAATGATGTGGAACTGACAACGTAACGCATCTCACCATAGCAGGCATGAAGGAAGCATCAGAACATGGATGTAAGCGAGACGTTCTAAAGTCTGCTTACTGATTTGTATGATGTGGCGTGGTAAAGGCAGGTGTGTGATGGGAGATGGAAGCGGTTTCAGGCTGTAGAAGAATAGAATCCAGTCTATACCCATCATAAGATACCGATCAAGGCGTAGACGACAGATGCTGCGATCCACGCGACACAGCACTGCATCAACACGATGCCTATTGTTTTTAGAGTTGAATCGAATTCCCGCCGGATCGTGGCTACCGCCGCGATACACGGAGTATACAGCAGCGTAAAGACCAGGAAGCTCGCGGCGGAGCGGTTGGTGAACATTGTAGAAAGCGGGGCCCCGCCCAGCAAGACCTCCAGCGTGCTGACGACGGATTCCTTTGCGATGAAGCCGGAGATCAGGGAGGTCGCGCAGCGCCAATCCGCAAAGCCCAGCGGCGCGAACACCGGCGCGATCCATCGGCCGATGAGGGCCAAAAGACTGTCGGCGCTGTCGGCCACCACGTTCAGCCTGATATCAAAGCTTTGCAAGAACCAGATGATGATCGTAGCCAGAAAAATCACCGTAAAGGCCCTCTGCAAAAAATCCTTGGCCTTTTCCCACAGCAGAAGCGCAACGCTCTTGAGGCTCGGCAAACGGTAATTGGGAAGCTCCATGACAAACGGTACCGGCTTCCCGCGGAATGTGCTCCAGTTCATGATAAGCGCGGCAACGATCCCAATCAGAATGCCCAGCAGATACAGAGAGATCATCACGAGCGCGCGGTGCGTCGGGAAGAACGCCGCGGTAAAAAACGCGTAGATGGAGATCTTTGCCGAGCAGCTCATATAAGGCGTGAGCAGGATGGTCATCTTGCGGTCACGGTCGCTCGATACCGTGCGCGTCGCCATGATGGCCGGCACGGAGCAGCCGAAGCCGATGAGCATGGGAACGATGCTGCGGCCGGACAGGCCGATCTTACGCAGGGGCTTGTCCATCACAAATGCGACGCGCGCCATGTAGCCGGTATCCTCCAGAATGGAGAGGAAGAAAAAGAGCGTCACGATGATAGGCAGGAACACCAGCACGCTGCCTACGCCCCTAAAAATGCCGTCGATGATGAGGCTATGTACCACAGGGTTGATGCCGTAAGCGGTCAGGGCATGGTCTGCCATGGCGGTAAGGGCGTCAATGCCGACCGCAAGCCAGTCGGACAGCCGCTGCCCGATCACATGAAAGGTGAGGTAGAATATCAGCAGCATAACGGCAAGAAAGGCAGGGAGCGCCGTATACCGGCCGGTAAGAAACCGGTCGATCTTCATCGAGCGGGCGTGCTCCCGGCTCTCGTGGCACTTTACCACCGACGATGCCACAACGCTTTCAATGAAGGTGTAGCGCATATCGGCAAGCGCCGCGTTGCGGTCAAGTCCCGCTTCGCTCTCCATCTGCACGATGCAATGCTCAAGCAGCTCGCGCTCGTTCCGATCGAGCGCCAGACGGTCGGCGAGGTCATCGCCGCCTTCGATCAGCTTTGTTGCGCAGAAGCGTGCCGGCACACCGATGCGGTCGGCGTGGTCGGCGATCAGGTGCGTGACGGCGTGGATGCAGCGGTGGACGGCGGAATCATCCGCGCAGAAGTCCGTCACCTTGGGCAGAGTTTTGCTCCGAGCCACGGCGATCGCCTGATCCACCAGCTCGCTCACACCCTCGCCCTTTGCGGCTGCGATCGGTATGACAGGGATGCCGAGCGCGGCGCTCATCTTCTGCACGTCGATGGAACCGCCGTTGGAACGGACCTCATCCATCATGTTCAGCGCCAGCACCATCGGTATCCGCAGCTCGAGCAGCTGAAGCGTCAGGTACAAATTGCGCTCGATGTTGGTGGCATCCACAATGTTGATCATGCCGTCCGGCTTCTGATTGAGGATAAAATCGCGGGAGACGATCTCCTCCTGCGTATAGGGCCGCAGGGAGTAGATGCCGGGCAGATCCACCACGGCGCAGCCTTTTTCATCTGTGATCTCGCCCATCTTCTGATCTACCGTGACACCGGGAAAGTTGCCGACGTGCTGGTTGGAGCCGGTGAGGGCGTTGAAGAGAGTCGTTTTGCCGCAGTTCTGATTTCCGACGAGTGCAAAGATCATTTCAGCTCACCCTCCACTTCGATCTTCTGAGCCTCCTCTACGCGCAGCGTCAGCTCGTAGCCGCGCACGCGGATCTCGATGGGATCGCCCATCGGCGCAACCTTCTGTAATGTCACGCGGGTGTGCGGGATCAGCCCCATATCCAACAGACGGCAGCGCAAGGCTCCGTCTCCGCCCACGGCGGTAATGACGGCGGACGTACCGACCTTCAATTGATCAAGTGTCATCTATTTTTCTCTCCCAATGATTTTGATGTGCTTATGGTAACATTCCCGCCGCGGCCTGTCAATACAGCTGCGGAGGAGAGACCTTTCGTTATATGAGGTGATTTATATAACGGCATCAACTGGACGCTGATTGTGGATGTAATCTTCGATGACATGCATTGAATGGTGGTCTCAAGCTCTTCGGTGAAGTTATCGGGATAGGTCACGAGGGTGACGTTATCCTTGCCGTAGAGCTCCTGGAACGCTTCCGCGCCGCGGCGGTCGTCCTCGGACTGGGAGACGGAACCGGTCACGATACCGATGTGGATGGTCTCCTCCTGCTTGTCAGGAGTGTCGGGGGTGTCAGGGGTAGTCTTGTTGCCGCAGGCCACGAGCGAAAGCACCATGACCCGAGCGAGCAGGATACTCAGGAATCTTTTCATACGAAACCTCCAATTTCATTTTTCGCTCGACGGAAGTGTTCGTCAGGCTCCGGAGTGTGTGGCAGGGAAGGAGCATTTGGAAGCATGAAGAAGGTTCACCATGACCTTAATTAGGTCGTGGTGAACCTTCTATTCTGGACTAAAAACAGTGGGATTTGAGCTGCATTGAAATGATGGGCAAGCCGCCGCCCATTCCGAGCGACAGCCCGCCTTTTGTCAGATCATGTTGAGATGCTATCGTACAATTATCTTTCTAAGTCTCTCTAAATCATTCCCATCCGGATGGGAGAGCGCTCGGTCAAAGTTCTCAATCAGCGCATCGATATTTTCCGGATGCTCCGGCTGTACCTTCATTTTCATGTAGCGTTCCCGTACAGACGGCGGCATTTTGCCCTGACACATATATTCTCCGACCACGGAATTGCTTGAATCGATAGACTGCTTAACATGATTGAGAATCTTCTGGAAATATGCCTCGCTGCCGCCAAAGCCCGCCGTTCCAAATAGAAATATCTTTTTGTTCTTCAGCGTTGACAGTAATGTCAGGGTGGACTTATCCGCATTTCCCTTGTCCGTCCAAAACCCAATATAGAGCATCTCGGAGTATAGCTCTCCCTCTTTAGGCACTCCGAAATAGTCACAGTTTTCTTTGGGAAGCACGGCGTAAATTGTATCGGCAAGCTTCTTTGTGTTGCCCGTCGAACTGCTGTATACAATTGAATATCTTTCTTTGCCCATGTCAAAGCCTCCCATTTCGTCAAAGCGGCATCGGAATCCGGGCGATCTCAATCACTGCTGCGATGGCAATGATAAAGGCTGCAATCCCGATAACTACTGTGCTCTTCTTGCTGAGCTTCTTCTTTTTTGCTCTGCATATCAGCATAGCACCTACCACACAAACAACCGCCGCCATAAGTGCAATGCCCAGCGTTTCCCATAGCCACGAAAGTTCATATATGATCTTCATTTGTTCACTCATCCTTAACGGTCTTATTTGTAAATTTGGATTATCAAGCAGGATAGCGGTTGCGCTCCCTTTTTCCGCGCTCTTTGACGCAGCAGGGTGTATTGTCTTCCTCCGTAATCGTGTTTGTCCCTATATTTTTGCTCATGCTCGCACAGCTCAATTTGCCAGCCATACGATCATGGCCTATTTCAGCAGCTCCGACAGGACCCGAAACAACTTTTGAATATCCAGAGGTTTGGCAATGTGGCCGTTCATTCCGACATTCAACGCATTCTTTTGATCCTCTTCAAATGCATTGGCGGTCATGGCCACAATGGGGATCGCCGCCTTCTTTTTATCCGGGAGCGCACGAATCCGTCGAGTTGCTTCATAACCGTCCATCTCCGGCATCTGGACATCCATCAAGATCAGGTCATACCGGCCGGCAGAAGCCGCTTCGACCTTTTCAACGGCAATCTTTCCGTTTCCCGCAGTATCCACCTCAAAGCCCGCTTCTTCAAGAAGCGTCGATGCGATCTCCAGATTCAGTTCGTTATCCTCGACTACCAGAAGTTTCTTTCCAGTAAAATCGGAAGCTTTTGAAACGGGTATCATCTGCCCCGCTTTTGCCTCGCCGACGGGGAAGCGCAGAGAAATGGTAAATTCCGAGCCCCCTCCCGGTTCGCTCTCCACTGTGATCCTGCCGCCCATCATATCCACCAGGCTTTTCGTGATGGCCAGGCCGAGCCCCGTACCCTGTATCTTGCTGACGGTGGAGGTCCTCTCTCTGGCAAACTGCTCAAAAATGTGCTTTTGGAACTCCTCGCTCATGCCGATGCCGTTATCCTTGATGTGGAATTCAAAATCGGCATAGTCTGCCGAAGCCGTATCCTTCTGTACAATCCGCAGGCTGATCTGCCCACCGTCCGGCGTGAACTTCACGGCGTTTGCCAAAACATTGATCAGGATTTGTTCAAGCCGCAGCGGGTCGGCGATCACATCCTCGTTTTTCATGCCGGCAGTATCGACGGTAAAGGAGATGTGCTTTTTGTCGGCGCCGACCTGTATGGTGTCCCCAATATCCTCCACCAACTCCGGCAGATGCACCAGCTTTGTCTCCAGCGTGACCTTTCCGTTCTCAATGCGGCTCATATCCAATACATCGTTGATAAGGGACAGAAGATGCTGGCTGGAAACGGATATCTTTTTCAGATAGTCCTCTACTTGGTCACGGTCGTCGATGTGCGTCTGCGCCAGAGCGGTGAAACCGATGATGGCATTCATGGGCGTTCGGATGTCGTGAGACATATTAAACAGGAACTCCCGCTTGGCGAGATTGGCCTTGGTTTCACGCTGAACGGCAAGCTCGAGTGCGACGTTTTTCTGTTCGAGCGACTTCTTGTATTCTTGCTCGGAGTTCTCCTGCTGCATAAAGAAATCCTTTGCGGAGTTCCAGCGGAATCCCTGCACAAACGTCAGAACCAGGATATACATGACCAACGTGATCACCAGATTCATCACGGTGAGGTCATAGACCTGACGGGCGGGAACATAGGCATAGAGGGAATAGTTCCGCCCATGGCTATACATTCCATAGCATTGCTCAATGCCCTTCGGCGCGTACACGCGGACCAGTTTATCTGCCCGGTCGCTTCTCCGGATCGACATGAGCCGTTCACTCTCGAAAATGTTCATACCAATCAGAGTGGGGTCGTTGGAGGCCGATACCCGGTTCTCCTCCACCACCAGAAGAGTCCCCGTGGAGTTGACCCCATAGCTGTCTATCAGAGGCTGGATGGACAAAACGGACTTTTGGGAAAACTCCGCCCCGGTATAGCGGTAGGCCAGCACCGCACCCGCGCCGTCAGCGCAGCTGTGCACAGCAACATCGGCAAAACTGCCATCGTCCAGCTCCACATGCTTGACATAGGTCTTCTGCGGGTAGCCGATGACACTGAGGATCGATTCCGATTTGATGCCAGACTGAAGCTGCGCGTAGCCGATGCCATCCTCCGTGTACTCACATACCAGCTCGCCCTGCGCGTCCAGCAGGCAGATGCCCGTAAGCCACAGCCCCTTGGCGCGCTCCGACAGCGCCGCCTCATCACAGTCGAGGGAGAGAGACTCCAGCGCGCGGACGGCGGCAGCCTCGCGCACAAGGCCCTTCGCGATGGTAGTATCGTTGTACTTCGTATAGTCGGCGGACCGCTTCTTGATAAACTCGATCGTTCCCGCCAGCCTCTGCTCGCAATTTTGCATATCCGCCTGTCTGGAAAGCGCGAAAACGATTCCGAGGAGGGAAATACCCACAGCAATACAAACGAGCCAGAATTTTTTGCTGAAAATGGTCTGCAAAGGATTACGGTTCAAGGCATTCCACCTCCAAATAGGTTTCGGGATGCTCCAGATACCTGCCGACGATCTTCTGCATGGTCCCGTCCTGACGCATCTGTGCAAAGGTGTCCATCAGCTCCTGTGCAAGACCGCGGTCATCATCGACGGAAAAGGCTGCGCCGATTCCGGTGATCAGCAGCGGCTCGTCCAGAATGCGGAAGTCCGCGCCGTAATCCGTCATATACTGCAAAATGGCCGTTTCGTGGGCGGCAATGGCATCCACATAGCCGCAGTCCAGCGCCGCATACTGTACGCTCCGATCCTCCAGACTGATAATGTCCTCAAATTGAGGAATATCCGCTTGTCCGCTTTGCAAAAAGATCTCTTCCGGCTTACCGGTAGACTGAACGGCAATGGTCTTGCCGTTCAGGTCATCCATGGCGTAAATATCGCTTTTTGCATTGACGGCGATGATCTGCCGGCTGACCATGTAGGGGCCGGCCCATTGGTAATCCTGCTCACGCCCATCCATGGAGAAACAGCCCCAAATACAGTCGATCTCCCCATTGTCCACGAGCGTCCTTTTCTGCTCCCAGTCGATGGTTGTGAACACCGCCTGATAGCCCATCCGCCGGAACGCCTCAACTGCGATCTCCACGTCGATGCCGGTGGGGTCGCCGTTGTTGTCCAGATAGACAAAGGGCGGATAGGTGTCGCTGCCGATGGTGATGTGCGGCAGCGATGATATACCCGGCTGCTCTCCTGTCTGCGCCGCGCAGCCGCAGAGTACTCCGGCCACAAGCAGAACGGTCAAAATAAGCAAAACAAGTGTTTTGAAATGTTTCATCAGTAGGATTCCCTCAATTTCTGCTTCTCGATTATCTGTATAGGTTATTATACATTGATTCCGGCAAATAGCAATATTCAGCATGCCAGTTACGCGACGCCGTTGCGGCCATCGCGGCAGTGTCCGGGCGGACATCACCGCAGAATTTCTCCACAAATTTTTGCAGTTTCGGTTTTGCCTTCCGATGGGAACAGTTTATCAAATTCGTGGATTCCTGCATGGCAGAAAGGACCGCATTACCGAGCGTGAGTATTGGGTACAGTGCAAAGGACAGGCAAAGCAGAATAAAGAAGTCGCCTCCTTCCCAACCGTTGGACAATCTGCCAAACCTCTATGGAGTTTGAAAAGGAGCTGTTTTGAGAAAAGTGATTGTAAATATTCGAAAATCGCATACAATCATCTCGGCTTCCATAATAATCCAAAACTGAATGAATCAAAGGAGAAAATGATAATGAGTACGACCGCAAGAATGGTAATGAAGATTATTGGCGCAAGTCTGGCATTTGCTGCGTTTGTTTGTCTGCTGATTGGCGGTTGGCATGATATCGGTGCTGGCTATACTTGCGTGAAGAATCGGATGAATAAGAGATTCCGCTCCGAGTATGACGATTATGATGAGAAAGATTCGATAGGGACTTCTTCCACGTAATTTCAGGGAATTAAGCGGATTTGCCGCAGAATTTCCTCACCTGCAGAAGCCCCCCCGCAATTCACACGCCAGATGCGTACAGAAAGCAAAAAGGACAACCGTAGATCTGGCTTCCTAAACCGCTACCCGTCAAGAGGACAGTGAAAAAATAAAATTTTCCCGACCAGCAGAGTAAACTGCTGGCCGCTTTTTATGCGGCAAGAGAGAGTCTTGTGCTTTTCTAAGGGGTCATCACCCCTAAATTGCGCTGTACTCGTCTGGTGTTGTAATAACGGATATATCGCTCAATCATCTGAATGAGATCTTGCTTGCTGGTAAAGCGTCTTCCGTAATAACGTTCTCGCTTCAGGATATCCCAGAAGCCTTCCATGGGATCATTGTCAATGCAACGCGCAACACGCGTGACATACTTTGAGTCATTCCTGCCTGCACCAACTTCTGACGGAACACTCTGCCGGTGTACTGGAATCCCCTACCGTCGGTGGTCAGCGTAAAGCAGAAATTTTTGCCCCGTTCCTTTTCCCCTGCGCAAAGGGCCTTCCTATTTTCGACAGCGCAGCCGCTTTGCAACACACGCAGCGGAGCGAGCTCGAATCGCTTGCTCCGCTGCGTGCGTTTACTGTGTGTTATTCTCCCCGGTAGCTCACATGCAGCAGCTCGTGGCAGCGCTCCTCGCCGTATTCGGCCATCATGCGCACCACGATGGGATTGCGCTCGGCGCGTTTGAACATTGCCGCGTTGTCGGACTGGTGCAGACCGTCGCCGCGCTTTTCCTTCGTGGCCTTGAGCCCGTAGGGCTGTCCCGCGCCGCCGACGCAGCCGCCCTGGCAGGTCATGACCTCGATAAGATGGTAGAACGCCTCGCCCTCGTCAATTCTTTTGAGCAGCTTTCTTGCGTTGGCAAGGCCGTTGACCACCGCGAGCTTCAGCTCGGTATCCCCGATGGTGACCGTTGTCTCCTTGATCGGCGCGTCGCCGCGCAGGCCGAGAATGCTGATCTCGCGCAGGGCGTTCTTGCTCTTATCCGGCAGGCAGTGACGAACCACCGCCTCAGCCACGCCGCCGGTCGTGCCATAGATGACCGCCGCGCCGGAGCCGAGACCGAACGGCAGGTCGGGAGATTCCAGCTCCAATTCATTGAGCTGGATGCCCGTCTCCTGCATCATGTCAATGACCTCGTGCGTGGTGAGCACCAGGTCGACGTCGGGGCGGCCGTCGTGAATGAATTCAGGGCGCGCGGCCTCCATCTTCTTCGCCGTGCAGGGCATGATGGCGATGTGATAGGTCGTGCGGCCGTCCTGCGCGTCCTTTTCCGCGTACTTGTCGCGGAAGATCGCGCCTACCATCTCCATCGGCGACTTGCAGGTGGAGATGTTCTTGAGGTACTTGGGATTCTCGTTTTCCAGATACTTCACCCACGCGGGGCAGCAGGAGGTGAACATCGGGAACGGGCCTCCGTTTTTCAGCCGCTCCAGAAATTCCTCGGACTCCGCGATGGTCGTGAAGTCCGCGCCGAAGGTCGTGTCGTAGACCTCGTCCACGCCCATGAGCTTGAGCGCCGTAACGAGCTTATCGAGCACGTTTTCACCGGCGGGGATGCCAAAGGCCTCGCCAACGGCCACGCGGACCGCGGGCGCGATCTGGATGACCACGCGCTTTTTCGGATCGTGGATGGCGCGCCACGCCTCACCGATCTGGTTCTTCACCGTGATCGCACCAGTGGGGCACACGGCGGCACACTGACCGCAGCTCACGCATTTGGTCTGCGCCATTTTGCGGTCGAACGCAGGCATGACCTGCGCGCTGCTGCCACGATAGGCAAAGTTCAGAATGCCCATGCCCTGCATCTCTTCGCACACGCGCACGCAGTCGCCGCAGAGGATGCACTTGTTCGGATCGCGCAGCACAGCGGGCGAGGTGTTGTCGATCTCATAGTGCTCGCGCGTATCCTCAAAGCGGATACGACGCACGCCGAACTGCTGCGCTAATGTCTGCAGATGGCAGTGACCGCTTTTCTCACAGGTCGTGCAGTTGCAGTTATGCGAGGCGAGCAGCAGCTCGAGGATGACGCGGCGGTGCTTCAAAAGCCGCGCGCTGTTCGTGCGGATGCGCATACCGTTGCGCGGTTCCATCGAGCAGGATGCGTCGATCTTGCCGGTCTCTTCATTCTCCACCACGCACATACGGCACGCGCCGTAAACGGAAAGGTCGGAGTAATAGCAGAATGTCGGCATTTCGATGCCGGCCTTGCGGATCACGGAAAGCACGTTCTTTTCGCCGTCGAAGCTGACGCGCTGTCCGTCAATGATCATCATTCCCTTTGCCATGGCTCAATCCTCCTCAATGGCGTCGATCGCGCCGAACGGGCACGCGCCCCAGCACGCACCGCAGTGGATGCACTTTTCGTTGTCGATCGTGTGCGGCATACGGATCTCGCCGGAAATGGCCTCCATCGGGCAGTTGCGCTTGCACTTGCCGCAGCCCTTGCACAGCTCCGGCTTGATGACAAGGCGGCGCCTACGGCCGTTGCAGATCGGACAGTGGTGGTCGACAACGTGTGCAAGGTATTCCTTGCGGAAGTATTTGAGCGTGCTCACCACAGGGTTGCACGCCGCCTGGCCGAGACCGCACAGCGCCGTCTCGGTGATGGTGCGGGAAAGCTCCTCGAGCAGATCAAGGTCCTCAAGGCTTCCCTCGTTGTTCACGATGCGCGTGAGGATCTCGAGCATCCGCTTCGTGCCCTCGCGGCAGGGCACGCACTTGCCGCAGCTTTCATTTTGCGTGAAGCTCATGAAAAAGCGCGCCGTTTCCACCATGCAGGTGCCCTCGTCCATGACGACGAGACCGCCCGAACCGATGATGGCGCCGACCTTCTTGAGCGAGTCAAAGTCCAGCGGCAGGTCGAGGTGCTCCTTGGTCAGGCAGCCGCCCGCGGGGCCGCCGATCTGCACCGCCTTGAATTTCTTGCCGTCCTTGATGCCGCCGCCAATATCGAAGATGATCTCGCGCAGCGTCGCGCCCATCGGCACCTCGATCAATCCCGTGTTGACCACGTTGCCCGTCAGGGCGAATGCCTTTGTGCCGGGGCTTTTCTCCGTGCCGATGCTGTGGAACCATGCGCTGCCGTGCAGAATGATCTGCGGAACATTCGCATAGGTCTCCACATTGTTGAGCACCGTGGGCCGCGCCCAAAGACCCTGCTCGACCGTGCGCGGCGGCTTGACGCGCGGCATACCGCGCTTACCCTCGATGGAAGCGGTCAGCGCGCTGCCCTCGCCGCAGACAAAGGCGCCCGCGCCGCGGTTGATGTGCAGATGGAAGGAAAAGTCCGTGCCCAGAATGTTGTCCCCGAGCAGGCCCAGCTCCTCATCCCTGGCGATGGCGATGCGCAGGCGCTCGACTGCCAGCGGATACTCCGCGCGGACGTAAATGTAGCCCTCGTCGCTGCCGGCGGCGAGCGCGGCGATCATCATGCCCTCAATGACCGAATGGGGGTTGCCCTCCATGATGGAGCGGTCCATGAACGCGCCGGGGTCGCCCTCGTCGCCGTTGCAGACCACATACTTCTTGCCCTTGGGCTGGCGGCGGACGCTGTCCCACTTTCTGCCCGCGGGAAAGCCCGCGCCGCCGCGGCCGCGCAGGCCGGAATCGAGGATCTCACGGCAGATGTCCTCGTCGGACATCTCAAAGAGCGCCTTTTCAAAGGCGGCGTAGCCGTCGTGGGCAAGGTATTCGTCAATGTCCTCGGCGTCCGTCGTGCCGCAGTTTTCCAGCACCACGCGCTGCTGCTTGGCGTAAAAGGGGATCTCGTTGTGCTTGGCGTACCGCACGCCATTGAGCTCATAGAGCAGGCGCTCGACCGCCTCGCCGCCGAGGATGGTCTTTTCAATGATCTCGTCGCAGTCCTCAAGCCTGACGTGCGTGTAAAGGAAGCCCTCCGGCTCGATCTGAAGCAGCGGCCCCATTTCGCAGAAGCCGTGGCAGCCGCTCTTTTTGAAGTGGATGGCGTCGTCTCCGCCCTCGTGGCGCAGCGCAACGCGCGTTTTCAGCCCGCGCTTTTCGCACTCGGACTTCAGGTAGTCGTAGATCTTCAGCGAGCCGCCCGCAATGCAGCCCGTGCCCGCGCAGACAAGGACCTCGCGCCGGTCCGCCGCGTGCAGCTCCTTGGCCTGTACGCGCAGAGCGCCGAGCCGTTCTCTCGTCAGTTCAGTCATTTGCAGCGCCCTCCCTTGCACGAATGTCCTCAAGCAGCACAAGCGCTGTTTCAGGATCCATCTTCGCGTGTACCTCGCCGTCGATCGTCATGACCGGCGCAAGGCCGCACGCGCCGAGGCACGCCACAGTCTCCAGCGTGAACAACCCGTCATCCGAGGTCTTTTTCTTGCCGGAAAGGCCCAGATACTCATACACCGCATCGTAGATCGGGCCGGATTTGCGCACATGGCAGGCTGTGCCGGCGCAGACCTTGATGATGTGCTTTCCCTTGGCTTCAAGAGAAAAATTCTCATAGAACGTCGCCACGCTGTAAACGCGGGATACGCTGATATCCAGCGTATCAGCGATGAGCGTCAGGTTTGCCTCGCTCAAGTAGTTGTACTCCGCCTGCACATCCTGCAAGATAGCAATAAGATTCGCCGCATTGTTCTCATGCGCGGCAAGGATGCTCAGGACTTTCTTTGTGTCAGGTTTCATGGTTGCCCCTCCTATCTAATCCTGACAATAATTATACCGTAAATTTTTTGGTATTTTCAACATAATGCTACAAAAACAGCGATTGATAATTTCTATGTATGAAACCTGCTAAAAAGTCAAGTCCTAATTAAAAGAAAAGTTATCGGCAGGAAAAGAGTATAGCAAAACAGAGACGACAAAGCGGATCGCCTGGCCGCCTCAAATAAAGTATTGGAGATAAAGGCTTTGGAGCACCTCTCTCAGCTCTGATGTGCTCATCGAAGCCTGTGCTGTAATAAGAATGACACCTTGTCCGCAGATAATTTTTGTATGTCTGCGTCCGGCATAATACCGGCGTTTTCCATAAGCTCATCTGGAATAGTGATTGATTTTGGCGCACTATCAAGTTCTTGCAGCGAGGCAGACGCTATTAGTAATTCGCGGTAGACATTGGCTTCTTGACCATTGGAAATAAAGGAAACAAAGACATCATCCCCGATATCCAGGCCCATCTCATGAATAGCCTCCACAGGGATGATGAGCCTTCCGCTTTCATCAACAGAATACTTATCTTCAACAATTGTGATAGAGATCGACCTCTCTTTCTTCCATAAAGGCGAGGCCGTTCTGCGTCGTTTGGCAGCACATTACATTGCCCGAAATGCAGAACGGCCCCGCCGTTTCTGAAATTTGGTTATTGCTCAGTCCTATTCGACACTACTTCCCGGACTGCGGGCGGTTAAACGAACCGGCGCTTGGCAGCGCCCAGCAGGACTCCCACCTCCCGAGGATCTCTCGAGCTGCCCCCATTGCTTGAGACTGTGGCTGGACAGGCTGTTTCTTCCGGGCAGACGGGATCATTGCGAGACAGGCTGCCACGCCTGCTTTTGGCTGGATGAGTATCGCTCTGCACCTTCCTTGCCGTTTATTGACGCCGGAGCTAAGTCCGACGCAGGTGGTCTTGGCGCATCTGCCGCATCGCTGCTCCCCCTCGTCAGGGGACCATCTGCCGTTGTTGTTCGTCACCGGATATAGCCGCATAAGCTTCGGCATTTTTCAAAGAGCGTGTTCCGCCTCGTGTTCAGGCAGGAAGCGGGGCCTGTATCCCCTCACTCTCTTAGGCGATGAGAATCACTCTTGCACCAAGTTTTTTCGTTTTCCAATATCTTTTTTAATTTGTGAAGTATGCTGACCTTACGGTTATGAATTGTCATATAGTGAATACTTTTCTTTTTCGCAAACTGTCGCTCTGTCATTCCCTGATAGTAGATTGCCTGCAACAATTCCATATCGGCCTGTGTCAGCAGTTGCATTGCTCTTTGTAGGCAACGAATGGATTCACGACGCAGAACCAGAGACTCCACATCTATGTCCTCACTTCCAAATTGCAGATGCCCCTCCTCCAGCAGTCGTTCATAGGAGTCCTCACGACTAGGCATAAAACGCGCGATACGCTTTTCATTATCAAATTCAAAATGTTCAGCTTTCAATTCTTCCTCAAAACGGCGCATTTGCCGGTCACTTTGTCTCAGCACAGCCAGCACAGCCGGTGTGAGTTTCACGTCTGGATAAATCTTTTCATAGTCCGGATAGTATTTATTTGTATACGACATATCGTCGCCTCCATTTCTGAAATTTTGAAAAACCAAATTTCAGAAGCGAAGGCGGCCCGCGACAGGGTGATAGTCTGTAGGTTTCACCTACGATACGCACGCAAAAATAGAACGATGCGACTACTATGTAGTCGCATCGTTCTATTCGCTTTTCGTGACAAATCTGCGCAGTACAGAGCCTGCGCGTCGGTCCGCAACCTGGTCTGCGCCAAGTCAACTTGACCTTATTTAGCTATCCTCGCTTTCCAATCCTCTCATCATTTGTCCTCCTACATATAGTGTCTCGTGCAAGAAGCTTTCTTCTAATTACGCGAAGCCTATGTGTATTTATTGGAAGGCTCATTCCAATTACAATGAAGCAGGGTGATTGTATTGCAAGATATTCAGGTAGAGTTTGGACGGGGAGTTCGTGTCGCCCGCGTTGAGAGAAGTTGGACGCAAGCACGGCTTGCCGAGCGGCTCCATACGACAACTCGAACCGTGTCCAAGATTGAGCGAGGCCAGACTAACATAAGTTTGGACACAATTCGCGCGTATGCCTGCGAATTGGATTTGAGCCTTGACGACCTAATCAGGGACGCAAGTCCTGATAGAATCCCATACTGTGCGGCGCGTTACTTTGCCGGTATGAGCGACGCGCAGGCAATGAAATATATCAAGTTGTGTATGGACGCAGATTCTCTGCGCGAAGAATAAATGTAGAAATACAATGCAAAAAGGCGCAGGGCCTGATGACCGCTTAAAGCGTTCATCGGCCCTGCGTCTTTGCGTCCAGCCGTTCTAATATGGTTATTGATTTCTTGCGAATGTTCACAAGCAGCTCTGCTTTACACTTCGGACAATAAAGCAGATGTCGTATCAGGATTGTGTCGTCTCTGATTTTTGTCCGAGTCTTTTCGCCACAACATGGGCAGCGGATAATCTCCCCTTTATCTGTATACAGCAAAATGGTGCAAAAAAGTCCGGTATCCATAGGATATCGGACTTTTTGGTGGGGGAAGGTGGATTCGAACCACCGAAGTCACTGACAACAGATTTACAGTCTGCCCCCTTTGGCCACTCGGGAATTCCCCCATATTCACTTGTGCGCTGAAGCGGAAGCTTGGAGCTGGTAGACGGACTCGAACACCTGACCTGCTGATTACAAAGTGTATCCGGGCGCTGAGCCTGCCGCGGTACAGTGGCTGGCCGCGAAAGTAAAAGCGGCCCCATTGAAAAACGACCTCCGGCTCAAGCAGCCAGAGGTCGTTTGCAAGATTTCTAAAGATTTTTCTTAATATGACAGGAACGGCAGCCTTATCCGACCGGTACGCCGGACGACATAGAACAGCACATACAATACCATGGGAAAACAGGCGCCCAGCCAGCTGTAATCGGATTGGATCAGCAGGTTGAACAGGGCGTGCATCGTTGCGGAAACGGTAAAGAGTCCGAAGATGCCGGTGTAAAACAGCTTCCTTTGCTTTTTGACGTAGGGCAGTCCCGTGCCGATGATCATAGTGCAAAGGCCATGCATCAGGCTGGCGGACAAGCCGCGCAGCGCTGCCCAGCCCAACGTTACCGTCGCCAGATTCTGCACGAGGATGGCGGTGTTCTCCCAAATAGAAAAGCCGATGCCGACGGACAGGGCCGTGGGCAGGATGTCCTTGCGGTCGTCGCTGAAAAAGGCGGCAAACACCAGTACCGGCAAGGCCTTGAGGAGTTCCTCCGTCACCGGCGGGACGGTAAGGTAATGCGGTTTGAAAAGAGCATATGATCGCAAGGGATGAGAACCGATCGGTGGCAAATTTAAGCGGAAATCAGCTCGCATCAAAGTCTCAATAAGTTGCAAAAAGCCGTGAAATCATTTGATTTCACGGCTTTTTATGGTGGACCTGAAGGGATTCGAACCCACGACCTTACGGATGCGAACCGTACGCTCTCCCAACTGAGCTACAGGCCCAAATATTAACTTGGCTGAAAATATCGATCATCAAGTGGGCCCGCTTTATGTCGGGATCGCCCTCCCAACTGAGCTACAGGCCCATGAACTTTTCAGCCCGCATATCATACCACAGCTTTTCTTATTTGTGAAGTCCTTTTTTCACTTTTTTCAAAAAATTTTTGTTGCCTTTCCGAAAGCCGTATCGTATAATATCTGTTGTTATCCGTCCTCCGCATACAGCTGCGGGATCGGTCTTGCGCAATGAATGCCCGCGAACCATGTCAGGCGGGGAACCGAGCAGCATTAAGCGGGACCAGTCATGTGCCGCAAGGGCGCCGGTCACGCAGCTGTATACGGAGGACCTTTTCTATCCTCACGAAAGGGGCAATGTGGTATGTATCAGGCGCTGTACCGCAAGTGGCGGCCCAAGACTTTCTCCGACGTGGTCGGGCAGGAGCACGTCACCGAAACGCTGCAGCGGCAGGTCGCAGAGGGACGGCTCTCGCACGCCTACCTCTTCACCGGCACGCGCGGCACGGGCAAAACCACCTGCGCGAAGATCCTCGCCAAGGCGGTGAACTGTGAGCACCCCGAGAACGGTAACCCCTGCAACAAATGCTCAAGCTGCCTCGGCATCGAGTCCGGCGGCTTTCTCGATGTGATGGAGCTCGACGCCGCCTCGAACAACGGCGTGGACCACGTCCGCGCGCTGCGGGACGAGGCCATCTACTCCCCCGCGCAGGTGAAAAAGCGCGTGTACATCATCGACGAGGTGCACATGCTCTCCATCGCGGCGTTCAACGCGCTGCTGAAAATTCTGGAGGAGCCGCCGGAGCACCTGATGTTCATTCTGGCGACGACCGAGCTGCACAAGGTGCCCGCGACCATTCTCTCGCGCTGCCAGCGCTTTGCATTCCGGCGCATTCTGCCGCGCGAGATCGTGGGACGGCTGAACTACATCGCGGAGCAGGAGGGCATCGACCTCCGGCCGGACGGTGCGGAGCTGCTCGCGCACATTGCCGACGGCGCGCTGCGCGACGCGCTGAGCCTTCTGGACCAGTGTGCGGCGGCGGGCGGAACCATCGACAGCGCGGCGGTGCTCGACGCGTTGGGACTGGCGGGCAACCTCCAGACCGCACAGCTGATGGACTGCGTTCTGCGGCGCGACACGAAGGCCGCGCTGCTGCTGCTCCACCGGCTCTACGGCAGCGGCAAGGACGTGGGCGCGGTGCTCGGCGAGCTGTCCGCGCTCGCGCGCGACCTGCTCATTTCCAAAACGGCTCCCGAGGGCGGCGCGGCGCTGCTCACGGGCGGCTACGACAGCCAGACGATGGACGGCCTTTTGCGGCAGGCTGACAGTGCGCGGCTCATCGCCATCTGCACCACGCTCCAGCGCGCGGCGGCGGACATGAACGTGAGCGTCAACCGCCGCACGGATGCGGAGCTGTGTCTCCTGAAGCTCTGCGACGAAACGCTCTCCGGCGACCTGAGCGCCATCAACGCTCGCCTCGCGCGGCTCGAACAGCAGATGGCCACGGGCGTGCGTTATGCTGCCGCGGAAAGCACGGCGCAGGTGGTGCCCGCGCCGGCGGAGAAGCCCGCTCCCGCAAGGGCTGCGGCGAAGCCGACAGCCGTGGAGGACGAGGCTCCTCCCCCGTGGGAGGACAGCGCGCCCGCGCCGGCAGACGAATCCTTTGACGACGCTCCCCCGCCCTACGGCGAGCCGGCAGAGCCGGAACGTCCGCAGAGCGCGACGCCGGCTCCCGCGCCACAGGCCGCAGAGCCGAAGGTGGAATCGCCCAAGCTAACCGGCGACAGCGATATCTGGCTCACGCTGATGGAGAGCTACAAAAACCGACTCACGCCCGACAAGCGCGCGTTCGTCGGTCAGGCGGATGGGCGGCTCGCCAACGGCGTGCTGACGGTCTACTGTCCGACGGCGGTGACGAAGGCCATGCTCGATACCGAGGCGGTCGCCGCGGTGCTGCGCGAGGTGACGGGCCAGAGCGTCGGTCAGGCGATTGCCGTGCGCTTCGTGGTCGGCGAGCCGGAGGACGGGAAAAAACGCGACAAATTCCAGGACCTGCTGCGTATGGGCAGCAAGTTCGATAACTTCAACATCAAGTAACATCAGGAGGAATACGGATATGGCAAAGGGTTACAGCGCGCGCCGAGGCTTCTCGAACGGCGCGGGACAGGCGGCGCAGCAGATGCAGATGCAGCAGAAGCTCATGCAGATGCAGCAGGAGATGGCGAAGGCTCAGCAGGAGGTCGAGGAGGCCACCTTCACCGCGAGCGTCGGAGGCGGTGCCGTCAGCGCTGCGGCGAACGGCAAGAAGGAGATCACCGCGCTCACCATCAAGCCCGAGGCGGTCGATCCCGAGGACGTCGAGATGCTGCAGGACCTCGTGATCTCCGCGGTCAACGAGGCGCTGCGGCAGGCGGACGACGCGATGAGCAACCGCATGAACAGCTTCACCAGCGGTCTGAACATCCCCGGTCTGGGGCTGTAAGCGCAGAATACAGCAAGGAGACGCCACCCACCGGACGGCGTCTCCTGTTTTTTAGTTTTGGCTCAGGCGTTCGCCGGCCGCGCGCAGCGTCCTGCGCAGGAAGATGGCCGAGAGCGTCAGACTCACAAGCTCGGCGATGGGGAACGACCACCACACCAGCTCCAGCCGTCCGGTCAGGGAGAGCAGATACGCCACCGGCAGCAGCACGCAGATCTGGCGGCAGACGGAGACGATGAGGCTGTAAAAGGGCGTCCCCAGCGCCTGAAAGACGCTGCCCGCCACGATGCAGAAGCCCGCGAGCGGGAACGTCAGGCCGATGATGCGCAGCGCCGTCTTGCCGATGGTCAGCATCTCCTCCGAGGGGGAGAAGAGACCGAGCAGCGCACCGGGGATGATCTCGAAGAGCGCAAGACCCACGCACATGATGGCAATGGCTGTGACAGCCGAAAGGCGGATCGTCCTGCGGAAGCGCTCCGGCTTGCCCGCACCGTAGTTGTACGAAATGATAGGCACCATCGCGTTATTCAGGCCGAAGATGGGCATGAAAATGAAGCTCTGGAGCTTGAAGTACGCGCCGAACACCGCCGTCGCCGCCTCGGTAAAGGAGATGAGGATCTTGTTCATGCCGAACACCATCACCGAGCCGATGGACTGCATGATGATGGACGGCACGCCGACCGCGTAGATCTCCTTGATCGTCGCGGCGTGAGGACGGATCTCGCGGCGGCGCAGATGCACGTCGGGATTGCGCGTGAGGTTGAGATAGAAGCCGATGGACGCGCCGACGAGCTGACCGATAACGGTGGCGATCGCCGCACCGGCGACCTCCAGCCGCGGGAAGCCGAGCAGGCCGAAAATGAGGATGGGGTCGAGAACGATGTTGGTGGCCGCGCCGGCGATCTGCGTGATCATGGAGAGGTTCGTGCGTCCCGTCGATTGCAGCAGGCGCTCATTATACATCTGGAAGAACAGGCCGATCGAGCAGCCGATGCAGACGGTCACATAGTCGCGTCCGTAAGTGATGATCTGCGGGTTGTCCGTCTGAAAGCGGAAGAACGGTCCCGCAAGCGTCCAGCCGATGAGGGCGAAGAGCGCAAAATTGCACAGCGTGAGGAACAGGCCGACATTTGCCGCGCGGTCCGCGCCCACCTGATTCTTCTCGCCCAGCGAGCGGGAGAGCAGGGCGTTCATACCCACACCCGTGCCGCCGGAAAAGGCGATGCACAGCGTTTGGAGTGGGAATGCGAGCGACACGGCGTTCATTGCGTCCTGACTGAGCTTTGCCACAAAGATGCTGTCCACCACGTTGTAGAGCGCCTGAAACAGCATGGATACCATCATCGGCACCGCCATGCTGAAGAGCAGCCTGCCGACCGGCATGGTGCCCATTTTATTTTCCTGTAGGATCTCTTCTCTGATATTTTCGTCCATTTTCCGTATCTCCGTGCGTGAAAGGGTGCTCCGTCCGGCGGACAGAGCACCTTTTTCTTTATTTTTTCAGTTCGCCGTTCGCGGCCTTGGTGAGGTAGGCGTTGATGAAGCCGTCGAGGTCACCGTCCATGACCGCCTGAATATTGCCGGTCTCGTAGTCCGTGCGCGTATCCTTGACGAGTTGGTAGGGCATGAAGACATAGGAGCGGATCTGGCTTCCCCATTCGATCTTGAGCTGCACGCCCTTGAGGTCGCTGATCTTCTCCGCGTGCTGCTGGATCTTCAGCTCCATGAGCTTGGATTTGAGCATCTGCATGGCGTAGTCGCGGTTCTGGAACTGGCTGCGCTGCGTCTGGCAGGCGGTGACGATACCGGTGGGGATATGAATGAGACGCACCGCAGACGAGGTCTTATTGACGTGCTGGCCGCCCGCGCCGGAGGAGCGGTAGACCTGCATCTCAATGTCCTCGGGTCGAATGTCGACCTCGATGTCGTTGGGCAGCTCGGGCATGACCTCGAGCGCGGCGAAGCTCGTCTGGCGGCGGGCGTTCGCGTCGAAGGGCGAAACGCGCACCAGACGGTGGACGCCGTTCTCGCTCTTAAGGTAGCCGTAGGCGTTCTCACCCTTGACCATGACCGTCGCGCTCTTGATGCCGGCCTCTTCGCCGTCGATATAGTCCATCATCTCGAACTCGAAGCCGTGCTTGTTCGCCCACTGCATATACATACGGTAGAGCATCTGCGTCCAGTCCTGCGCCTCGGTGCCGCCCGCGCCGGCGTGGAAGGTCAGAATGGCGTTGCAGTTATCGTACTCACCGGAGAGCAGCGTCGTGAGGCGGACCTCCTCGATCCGCTTCTCCAGATCGGCGAAGCCCTCCTCCAGCTCGGGCAGCAGGCTGGCGTCGTCCATCTCGTTGCCCATGTCGATGAGGGCGAGCAGGTCGTCGCGCGTGGAGACGAGCTTTTCAAAGCGGTGGACCTTATTTTGCAGCTGCTTGGTGCGCATCTGGTTGGCCTGCGAGCGCTCGATGTCATTCCAGAAACCGTCCTCATGTGCCTCGGCCTCGAGCCGCGCGATCTCGTGCTTGGAGGATTCGATGTCAAGCGCCTTCTGAAGGTTTTCAAACGTGTCGCTCATGGCGAGCAGCTTCTGCTTATAGGAATCGTATTCGATAACAGCCATGGTGATCTCCTCTTCTCATACTGCATTAGCCGAAAAAGTATATCATACCGCCGTGCGAAAGGCAAGAAAAATCCGCCTCGGCGGCGGATTTTCCCAATTTTTTATCGTCAACGGTGCAAACTGCCCCATAAAAACAAAAAATCCACGCATCCCTGCGTGGTTCCGTTTTGGTCGCTCAGCGCTCGCTGACGATCTGCTCCGTCGTGCCGAAGATCATGTCATCGACATCGAAGCCCTTGAAGTTTTCAAACATCATATTGGTTCTCACGCTCCTTTCTCTTTTCAATTTCAAGAGTATGATACCACTTCTCTGTCAAGCGCGCAAGTGTGATTTTCCACATATTTCACAAAAACATTTTCGCCGTTTTGTGCTTTGCGCTAATTCGTTTTGCTTGTTTCCGCTCAAAGCCCTGTGGTAAAATAATGTATCCAATTTTGTTCTTCGGGAGGCGAGAGGACGCCTATGTACGAATTTTTTGCCGGCGACTACGACGTCGCCGTCATCGGCGCGGGCCATGCCGGCATTGAAGCCGCGCTCGCAAGCGCGCGGCTGGGACGGAAAACGGTCTGCTTCACCATCAACCTTGACGCGGTGGGCAATATGCCCTGCAACCCCGCCATCGGCGGCACGGGTAAGGGCCATCTTGTGCGCGAGCTGGACGCGCTCGGCGGCGAGATGGCAAAGGCCGCCGACCGCGCCTGCATCCAGTATCGCCTTTTGAACCGCGGCAAGGGCCCCGCCGTGTGGTCTCTGCGCGCGCAGGCGGACCGCCGCCGCTATCAGCAGATCATGAAGCATACGCTCGAGCAGCAGGAAAACCTGACGCTCCGGCAGGCGGAGATCGTGGAGCTGCGCGTGGAAAACGGCGCAGTCTCCGCCGTCGTCACCGCGACGGGCGCGGTGTTCGGCGCAAAGGCTGTCATCCTCTGCTCGGGAACCTACCTCGACGGGCGCACCATCGTGGGCGAATGCATTCAGTCGAGCGGCCCCGACGGGATGCACGCGAGCCTGCCGCTCGCGGAGCGGCTGCGCGCGCTCGGACTTCCTCTGCGTCGCTTCAAGACCGGCACGCCCCCGCGCGTCAACGCCCGCAGCGTCGATTTCTCCAAAATGGAGCGGCAGGACGGCGACGCCGAGCCGCTGCCGTTCTCGTTCACGACCGAGCAAGTTCCCTGCAATCAGGCGGTGTGCTACCTCACCTACACGAACGAGGAGACGCACCGCATCATCCGCGAAAATCTCGACCGCAGCCCCATCTACTCCGGTGTGATCGAGGGCATCGGGCCGCGCTACTGCCCGAGCATCGAGACGAAGATCGTCCGCTTCGCGGACAAGCCCCGCCACCAGCTCTTCATCGAGCCGATGGGGCTTGATACCGAGGAGCTGTACATTCAGGGCTTTTCCTCCTCGATGCCCGAGGACGTACAGGTGCGGATGGTCCATACCATTCCGGGGCTTGAGCACGCGGAGATCATGCGCCCCGCCTACGCCATTGAGTACGACTGCATCGACCCCACCGCGCTCAAGCCTACGCTGGAAACGAAAGCCATCGCGGGGCTGTACGGCGCGGGGCAGTTCAACGGCTCGTCCGGTTACGAGGAGGCCGCCGTACAGGGCTTTGTTGCCGGCGTGAACGCCGCGCGCAGGCTCGCGGGGCAGCCTCCCTTTGTCCTCTCCCGCTCGGAGAGCTACATTGGCACGCTCATCGACGATCTTGTGACCAAGGGTACGAACGAGCCTTACCGCATCATGACGAGCCGCAGCGAATACCGCCTGCTTCTGCGGCAGGACAACGCCGACCGGCGGCTCACAAAGCTCGGGCACGACATCGGCCTCATCTCCGACGAGCGTCTTGCCGCTGTGGAGGAAAAGTACGCCGCCGTCGCGCGGGAGATCAAACGGCTCGAGCACACCGGCCTTCCCGCGAGCGATGCGCTCAACGCGCTGCTGCGAGAGCGCGGCACGGCGGAGATCACGGACGGCAGCCCGCTCATCGCGCTGCTGCGCCGCCCGCAGCTGCGCTACGACGATCTGCGGGCCTTCGACGCCGGCTGCGCCGCCTGCCCGCAGGACGTCGCCGAGCAGGTGGAGATCACCGTGAAGTACGAGGGCTACATCCGCCGCCAGATGGCTGAGGTCGAGGAGTTTACGCGGCTCGAGAGCCGCCTGCTGCCCGAGGAGCTTGACTATTCCAGCATCGACGGTCTGCGGCTCGAGGCGCGGGAAAAGCTCGCCGCCATCCGCCCCCGCTCGCTCGGACAGGCGGGGCGCATTTCGGGCGTGTCCCCCGCCGACCTCGCCGCCCTGATGATTTTTTTGGAAAAGGAGAAGCGCCATGAAAATTCTTGACCTGACCCACCTCATCGAAGAGGCCATGCCCGTCTATCCCGAGACCGAGCCGCCGAAGCTCACGCCCTCGAACACCTTTGAGCAGCACGGCTTCCGTGAAACGCTGCTGACGATGGGCTCCCACACCGGCACGCACATGGACGCCCCCGCGCATATGCTGCGCGACGGCAAGATGCTCGATCAATTTCCGGCGGACAAGTACGTCGGCACGGCCTATGTGCTCGACTGCTCCGACCTTGCGGGAAAGGAGATCCCCAAAGCGCGGCTCCAGCTCCATGCCTCAGAGATCGAGGCCGCAGACTTCCTGCTCTTCTACACCGGCTGGGAGAAATATTGGGGCAGCGAGCAGTACTTCTCCCCCTTCCCCGTGCTCTCGCTTGAGGCGGCGGAGTACCTTGCCGCCTTTCCGCTCAAGGGCGTCGGCACCGACGCCATCTCCATCGACCCGATGGACACGGTGGACTATCCTGTGCACAAGATCCTGCTCGGCGCAGGCTTTGTGAACACAGAAAACCTTTGCAATCTCGCCTCCCTTGTGGGGAAAGCCTTTCCCTACGCGACGCTCCCCCTGCGCTTCAAGGACGCTGACGGCTCGCCCGTGCGCGCCGTCGCCATGCCGGAGGATTGAACGAAAAACCGCTCTGCCGTGGGCAGAGCGGTTTCCTTTTTATATAATAATGGAATGCGGCAAAGCCTCCGGTTTGCACCGGAGGCTTTGCCGTGAGTGAAGAAAAGATCGTCGCCCTTGAGCGAGTTGTTTCGATCAGACGTTGCCGATGGTAGCGACCATGACAGCCTTGATGGTGTGCATACGGTTCTCGGCCTCGTCGAACACCTTGGAGTTCGGGGAGAGGAACACCTCGTCGGTGACCTCGCGGATATCGTAGCCGAGCTCCATCTGGCTCTTGGCCATGGTGGTGTCGAAGTCGTGGAAGGAGGGCAGGCAGTGCAGGAAGATGCAGTCGCTGTTCTCGGTGGCCTTCATCACGTCGCCGGTGACCTTGTAGGGGGTGAGCTGCTTCACGCGCTCGGGAATCTTGTCCTCCTCGCCCATGGAAGCCCAGATATCGGTGTAGAGAGCGTCGGCGCCCTTGAGCAGAGCCTTGTCCTCGCCGTACTCGACGACGGCGCCGGTCTCCTTGGCGACCTCGCGGCAATACTCCACGACGTCAGCCGCGGGAGCGAGCTCCTTCGGGCCCCAGCCGACATAGTGCATGCCGAGCTTGGCGCAGATGTACATCAGGCAGTACGCCACGTTGTTGCGGGTATCGCCGCAGAAAACGAGCTTGCACTTGTTGAGGGGCTTCTTGGTGTTCTCCATCAGGGTGAGGATGTCGGCGAGCGCCTGGGTGGGATGATCGACATCGGTCAGACCGTTCCACACGGGAACGCCGGCGTTGGCGGCGAGACCCTCGACGACCTTCTGGTCGTAGCCGCGGTACTCGATGCCGTCAAAGAAGCGGCCGAGGACCTTCGCGGTGTCGACCATGGTCTCCTTCTTGCCCATCTGGGAAGACTTGGAATCGAGGAACGTGACGTGCGCGCCTTCGTCATAGGCGGCGACCTCAAACGCGCAGCGGGTGCGGGTGGAGGTCTTCTCGAAGAGCAGAACGATGTTCTTGCCGGCGAGCAGGTTGCCGCGGATGCCGGCGCGCTTCTTCGCCTTCAGGTCGGCGGCGAGGTTGAGCATATAGCGGATCTCATCGGGGGTGAAATCCTTCAGCGTGAGAAAAGAACGGCCTTTGAGATTAACAGGCATGGGATAGTCCTCCTTCAAGATAGTTCGCCCCCAATGGGGGAAATTGACTCATGTTCTGTACATAGCATATCAATTTTTGAAAAACGCGCTGGACATTTTCAGCTATTTTTCTTGTATTTAACGGCAAATTTGCGCGGCGCACCCTTTGCCGCTCCGCTTCCCTGCGAGCTTTCCGGCACTTGCCAAATGGGTCGCCTCTGCGGTATACTATACACCGAAACAACGCATAAGGCAACCCCGCGCCGTCCGGCGCGGGCCGAATGAGGTGACCGATATGAAAGACCTTGCCGCGATGCAGTCCTTTGAACGCTCCCGTCTCGACCGGAGCAAGCTGTGCTCGTTCGACAACGAGACCATCGAGGCGCCGACCGCGCCGCTGATCCATCAGGAGGCCCGCTTCCTCTACATCTGCGAGGGGCACGGTGTCATCCGCATCCAGGGGCACGACGTGGAGCTGCGGCCGAATACGCTTCTCTCCATCCTGCCGTGGCAGATCACGGCGGTGACGGAGGTCGCCGAGCCGCTGCAATATCACCTCGTGATCTACAACCTCCACACGCTCAACCGCTACATCCGCGCCTTCTCCGACGAGCGCGGCGACGCGGTAGACTGGCTCGCGCATAT
>ERZ773260.357-NODE-357-length-67947-cov-5.399340_pt1 | contig 67947 bp, 58 predicted proteins | sample MGYA00511387_ERZ773260 | MGnify/ENA primary metagenome ERZ773260 (study PRJEB29015, sample SAMEA2737745) | human gut metagenome | biome: human gut; feature: human-associated habitat; material: faeces | place: China | collected 2012 ...
TAGGACCTACGGGTGCCACAGGCGCTAACGGGGTTACAGGACCTACCGGGCCTACGGGTGCTAACGGGGCTACCGGACCTACAGGGCCTACGGGCGCTAACGGGGCTACCGGACCTACAGGGGCAGCCGGCGCTGCTGGAGCTACCGGTGCTACCGGAGCCACAGGACCTACCGGACCTACAGGGGCAGCCGGCGCTGCTGGAGCTACCGGTGTTACCGGCGCTACAGGACCTACCGGCGCCACAGGACCTACCGGCGCCACAGGTGCTACCGGCGCCACAGGTGCTACCGGAACTTCTGTTACTGCCAACAGTATGAGCGCCCTTAACACATCAGGAACAACCCTTGCCGTAGTAGTGGGAGGTACAGCGGTTCCGCTTCCTAATGACCAGGTATTAGATAGCTTTACGGTCAATGCTGCCAATACAATCTTTACCGTACCGGCAACAGGTTCTTATCTCATAACCTATACAGTCCGAACCACTGCCGCACTGCTGCTGTCCTCCCGTATATTGAGGAATGGCGCGGCTCTGGCCGGCTCTGTTGTATCTCCTGCTGTATCTGCCAGCGATTTCTCGGCAACCCTTATTGCCAATCTGACTGCTGGTGATACGCTGGAACTGCAGCTGTTCGGATTATTAGGAACAGCCATCCTGCAAGGGGGTACCGGCGCAAGCCTGGCAGTGGTACGTCTCGTATGATAATTATAAAAAGGGGCCGGATATCCGGCCCCAAAATTATAGAAACCAGTGGTTCCGTCCCAAACAGGTCAGATGTGGACATTCTTAAAACCATTTAGATATGAGCATGTCCCATGGCATGTTATACTGCCGTAATACAGCGGTTATCTGCTGCCATATTGAGACATTACGCCGACCGACATTACCATGCATTTGTCAAATGCTGCATTTTAAACCATTAAGGCTGGATAAGCCCTCTTAGCTTATTCGCACCTTAACCTTAAACTAATTAAAGGAGGGAGATTGATGTATCATAATTACCACGAGGATTTGGATTTGTCCAATCAAATAACAGGATTTCCTGTTCCACCATTTGGAACCGGCGGGAATCAGGAATGCTGTTCCAATCCCTGTCGCTGCCACTGTCCGGGAATATGTCCAATTGAATGTGTCGGCCCGACCGGGCCACAAGGCCCAATGGGGCTTCGCGGATGCCCAGGTGAACAGGGACCACCCGGTCCTACCGGAGCCATGGGACCACAAGGTTATGTAGGCCCAACCGGACCGATTGGTTCGACCGGTCCCATGGGCCTTAATGGTCCCACAGGGGCTACTGGGGCCCAGGGCCCCCAAGGTATACAAGGGCCCGCCGGACCTGCCGGCGCAACTGGACCTGCCGGCGCAACTGGAGCTGCCGGCCCCACCGGGCCTACTGGCCCTGCCGGACCTCAAGGCATTCAAGGGCCAATCGGGCCTGCTGGTGCCACTGGAATTACCGGACCCACGGGTGCTACCGGATTCACCGGCACTGCCGGGCCTACCGGAGCGACTGGCGCTACCGGGCTCACTGGTGCTACCGGTATTGCCGGGCCTACTGGCGCTACCGGTCCCACGGGTGCTACCGGCCCCACAGGCGCTACCGGTCCCACAGGCGCTACCGGTCCCACAGGCGCTACCGGTCCCACGGGTGCTACCGGTCCCACAGGCGCTACCGGTCCCACGGGTGCTACCGGCCCCACCGGCACTACCGGTCCCACGGGCGCTACCGGTCCCACGGGCGCTACCGGTCCCACGGGCGCTACCGGACCTGCCGGTGACAGCGTAGCCTGTGCATGTGTTGCTCAGATGCGAAATGTACTTCAGCAGATAATTCAGCTTTATCCAACTGATAATATTGTGGTATCAATGGAAAGCGGGGACAACGCAAGCGGCCGTCCAGGCAGCCTTCTGCCAGCCCCTAATACTAATCCCAATGCCGGCCTTCTCCAGCTAACCAATAACCAAGGCGTGGCACAGGAAGCCGTTTCCATTTGCCGGATTGCTTCGGTAAGGATTACTAGTACAACTTATAATGATGCCATCACTTACCTTCCTGCACCAACGCCGACACCAACAGGCTGCGGTGCGGACTGCGAAGCCGCTGTCCGTTCCTATCTTCCGGTAGGAACTGCTGGCGCCAGTATCAAGGCTGGAGGGCAGACGGTGGGACAAGGAACTGTTCTGGTCAATGAATTTGGCATTCTAGTACTTGTAGGTGCCAATAACAGTGACCCCACCTTTGTTTCTGCATGTAAAGCAGAAATACTCACCAGATAAATCCATGCAGCTTATACAGTAAACATGTGACACTGCTGGTATAAATCTTTTTGCCGGGGCAGAGCCGTAATATCCTTTTATCTGCCTTCCCCGGCAATCATACCTTAAACTCATCGCAAAGTTAAGGGGCCGTTTATATGTATGATAACTATACCCAAAATACAAACATGTCCAATCCCTTATCCGATTCCCCATCTAATTCCACGGGGCTGCCGGAACTAATACGAATATAATAACAAGTACCCAGCCCCTGGCAGTGAGAACAGTCAGACAGGACAGCAAGCTGCAATCGTCATTATCGGCGGTACCATATGGCTGTCCTTGAAATAAGGCTGTTGCAATCCCACTGGCATTAGTCGGTGATATTGCGGCAGCTTTATTGTTAATTATCCCCAATTAAAATTTTCTTTTCCGGCGCCAATCTCAAAATGATATTTCACAATGCCGGTATCAATCTGGGACATCGGGCGATTGTCCTTTGTGTGGATGGATACGGTATTCCCATTCGCTTCGATGAAAAAATTCTGTTTGTTAAGGCCCGTCGGAGCAAGCACCGACGCTTTCATGCCATTTATAAACCATTTATCACTGCATGGCTTACATAAACGTTCCATGCTCTTTGACTTATGCTGCCTGCCATCAGTCATGCCATAACCAATCGCAATGACACCAACTAATTCCTCATCAGGAGCTAACGTAACCTGACACTTTTTCGCATTGTATGTGCTTGTGACCCAACACGAATTAAGACCTGCCTGTTGGGCTTTAATCATAAGGCGTGCTCCAAAATAGCCACTCTTCACATAAAAATCGCCTTGCATTTTTGCTACCAGAGCAATATAGTTTTTTACATTTTTAAATCTCCCAAATAAGGGAATGAAGCTTTTAAATGCACCCTCATTGTCCGTTACTAACTGAATATGCAACTGTCCCAGCCGGTTACACTGCCCGATTTCTTCTTTCAGTCCATCAATAATTGCAGGTGGAAGTGGTTTTGTAGTATAATTCCTAACTGCGTGCCTTGCCCTGATTGCTTCTAATTCCGTCATAATTGGTTCCTCCTGTTTTCGCTCAATTTCATGTCACAGTATTACCTTGTTAAGCAGTATTCTCTCTGTAAGGGCGCCCCAATCGCCATTTTCATACTGTATTCCTTTCATGTTAGCCATGGCTGCCAAACCATGTACGGTTGCCCACATTACCAAAAGGTCATCTCTTAATTCTTTTTCATCAATGTTTAGCTCCCTCATACTTCTTTTTGCACCATTTACGAAAATTTCAAATGGAGTACAGGAGCCATCCCATGTAATCTCAGTTTCTTTTATCTGAATGCCCAGGTACTCACTGTCAAATAAGAAATTAAAATAGTGGGGATATTTTGCAAAAAACTCCACATAAGCAACGCCCATGGAAATTGTAACATACTGACAGGAGTTTTCTTCCACTGCCTGTTTTAGGGCGGTTGCGAATCTGTCGGTAACATAAGAGTACATTCCAAGAAGCAACTCATCAATATTTCCAAAGTGATTATAGCAGGCAGTTGCTGATACTCCTACTTTCTTTGCTACCTTTCGTAAAGAAAACTTTTCAATTCCCTCCTCATGGATTAGCTCAATTCCCTGTTCAATGAGTGTTTCTTTTAAATTACCAAAATGATATGGCTTTTTTCCGCTTGTATCTGTATTCATATTCCATCCCTCTAAGTTAACATATGTTAATATTCATTATATCCGCTATATTAACGCTTGTCAATATTGATATGAAATTTATATCTGAAAAAACAATGCAGAAAGCCCCCTCTCCCCACCTATTATCTGAAACTGCGGAGAAAGGCCTGTATGCGGCTGACTTGTACACCAACGCCATCCATTACTCATATATTAAAGTATGCTGGTAGGGAAAATTCAGCATGATGTGAAAAGGGTGCACGTAATGGAACAAAGGGACACTGATAATTTTAATCTTTCCAGATTTACTGGGTATAGAGTCACATTCCTTTTAACAGCGGATTAATCGGTATTCCAGAGGACGCTGGTCCACAGTGGCCTGCCGGTCCAGCCGAAAATGCTGCCAGCTATGCTTCTCTCCATCCGCAGGGGGATATTACTGTAGTACTGTTTCCCCTGTTAAACGGAGCAGAAATCAGCGGAACCTGAAGGAGTTTAAAGAACAGTATAATGACCGCGGCAGCGTCCACTTTTTAAGGCCGCCACACATGTTGATTATAAAATAGTATCGGGCAGACCTATCAGATTCTATGACAAATCTAACAATATTATCGGCTATTTGGCAATTACGCAAGTGATAATCCACCAGCCTGAAAAATCTGCTGCCCCTGAAGCGTTTTCTTTCCCGGCGGTCCATGACTGCATTTAGCAATCCTGATAAACCTGACCCACGCCATAATTCTAGAAACAAGATAAGGAATGAACTATATGTATTATAATTATTCCGGGAATATCCATATTCCCTCCTCAATGCCTTATACCCAAACTGACCCTTATGGAATCAATTGTAACACCATAAACAGCGGCTGCCAGCCGCCCTGTCCTAATCCCGGATGCTGTCCTCCCTGGCCCGGTCCTGACTGCTGCCCAGACAGATGTCCCACTGGCCCCACCGGACCGGCTGGTCCCATGGGTCCCAGAGGATGCCCGGGCCAAATGGGGCCTGCCGGACCGACCGGTGCCATGGGACCACAAGGTTATGTAGGACCAACCGGAGCGACCGGGGCAGCCGGCCCCCAGGGAATACCAGGCAATACGGGAGCGACCGGCCCTGCCGGACCTGCCGGGCCCCAGGGAGCCCAGGGATATACAGGAATGACAGGCCCAACCGGCCCTACTGGCCCTACTGGTCCCAGTGAAACAATCACCATACGGGATACCATAACCGGTAATCCTGGTGACCCTGCCAACGTAGTTGATGTAACAGGCTCACCAAATCATATATTAGATATCACAATTCCAAGAGGCGCTACCGGACCTACCGGGGCTGCGGGAATTCAGGGTCCTGCCGGAGCCACGGGTGCTCAGGGGTTACAGGGAGCAACCGGACCGACCGGCGCAACTGGACTGCAGGGGCCAACCGGACCAACTGGCGCAGCGGGACTACAGGGACCAACCGGGCCGACCGGCGCAACTGGACTACAGGGGCCAACCGGACCGACCGGTACATCGGGGGCTACAGGGGCCGCAGGCCTTACAGGAGCAACCGGGCCAACCGGGCCGACTGGTCTGCAAGGAATTCAGGGCGTCACCGGGAGCACTGGACCTGCTGGGGCAACTGGTCCTCAAGGTATCCAGGGTGTCACCGGAGCAACCGGCGCAACTGGTCCTCAAGGTATTCAGGGTATTGCTGGAGCTGCCGGGGCCACGGGTCCTCAGGGTATCCAGGGTGTAACCGGGCCAACTGGAGCTACCGGACCGACTGGACCTACCGGCGCAACTGGTCCTCAGGGCATTCAGGGTGCGACCGGACCAATCGGACCAACCGGACCTACTGGACCTACCGGGGCCACTGGACCGACCGGACCAATCGGACCTACTGGGGCCACCGGACCGACCGGACTTACTGGACCGACCGGGACCACCGGTCCCACGGGCGCTACCGGACCGACCGGAGCCACCGGACCGACTGGACCGACCGGGGACACCGGCCTGACTGGAGACACCGGCCCGACCGGAGAAGCTGGTGCAACCGGCGAAACCGGAGCCACAGGTGAAACCGGCCCGACCGGCCCAGCTGCTACGATAAACATCGGCTCAGTAACCACAGGCGATCCTGGGACGAACGCAGAAGTCATTAACTCCGGGGACGAGAACAATGCAATATTTGACTTCATCATTCCAAGAGGTGAGCCTGGCGGAGGCGGAACGCCCGAAGTCCTGGCAACCGTAGACACAACAAGCCAGGATACTACCCCTGGCGGAGCACTGGTATTTAATGAAAATCCACTTGTATCCGGTTTTACCATTTCACACCAGGCCGGTTCCACTGATATCATCATCAATCAGCCCGGCATCTATGAAGCTGCATTTCATTCCACGGTTGCAGTTGCATCCGGGACACCCATTCCGGCTACTGTTACAGTAAGGCTGGAGGCCAATGGCGTACCTGTTCCCGGTGCGGTTGCAAGCCATACCTTCGCGGCTTCCGGTGAAACGGGCAACCTGTCCTTCACAGTACCGTTCCAGGTAACCGCAACGCCAGAGACCATCCGGGTGGTGGTGGACAATGCGGGCTTTACGTTCAGCGATGTTTCCCTGACCGTTGTACGTCTGGGAGATACGGCATGATTTACCGCATGACGGGAAGTACGGTTCAGGCCAATATAAACTGAACAGGACAGCAGACGGATTCTTACATCTGTCTGCTGTCCCTTATCCATACACAACCATTGCATCTGATGCCAGTCAATTGTCCGGCAAATCCTAACGGACCGTAAAATAATTATGGTACATCTGAAAAAAGTTATCAGAAGTACACCCCTGCCCCTTGGAGAAATCCACAATCTCTTCCAGATTATCCTTGAGTTTTACAGTATGTTTCCTTACAAAAGGTTCATAAATGGCAAGAAATGCCTTCGTCTTTTTTTCCTGAGCCAGCATGCTTTTTCTCGCTGCAGTAGCTTCCTCGTCATAAGCATTGGTACACTTAAGGACGTAATATTTTCCATCCTGTTCAAGGATATCACTGATTTCATCCTGTTCAAGTGTAAATGCAGCTTCCTCCCTGATATCCATGTCACTGCTCCATTCCATGGTATGGTTAATCTGCACATCCCTTGAACTTCTGGACGCAATGTTGGCAAAGTCGGCATTTTCCTGCTGTACCTGGGACAGGATATCCTCAGCGCGTTCCCTGGAATCCAGCACAATCTGTTGTACCTGGATTACTTTTGCCTCGGCATCGCTCACCTCCAGATTCTCATCCCTTGTAAGCTCCGCCACCAGCTTATCTGCCCGGTAATACTCGCAGTACAGGTCATAGACCTCGCTTTCAGTCACACCCATGTAATCCCGGTCCTGCTCCGACAGGCCGCGGTAATATTCTTTTGCCAGGGCCTTCAGGCTGTCCTTTTCCTGCCCTGTCAGTTCTATCCCCTGTTCATCCGCCATAAGGTTGGTGGTCCCCAGCTCAATGAGGAACTGTTCAATCTGTCCCAGCAGTTTTTCCTCAAACGTGGCGCCGCTGTCATCTGCCTTAACAGACCACAGTTGGCTGGTATATATATTCTGGTACCGGTTGCGTTCCGTGGCTGCAACAACCATGATCTGTCCCTTTGTGTAATCCTTTTCAACTGTCCTTACGCCGTCGGATGACACTGTTTTTTTAGAACAGCCCGTGACAGACAGAGCCAATGCCAGACACATCGCCAGATACATATAGACAGCCCGCTTTTTCATCCCCCGTACTCTTGTTATTTTACTTATGTCCAATACGGAACTCCTTTCAAAGCAGGTGTTTCAGGATTTTGAGCACACCATCATTCTCATTACTGTCCGCCTGGAACCTGGCTGCCTTCCTCACCTCATCCCTTGCATTGGCCACTGCAAAACTGTAATATGCCTGTTCCAGCATCTCCATGTCATTGAGCTGGTCCCCGAATGCCATTGTCTCTTCAGGCTTTATGTGCAGGCTTTCCTGAATCGTACGGATTGCCCTTCCTTTATTCACGCCCTTGGCCATGCAGTCCATCCACATATCGCCTGCGCAGGACATCTTCAGTTCGTCCTTAAATTCTTCGTATATATCCCTGCTGGCGGCTTCAATTCCCTGGGATTTATAAATGGATACCTTTACACACGGCTCATCCAATCCAAGAAGGTCATCCACCCGCGTCAGGTTGAACTTGTAACTCTCAATCAGCCAGTTCATCAGCCTTTCATTGGAAGATTCCAGGTAATCCCCATTGGCGCCCGCATACACAACCTCCAGGTCAGGATACCTGCGGACCTTCTTGATTATGCGGTGGACCAGTTCCTGTTCAATTGAGTACACATAAAGGCTTCTGCCGCAGCATCCCACATACGCCCCATTGTTGGCAACATAAAATATCTTCCTCTTAACCGGTTCAAAGGCATGTTCCACGCTGGCCCAGGGTCTTCCGCTGGCAATGGCAAACTGAATGCCTTTTTCACGCAGTTTTAAAATGGTATCAAATACTTCTGGATTAATCTTTGACGAACCGTCCGGTACAAGGGTTCCATCCACATCCGAAACAATCAGTTTAATCATCTTCCCTGTCCTCCAAAAGCCCTTTTATCTCCTGATTCAGCCGCCCCAGAGGCAGGCCCACCACATTTGCATAATCTCCGTCAATGCCCTTTATATAGGCCGCAAACCGGCCCTGTATCCCATATGCGCCGGCCTTGTCAAGAGGCTCACCGCATTCTGCGTATTCACTCATTTCCCTGGGTGTCATGGGATACACATGGACATCTGTCTTCTCAGCAAAGGTAATCCCATGGGTCCTTCCCTCTTCCAGGCATAGAAGCACGGTCACGCCCGTATAAACCTGATGGGTCCTGCCCTGAAGTTTCCCTATCATCTCATAAGCCCTCATAGGGGTTCCTGGCTTTCCAAGAATCTCGTTGCCCACAGCCACCACGGTATCTGCTCCGATTACCATGGTGCCTGTCCCGCATCCGGCCGCTATGTCCTCCGCCTTCTGCCTGGACAGCTCCATGACCACCTGCTCAGGCTTTTTCTCAACCGTCTCTTCCTCCATCTGGCTGGGCCTGATTTCCGGAAAAATACCAATCTGATTCAGGAGTTCCTTTCTCCTGGGAGAGGCGGACGCCAGTACAACATGGTATCCGCCCCATTGTTCATTTCCATTCATGCCGTTCTCCTATCATAATCTCCATGCCGCCCATCATTTGACAAATGAGTCATGGACATACCTGTCCTTTCACTATGACTGACCAATCAATAAACCTTGAGGCGACCAATCACCGGCTCCTCTTCTTCCATACCGCCCATCCGAAGCCTCAGGCAGTGTATGAAATCCACCAGGTAGAATACCGTCAGCCCCACTGCCAGCATACTGCCAAGATTACCGGGTATGCGGATTACCAGGGTGCGGACCCTGCTGTCCAGCACATAGAAGAAAAACAGGCCCAAAAGCCCCCAGGCCAGACTGCTCTCCAGACATACCATTCCTTTATAATTAAATGCCTTATGGCTGTAATCCCACCAAAATGCGCCAAACAGGCGCACCATGATATTGGCAGTCACCAGTTCCAGGGTCGTAGCCATGGCCATGGATGCCGTATAAAGCTCAACCGGCCTTCCTGAGACCGGGCTTAGAAGCATACACGCTCCCAGGGCACCAAACCCATATATGATGCAAAAGGGGCCATGGCCAAAGCCACGGTCCACCACAGGCCGCTTATATTCAACACTGAGAACGACACATTCCAGTAAATATCCAAGGAAACTATACATAAAAAACCAGTTGATGAAACTATAAATATCCATTGTATCTTCTGTCCTTCCTGTCTAATGTGACGCTATCCCCCAACACACTAAAAGTAAGGATTCATTCCCAGGGCCAGCAAAATTCCAAGAATCGCACCAGCCATGACCTGAAGAGGCGTATGTCCCACATACTCCTTAAGCTTCTCCTGAAGCACCTCCGCGTTCAGCTTCAGTTTCAGCGGATTCTCATTCAGGATGGAGTTGAGAAGCTTGGCCTGCTTACCGGTCTCGCGCCTCACTCCGATGGCATCATACATGACAACCATAGACACCACAAATGACACTGCAAATTCAAAGGAGCCAACCCCATATTTCAGCATGGCGGCCGTGGTCATGCCGCACACAGTGGCTGAGTGGGAACTGGGCATGCCGCCTGACCCCACCAAACGCTCCGCATTAAAGCTTTTATTGAGAGCAAAGTCAATCAGTGTCTTGAGGAACTGGGCAACCACCCATCCCATCACCGCGCTGACAAGAACCTGATTGCCAAGCATTTCTGTCCAAACATTCATATTGTTTTTCTCTTTCCCCTTTCGCTAACGTCTGGCCGGCTGTGCAAAAAAGCACATCATCAGCCAGCGCTTAAACCGGGCCGTTGTCTCCAATGTACTGCATAGCTTATCCGCGCATGTCACGGCATATCCGGCCTTGGTCACAGGCGGTATGGGCGTCAGGGGCCACATATGGCGGAGGATGATTACCTCCTCTTCCCCTGTCAGTTCAAAATACTTCCCTGCATTGCGGAGCGCTTCTTTGGGATGGGTAAACCCATGGAAATGCTTCCCCGTCTCCCTGGCATGTGTATGCCAATCGTATAAAAACAAATCATGGAGAAGCCCTGCTCTCGCAGCGCTTCTCCAATTTCCTCCAAACCTTTTACATAACTTATATCCTAAATATGAAACCTGTATACAGTGGGCTTTACATGTGGTAGTCCCATGCTGTATATATTGATCCATAGACTGGAATACAGGATGCTCTAAAATGTCCCTGACACATTCCATATATTCCTGGTCCCCCGTGTAGTCATATAATCCGGACGGCTCCATGGGCATCACACCTTTCTTCTTTTATCAGATACATTATCTGACATTTCAGGTCCGCTGTCAATATCCAATCAGCCAATCATAAAGTTCCTGATACTTGGCGGCAGAGGTTGACCAGGAATAATCCTTAGCCATGGCCCTGTCAATAATCTTATTCCACTCACGGCGCTTATTGTAGTATATATACATTGCATACCGCACACTGCCCAACATCTCATGGGCATTGTAATTTGCAAATGAAAATCCGGTGCCGGCGCCCTCATATTCATTATATGGCTCAACCGTATCCTTTAATCCGCCGGTCTCCCTGACAATGGGCACTGTCCCATAACGAAGGGACATGAGCTGGCTCAAACCACACGGCTCAAACAGGGACGGCATCAGGAATGCATCACATGCAGCGTAAATCTTATGTGACATGGGCTCAGAATAATAAATCTGGGCAGATACCTTATCATGATACTTCCAGTCATAATGACGGAACATGTTCTCATATCTCTCGTCACCGGTTCCCAGGACCACCAGCTGCATGTTATCATTGCACAGTTCATCCATGACGCCCTGAATCAAATCCAGGCCCTTCTGGTCCGTGAGCCGTGAGACAATTCCCACCATGAACTTCTTCTCATCCACAGGCAGTCCCAGTTCCTCCTGGAGCGCCTTTTTATTCTTTGCCTTTTCCTTACGGAAATTCTTGGCATTGTACTTCTGGACAATATACGGGTCCGTCTCAGGGTTGAATTCATCGTAGTCAATCCCGTTGACAATGCCCCTCAGGCTATTTGCCCTGGATCTCATAAGTCCGTCCAGGCCCTCTCCATAGAATGGCATCTTAATCTCTTCCGCGTAGGTATCGCTTACCGTGGTAATGGCATCTGCAAACACAATGCCGCCCTTTAACAGATTACCGTCCTTATATGCCTCCAGCTTATCCGGAGTAAAGTAGTAGCTGGGCAGTTCCGTAAAGCGCTGGATTGTCTTAACATCCCATACGCCCTGGAACTTAAGGTTATGGATTGTAATGACGGACTTCATGTCACGGAAGAAATCACCCTCATGGAACTTATCCTTAAGAAGCACGGGTATCAGTCCTGTCTGCCAGTCATGGCAGTGCACCACATCAGGCTGGAATCCGATAACAGGCAGTGCGGACAAGGCTGCCCTGCAGAAAAAGCAGAATTTCTCCAAATCCCAGTACCAGTCTCCATATGGTTTGGGACCGTTAAAATAGCTTTCATTATCAATAAAATAAAAAGTAATGCCTTCATGGACGTACTTGAGGATGCCTACGTAGCGGCTCTGTCCCAGGAAATCCATATAAAAATGGTCCACGTATTCCATCTTGGAACGCCACTGTTCCTTTATGCACAGGTACTTTGGTATCATGACCCTTACATCGAAATACTCTTTGTCAAAGCATTTGGGCAGAGAGCCAACCACGTCTGCCAGTCCTCCTGTTTTGATAAACGGCACTGCTTCTGAAGCTGCAAATAGTATTTTCTTCATCCAAACCTCCCTCTCCTGACGAACAGGTTCCTTATGCCTTTCCATATAGTATACCGTATTTTACCGAAATTAGGAAGTTCTTTCTGATGGAATTGTTTTAAATTTTTTTATATTCTAACAATATTTTATCTGAAATCAAGGCAATGAACTCGGAGTTGGTGGGTTTGCCTTTCCCTGTGCTGATTGTATACCCGAACACCTCGTCAATGGTCTCCATTTTCCCTCTTCCCCATGCAACCTCAATGGCATGTCGGATGGCTCTTTCCACACGGCTTGCAGTTGTCTGGTTGCGTTTGGCAATGGCAGGGTAGAGGATTTTCGTGACCGAGCTCATCATCTCCTGGTCCTCCACGGACATGGCGATTGCATCCCTCAGATACTGATAACCCTTGATATGGGCAGGTATCCCAAGTTCATGGAGCATTTTCGTGATATCTGTCTCAAGATGCTCCTTCATGTACTCTTCCCTGGTAATATGTGATTCCTCTCCGGGTTCAAATGGAGCAGCTACCACCTTACCAGTCATCTGTTTTTCAGGCAGTTTTCCAATATGACGAATTTTATTCACCAGGATTTCTTTGTCAAAAGGCTTCATCAAATAGTAGTTGGCGCCTGCTTTAAACGCATCTTCTGTCATCTGTTCCCCGCCTACCGCACTTAAAATGATAAACGCAGGGTTTTTCATAAATGTATGTTCGCTCTTGACCTTTTCCACAACAGATATACCGTCAATTTTCGGCATAACTAAATCCAACAGCACAATATCCGGCGTTGTATCTACAATCATATCAATGGCATCTGCGCCATTGTCAGCCTTTCCAATCACGGATAATCCATCTTCAGCGTTAATCAGCTCATCCAGAGTATTCAGAATCAGCGGATTGTCATCAACAATCGCAACATTCAGCTTTTCCACTTCCTTTTACCTCCTAAAATTGTTTGCCTATGCTAAACTGCCTGCTAAAATATGTGTTAGTTGATTTTCGACCTTATGGTTTACAAAAATCCATATCATTCGTCCTGAGCTCCTGGCGAATCTTATTATATATGCTCCCCATAGCATATATCAACGATTCGTGGTCGCAATTTTAGACACGTGTCGAATTACCATTGTATCATTGAGGGTGATATTTTGCAATATTTTGTTTTATCTATTAACAAATTTGTAATTAATATCCAGTACTTTTTTGGGAATATTACACAATTCGACATACTTTTTATCATTTTCCTCTTTTTTCGACCATTATGTCCATATTTCTACAGGCAATATATAGAACGCACAGAAGATTGATTTCCCCCTGTCTTTTGGACCAGAAAATTTTAAAATCCTGTCGGTGCAGGATGATTGTAAACCGCAGATTCTTTGTGGAATGCGTATAGAAAGCCCCCCTGCCAGTCGCCTATATAAGACACCGTTCCTTAGCAGATGCCGTACCATCCCCAAATGTGCTGGGTATATTATCAAAATAATTCTATACTTTACAACACTAAATTGGTATTTAATCCATTGGACCGCGGATAACCAGGAAGCAAGCCCCATGACATATGACAATCTCATAGGTCATAAAATGAGGTTATAAGATTATGTTTAAACAAACTAGCTGTATAACGCTGAATTATATCTGACTCCTGTTTTGGTATCCATAATATTAATTCATATAATCGTACATCCGGCACCGCTTCCCGTTCATTACGGACTTTATGTATCCAATATCCAACACAAATGCGGTTTATTGTCCAATATCAGACAGTAAGCATAGGTGGTCCCGGTTCATATAACAGATGCAAAAGACAGCCTGTCCTCAGAGGCAGGCTGCCCTTTGTATGTCTGTACCAGGCGGACATTAATCCAACATTCTTGATTTTCTTTTTTTATTCTCATAAATCTCCAGAAACTCCGCCGGATTTTTACTAAAAGCTTTTTCCAATTCATAAGACAGGGAAAATGAATCGCAGCCGCTGAAAACATTTGGTATGTACTGATAAAGCTTATATGCTATTCTCTGAACATGCTCTATATCTGTCCCGGTCAGACTGTAAATCTTATTTTCAGTAAAAATAAGGAGTCTTACAATAAATGGTCCTCCCTTGATACCAGCCTGTGCGCATATCCAATAAATCTTTTGGCAGGTGATTGCCGTTACCTTTGAAGTACCTTTAGGTCCGCCCTTTCTCCCGCATAACAGCAAGTAGGAAGGCATCAGAACAATCTTTTCTCCAGATGCCTTTTCTGGGTCTGAAAATTTGTCGATGTATTCCTCTACAAGGATTTTCCCCTCAAGAGCCTCCTGTCAATAATCCTGCCCGCCTCTTCCTTTGTGTTATCCTTATAGGGGAGAAATAAATGATTACCATTCCTGGCTGTCCGTCCAGTAGCGACTAATTTAATCAATGTACAAATCAGAATAAGACTTATTATGATGATTAGGTAAAAAGATACACTGCTATAAGAGATGTTTTCAAAATTGATTGAATCCTTTCCAAGAAAATAAATGATTGCAAGCGCGCATATAAATACACTCATTAATTTAATAAACATTTTCCTCGTAGCCTTATTCACCCATTCTGATTCCCGTGCCAGATATCCATGTTATATAATGTCCTTCTCCTTTTGGGCTTATTCCGTACATTGTACTTCTTTATGATTTGTCCGATTCATTATACTGTCTTTTCTTTCTCTGTACAAGCGTGGTGATATAGATTGAAATACCACCAAAATACAACATGGCAGTGCGAAACATTCCAAAGATTACACTAATATTTAAACTGACAGTGAATTTGTTCCCAATAGTACTATCAATTACAATCCCATCAATTCTACACTGCCATATTACAAAATTAAATATAATTATAATTGAAGGCCCCACCATAGCTGAATACGCAGAATTTTATTATAATCGCAGCAGAAAAGTAACATCTTTTCCGTTTCAGTAACGTTAGGTGGTAACATTAACCAGGGGCTATGTAAGCATCAAGGCAACGATTTTAATCCACACCACCACGCAGGTGGTGACCTTAACGCATTTGTCTGTAAAACATATGATGGTAATTTCAATCCACACCACCACGCAGGTGGTGACTTACCAGTCTTACGGCTGGTATAATCAACGGACTATTTCAATCCACACCACCACGCAGGTGGTGACTAATTATTGTGTTTCTGTGGTTGCTCGTTGAAGATTTCAATCCACACCACCACGCAGGTGGTGACCTTGCTTACTCCGCGGCCAGCATGGCCGGCTGGTTATTTCAATCCACACCACCACGCAGGTGGTGACACACTGGTTCAAACTATGACGAGTTCCTGACCATATTTCAATCCACACCACCACGCAGGTGGTGACGGAACTATGGCGGTGGGAAAACAGTGCTACTAACATTTCAATCCACACCACCACGCAGGTGGTGACACGCTATCGCGCTAAACAACGCTGACGCAATAAAATTTCAATCCACACCACCACGCAGGTGGTGACCGTTATGTCCTGGTCCATCTCAAAGGTCAGCAGATTTCAATCCACACCACCACGCAGGTGGTGACGCAAACAGTTTGGGCGACCCTGTTCCATTAAACAATTTCAATCCACACCACCACGCAGGTGGTGACGATATGTCTGACCCGGAACTCAATGACCGGGAGATTTCAATCCACACCACCACGCAGGTGGTGACTGATATTATGGAGGCATTGCAACAGCAAAACAAAATTTCAATCCACACCACCACGCAGGTGGTGACGGCAGAGATATCAACAAACGGCTCACCATGGATTATTTCAATCCACACCACCACGCAGGTGGTGACGCACAGCTCCAAGCGGAAAGGGGAAATAATATATATTTCAATCCACACCACCACGCAGGTGGTGACTTGTGAAAAGTATTTTCAATAACGATAGATGTTATTTCAATCCACACCACCACGCAGGTGGTGACATTCTATGCCAGATAAGCCTTTTAAAACTTATGATATTTCAATCCACACCACCACGCAGGTGGTGACGCCATCCCGGCAACGATTGAAGCCATGTTTGACAGATTTCAATCCACACCACCACGCAGGTGGTGACTTTTATTCCGAAAGCCATTGGAATTATATAATCTATTTCAATCCACACCACCACGCAGGTGGTGACGTTGCAATAATGTCCTGCTGGTCGATAAGATTTTATTTCAATCCACACCACCACGCAGGTGGTGACCAACCATATGGTGTTCACATATGGAAGTATGTAAAATTTCAATCCACACCACCACGCAGGTGGTGACCATATTCCATGATGGGGAAAGGCTGACTTTTGTCATTTCAATCCACACCACCACGCAGGTGGTGACTAATCTTTATGCGAAGATGACTCAACAACATTCTATTTCAATCCACACCACCACGCAGGTGGTGACACCAATACCAGCAGATAATGGAGATTCTGTATCCTATTTCAATCCACACCACCACGCAGGTGGTGACACAATCTCCGCTCTAACCATATCCCAAACAGGAAATTTCAATCCACACCACCACGCAGGTGGTGACGGAGCAGTTCATTGATGCGATATTGGCGGTATATGATTTCAATCCACACCACCACGCAGGTGGTGACCCCATGCCCGGGTTACCATCACACAAAACGCTGAGTATTTCAATCCACACCACCACGCAGGTGGTGACTCATTCTTAAGTTCCAATTCCCAGCGCACCCAAATTTCAATCCACACCACCACGCAGGTGGTGACTATGATTGAGGTTAGCCAGCAGAGGAAACAAAGATTTCAATCCACACCACCACGCAGGTGGTGACGATTAGTGGCCTCTCTCCTGCTACTGAGGTGGTTATTTCAATCCACACCACCACGCAGGTGGTGACTCCTGCATCCAAAAGCAACAACTGAAACCCTGATTATTTCAATCCACACCACCACGCAGGTGGTGACTATCAATAATACAAATAAGGCCATTAACAAGATAATTTCAATCCACACCACCACGCAGGTGGTGACGGAAAAGGTGACCTCCACCCGGTCCTCTTTTGAATTTCAATCCACACCACCACGCAGGTGGTGACTCATTATCAAAAATGATTTCTACACGCTTCCCATATTTCAATCCACACCACCACGCAGGTGGTGACCTCGTGGAACCGGTAGATCTCCGTCCCCCTAAGTTTATTTCAATCCACACCACCACGCAGGTGGTGACTATTTGTAAAGCAAAAGAATATTATTGCTCACAAATTTCAATCCACACCACCACGCAGGTGGTGACGGGATGTATATCTGAGTGAGGGATTAAGGGATAAATTTCAATCCACACCACCACGCAGGTGGTGACACCTTGCCGGCAGTCCAACAGGACAGCATAGCAATTTCAATCCACACCACCACGCAGGTGGTGACTTGCAGACAATACTCATAAGAGCCATACACATAGATTTCAATCCACACCACCACGCAGGTGGTGACGGTATAGCAACAGCAGTATATGCGGCCAATACAATTTCAATCCACACCACCACGCAGGTGGTGACGGGACAACCATGTAACAAAATGGTTCACAAAGGAATTTCAATCCACACCACCACGCAGGTGGTGACAGTATCCTGGGCCTTATTTTGATTGGAGGTACATATATTTCAATCCACACCACCACGCAGGTGGTGACTATCGCAGAACTGCGGCCCACTTGGGTTGTTGGAATTTCAATCCACACCACCACGCAGGTGGTGACATTGCATAATCCTTTATCTGCTCATTTACAAGAATTTCAATCCACACCACCACGCAGGTGGTGACCTGGACCGCCTCCCTGGCAAGCTGGCTTTCACGGAATTTCAATCCACACCACCACGCAGGTGGTGACAGCAAATCTACACAACTATTCATACTTATATCCGTCAATTTTCATATAAATCTTTTACTGCAACCACTTACCACCTCCAAACCCTCCAAATCCATCCCAAAAACACCAACTATTCCTGATTCCCCAGGTGCGAACCTCCCAGGGGTTTCATGGGTACTTCCCATTCGCACGGGCGTATCTGAAAATTAAAAGTTATACAAAACATATGTTTCACCCCCTCCCCTCCCTATTTATGGATTCTATCATTGTAAAAGCCCACCAGCATAATGTCGGAGCAGAAAAGGGGACCATCAGGTCTAATTGGCCATAGTTGAGGCGGAGCAAGCACAAAAATACATACAATTGGCAATCCTCTCCAGAAAGAAACCAGGGTTAATTGTTACTGTCATTGGCAGCTTTAAATGAAAAGACATTAAGTAGAATACCTTCTCCTAAAAGTAAAGGCCTATCGACAATTGCATCTCGTTATAATAAACTGACCAGCAACTATCTGTGGTTCATACGAATTGCTCCAACGTCAATTTTGTTAAAATGATTAATTATATATAACTGTCAAACATCTCTGGAGCGTGTTTGATAATCCATTCCCGCTATCTGTCCTAAGGAATCCACCAGAGATATCCCCGTAGGGCAAAGTACGCCCCACTTTGTGGGACGCACAGCTGACGGAAAGCAATTTTCAAACACACCCTAGAAAATCAAAGGTCCATCAACCTTAATTCCTTTGCCAACTCCTATTTGCTCCACCTTTGCTTTATTTTGATTCCCAAGATAATAAAACCTCAGGCTGTCCACACTTTCATCTATGATATCCGTCAGCACTGACTTCAGCATCAGACATTGACCAGGGTCCAATATACATTCAAATACGGAATTCTGAACCCTGGTTCCATAGTTGACGCATTGTTTTGCCACTTTCCTCAGCCTGGTCTTTCCTGCTGCTGTTTCCGTATTCACGTCATAGGTAATCAGAATCAGCATATACCCTCCTACTTCCAGAAAAACGGCGGATATTCGTCGATATCTCCTCTCAAGAACCTGGCCATCAGCATAGCCTGAACAAATGGTATCATCCCCCACTCCACCTTCTCCCCCAGATAAGGGTGGGTGATGACGTCTTTTTTCCTATTTTGCCACTCTGTCAGAAGATTCTTTCTTGCTTTATCGCTCATTAACACCGCACCGTCTTCTTTTTTGGTAAAATCCTTGCCAGTAATCATCTTCCTGTTTATCAATGCCAGTACAAAACGGTCAGCTAAAACCGGTCTTAATTCCTCAATTAAATCCAATGCCAACGAGACACGTCCCGGTCTGTCCGCATGCATGAATCCCAAGTACGGATCCAGGCCCACGGTCTCCAGCGCAGAGGCAACCATACCAGTCAACAGAGTATAAACAAATGATAACATTGCATTCACATTATCCAGCGGCGGCCGTTTATTCCTGCCCGAAAACGCAAAGTCTTTTTTCTGCTGCAGAATCATCTGATTGAACACGCCAAAATAGACGCTAGCCGCCTCTCCTTCATATCCTCTTAATTGCGCCATATCCGTACATGTTTCTATGTATCCCAACGAATCCTTTAAAAATCCGGAGGCCCGTTTCATCTGTTCAACATCCACTTGAAGTCCATGGTCCCTGGTTGCCCGTTCCAGCACCCAGCGCGAGTTATATACCTTACCCAGAATACAGTTTCTGGCTATGCCAAGGGATATATCAGAATCAATGGATGCTTCATACTGGCGTTTCCTAAGAATTACATTGCCTTTAACACTTCCCGTAATCCTTGCCAGGAATTTCCCCTGTGGCGTCAAAAAGCACAGGGAAATATTCCGGCCTGCACATCCGCCCATAAGTGCCGGGCTGGCTCCCCGATAGCCAAAAGACACGATTGCTTCCAGATTATGCAGTGGTATCCGCCCCATTTCCTGGGTCTGGTTGAAAATCACCACGTTTTCCCCATCCAGTGAAAGATAACTGTCCTCGGACGTCACATACAAGGTATTCAGCAATTTTTTCATCTGCAATCCTCCGTTATGGTCTTATGAATATATCCTTTAACAGAAGGCGCCTTCCCTAGTTTAGGCAGGCAGATATCCTTCAGGGAGCAGGCATTACAGCTTTTGGACCATTTCACCTTAGGCGTATACCGCCTGTCATACATCTGATGCATTTCTGCAAAACTTAACCTTACCTGCTCTTTAAGTTCCTTTGAGAAGATAACAATCTGCCTGCGCCGTGTTTCCCCATAAAAGACAGCTCCCTCCTGAATGTCGGTCGAAAGCATCTCCTCCAGGCACATGGCCTGCGCTGTAAGCTGCAATATGTCGACTTCCGTATCTTTAGGACTGCCCTTCTTATACTCAATTGGATAGACTTTATAAAGTCCTCTATGCCCGTGGATGGAAATCCCGTCATCCGACTTCCTGAATTCCACAATATCGCACTCTCCGCTGATTCCCATGGTTCTTGAAAATACAGGCATTGACCTGCTGACTTTGACATCCTTCCTCTTCTCATTGAAAAATGGGTCATGGGCATTTTTATGAAGCAGTTCCCCTGCCACCGTGTATTCATTTTCCTGCCATTGCTGCTCGATGTGGATTAAAGCCCACTGTCTTCTGCAGAATGCAAAATGCTGGATTCCTGAAAGCATCAAAAAATCCTCTTCCCTATATTCCATCATATCTTCCTTGAAATCTCCACGGATTGAGGAATCTGCCCTTCATGAATGGTTACGGAATAATCTCTATATTGTCTTGGATAGAGGACGTCATCCTGTTTTTTCACCTCAACCGCATCAAACAGTTTATACGCCGGACAATCTCCCAATTCCTTACTATGTTTAAATACAATCAGTTCCCTTACTGCCATCTTGCCTCTGGCCGCCGAATGGTCAATCTCAAACATGTTGATGATGGCCTCCCACAGCAAATCAAGGTCTTCCTCAGAAAAACCAGTAACTTTTCTTGCCAGATTGGCGGAAATATAACCTTCCGCACGGTAGAGGGCATAGGGGACAATGTTCTTCCTTCCCATCTCCGTGCTTTTATTCTCCGCATCTTTCTCTGTGGTGATTGCCACACGGGTAATGGTCACTTCCTGGCTTACTATTGGGTCAATACTTCTGGCAAATCCCAACTGTACCGGCCCCCGGACCTGCCCGCAGTTCAGTGCTGCCTTTACAAACGTGGTCATGACAGCCCCAAAAGTCCTGATATCGAAAAAGTTCCGGCACATGAAGTCCCTGATTTTCCGGTCTACATCAGGATCTTTCTTCTTTAACTCCTTGATGTCCTTCTCATTAGTATTTAAGTATTCATACGCCAGGTTGTCACTTCTGTTTAATGGCACATCTTCTTTTATGTAAATCTTGTATCCAGTTTCATCTTCCTTTACAGTCTCCACATAGTTGCGGATTTTACGTTTTAAACACACATCGGTCACAATCCCATATCCGCTTTCCGGGTCAATCCTTGGCAAGTTTCCTGCGTCTGGATCTCCGTTGGGATTTCCATTCTCCACATCAAACAATATAACAAATTCATACCTGTTTTTAATTGCTTCCCCCATCTTAATCTTCCTCCTTTGCTTTTTTCTCAAATCGCTTCTGTGTCTGGAAATAATAACCCAGGTTAAAAATCCCCTGCTCCTCTAACGATAACCGCTTAGGATAACTTGGAACGCCCTCACATGCCTCTACAATTATATTCTGAAGTTCCACCAGGATTTTTTCATAATAAATCTCCTTGCCCTTGTTATTCATTTTCCTGATGTGGCTGTTCTTCAGCTTAAACAGAATAGGAAAAATAGACGCCGGTGTGGCACAAGCGGCGTTAAAATAACGGTCCTTAATCGTTGCATTTATTCCTGGATTGGCCTCCTGCTGAACCGCTTCCAGCACAGCAAATTCCCGTCCCAGGGTATAAGCCACATTCTTACTGTTCTCATTCAGTCCCACTGTCAATACCTCCTTATCGCAAGTTCCGTTCCTCAATAAAAATGCCTTAATAATTGCTGCCCTGCCTCTTGTTATCTTATATATCCCATTGTCACCGTCATCCTGTTCTGCTCGTATCCGCCCCAGGACCGCCATGTACAGGGAATTGGGATACCTGTCACCGGATATGATGGAGCGGTACACGGCACCTGCCATATTGGGTGCCGGCTTCTTGTCCCTTGACTTCTTATTCACCGTCTCCATCAGCATGCGCCATACCCCCAGATATTGAATGCTATCTTTGGCAGGCCGGACTATTTCCATCCGGTCATAATGCTCTTTAATATGTCTTAAGATATTGCCAAAACTATCCTGATAAAAGAAGCGGACCGCAATCCTGGCCGCATTTGGCGCCAGGCCTAAAATAAAAAACCGTTGTTCCAGGGAAATGCTTTCTTCAACCCCCTGTATATGAATTGCTTTCCCGGCTTCCAGATTCTTAAAGACCCCATCTACAATCTCAAAGTTTTCAATGGTTGGCTCCGCTACCCCTGAAAAAACATTCTGGCATACTTCATTTCCATCCTCAGACCAATAGACAATGGTAACATCCCCAATGGTGGTCACATGCTTTTTATCTGCCAGCAGATGGTTCAACGCCGTAGTATAGGCATAGGCCGCATATTCTCCTACAGGAGCATTGTAACTCTGTTCCTTTCCATAAGACTCAAATGCCGGCGCATTAAATGATACCAGGGCGGCTCCGCTTGACTGCGCCCCCTGTACGCCCTTAATGGTTCCATGAATCCGGGAAATCCCGGTTTTTTTGCCTGTAACCAGGCAGATTCCTTCCGGTCCGGCCGATGCATCGGCCCTGTAAGCCTCCCATGCTGATATAATGGAACCATCCAACTGCGCATACTCATTGTCCACGTAAAATACAAGGTTAGCCCCTGCCATTATTTCTTCCAATACCTCCGACAACACAGATTCATCCTGCGCTGTTTCAGGATTCCAGGTTTCAAAGTACTGAATGATTGCTTTTGCTGTGCGTGAGCCTACGCCCTGAAGAATTTTGATATGCTTCTCTTTTGCACATTGAAAACATTCCTTTGAACGTTCCGGTTTTCCTTTATTATCTATGCCCAAAAGATAACTGGAATTGTCACATAAAAAGTTAGAGGCAACACCCGAGGATCTGGTAACCATCTGAGGAACCTTCATGGACTGGGGCTCTAATACCATCTTCTTTCCTCTCTCTTTCTCCACTTTCAGCGGAATGACCCGCTTCAGTTTCCCTTCACCGGATAATTCAAGCGCAAATGAGACTTTTGCCGTGCACCATCCGGGACTGCTGATTTTCCCCTTCTGTTCCAGAGTCTCATAATATTGAACCAGCGACTGCAAAATCATCGAATCACCTCGCAATCCCTTACGTCCAAAATGCCATTTGTCAATACAGCCCTGAAAAACATGGGCTGTATGTCTTCCGGATTTGAATAATCAAAGTCATACAGCATATAACCTAAATCTTTTTCTTCCCCAACATATGCCGTATCTACATTCTCCTGCTCAAACAATTCAAAGTTTGCCGGAAATTCCCTGCACCCAAAATATGGCATATGATAGCACTCACCACGCCTTAACCGCCTCATGACTATGTCCTTAAATTTTCCCGGATTATCACATGGGCCTGCATTATCCGTCATCTCAAAATGTGCCTCAATCACATAGTCCACATCCCGCAGCAAAACAGCGGCACGCTGGACAATATCTTCCTTACTGCTGATAAACAATGGCTTGTCCCCTCCATTCATGACAGACAGCACATTGTTTGCCGAAATCTTGCTCTTTACTTCGTTTCTTCGTATACTGGTAAACCGAACCGGTTTTCTCAAATAAATCCGATCGACAATCCACCGCATTCCTGGATGCCAGTAAATTGCTTCCAGGATTCCTCTGGCCGCCGATGGTGTCATCATATCATAGCTGCATCGCTCTACCTTCATCTCCGGTCTGGAAAAAAGGGCTAAATCACCCCAAACCCGGACCTTTACGCCTTTCCCCATGAATCGAAGTCCCTCCTTTCCTGTATGCGCCCTTATAACTGGTCAGGCAAATATTGCTTCACCTCTTTCCACCTGAATTTCCAAGCCAGTCTCCTCCGTATACTGCTCCTTGTTTCTTAAAATATAAAGCTCCATTGGAATTGTTTCCAGTCTCCCGGCACCATTTAACTTTTCAAAATCCTCCTCATAAATATTGACACAATATTGTCCTGCATCCCGCATCAACTGACGGGAATGCTCTCCTCTGAGGATTCTATCCACAATTTCTTTTGCTTCCGGCTCTTTATCAATCAGAATCGTCCTGGTATCATTTTCAATCAATCTGAACTGTTTCGCAACGGACGCAAAGGGAAAAAGATAGGTCCGTCGTCCGTCTTCCAGCTGCCCGACAATCTTCTTAGCATCAAGTCCTTCTCCTTTGAAATGATAAAGCCTTGAAAAATAGGATTCGATTGCTTCCAAGGAGGTAATATCTTCATATTCCTCAACAATCTGCTCCGCTACCTTGATGGGCAATTTCAACGTTGACGGATTATGAATCCCCTCATTCTTTTCCAAGGTGAAAATAATTGTACGGCAGTCCTCCCTATGCCGCTTACCCTCTCTGTTACAGCGGCCAGCGGCCTGGATGACAGAATCCACACCCGCCAGTTCCCGGTAAACCGTCTGAAAATCAAAGTCTACCCCCGCCTCGACCAAACTTGTAGATATAAGCCTGCAAGGCATCCCATTCTTTAGCCGCTCCCTTATGGTCTTCAGTAAATGTTTCCGATGCTTTGGATACATGAAAGTGGATAGATGGATTGCTTCCCCTTTATCCTTTAATGCCTGATACACCTCTTGAACACGCCTTCTGCTGTTCAGGATACAAAGTACCTGTTTCTCTTTTCTTAACCTTTGTACCAACTGTTCTTCTGATAATTCCCCAGCATTTTCTAAAACCATGCGCCGGAAAAATTCATATTGACCTTTTACCTCGGGACATATTTCTTTTATTTTTATCTGCTGAGGAAATAAAGTTTTCAGGGATGGCTGTGTCGCTGTGCAGAGGACAGCCGTACTCCGGTAATTATAGACTAACTCACTGATTGCTTTAATACATGGTTCAAGATAATTGACCGGGAGCATCTGTGCCTCATCGAATATGATAACGCTATTGGCGATATTATGCAGCTTCCGGCATTTTGAGGTTTTATTGGCAAATAAAGATTCAAAAAACTGGACATTGGTGGTCACAACAATAGGGCAATCCCAATTTTCAGATGCGAGTTGTATGGGTTTCAATTCCACAGAATCTTTAAAAACCACATTACAATGGTCTTCTAAAACATTTGCCTCTCCTAAAATATCTTTAAATATCTGAGCATTCTGTTCAATGATGGATGTGTACGGAATCACATATATGATACGGTCCATGTTATGTTTTTTTGCATGCAGAAGTCCAAAGGCAAGTGACGAAATGGTTTTTCCTCCACCCGTTGGAACTGTCAGCTGATAGAGTCCTCGACTCCACGTCCCGGCCTCAAGACATGCCTTTAAAATCATAGTCCTTCTTCCATTTACAGTTTCGGTATCTTCATTTTCAAGCCAAGTTTTTACGTGTCCGAACAAACGTTCATACAAAGAACTGATAGAATCAAAACCCCTTCTCTTTATAGACTCACCATGCATGAATTGTTCTGTATCAAGAAAATCCGCATCTACCAGACATGAAAAAAGCATACGGATAAAAAATGACAGGCTAAATCCCCCTTCACCTATTGGCTTCAAAGGTATTGCCGGAAATTCAGGTATCCGGATTTCTGATTGGAAGGCCTTATAGTCTTCAAGCGTTTTATTCATACGTCCTTTAAGGGTAGCCTCTCCGCCGATATCAGCAGAACTCCCTCCATCCAAAAGCCCCGAGTGGTGCCCTGATATGACATATGCACCAATGTAATTCTTTCTGTCATATAATTCCCGCGCTCCCGCTGTGGCATGGTCTGTCATAGCTCCACCGCGAAGGCGCTGCTGGAACTTATCCGAATACTTGCCAATATCATGAAGATATCCGCATCCATATCCCCATTCCCTGCACGCAAATGCCTGGGCAAAGTCCCCTGATAATTGGGCGGTCTCGGTAAGATGTGCCGCGATGCCCTGCTCCTTTGTTTTGTCTTCCGTTATGTGCGCTAGATAGATAATACAGACCTCCTCTCTCTGCATTCTCATTGTAGATATCCAATACATACAATAATGATTGTATCTAAGGGAAACTTAATTACGGCTATTTGTAGGTAAGTTTTGCACTGGGACAATGCCGTAGTTATCAATAATGGTTTTGCTTGATTATGGACTGTGTAATTAGTCTCCCATGGATAGCTATATTTTCGGATATAGTATCATGGCAGAGGCTAACCCGATAATGAGATATCGCAGTTTGACCATATACTATATCAATTCACAGCTCAACCGCAGAGGCTGACGTGGAACAGATATTTAAATTAGTGTACTTTACGGAGATTTCAATCCACAGCCCCATCGCAGAGGCTGACCTTTATCTTTTCTGTCATTGCTAACGCTGGGTGATTTCAATCCACAGCCCCATCGCAGAGGCTGACGTAATGCCGGGGAGAAAGTGAGGAAATGAAAAATATTTCAATCCACAGCCCCATCGCAGAGGCTGACTCTTGGTCTTGCCACGGTCCACGCCCCCGTTCAGATTTCAATCCACAGCCCCATCGCAGAGGCTGACAGTATATCGCGGATACAAAGACCTATATCCAAAACATTTCAATCCACAGCCCCATCGCAGAGGCTGACCCTGGCCGAATGGGGAGCAGGTGCGGGAAATACGTATTTCAATCCACAGCCCCATCGCAGAGGCTGACGAACTGGACGAATTTGCAGGGCCGGAGGAAATACATTTCAATCCACAGCCCCATCGCAGAGGCTGACTCTGATTCTCTGTACTTTCCCTGCTTTTTCTTGTATTTCAATCCACAGCCCCATCGCAGAGGCTGACACCGGCAGGGATGGATATATTCCGAGGGGGCAGATATTTCAATCCACAGCCCCATCGCAGAGGCTGACTTCCGTCCCTTCTACGATATGCTCAGAGTATTCATCATTTCAATCCACAGCCCCATCGCAGAGGCTGACTATAATATACTGCCAATCCATACCCTTGTATACAGATTTCAATCCACAGCCCCATCGCAGAGGCTGACATGCATTCCGGAATAATGCTAAAGCAGCATACGTATTTCAATCCACAGCCCCATCGCAGAGGCTGACATTTTAAATTAAGTTTACTCGACAGTAGCCTCATGGATTTCAATCCACAGCCCCATCGCAGAGGCTGACCACCAAAGCAGAAAGCGTTTGCAGATTATTACATAATTTCAATCCACAGCCCCATCGCAGAGGCTGACCTTTGATGGACCGGCATATACAGGGAAACTGAGTATTTCAATCCACAGCCCCATCGCAGAGGCTGACGGAACTGCTCCCGGAACGGTTTCGCGATACGGCTATTTCAATCCACAGCCCCATCGCAGAGGCTGACGAAAATTATGTTGCCGTTCGTGATTGTGGTAGCATTTCAATCCACAGCCCCATCGCAGAGGCTGACATAATTCTTTTGAAGTTCCACCCAATCTGCATTGATTTCAATCCACAGCCCCATCGCAGAGGCTGACAGCCGGATTTGGATGAGACAAACTTAAACAAAACAATTTCAATCCACAGCCCCATCGCAGAGGCTGACCAACCCCTTTACCACCTAATTCAGCTTTATATGTTATTTCAATCCACAGCCCCATCGCAGAGGCTGACGGAAGGACAATCTGGTTCCCATCCCCCTCCAGCAATTTCAATCCACAGCCCCATCGCAGAGGCTGACGTGAGGACCTGCATCCGTGAGAAGCGTGCCATTGGATTTCAATCCACAGCCCCATCGCAGAGGCTGACTGGATGCGGTTGATGTACCGTCAACACAACAATTAATTTCAATCCACAGCCCCATCGCAGAGGCTGACCTCAACACGGCATTATATGCGGCCCTGGAATTTGATTTCAATCCACAGCCCCATCGCAGAGGCTGACGGACCAGATATGCGCGGAGACACTAAATCTTACGATTTCAATCCACAGCCCCATCGCAGAGGCTGACAGCAAATATACCTATATTTTTCACATACTCCTTATTTTTTTTATTAAATTATACCATATCCCCTTATTATACACAAGTCATCCTCCTATTGATTCCCATTTCCATCAAAACATTAATTAAATTACCTGGTGCGAATCTCTCACAGTTTTCATGTGCACTTGGCATCCGCACCAAAGTAATATTGGTTCAAAAAACAAAGCTATCTATAAATTTCTATGAACACCATCGTCCTTACACTTAATAACATATCATATGCTCAAAAACCATGATAAACCGATACAAATCAAAATCACTATGGTCTATCACGCTTATGATTACGGGCTAAACATACGTTTGATTATTTATACATAACTTTTTAGGGAAATCGCTTAATATGGTAATGTTAAAAGCTTACCCATAACCATATAAAAATCAATCTCAAGAATATACAGACAACTGCATTCCCTGCCTTTGCCAAATAAGGTTTAGGATTTCTTTTTATAAGTGTCCCGGGGCCTATTGGTTGCCCTCCCACTGCATTCAGTATTCAATCGTTTCATCTGGTTCTTTTCAGGCCCATGTTCTTCCACAGCTTTTGGAAGGATTTTGATAAACTCTGTTTGATTACCAAATCCAATGTGGTTCTTCCCAAACCATCTAAACGATTCCTTTCCCTGGATATTATCAACCTCAGGATAACCTACATCTTTCGGTGAATCTTGATAATTTGTCATAATCTTAAGCGTCTTTATCGCATTCCCTGTCACATCTATATGTTTTCCCAATTTTTCATAATCCCCAGAAACCAGTTTTAATTCCCCAGTCTCCTTGTCCAAAGTCTGAATCTTAAGGTCATCAATGCGAATCTTTACACTGCCAAATCCCAACGGTTTACCTCTCCCGATTTTATGGGCGCATCTGCTGTCGGCAAAATCCATCGCCCACCTCAATTGTTCCAGTTCCGTTTGATTCAGTCTGTCAAAGTACACCCGGAAGCAGAATAAACGCTCCCCAGTCTCATGATTACTCTCCTTTAAAGGACGAATACGTTGTTTCATTAAATGATCCAGCCTATTATCATTTGTGTAGTTCTGCCAATTACTACTGTGCCAGTAAAATTTACGTCCCCTGATTTTAGGCAGATTTACCTTCAATTCCTTACGTCCGGCTTTTCCTTTCTCTGTTACACACATATAATCATAAGTCCAATACCCGTTTGCCGTCCATCCCTCTGTTTTCGCATCCTCATCTTTATAAGGCTGGATAGTATAGAATTCCACTGCCCCCGGCCGTGGTTCACCTGATTCAGGCAGCACTAATTCATCCATATAGTTAGAGCACACATCTTTTTGAAATGGAGTCTTAAGGACTGCATCGGCAAAGCGTACCCTTGAACCAACCGCATCATGGCAACCTTCCTTTCCAGATACCATTCCGAATATACTACAAGCAGAGCACAATGCATCCCTTTTATAGCAGGGCTGGTATCCCCCATTTTTTTCCAATATTTTGCGTAAAGTCTTTGCATAAACCTCTTTTCCTATACAAGCTGGGGACATATAAGAAGATACGCCTTCATCATCACAATAATAGACCAAAATCTGATTACGATGCATATCAAACTCCTTATGGCAGGATTTTCTATTGCCATGTCCCTGCTTTGGATTCCAGTACTGTTCCATTACAGCCTGTAGCATATTTATTTCTTCTTCCCTTACCTCCTTTACCTTAGATTTACCTTCTTTTCTATTTTCCTTAATATAAAATACAGATTCATGATGTTTCTTTTTACCAAATGGTTCTCCCTTATGCAGATACCCAACCAGGTAACCCTTTGGACATTTCTTCCCCGCCAAAGGAATTTCATAATCTTCGACCACCTTGGCTCCTATATTCCTGCCTCCGCTTTTAAACCCTTCATCTGCCAGCTTAATCCATATTTCCTGACCTTCTTTCAGGGAATTATATTCATTTTTCCGCATCAGCTTTCCCATTTTTTCAGAAGAATGTTTACCTATACTAATATTAGGTCCCTCCACAAATAGCATAGCCCGCTCACATGGAATAATCTCATATTCATTGCTGCTCTTTCCCTTCTTCCTCAGTATTCCGGGTTTCTTAACTGACGGTGTTCTTCTTCCCAATATAGCATCGGCCGCTATTGTAGACATGCAGCCGCCAAAGGCCGCTTCAAACACACTCCTTACGCTTCCGCGTATCTCCGAACCGCTAATTACCGGTTCCTTTGGAGGTATCTGTCCCCGCCCCCCCTGCCTTACGGTTCCTGATAGGTCTTCATAAGAATTAAATTCATAGCCGGAATATCCCTTTTCAGCTTCTTCCGGATTACATAATGCCTGGGAACATGAGGTGTTTGGTATGAATAATGGGGTCAGCAATTCAATGGTACAATCAAAATATCCCGTCAGGCACTCATCTTTTCCGAGACCATAACTGCTCCTATGACATTGGCCTTCCAACGGTACAAAATTATATGGATTGGTAAAGTATTTCATCCGTTTCTTTATCTCCTTTCTAAGGCCATGGGCATATTCCAAGGAACCTTTCATCTTTTTTCCAGAACAAGCCCTTTCGTTCTGAAGCCTGAGGAAAATCCATGTATGACCTAACCCGGATTCCCATCTGCTTGTGAATCCGGCTTTGACCATCAGATATTACCGGTACCCACAATCTGCTTCCCCTAAGAGAAGTTAAAAGATAATACCCATCTTCTTCCAGTTCTACATTACCCCACAATTTCTGAACCTCATCCATGAAATATATCTCCAATCCTGCATCATCCTCATCTACACAATACCTTCCGCAGAACCGATTCTGAACATGCCTAAGCCTAAGTTCCTGACATTGATTAAAAACCGCCAGTTCCTGTACGTACTCCCATGGAATGGAGACAAACTTTTTTTCTGATTCCATACGAATCTGAAAGTTCCCATTCTCATATAATCCCATGCCCACTCCATAGTCCATGACAACATAGAGATATGACCTCTCATGAAAAAAGCGTTTCACTTCCCCTGCAATCTCTTCTTTACTAATGTTTATCTTTACTGTTTTAGATATAATCTTTTGAACCCTGCTCATGCACCCTCCTCTTCATAGCCAGACTTTAAACCTCTGCACCACTCAACCGCAGCACGCAGGTATGGTTGGGGGTGCCTTATTTTGTGACTATCCAGACATACTGCCCCTGCAGGCTCGAAAATCCCTCTCCCTACGCCGGTTTCTCCTCCGACTGAAAGCAGTCCGTTCCAAAGTCCATAAACCGCCCACAAAAACAACCCGCATAGAATCTTCTGTTCCATCTCATTAAAGCCATAATCGGACCACCGTATTTCCAGGTCAACAGATCCCTTTACCCAGAATATTTCCTTATACAGCTTTCCTTCTCCAGTGCCTCCTGTAAAGCGGTCAATTGCATTACGTGCTGCTGGCTGCCCATGCCCGCCTTTTATCTTTGTCTCTTCAAATATAACACGGGAAGCCCTTCTGTCCTTTATGGATGTATCCTGGCTCCATGTACCAAAAAAACAATCCAGCGCTTCCTGAGCCCTTTGCCAGCCTGAAAATCCCAGGAATTCATTCACCCGGGATGCCACATAACTTCTGATAGCCCCAGACCATGTACTGCCAGGAATTACAGCGTTTCCATCATATAAGGTAATCTGTCCGTAATCTGCTGTCTGAAAATTCCCGTCGCCTTGTGTGCCTCCCCATGCCCAGGCATTATACTGTCGGACTAAAATTGTATTCTTTATTTTCAGCGGGATTACCAAGCAGTGCATACTATCTTTTGTATCAATCGCTGTTTTTTCCAAATCAAATTTAGTGCCAGAATCAAGGACAGAATTGGAATCCCAGTGAAGCCAGGTAAGAAAATCTTCCCTATTATCCATCTGGAATATCCAATAACCAGCCTCATGGACTTTCAGTCTTCCAAATCCCCTGCTGCTTCTTGCCCCCAGCCGTAGATTTCCCTTTGCAATTCCATTGATAAAAAACTCAACCTGCCTTAAGTCATGCTGGATTGCTTTGTCCAAGCCGCCTAACGCCTCTACCTGATGCTCCCTTACGATAATTTCCAGGCGTATGAGAAACCTTGCCCCATCCTCTACCACCTGCATATCATATTTTTTTCTTTCTTCCGATGTCTTATATTCATCCAGTCTCACACCATCACGGCGTGTCACATAAGCATTATACAGAAGTGTATCATAAACCAATATACGACTTTGATATTCTATTCCTTCTGGCTGTTCCCGATTATCCAGGCTGATTCCCCAGCCAGATGTTCCAAACAAATTGTCAGCTTCCTGCCCACCCATATGATTTTCTATGTAGTTGCGCAGTACCCCTGCCAATGCACTTCCCGGAATATATGGCACCTTGTCATGGGTCATAAGAACATCCATATCTGTCTGCTCCTCTTTTCCTGAACCAATCAGCAAAGGTGAGGACAATTCTCCTGAAATCCCAATATAAATCCGCAAACGAATCCTATTCCCTCTCTTCACCATAGCCTATGCCTCCCTCCGCGCTTTCCATTTGCTGTTATTGAGGTATATCCTGATTGCTTCCATAGATTGATTCTTACAAGGTTCCATTAACTTTTCAGCAGCTTCCTTTTTCTTATTATCTTTTATCTGTTGAATTGCTTCCATGATTTCACCGTATGAACATACCTCTCCTTCTTCCACCAACCGTATCAATTTGGTAATCAAGGTCATATTTGGTAAATTCCCACGCTTGGAAAGCATCTCATACGCCACGTGCGCCTCCCTGTCTACCTGTTCTTTTCTTTCCCAGCTTTCCACCAGTCCTCTGATTAAATCATTTTCCCGGTTCTTATATATATTCTCCTTTTCCATATCTTTCAGGACATATGCTTCCATCACGTCCTCTGTCATTTTTCCGGAAAGCGCTTTTACCTGACCATAACCTCTCCCGGTCCCCCACCCCCATCGTATTCCTTCCAGTTCACTGGCGGATATCTCCCTTTCACATTGAATCAATAACACTGATCCAGGAGCCATGGCTTCATACTGCGGCATCGGCAGCCTCCATTTACTGTTATAGCCGCCTACCCTTATATATTTTAGCATATGTTCCCTAATGCCCACTTTACAGTCCAAAGTTTTCTCTATCTGGTTTTCCAGATATTCCGGCTTGGGTCTGATATCACCGTTATTCCAGTCAATAGCTAGCAAAGGGCTTAAAAGCCATAGAATCCATTCCTTTGACTTCTTTGTAGCTACCTTTTTATCCTGCATGTTCCAGCACCGCATCCTTACCTCCCCATACTCCGCGGTTCTGGATCTGCCCAGAAAGAAGCGTCCCTGCCTTTTCTCCAGACATTCCATCAATAAGGAAAGATCTTTTGGATTTCCTTTTATGGTGCCACAAAAAAGCTGACCACCAGAAAGAGAGGTATACTGGAAGAACTGGCCCATATCCGTAGCACCATCCTCAAAACGGTCATTCAGCGCATGACCGATTGCCCGGTCTGCAGGACGTTTATGATGCATCCGGACCTCTTTCTCAGTCTCCGCCATAAAGATAACCGATTCTTCTTCATTAAAATAAATCTGCTTCTTAATATTCTTCCTACGCACACGTCCACTTTTTTTATTTAAAAGATTAATTACACCATTATCTTCTTTAGTACCTCCGTCCTTTGTCATGGCTAAAAAGGAAGGGCATGGGTAAAAAATTTTCTCTTCCTTTTTTAGGAATCCATACCCGATCTGTACCCCATCCCTCAAAAATATACGATGAAAGTTTTCATCTTCATGAGCTCGGTTCCCCAGGGCATGGTCTTCAATAAACATGGCTGCCAAAGCCCCCATAATAGATGCACCTGGAATCTGGCTGCTACAATCCTCATACAATCCTGCATCCCCTGCAAACATAACTGGCGTGTCTAACTGAATCTCATACTGTAATTCAATCATCCTGTTATCAAAATGCATAATAGTAACAGGTGCATATTCAGATATATCCTCTTCCTTATCTTTTAAGGTACAGGCTATCTCCCCGAAACCTCTTGTAATTCCTAATCCCATATGGCGCAGCGCCTTCACGCAATACTCCAATGTTTCCCGCTCGCCGGCCACCTCAGGATACCGCATTTCCAGCACAGATCTAAATACTATCCCTCTCGGTATTATCTGCATGGTTCGCAGCATCTGGTCCTGTGCAGTTCCCCGCTCCCTGTCGATTGCAGTTCTTGTCCTCTCCCTGGTTAATATTTCCTCAATTTGAATCTCCTTTAGAGAAGGACAGTTCCTTAATTCCCTTAAAACTTCGTGATAATCGTCTACAACCACATCCTTCTGTCCCTCTGAAAATCCAAAGATACTCCTTGGTATCCTATAGATGTGTGCATCTCTAACAAGCAGGTTTCCTGGGCATGCAGACCCACTCCGGCCGAATAGGCGCTCTAATATTCCAGGATTGATAAAACCATTTTCAGCCATCTCCTTCCCTTCATTCAATAAACTGCCCTTAATACGTTTTCCAGGAATAAGTGGTACTCCATATTGCAATGCTGTCTTAATATCCAAAAGTCCATTTTCACTATCGCCTGACGCTGCACACATATCACTTTTTAATGTAATCTCTAACCACCAGCGCTTCATTTATTTCCTCCCAATCCATATCTTTGGAAAAATCCATAGTATAAATCCTCATCGTAAAAATCCATAATCTCCAAAGCGTCAAATATTCCATAGCTTGTATCATAGTCAAAGTCTTTATCGTATCCTGGAACCAGCTTAGATAAATCTTCAATTCGTAAAGTAAAAAATCTCCCAGTGGTGGGAGATTTTTTCTGCCTATACTCGATTAATTTTTTATTCGATATCTTTTGTTATGGGTAATACATCTGAAACGCTTAACTCTCCTATGTCAACTTTGTGTATCATTTCTAAACCGGGAATTAGATATTGAGGTAACTTAAATTTCTTTTCGTATAATTCCTTGTAATCTTCATCTGGATGTTCAAGACCAATATCATGTAATGCATCTAACATATAGTGATATTTCATAAAATAATTTAGCAGTGTATATATAATTTCTTTCTCGTCCTGCTTTAAAAAAGTAATATCTATTTTTTCTTTAGTATCTAACCCTAAAATATAATCCGTTGATACATTAAATAATTTTGCAAGTTCCATTAAATAACTCGTAGATGGAACACTAACACCCATTTCCCATGCGTTTATTGCTGAACGTGATAACCCTAATTTCTTTGCTAATGCTGTTTGGGTATAATCATTCTTTTCTCTAAGTTCTTTTATTGTATCACTAATCATATTATCACCCCTATTGTTATAATACATAACTTCAAACGACATTGCATTATCGCCAATGACATTCTATTATCATTGATGGTTATTTTAATTTGACATAAGGCGTAATAATTAGTATAATAGAAGTAGGAAAGGAGGTGAGAATATGATTAGGCTGTGTAAGTATAACCAGGAAAATATCATTGAAAAAATACGCAATGGTCAGTTAGATGCGCTTGCATTAAGTACCACAAATTTGATTGATGATATCATCCTTGAAATGAACTCTCGTAATATTTTTAACTGTTTAGAAAAATATATACCGGATTTCAGAGCCGATAATACGGTAATTCCTTATGGGTTGATATGGGCCAGCGCAATAGCGGCTAAAATGCGTGTCCACACAAGTCTTACTGATATCCCCTATGCCATTAATGACCATAGGACATTGGCTAAATTAGGCTATACCCTTATAGATGATTCTGGTAATTTGAAAAATGGTTTGATGCAGGAAGGAAGTTTAAGACATTTATTAGGGAAATATAGTCCTTCCATATTCATGGGTGGTTATATTTACACAGTCCAGAAAGGTATTCTCCCTCTATTGGATATTGAACCCAATATACATATATTGGATTGTACGGATTTAGAGGTTAATCTAAAAAACTCTAATTATGAAATGGCTGGTGTAGGTCATAGTAAAAGAGATGATAAACCCACAAGAGGATATAAAATGTCTACTCTTAGGGGGATTGTAAATGATACAGGTATAATTGAGGATATACGATTTGGAAGCATTGAAGTTCATGATTTAAGTTTAAGCGAAGATATGGTCAAGACTTCCCCAATGTTAAAACCTGGGGATATATTGATTAATGATAGAGGTTTCATATCAAGGGATTTAATGAACTATTTGAAAACGGAAAGAAAAGTTGACACATACATCCCCTTGAAAAGAAATATGTTGGCTTATCAACAGGCGATTTTAGGCGCAAAGGAACAAAACATCTGGAAACAGCATCCTAATAAGAAAAGGAAAACTCAGGTTATAAGTCTAGTTAAAGGTATGGGCATGTATTGGGATAGCGAATTTCCTCAAAATGATGTTCCTATCAATGCTTGTGTCGTTTGGGATAAGCAGACAGATTATTACTTTGTATTCATAACCACAGACATTACTAAATCAGCAAGAGAAATTGTTCTTACTTATGAACTCCGTCCAGAGATAGAGGAAGATTACAGACAGTTAAAAGACTTTTGGAAGATAGAGGATTTCAAAAGTACAAAACTCAATGTGATTTTATTCCATATTGTATGTGTACTGTTTGGATATCTGTTTTACCAGCTTTACACCTTATTGCCAGAAGGTGAAAAATATTTAGGAAAGTCATTGCCTATTGTATTGAAAAATTATGTGTCACAAGTACAACCATACGTGGTTCTCTATGTGGGTTATGAATTTGGGGTGCTTACCTTATTTGAATTAATGGAGCTTTATGCTCAATCGCCAGAGAATGTGAGAAAGTTATTTGAAAATATTTTAAAACAGGAGAGAGAATTATGAAAAGAATTTTTGTAATATTAACATTGAGTACAGTATTTGCTTTAGCTGGATGTAATAATCAAACACAAGATTTGCCAGAGGTATCTAAAGCACATGTGCGAATTACATCTACTGTAGCCACAGTAACTAGGCCAGAAGAAACAGAAAGTGAATCTATACCAGAAGCTACAGAGGAAGTTATCGAACAACGAGAAGGAACCACATTTAGAAATACTATATGGGGTGATACAAAAGATGAAGTAAAAAAATATGAAAAAGATGTTTCATTGAATGATATAAGTGATAGCACTCTATGTGGAGAGACAGAAGTAAATGGATATAGTAATACAGATATCTTCTATCATTTTGATAATGATGGTAAATTATATGAAGGTGTATATGGTTTTAATTTAAATTATTCTGCTGGTGGAAAATATATTGAAACATACGAAAATATTAAAACAACAATGACAAAATTATATGGTAATCCAACAACAGACGGTACTGCAACATATAAATCACAAGATTTAATTGATAGTTTTGGGCCTGTATATGCTTTAGAGAACGGATGGATGGGATATAGAACAGAGTGGGAAATGGAAAATAATAAAATATCTATGGTAATGGCTTCTCAAAATGACAATATAATGTTAGGTATTCAATATATAGACCCTAATTACGAACCAGATATAAATGATTCTGGATTGTAATACAAAACCCCTCAGTTTCGTGAACTGAGGGGGCACTGTTACACTTTTATTGTTTTGGAGAGATATAAGACTTACACATTATCTCTAATAAGTCAAAATTACAACAACGTTCTTTGACTTTTTTATCACTGATAGTTAATTTCTCATTATTTGTATGGAAAAGTTTGTAAATATCATTTGCCTTCTTTTCTATAATATTTTCCATTTTAGAAATTTCTTTATATTGATTATGTAATAATAATCTATATTCATTATTTTTCTCTTCATCAAAATTAAAATGTATAATACATTCATTTTTAACAGGAATTATTTTATTAAAATTAATTGCTCCATATTGTCCACTCGCTATTTTCTGAAAGTCTTTTGCATTTTTCATTGTTTTGTGCTTAGGTTTAGGAGAAGATAATGGTACATAATAAGAAAAACCATTAATCTCTAAAACCACACCCACATAAGGTCTTTTTTGTTCTTTATTTTCTAATACTCTAGGTTCCTTTGTTCGCAAATATTTAATATAATCTTCTTGTATTTTATATACCTTCATTTTTCTCCTAATAACAAAAGAGCTAGTAAAAATACCAGCTCTTTTATTTTAATTCCTCTTTTTTATGGTGTAGGCTCACACGCTATTTTCATTTCCCATTTTTTTTGGTGGGGACTCACACGCTATTTTAATGTTTCGTTTTAAATGGTAGAAACTCACACGCTCAGAAACCATAACGGTTTCTATACCTTTATTATACACGATATCATGAAAATTACAATAGAAATAATTAAAATTTAATTTTAAAATTTATCCTTATTCTTATAATATCATATGTTTCCTGTTTATCAAGTGTTCCTACCATTAATTCTACATCATGCGTACCCCTCTTGTCAACCCCTAAAATTCGCATATACGAACTTGCAGTAATAATTTCATATACAAAAATATTTTTTTGAATGATTCCGGGCCATGGTGAGGATGGCTAAGTTACTTTACGAATTGAAGTAGATAAATCATAACCTCTTGACAAGAATTCCGCTCCCAACAATCTGATTTCCTGCTGGCCTCGCAGATAAGCTTTATACAGTTTTTCCAGCCTGTTTCGCGGCCATATCCGTACTCCATCCTTCTCCTGTACAAGCAATTTTTGAATACTATTTAAAAAGTCAATTGATTCAAATCTGCTGATATCCGTTTCTTCTGCCACACGGAACGGACGGACCCTTATGCTCTTTCTATCCCTCTGTTTCTCCATTTCCTGCGTATAAGCCCCCTGAACTATATGATAGTCCAGATACCCTGCCTTTCCATTATGACACCGATCTTTATACCAGTTCTTCTTTGCATTGGCACAGCATTCCTCTGCTATCTGATAAGCTATCCGAAATGGAAAATGGCTACGTACAAAAGCAATTCCCGCACAGGCCGTGACAGACAGTGTACTATCTGCCAATTCCATCAACTGTCTCATGAAAAACACCACGGCTGGTAGTGCGAACCGTGCGCCGCAGATAAAGGTTAAATCATCCCCGTCCATAATCAAACAGCGGATTGGCAGCGGATTCTTCCCTGAAATCGTTTCAATAGCAGAAACCATCCTATAGAAGGAATCCTCATATACATTGGCTATTGTTTTTGATAGTAGTCTCATAGCGGGTATGGCACTCCTATAGTCCCTATGTTCCCTTTTTATCCGGTCAAAAAGCTCGCCCATGCCGTTTCCATCTATATGTACCACCGCTACGTGACTATCCTCTCCCCTTTTGTCAATTAGTTGCTCCATTTGAAGTGCAAAAACATACGGATTTTCCCTCTCCATTCCCTTCAGACGGGAAGCCTCATACTTTTCATACTGAATGACTGACATAACACGGTCCATATTATCTTTATCATATAATTTAGTAATAGGAAGACCGTAAACAGAATCCTGCTCCACAATTGGCCAGGATGACATTGGCACATTCCTGGGCACCATGCGTTTTAAATTGGACAACTCCATCTCAAGTTCTTCTATTTCTTTGCAATAATCTTCCAATTTGGTTTCCACAAAAGCCGATAAAACAGTAATCCCGTGGCAGTTCTCCGCTACCTTGATTGCAAAAATATGGCTGGATTTATCATAAAGCCGCCTATTTCTGTAGATAACAACTGCATTGCCTCCGCCAATATATAACACTTCAGCCAGGATTTCCTGGTTGCTTTCAAATTGAAATTCACTTTTTTCTGTATTCCAGTTAATTAACGCGAATCCCCCTTCTGTTTTTACCGCCTCGTTTATTGCGTCCGGCAAGAAAAGATTCAGGATTCTGTTCACATTATAAGAAGCGCCAACATTTTCCCTGAGGCGGTTTGTGGCAAAAATATAATCCTGAATACCACTGATATCATACTGGGCAAGAATATACTTTCTTTCTCTCATTCTTTTTCCTCCTCATTCTCTTAAGCATCTAATATACGGGTAAAACATTTGGCATAAGCCCTGTGCGGGAATAACATGGGATTATTAATCAACATCAGGAGCTGATTCAGTTGGAATGTCAGGGACAGGATGATATTTTCATCTCCCGCCTGATTTGTTACCCGCAGGTCTGAGAGATTACGGCTGCCAATTGATTCTCCTGATTTCATTCCAGTCCTATCTTTCTTGCGCAATTTCCGGTATTCTTCTTCCTCTTCTGAATATCTCCCATATCCAGAATGATTTAGCAAATCGTTCCATTGCAGAAAATCAATGCTTTCTCTATTTATATCTTTTATTAGATGTTTTTCTTTAATATATAAGAAAATATCGAATTCATCAGCCAAAGATTTCTTTATTGGATTTGAAATTCCTGTAGCGCAAAGAATTTTAATAGGGCGCGTGGACGTCTGGGTCATACCGTTCCTCACCTTATCCAATGCCAATTTTATATCATTATTGTCAACTAATTCACTTATCGTCCGGCTTACTGAATCCAAAGAAGTCTTCAACGCGTCAATGGACTCCCCCCACTCCTTCAGGTCTGTTTTCATTGATTCCCTCTGCACCTTGCTCTTACACTGAATTACAACGGATACAGCTTCAATGGGGATGAATTTAATTTTCCCAAAATTAAATATATAGGGGGTATATGTTTCATCAAAAACAGCCAAATCCACTTCCTTAGACATATTTCCATATGAATCAATGATAAAAATCCCCTGCTCAATACAATACTTTTTAGGAATCATCATTTCAAACAATCCCTTCCATACAATCTCACGGTAAGTACCTGTAGTGTATTGATGATTTGGTGTTTCAAGATTCAGCTGGTTTACCAACGATGCTTCCAAATCCCTATAGTTTCTCTCGATTTTTCTTATGGTATCTTTCAACATCTTCTCTTTCATGCATTAATCCTCCCCATTGTAAAAAATATGATAATGACCAAAACCAATCGTTGTATTTTTCCCAACATGCATATACTTTCCTGCTTCCAGATAAGGCGTGAACGCTGTCAAGTCCCCTTCATAAAGAACGCTGCCAATCTGCGATGGCAATTCCAGTTTGTTATTCTTCTGATTCATGGAATACCTGGAAAAATCGATTTTCCTCCATCTTTGCTCCACTATCCTTATTTGGGCTGCCCTATTTATCATCTCCTCCTGATTCCATTCCATCACAAAATCCGTAAACGCTTGGGTCATAAGTGTAAATCTGCCCATGAGGAAACGCATGAATACTTGAAAAGGTAACTCAGAACACACTTTTCCACACGAAACAATCCTAACTGGTGTGTCGAAAACAACCAGGGCCATCCCTGCACTTTCCGCCTGTATATTCATGGAGTGTTTCCTCAGATTCCCCAGCCACGTCCTGTTACCTGCATAAATAAGCCTGCCTGTATCCATATTTGATATGCTTTGGAGCTTAAAGGGAATCCGGGCCGCGCCCCATCCTTTCCTTTCCATCCGTTTTAATACATCAATAAATATCTCCGGATTCTGAGCCGCATACCCAAACAAAGTAAGATCAAAAACACATTCTTCTCCCTGTCTCCATACTGTTTTACCCTGAACATGTGGATACAGGACAAATGGGTTAACCGCGCCGCCTTCCCCACGTGTGTTACAGAAATTATGGACATAAATACAATCATACTGCCTTTTACATGCAAAACACTTCCTGTCCCGCATATTACACACTATGTCCCTAAAACAGTGGCCCATGATACCGCGGATGGTAGACCCTGGGTATTCCGGAAGATTTCCTTCTCCCTCAGCGGTAAATGTTGCCTGTAGTGTCATTATATTCATGAAATTAAACATGGTCTTCCCCCTGGCATTATTTACAATTTTCTTTTTATATGGTAGAATATTTTATAATATTATACCAAACATTATAGCACGGGGGGGATGATATTACAATCAGAATATCATGTATTAAATTTAATATAACTTGAATTTATTATATGTTATATCAAAAAGAATAAACAGGAAATATCGTTTTCTCTTAAAGCATTGACAAACTAATATAACCTTTATTATAATTTAGTAGCTGTTACTATATTATTTTAGATTTAAATATTTCGGTATGTAAAGTCAACCCTTATACCTACCTATGTCACCTTCCATAAAAGAGGTGTGGATTGAAATAAGTTGTATTACATTTAAAAATGAGTGGGGCAAAGGCATCCTTTGCCCCAATTTCTGTATTCAATTCCAACCAGCTTTATATACTTTTTGTACATTCATCATTCAATTCCATATAACAGATTTAAGAGATGGACAAACATGGAAAACCACATTTCATCCATCTCTCTTTCTGTCTGCTGCCCGGCCTCAATGCTCCAACATATTCTCAATCAAAATCCCATACCCTCTCGTCGCATCCTGCACAAACACATGTGTCACCGCTCCTGCCAGCTTCCCATCCTGTATGATAGGCGAACCGCTCACGAGTGAGTCAAGTAATGGACAACATTTTTTATCTGTTTTTATTTATGATATAATAGCTTCCTTTTAATTTTCCCTTCTTTTTCAAAATCCCCTCATCAACCATGCCGCTTAATACTTTAAGCGCTCTGGAATCTTTCACATTCAGCAACTGTTGAACTTCGCGGTTCGTAATTTTTTCATTTTCCTCAAGGTAAGTCAATATTTTCACCTGTGAGAGGGAATAATTATCCGTACTTATCCGTATATTATCCGTACTTATCCGTATATTATCCGTACTTTTTCCAACCCTAGTTTTGTCCGGGAAACGGTATAAATTTATACGGAAACTGCCACCTATCTCTGTCAGTTCTGGTTCTCTAAGCCCTTCTTCCTTACATCGCCTGATAATTTTAGGAATTCCGCTTCCCCAATGTTCCATGATTTTCATATACGTAAACGCATAAACCAAAGCACGATTTCTTGGAATGGAAATACCCTGTTTTATATCTTCAATTTTGAGACTTCCAAAAAGCATTCCTGGTGAAGTCACCTCTACTCTGTCATCATATATTGCTAACTGAATACTCGATGGATGCAGATAACTTCGATGAACAACAGCATTACAAATCATTTCTCTTATGCAATCCGTTGGCAGCTCATAAATATCCCGCCGATGTAACCCATCAATCTCCGCCCCCATATTAATATTTCGAAGAACATATTCATAAGCTTCATCCAATTGATTGACAATATCTCCTGCATACTCCTTTCTGTCAATGAATACATCGCGGTTTACACCTTTAAAAAGGCCACATTGAATTGTTGCCTGTGGAAGAACATTATCTGTCATCAGAACAAATGCATTCGTAGGATAATATTTTCCATCCCTCTTAATTAGAAATCCCCAACTTATTAAATTCTGCTTTGTAAGCTGTTTTATCTGTGAGATTTCTTCTTTCGTAACACACTGTCTCATGGAATACCGGTACATTTTTTCGCATAGTTCATCAATCTGCTCATCTGAAACAGCTGCATTAGGAGCTGCATATGTCTGGTCAAAACACCGGTTAGAGCCTTCAAATTCCAGTTCTTTCAGTACAAACGGATCCGCTGGTCTTGTTGTTCCAGACACACGGATATAAGTACCATTCTCCTTGCCTTTCGCAGTGATATAATACGGACGCTGCCCTCCCGCCTGAATCGTTACTATAATAACAACCTTATCTTTTATTGAGGCCATAGATACAATGGGAGTAATCATAGGAGTACAGCTATCACAGATAGCAGTTGTTATACCATCCATAACCCGGAATACAGTTTCCTGAGCAATCCCGACTACTTCATGGGTTCGGTCTTCTATTCCGAACACGATTTTTCCTCCACTTCCATTGGCGAATGCTACAACCGTTTTCATATACTTTTCGCTTTTATCCGGAATGTCTCTTTTTAACTCTAAATACTGTGATTCTCCGGACATAATTTCTTCTAGGATCATAATAAATCTTCTCCTGACTTAATGCACCTTATTCTACTTTCATACTTCATTTTTTAATCGCGCTTATATAGTTTAGAACAATTTAATGAGTATGGATATCTCCAAGTTTTACTAATTTTTTGTCAATTTTTTCCCTTGAGAATTCTAAAATTCTAAAAAACCATGTTCAAATTCCACTTGCCTTAATACACCAGCCATATATCCCAGAAAAGAGTCATATGAAAGTGTCCACTGATAGACATCCTCTGCAATCTGCTTCACTTGCCACCTCTTCAAATTCTTTCGGCGTATGGATACGGAATATTTCTGAACATCCTTCCAGTTCCCGTAACCCTGTTTAAACTGTTCTGCCACATCATCTTTAACAATCACCGGTGTGGCATCATTTTCAATCACATGGAAAACGTCATTCACCGTTTTAAAATTCTGAATTGCCTCGGCCTCTATCAGCGCATGCATTTCTTTTATTTCAATTTTTCCTCTTTGCAGTTCATCTCTGATTGATTTTGTACTCAGTTCCGGCGTAATTTCCATTCCGTTTCGTAAATATTCTTCCAGAATCCCTGCACTTATTTTCACTCTCGGATTCTGAGTCAGCATTGTATCATCCTGCATACTGAAACTCCACATCTTAGCATCTCCGTAAAATCCGTTTCGGTCAATTCTGCCCGCTGCCTGCAGCAGTGACAGAACAGAAGCCAGTTCTCTGAATCCAATTCGGAATGAAAAATCAACACCAGCTTCCACACATGATGTTGCAACTAAAACCCAGTTTGTATTCCCTGGATTTTCCAAGCGTCTTTTAACCACCTTAATTGTTTGTGCACGGTCCTCCGGCATAAGCGCAGTGGAGAGGTGCTCCACACATTCTCTTCCATATTTTCTGCAAATGTCATCTGCAATCACAGCTGCACTTTGTACGGTATTCATAATTACAAGACGCGGACCCGGTTCTGCCATAACCCAGTCAGTCAATTCTGTCCGGCTAAGCGGACGCGGATTCCAACAAAATTGAATTCTGTTTTTCTCATAACCTAACAGTTCGTTGCGCAGGTTTGCGGGAACCATCTCCGGAATCTGCTTTTTCTCCATTCCAACCAATTCCGGAATCTGCCAAAAACGGACCAGTGAGCCTGACGCTAAAATCCAATAACAGCTCCACTCCTTTTCCAATACTTTCATCCAATGCCACGCAAGCGGAAGCAGTTTCAGCGGCAGAGCGGCATGGGCCTCATCCATAAAAATAATACTGCCCGGCAATTCATGCAGGCGGCGGAGTGTTCCCGGACGGTTTGAGGCTAGCGTTTCAAAAAATGCGACCGCCGTAGTGACTATAATTGGTGCTCTCCACAGGGATGTCAGATAACGCGTATCCTCATCTTCAAAATCCGCCTTGCAATGCAGTTCTGCCACAACAGTCTCAGGTTCTTCTCCCGGCAATTTCAAAGCTTCTCGGTAAACCTCCACTGACTGTGTGATAATATTTGTGTATGGAAGTACCACAAAAATGCGTCTGGCGCCTTTTAAGATAGCCTGATTCAACTGATACGCCATCACCGCCGTGGTTTTTCCCGAACCGACCGGACCATCATTAGAAACAATCCCCTCTTCCTGCTGGCCGTCCCGGCACTTTTCATACATCTGTGTACGTAATTCATTTCGTCTATTCGGGCTGTCCGCTCCCAGACTTGCCACGTAACGGTTTAGCGCCTCCAGGCGAAGTTCCGGCTGAAGTTTTGGCATCGTATCCCGTTTAGGATACTGTCCATAAACAGTTGCTGTATCTGAATGGTCCGCATCCACCAGACATGAAAACACCATTCGGAAGAACATAGACATGTCACCTTCACAATACTCCGGCTTATGTCCGGTGCTTTCCGGAATCAGCTGCCTGTGGAGCTGAAGCAGCTGCTCCAGCTCCCGGTCAAAACAGGCTCTAACCGATTCACATGTATCCCGATAGCATACCGTCTCTTCCCTGTTCATTTCCACTGTAAAGTCAGGCAGCCCTTGATGATGCGCATACACCAATGTAAGTGAGCATAGTGCTTCCTGTCCTTTCTGTTTAATAAATGCCGCACCGGCATCCATATGGTTCACAGGTAGGTGTCCTGATTTTACACCTTCCTTATGCAATACCTTCTGATTCTCCTCATCCAACTTTCCCAAATCGTGGTATGGTGCTGCCAGACACAAGATATTCTCAATCTGTTCTGCATCCTTCCTACAGTACTCCTTCATCTCTCTCGCAAATATCAGGGACCATCTCGTTGTATTATACACATGATTTGAATAGGGTTGAGAAGGGTATCCGTTTTTTGCACTGTGAGCAAGATAATTTTCCATCACAGACACACCAAGTCAACTATACCAGCAACCTTATGAAGCAGTTCTTCCGGCAGCTCTGTCTTGTCCTTGTAATCATGCCAGCTCTCCGATGGTTCCGATACATCACCTATACGTTCCGGTGTCAATGCATCCAGTAGCATATAATCCGGACAGCTTCCCAACAGATTCTTATGCTCGATATACCAGGCATGACGCAGGCGGACATCCGGCCGAATTGCAGAGCGGTTCATATCATATGCCTGTGGAATCAGGAGTTTGAGCAGCTCGATATCATCTGCCGTGCATCCGCTCTTTTTAGCATAATTGGGATTGACGAAAAATGGCATACAATAAACACCGTGTTCAACCACCCGGAAAGCCAGCGGAGCCATACCTGCATTTTTTCCTTCCTGCACTCCTGCCTTGTTTGTATTCGTCTGGCGGATAATGTTAACTGGAGAAATTGAAATACCAACACCGAACTGTACAACACCAGTCTTAATATACCCTTTATTTCCATCCTTCTCCAGAAATGTGTTTCCAAATACTCTGGCATCCCAATATTTACTGACAAACTCGCTTTTCAAGAACGCTTCCTGATCGAAATCAGCCAGTTTTCCGCCGGATGTCATTTCCTTCGTAATTGCATTACGATCCCGTCCTCGGTGTTCCAGAATTCGGTAATGATCCTCGTTTAATTTAAATTTTTCCGGTAAGCTTTCAAAGAAAGGAGAGGCCGAATCATCCAGCAAATCTCTCACCTTACGTTTGAAAGATACCGGGGAAATCTCTCCTAAACCATTTGGTCTCTGACGTGGGTCAGCCTCCCTATCCGGGTCCCCATTTGGATTTGAGTTTACCACCTCAATCACCAGTAATCCTGTTGCTCGTCTCATCTCATCAGCCATTTTTATTTCCTCCATCGTTATTTTTTATTGCTTCTGAAAACCATCGCCTATTTCATTTTGCGCAACGCAGATCTGTTCACTGCTCTTCTGTCCTCCCGTTTCTTCTTTAGCGGGAAAAGCTGCTAGATACCCGATAAAATACTGTGCCTTTTCCTCCTCATTAAATCGTTTCTGATTCCCCCATGCCTCATAAAGCTGCGCCGCAATACGTTCGTATAGTGAAAGATACCAACCTGCACGCCAACTCTCCTGCCCCTCTTTCTGTATATCTTTCGCACGGTATCTCTTTGCCCATGCGATATAAGGATTCATCCGCTGCCCCAGCACTGCCAGTGTCTTATAAGGTTGTTCCGCCCCTGAGACGTACAATCCGCTGCCTGCCAGTGTATTTGGAACATCGTTATCACGCATGACCTTACAATAAATTTCATGCAGCGCATCTGATACCTTTAGCAGCTGCCCAAATAAATATGGAAATTCCTTCATATACTTCTCCTTCCTGATTTCAAGCTGATACAAAAGCAGTCCTATCAGTGCCAACGTATTCCGAGTCTGGCGCAACAGTATAACCTGCGAACCATCATAGCCGTTTCTGGCAAATCCCGCTTTTCCAAGATACGGCGCAAGGTTCATCACATTGTTCATCAGAATATTCAGATCCCTGCGTACCTCCGGAAACTCGACTCCAAACAACAGCTGCATTCCATAATAGCGCGGAATCGGTTTGAATTTATCCGCAGAAGATTTCCCGTCCTGTCTCCATATGATGTTTAGAACATCGGATACCTCTAATGGGAACAATGTAGCAGGCTGTCCAAATAAAAATGCCGGAAGATTCTGACAGCCCAATGACCATCGCTCGCTGCTATATTCGATTTCAGCCGGTGTTGTATTATAGGTATAGACCGCCTTTGTCCTAGCTTTATCCAGCTTTCGCAGTACAAAATACTGAATACGCTCCGACATTGGGTCTGTATCCACTTGTTTTGCTTTCTGCAGTTCACTTATAAATACCTTTGCAGCAGATTCAAATTCTGCCTTTTTCCTGATTTTATCCCTCGCCTCACTCTCTGTCCAATCTTCTTCCGTGCTCTGCCGTCTACAAAAACCAACCATGCTGTACATGTTTTTTCTTAAGGTTTCCGGATAAGCGAAAAGAGCTTCATCCTTATCTGTGCTGATCCATGTGATTCCCTTGTGTTCCGCAGCGCTTATCCACGCCAGCGCCGACTGCAGCTTAAAACGCATTTCTTTGGAAATCGGATAGGTTGCATTTTCAATTCTCCCGTAACGGCTTTGACATGGCTGTCCGCGAAACATGGTTCTAAGAGAAACTTCAAAACCGGCTGCTAGTTTTACTGTCGGCATCGGTTCCTCCAGAGGCGCAAAAACATGTCCAAATGCATCGGTTTCTTTCTCTACAGCTCCTGTCCTCGCCGCTGTATCAGCTTCTATCAGCTTTTGATTCAGCATACTTGTAAAAACAGCCGTAGTCACCGACAAACCGACCTCAATCAACGATCTGCAATCCAGTACCACGGATAAAGTTCCGTAATCTTCCTCCACACTTTTTCCTATTTTCCCTGGATAAAACAAAATCTGGAGCGCTAACGCAATTCCCCTCTTTTTCTCCAACATGGAAAATGCTGCATGCTCAAGCTCCCTATGTAAATTCTCTGCCTCAGCAAAAGCATCCGCCTCCCCGGTTAACTTCTGTAATGGAGGAAAAGCAATTCCGTTTTTTTGAAACAACTCGGTCATCTCACGCGGCACATCCTGCATACTGATGCGATACTTGTTGCTGAATTTCCTTCCCCAGTTATTTTCTCTACAAAAATGCCGGATTTCTTCGATATTGAAATCGGTAGTTTTACCCTCAATCAAATCGGAAATCGTCCTCTTTTCTATTTCATCCGTCAGACGGTAAAGGGGTGCCAGATTCAGAGCTGGAAAGGTCCCCTGATTGGACCCATATTTTCTAATTTCTGAAGCCTGCTCCCTCTCAATGCTTTCAACTTTATAAAGTCGTCCATTGTCAAAAATAATATGTATACAAGGCGTCTTCTTCGTGACCTTAGGAATCAGCTTATACTTCGGATGCGTATGTTCCGTTGCAATGTCCGCCTGGTCAAGTGCCACTGTCAACCGGTATAGTTCATTAATCATCGATTACTGCTCCTCTCTCGGAAAGTTTAATCTCCCCTCATGAATTCTAAGACTCTGGCTGTAGACAGCACGAAAAGCCGATTTGTAACCGTCTGGGAAGACTTCTCTCAACATGGAAGGAATTGTGATATCCGATAAATCTCTGCATACCTCTGTCTGCGAACGAAACGGTCCGAAATAAAGTGGTGTAAACTCTCTCCAGCCCAATACCGGTATGGAAAATGACTGCCCGCGTTTCAGACGCCGATTAAATATATCCTGATAAGCGTGACCGGGTGATGTTGTTTTTCCGTCCCATTCTAATGCCTTCTCCGGCAGATTCTCCTTACGGCAGTTTGGTATTGCATCTGCATAAAGGCGATAGCAGACATCCATCAAAACCGTTGCATAGAGCTGATAATTATTGCCTTTCTGAATCGATTTACCCGCGCGCAGAGGTCCGCTATAGTTGGTCACATAAGAATGATACTGAATCGGCGCACAAATCTCTACCGCAGTTGGAACAATCCTGATATCAGGTCCCCACAGAATTGATTCAAAAATCCCCCTGACAGCGGAAGGCGTCGGTGCCACATAGCTTACAGGCGCATCGCCCGAGTCCGGTCTTGACCAGAGCGCAGTTGCACCTGCAATCTCCATTGTAATTGAGTATCTGTAGTGTTTCAATTTTTAGTCTCCTTTCTTTATATTCATTTAATTATTAATTTAAATTATATCTTAATTGAATTAATATTACAAGGAAGATCTTATTTATCCAAAAATAATTTAAGGTTTTACATTTTATAATTTATATGGTAAATTTATATAGATCTTTTGATAACACATCAATTGTGGATTGAAATATTTAATTATTCATTTTCAAAACGAGGCTGTCGCTTTAATGACTTAAAAGTCAACAATCGACAGCCCTTTTTCTAAATTCACACCACCAGACGCAAGTCCCTCCCAATTGCATTATTTACGACCAACAAACATATAATGGCTATAACACATGAATAAAAGTGTACCATTCCCACATCCAGACTACTGCTGGCGTTTTCCGGCATACCATCTGCTTTCCGGCTTTTACCGCATAGGCCACTAACAAAAAGAACACTCACTTAAACAAACTTGCATTACACCCTTCTTACTCCTCGCGTCCCACTACTCCGTCCGGGCGGCATAGCATACTCCAGAAAAGGTCGAAACTGTAATCTAGCTCCCATTTCGGCTTTTTCTTCCGTCTGTTACCCGTTCCTCAATGCTCCAACATATTCTCAATCAAAATCCCATACCCCCGGCTTGCATCCTGCACAAACACATGTGTCACCGCTCCTGCCAGCTTCCCATCCTGTATGATAGGCGAACCGCTCATACCCTGCACAATCCCACCTGTCAACTCCAGAAGCCTCGGGTCCGTCACCTTGATTACCATGCTCTTATTCTTGTGGCTGGCATTATAATCCACCTTCTGTATCTCTATCTCATAATCCTCCAGTTCCCCGCTTACATTACTCCTGATATATGCAACCCCCGGCTTCACATCCTGGCGGCAGGCAATCTCCATGGGCTCGCCGGTCAGCTGCTTCTTAAACTGCTGGTTCACGGTTCCGAATATGCCCTCGTTGGTGTTCTGTGAGATATCCCCCATGTGGGACTGCGGGCCATAATAGATGACGCCGGAAAGCAGGCCCGGTTTTCCTATGGTTCCTTTTTCAATCCCCATGATTTCCGTGGAATATAGCGCGCCCTGGGAAGTCTCCACCAGGTCTCCGGTGTCACTGTCGCTGATGCCGTGGCCCAGTGCACCGAAATTACCATTCATATCCACATAAGTAATGGTTCCGATTCCCTGGGTATCATCCCTGACCCAGGCCCCAAGCTTATATTTCCCGTCTGAAGATGCAATTGGTTTTACGCTTACATCGATTGGTTCCCCGTCCCTGCGCACGGTTACCACCGAATCCTGGCCCCCTGAATCATTTACCGCACTGATAAGGTCTTCTTTTGTCTTCATGGGCTTGCCGTTGAATGCTTCTATATAATCCCCTGTTTTTAAAATGCCAAAGGCCGGCTCCACTTCCATCCCGTCCGGTCCCGTGATCCGCCCGGTTCCGATTACCATGACGCCGTCTGATTTCAGATAAATGCCGATCGGGCTTCCGCATGGGATTGCGTACCTTGTATCCACCACATCCACCTGGATGTCCTTTAATTTTATAAGTCCAAACAGTTTAAGCCCCACCTGGTAGCTTCCCTGCTCTCCTGCAATCATGGAAAAATGCTGCCTGCCGCTGATGGTAATCTGGTCAGCCGGTATATTGCTTTCATTTCCAAGCGATACTTCCTCACTGTCACTGATGATGGTTGCTTTCAAAGGCAGTCCAAAGGAAAAATCCTCCTCCTGGTTTTGTATGATACTTACCCGGTCCGGCACCGCCTGGTCCATATAATACCACGTGTATCCTGTTACAGCCACAATGGAAAGCCAGAAAATGCGTCCCAGCCACCGGTAAAATTTAGATTTTCCTGTCATCGCCCTGCCTCCTTATATAGTCACCATGTTATTTCGGCAAGAGCGTGTTTTTAAATGTTTCCGGACTTCCTTATGCCCGCCGGATCCATTTTAAAGTCAAAAAAAGAAAGACGCATGCTCACTGCCTCTTTCTTAGTATTATCCGTCCTGCGGATTTCAATCTGTTTTATTTTGTCCTGTCTGCCAATTCCTTCATCTCAGCCGCATTTTTGCGCACCGTATCCGTTATCTCAGCGCCGCCTAATAGCCTGGCCAGCTCTTCTACGGATGCCTGGCGGTCCAGGATCCGGATGGTTGTAAGAGTGCTGCCATTACTGGCAGATTTTGAAATCTCAAAGTGGGCGTCCGCCATGGCTGCAATCTGGGGAAGGTGGGTGATGCAGATGACCTGATGGCTGCCAGCTATATAGGATAGCTTTTCCGATACCTTCTGGGCGGTCCTTCCGCTGATCCCGGTGTCAATCTCATCAAAAATCAATGTGGGGATGTCGTCGGAATCCGCCAGCACGGTCTTGATGGCCAACATGATTCTGGACAGCTCGCCGCCGGAAGCAACGTCCTTCAGGGGCCGCATGGGCTGTCCGGGATTGGTGGAAATGATGAACTGTGCCTCATCCCATCCTGATGCGCTAAAATGCTCCAGGCGCCTGAATTCCATGTCAAATTCCACATCCAGGAAGTTCAGGTCAATGAGGCCGTCCCTGATTTTTTTAACAAGGTCCCGAGATGCCTTTTTACGTATCTCTGATAATTGTGCGCAGAATCCTTCTAAATGATTCCTGCATTGATCCAGTTCCTTCTTTGTCTGTTCCCTGTGATAATCATAATCCTCCAGTTCGTCCAGACGTTTCCTTTTTTCTTCCAGTTTCTGGTTGATTTTTGATATGGTTGCGCCGTACTTGGCCTGCAGGTTATGGATTAAATCCAGACGTTCCTCGGTCTGGCGGAATGTCTCCTCATCAAACTCCACGGAACTCATGTAGGAGGATATTTCCCGCTTTGCATCTTCCAATATGGAATCCGCATCATAAAGCTGGTCACGGATATTGTCCAGGGCATGGTCAAATTCCACCACCTGCTCCACTTCCTTAAGGGCGCGCGACAGCCACTCCCCCTCCACCGCGTTATAGGCCTCCCCCAAGCTGGCCGCTATCTTCTGCGAATGGGAAAACTTTCTGTAAACCGCAGTCAGTTCCTCCTCCTCGCCATCCTTCAAGCCTGCTTCCTCAATCTCCTGTATCTCAAAGCGGAGGAAATCAGCTTCACGGATACGGCTTTCGCTGTCCATGTCAAATTCCTCCAGCCGCTGCACAAGGGCGCGGTAGGACTGGTATCCGTCTGCAATTTTCTGTTTGACAGGCTGGGTACCGGCCTTAATATAGGCGTCAAGAATTTCCAGATGTTTTGATTTGTACAGCAGGGACTGGTGTTCATGCTGCCCATGGATATCCAGGAGAAGGCCCGTAATCTGGCGGAGCCTGGCCGTGGTCACCGTCTCATCATTGATACGGCTTACGCTTCTGGAAGCCATGATTTTGCGCGAGACAATTACAAGCCCGTCCTCTGCAGGCTCCACCTCCAGGTCCCTTAAGGCCTTAATCTTATCCTCCCCGGACACAGAGAATACAAGTTCAACGTAGGCATAATCCGCCCCATGGCGGATGCTCTCCCTGGAAGCCTTTCCTCCCAGGGCCATGGTCACGGAGCCGATTATGATGGATTTACCGGCGCCGGTCTCACCCGTGAGTATGTTCAGCCCCTCGCCGAATTCCACATCTGCTTTCTCAATCAGGGCCAGATTCCTTACATGCAGTTCCAGCAGCATCTTGCACCTCCCATTCCTATGGCAAATCAGTCCTGAACCATTTTCTTAATCTTCTCCATCACGATAATCGTATCATCCACGCTGCGGATTGCACACATAATGGTGTCATCTCCCGCAATGCAGCCCACAATCTCAGTAAAATGGATGGCATCCAAAGCAGCTGCCACAGCCATGGCCATGCCGGATACGGTTTTAATCACCAGGATGTTCTGGGCCATATCCATTGACATGAAACCATCCTTGAGGATACGGATATACTTGATGGCGGATGTGCCGGCCGGGCTTTCTAGCACCATGTAACGCTGTCTTCCGCTTTCTGACTGCATCTTGGTCAGCTTCAGTTCCCGTATGTCCCTGGACACGGTTGCCTGGGTCACGTTGAACCCTGCCTGGTTCAGCTTTTCGGCCAGCTCTTCCTGGGTCTCTATCTCATATTTTCCAATTAATTCTACAATTTTACTGTGCCTTTCTACTTTCATGTCATATTCTCCCCAAATGGTTGCTGAGATTCTGCATAAATGAAACCTGTTTTAGTTTAACCATGACTGTCTCCAGCCTGGAACATGCAATACGGATGCTGTCCCCCGCGGTCAGCTCCACAAAGCTGTCCCCGTCAAAGGATACCACCTGCCCGCTGTTCAGAAGCCGGATTTCTATCTTGTCCTCCGGCGCCAGCACGATACTCCTGGCATTGAGCGAGTGGGAACAGATGGGCGTAAGCACCATCATCCTGGCTGACGGCGCTATGACCGGGCCGCCGGCCGACAGGTTATAAGCCGTGGAGCCGGTGGGTGTTGCCACCAGCACGCCGTCCGCCGCATATTCATTGAGATATTCATCATTTACATATACCGAATACCGCAGGACCTTTAATGGATCCTGCCTTGTCACTGCTATTTCATTGAGCGCAATGTCCTCAAGGACCGGCCCACCGTCATGGTATGCGGTTCCCCCAAGCATCATCCGCTTCTCTAGCTGGAAGCGGTCTTCCAAAAGCGCGTCCATGACAGGCGCTATGTCCTCCTGGCGGCTGATTTGGTTCAGATACCCCAGATGTCCCCGGTTCACCCCCACCATGGGGATACCTCTACCGGCCAGATCCCTGGCAGCCTGTATCAGGGTCCCGTCGCCTCCAATGGTGATGATGCACTCCGTGTCCGCCGGTACCTGGCCGGAATCCGTATGGGTGCTCTCCCTCCCCTTCTGGTATGGATTGTTCAGCCTGCACGCGGCTCCCTTGGCTTCCAGATAAGTCTTGATGAATGCCTGGGCCTCTTTTACATATTCTTTATCCAGATTGGCAATAATATAAAAATGTTTCATGGTTGGGCTCCTGCCGTTTTATGTGTATGCTCTGTCATGCCATTGATGCATGGATAGTTGATGCATGGATAACTGATGCATGGATACCAGTTCGGTGCTGTATGGATTCCATGGTACCGGTTATGTTATTTATCCAGGGATCCATGGGCCTGTTCCACAATCTCCCTGGCATCCACAGGCACCTGGCTGTACAGGACCAATTCCCCGTCCTGTCCCTCAGGATGGTTCTGAAGATAAAGCAGATATTCGATATTGCCCTCAGGCCCCTTGATTGGTGAGAATTCCAGGTTCAGCACCTCAAAGCCAATGCTGACTGCATACCGGATTACCATGTCAATGACCTCCAGATGCACGCTCTTGTCCCTGACAACCCCTTTCTTGCCTACCTTTTCACGGCCGGCCTCAAACTGCGGCTTAATCAGGCACACAATCTGTCCATCCTCTGCAAGAAGGTTCTTCACCGGCCCCAGCACCTTGGTCAGGGAGATGAAGGATACGTCGATACTTGCGAACATGATCCTGTCCCCGATATCACCGGGCAGTACATAGCGGATATTCGTCTTTTCCATACAAACAACCCGCTCGTCATTCCTGAGTTTCCATGCCAGCTGTCCGTGTCCCACGTCCACGCTGTACACCTTAACCGCCCCGTTCTGGAGCATGCAGTCCGTAAATCCCCCGGTGGAGGCTCCCACATCCATGCACACCTTGCCTTCAAGTCCCACGCCAAAATGGCTCATGGCCTTTTCCAGCTTAAGTCCTCCCCGGCTTACATATCTGAGCGTATTTCCCCTGACCTCAATCTGGGCCGCAGTGTCAAAGGAGGTGCCGGCTTTATCTTCCTTTTGTCCGTTTACATAAACGATTCCCGACATAATCAATGCCTTGGCCTTTTCCCTGGACCCTGCCAGGTTTTTCTGCACCATAAGCACATCCAACCGTTCTTTCATTATTCCAGCCATCCTCCTGCCTTCATGCTCCTTATGATGGAATCGCTGTCGATTCCCAGCCCTTCCCTTAAGATGGACACATTGCCGTGCTCCACATAAGCGTCGGGCAGCGCTACATTCAATACTTTTATATGAGGAAAATGCGCATGGATATAAGCTGTCACTGCCAGCCCATACCCGCCCTGAAGCACATTTTCCTCCAATGTCACAATCAGGCCGTGGTTCCCGGCCAGATGTGCCACCAGTTCCGTGTCCACAGGCTTCACGAACCTTCCATTGGCAAGGGAGCAGGAATAACCTTCCTTTTTCAGCTTTTCCCTGACATGCTCACCTGTGCTGACCATGCTTCCCACTGCCAGAAGAGCAATGTCCTTTTCCTCGTAAAGCATCTCACCTTTGCCGTATGCAATGGGCTGCCGGAATTCCCTCAGCCCACGGTAGGCCTCCCCCCTGGGGTAACGGATGGCCAGCGGACCGTTATATTCCATGGCAAAATCCAGCATGGCCCGAAGCTCCCACAGGTTCTTGGGGGCCATGACGCTCATGTTCGGGATGCAGGTAAGATAAGAATAATCAAAAATCCCCTGATGTGTCTCCCCATCGCTGCCCACAAGCCCTGCCCGGTCCACTGCAAACAGCACGGGCAGGTTCTGGATACAGACATCGTGAAGCACCTGGTCAAATCCCCGCTGTAAAAAGGAGGAATAGACCGCCACCACCGGCCTTAGCCCGGCCGCCGCCATCCCGGCCGCAGAGGTCACGGCGTGGGCCTCCGCTATGCCCACATCAAAAAAGCGGAAGGGGTATTTCTTTCCAAAGGCAGTCAGCCCCGTCCCGTCCGGCATGGCTGCGGTCACAGCCACCAGATTGGGATACTGCCCGCCCAACTGACAGATTTTCCTGGAAAATACATCTGTGTAGGACGGATGCTCCTGTGTTGACAAAGGCTCCCCTGTCCCAACATCAAAAGGTCCAACCCCATGGAACCGGGAAGGATTTTTTTCCGCCGGACGGTAGCCTTTTCCTTTTTTCGTGATTACATGGACCAGGACTGAATGGTCCAGTTTCTGCGCCTCCTTAAACACCTTGCACATGGCCGGGATATTATGGCCGTCCACAGGGCCCAGATAGGTAATGCCCATGTTCTCAAACAGCATTCCGGGTATGAACAGCTGCTTGATGCTGTTCTTGGTGCGCTTAATCTTGTCTATCATCACAGACCCCACAACCGGTATCCGGTCAAGGGCATCTGCCACATTCTTCTTTAAGTCATTGTATCCGCTGCCTGTACGCAGACCGTTTAAGTAACGGGACATGCCCCCTACATTCTCCGATATGGACATTTTGTTGTCATTGAGGACAATGATGAAATTCCTCTTCATCCTTGCGGCATTATTAAGCGCCTCATAGGCCATCCCGCCTGTAAGCGCCCCGTCGCCGATAACGGACACCACCTTATAATCAAGCCCTTTTAAATCCCTGCCCAGGGCAATCCCCAGCCCTGCGGATATGGACGTGGAACTGTGCCCTGTATCAAATGAATCATACGGGCTTTCCTTGCGTTTGGGAAAGCCGCTTAAGCCCCCATACTGCCTGAGCTCATCAAAATCAGCCATCCTGCCGGTCAGTATCTTGTGGGTATAGGACTGGTGGCCCACATCCCAGATCAGCTTATCTTCCGGCAGGTTAAAGGTAGTATGAAGGGCAATGGTCAGCTCCACCACGCCCAGGTTTGAGGCCAGATGGCCCCCTGTATGGCTGATTTTCTCTATCAGGAATTCACGTATCTCCTGAGCCAGCGTTTTTAAATCCCCGGGCGGAAGGGCTTTCAGCTCCTCCGGCCCTTTAATCTGTTCCAATATCATATTGATGGTTCTCCAAATAGTTGCACCGGCTTATTTCTGCCTGTTAATCAGCACATGGATTAACTGCTCCAGGAACTCGTTGTTGCCCGGAAGTTTACCCAGCTCCTCAATGGCCTCCGCGGATATCTGTTCCACGTCCTTCTTTGCCTTGTCCAGACCCTCCAGGGTCACATAGGTGGTCTTCTTGTTCTTCTCATCACTGTTCACCGGCTTGCCGATTACTTCCTGGCTGCCGGTCACATCCAGGATATCATCCTGGATCTGGAATGCCATGCCGATCTTCAATGCAAGGGATTCCACAATCTTGCAGTCCTCCTCCGCGGCTCCGCCCAGCACGGCGCCAATCAGCATGGAGGCTTCAATCAGGGCGCCTGTCTTCAGACGGTAGATGAAATCCAGCTTGTCCTTTGGAATGGGCCCTCCTGCCAGTTCCACATCCACGGTCTGTCCGCCGATCATGCCATAGACACCGGTCTTTCGCGCAAGGATTCCCATGGCCCTGCCAATCCTTGACAGCTCGTCCGGGTCAATGCTTGTCTCAAACGCGGATGCCGCTGTCTCAAATGCATACATCATAAGGGCATCTCCTGTGAGCACGCCGATGTCCTCGCCAAACTCAGCCCAGGTACTTGGCTTGCCCCTGCGCATCATGTCATCGTCCATGCATGGAAGGTCGTCGTGGACCAGGGAAGAGGTGTGGATCATCTCCACTGCGGCCATAAAAGGAATCACAGACTCCAGGAGGCAGCCCGTGAACAGACGGCACATCTCCTGCATCAGCATGGGACGCAGGCGTTTCCCGCCGGCTGTCATGCTGTAGTTCATGGCTTCCAGGATGGTTTTCTGATGTCCGGTCTCCTCCGGCAGATACGTCCCGATTAACTGTTCAATCTCCGCTGTGCGTGTTTTCAATTCCTGCTTAAATGTTTCCTTGTCATTCATTTTCATCACCCTCGCTCAATATCTGAATTTTCTTTTCCACTTTATCAATCTGGCTGCCCAGGGACTTTACCAGCTTCATTCCGGCTTCATAACATGTAAATGATTCTTCCAGCGTGCTGTCCCCTGCTTCCAGTTTTCTTATGATTTCCTCCAGCTGTGCAAAATTCTCCTCTATGCCCTGCTGTTTTTCTTCCTTTGGCTGTGTCTTTGCGTCCTGCTTCTTTTCTATATTCTCCTGCGCGTCTGCTTTCCTGCGTGGCATTCCTTACTCCTCACTTTCCGGCAGCCTGACGGCCACGGTTCCTGTTACCTGTGCCTCTATCCTGCCGTCCCTTACACTTATTCCTATCCTGTCCCCTGTGCCTGTCTGTCCAATGCTCCTGACAGCATTTCCCCGCGAATCCGTTACGAAACCGTAGCCTCCGCTGAGTTTTTTCAATGGGGATAATGCATCCAGCCGCCCGGCGTCCAGCGCCAGACGGTGCCGTCCCGCCTTCAGTCCGTCCCACATATACAGTTCCAGGCGCTGGCGCTTATCCTCCAGGCTGCGCCTGTCCTGCTCCAGCTTATCCTTTATCCTGCGTTCCAGGAAACTCTCTATATCAGCAAGGCGCTGGCGGCGGTCTGCCAGCTGGCGCTCCGGGCTGCGCATTTTCAGGCGCATCTTTCCCTGCTCCAGGCGGAAATGAAGCCGTTCCAGCTTCCTTTCCATGGAACGGTTGAGGACCTGGCTGTACAGCCTGACCTGCTCCTCAAACTGGCTGTAATCAAACACAGCCAATTCAGCTGCCGCGGACGGCGTGGGCGCCCTAAGGTCCGCCACATAATCCGCAATGGTCACATCTGTCTCATGTCCAACCGCTGAAATCACAGGGGTGGAACAGTTAAATATGGCCCTGGCCACCATTTCCTCGTTAAAGGCCCACAAATCCTCAATGGAACCTCCGCCCCTGCCCACGATGATTACGTCAAGTCCCATGGCGTCCAGGGTTTCAATCCCTTTTACAATGCTGTGCTTTGCCCTCTCCCCCTGCACCAGGGCCGGGTATAACACCAGCTGCACATAGGGATTCCTTCTTGCGGAAATGTTCATGATATCACGGATGGCCGCGCCTGTACCGGCCGTCACGATGCCTACCTTCCTGGCGTACTTGGGAATGGGCTGCTTGTAACAGCCGTCAAACATCCCCATCTCCTCCAGTTCATCCCGCAGCTTCTCAAACCGTGCAAAAAGGTCGCCCCTTCCTTCCCTGGTAATCTCCTTTGCATAAAGTTGGTATCTTCCGTCCCGCTCATACACATCCACATTGCCTGTTACCGTGACTTCCTGGCCTTCCTCCAAATCAAAGGCCAGTCCCTTCCTCTGCCCTGCAAACATGACGGCGGCAATCTGCGAGCCGCCGTCCTTCAGGGTAAAATAAATATGTCCGGATGTGTGGTATTTACAATTAGAGACCTCGCCCTTGATGGAAATCCGGTTCAGTGCGAAGTCCTGTGTAAACATGTTCCTGATATATGCAGTTACCTGTGATACGGTATAGATACTTGCCATACGCTAGCCTATGAACCTTGCAAGGATTCCGTTGACAAAAGCAGGCGAGTCATTGCCGCCAAACTTCTTGGCCAGCTCCACTGCCTCGTTGATGGATACCTTCTCCGGGATATTCTCATCATACAGCATCTCAAAAAGAGCCAGGCGCAGGATGGTCAGTTCCACCTTACCCATACGCTTTGTCTTCCATCCGGCTGCCACCTCGTTCAGCTTCGCATCAATCTCCGGTATCTTATCTATTATGTTGACTGTTCTTGCCTGAAGATATTCACTGTCTTCTGATTTTAATTCTACTTTATGCAATACCTGAAGGACACCTTCCGGATCAGTGTCATATTCTTCCGGGGACTGGAAATACTGGTCCAGCTGGGCGACGGCCTCCTCCTGGGTTGGATAGAAGTCTGCCGAGAACAACATCTTGAAACAGTGCTCCCGCAATTCTCTTCTGGTCATTTTCTCTTCTTGTACCTGAAAAGCTCCTGGGCATGTCCCGGTGCCGGGCTGCGCCTGGTCCGGTTTTAAAAATGCTTTCCTTCATGCATCAGGCCTTCCGTACATTTTCCTTTCTTCAATGTTGGTTGGTCCTCCCCTGATAAAGGAAGTTCCGCTGTAGACATTATAGCAAAATCACTGCATAAAAACAATAAAAAATGTATAAAACACTCCCCAGGCAACGCTCCGGGGAGTGTTCTTATCCATATGATCCAGTACCGGGGTATATTGCAGGATCCATACAACAGACCCTAATCTGCGCAAAATCCGGCTACTTGCCCTCTTCCATGTTGACACCTGCTATCTTGATGTTTACATCCAGCACGGTCAGGCCTGTCATATTCTCAATGGCCGCGCTTACCTTATCCTGCACCTGTTCGCTTACAGCCGGGATGTTGTAGCCGTACCGGATGTTCAGGGAAAGGTCCACGGACACATGCTCCTCGGTCACCTCCACCTTGACGCCCTTGCTCAGGTTCTTCATGCCCAGCTTGCCCACCAGTTCATTGGTGATATTGCCTGCCATGGAGTCAACTCCCTCCACCTCGGTGGCCGCCAGGCCTGCAATGATTGCAACCACCTCATCCGCAATCTGCACCTCGCCGATCTTATCCTTTTCGTATAATTTATGGATACTGCGATTATCCTCTGCCATCACAAATAACCTCCTGTTAAGACTTAATTAATTAGTATTATAACAAATCTGCGGGGAGATGTATAGGATTAATTTCCAGTCATTCCTGTGAAGCGTAATAAGGAAACAAGGCTTACAGGACAGGACTTCCCGTTTTCCCGGAGTCCTGTTCTGAAAGCCTTGCCATATTGCCGCGCGCCGTGTTGCCATGCCGGCGGTTTCTATAAGATACCTTCCCTGTCCCTACTCTGCCATATTTAACAGTGTGATGATGATCTGGTCCGCTCCTACCTCTGCCTTGCGCTTTACGATATCTTCAATCTGGGCGCGCTGCGGATCGGTGATGGACGGGGCGTTGATGACAACATCCACCTTATCCTGGGTGATGCTGACAACCGGGTCAGAGAATCCCTTTGCCATCAGGAGGGTTTCTGCGGCATTTTCCTTCTCGGAAACCTCGGTCAGTTTAATCATATCCTGGATTGCCTGCTGCTTGGCTGCCTCGTCAATGCTTGTGCTGTTAATCAGGTTCATCAGGGTTTCCTTGTTCTTTGCACGGATCTGCTCCCTGCTGAGCTGGACATTTGCTATGTAATCCGCAACACTCATGCCGCTGGTCAGCACTGCCTCACCCGGATTCTCAAGGCCGGTCTGGGAAGCCCCGTTTTCTGCCTGTGCCAGCTGGCCCGCGTCCGTACCGGTGTCAGCGGCTGCCTGGGTTGCTTCCTCCACATCCCCGGCCTGAGCCAGCTGGCCCGCGTCCGTACCAGTGTCAGCGGCTGCCTGGGCCCCATCCATATTGCTGACAGCGTCCAGGTCCGAGGGGTCCTGGTCCAGGCTCTGTATCTCCTGAAGCCCTGCCTGGCCATTGAGGGAAGCTGCCTGGTTCTCTGCCAGGATATCTTCATCCGAGATGTCCATGGCTCCTGCCTCGTACACCCTGTTTCCGTTTGCCAGATCTTTTTTACCTGCGTAGTTCAGGTATCCTGCCGCTGCAATCATCACGGCCAGTGTGGTGATGATGATCTGGTTCCTGCGGAACAGACGTTTCATGTTCATGTCCTTCATATGCTCTTTTACCTGTTTCATATTCTTGATCTTCATATCCTGCACTCCTTTATTTATTCCACCCTCTTTAATACTTTTATTTTATGTGGGGGAAGGCCAAATAATGCTTCCATTGCTTCAGAAATTTCAGCTTTTACGGTTGGACTGCCTCCTCCCTCCGCACTGATGATGATTCCGGACAGTTCCGGACTCAGTTCCTTTTCTATGATGGGGCTGTTCCCGCCTGACCCGGATCCGGAACCGGACAGGACCGTGCTTTCCTGCGACTGGTTATTCACCACATCACGGGTGCCGCCTCCGGAATCCTTTTCCTGGGTGGTGCTTGAATTGGTGGTCCGGTCCACGTGCACCACCTTTTCACTGGAGGATTTTAAGACCACCATCACGTCCACTTTCCCCACCCCGTCCACCGACTTCAGGATATTCTTAATCCGGTTCTCCATCTGTGTTTCATAGGACCCCTCTCCCCCGGCCGAGGCCGAGGCAGGGTAAACGCTGTCAGGACCATCCCCGTCCTGGCCCGGTCCGTTAAGGGACGCCTGGTCCGGTTCTGCATCCTGGTCATTTTCCTGTGCATCCCCAGTCCACAGGGGGACAGCGCCCTCATTCCGGCTGACCTGTCCTGACCGGCTTTCCCCATCCTTCCCGGTACGTCTGCTGCCCGGAAGGGGAAATGAAAGAATCATGAGAAGTACCCCCACCAGCAGCAGCAACAGCCATTTTTCCTTAGTCATCTTTCCACTGAACTTTGATATGCGATTCTTCAAGCCCATAGTACTGCGCCACCTTTCCTGTTAAATGCTCCAAGCCAGGATTACTGTCCGGCTTCTTTCCCACATCCCCAACGTCCTTACCCACATCCTTCCTATCTTCTTCCCCATCGTCCTCCCCCAGCTCCACCGGCCTGACCTTGATGCTGCCCACATTGCCCGCCTCCACATTCACAGGCCTGCTTCCCATATAATCCTCTTTCCCGCTTTCCTGTTCCTTGTCATCCCTTACTTCCATACGGATTTCTTTCACCTGGCCGTAAGTGCTGCTGTTCCTGTCCCCGTCTATCCGCACCTGTGCACGGACACAGATAAGGCCGTCCGCAGCCGCCATGGCAGCCACATCCGCTTCCACCGCATCCTGGTACCGTCCCAGGATCTGGTCCAGACGTTTTTCATCCATGTTCCACAGCTGGCTCTTTAAGTCGCTGGCATCGTTATGGAGGGAAATGGACTGGAACATGGAAGAAATCTGTTCGTCCAGACGCATTTTCCCTGTAAGCGGGCTCACAACCAGGAGGATCAGCACCATTCCGGCAAAAAAGCGGATGTATTTTTCGTATTTTGAATCTGCCAGGAGATTGTTTACCACTGCCAGGAAAATCATGAAGTATATGATATTTTTAACCCATCCGTATACTGCCTGCATTGGTTCCTCCTTCTGACACGGTAGCTATGATGCAAAATAATTCACATTAGTAGAGGCGCAGGTGATTGCAATGGATATCATGAACAGGAACATGGAATAAAGGACAATCTGGACCAGCATTTTATGTCCCTTTGACACCCCTGAGACGCAGGATACGATCCGTTTGTCACAAACGGGCTGCATCACCGCTGCCACGCACTGGTACAGGACCATCAGTACCATCAGTTTGATGATGGGGATGACCGTGATGACCGCCAGCACCACCACGGCCGCGGCCCCTATGGTATTCTTGATCAGGACTCCTGACCCCAGCACCATCTGTGCCATGGCCCCTGCCCCCTGCCCCAACCCGGGTATGATTTCTATCAGCCGTTTCATTCCCGCCTGTCCTGCCGCATCCGCATAGGGCAGGATCATTGCCTGTATGAGGTGGAATCCCACCACCAGCCCCGTAAGGGTCTTAAGGCTCCACCCCACCGCCTGTTCCAGCAGCTCGGTCAGCTTGGAGAGCAGTGCCTCTTTCACCACATGGCTGCCCAGCACCATGAGCACATAAATCCGGACCATGGACAAAAGGACCGTGCTGCACAGCCACTGTATCAGCGTTACCCCTCCCAGCATCCCCTCATAGAGGGCCAGGGCGCTCATGCTGCCTCCGGAAAATGCCACCGACATGAAGTAGGCCGGCATGAGCAGCCGCATGAATTCCAATATCTGTTCCAGCACCTGGGCCGCCACCTGGAGACTGGCTGTAAAACTGGCTGCCAGACAGGTAAACAGCAGAAGGTATGTGACGAAAAAGCCTGCATCGGATATCTGTCCGCCCTTAAAAACAGAAGAGACATTGGTAAACACAGCTCCGATAATCCCGATTGCCGCCACCTGGAACAGCATATGGCCGCCTTTATCCACCTCGGAAAACAATGTATTCCTGATACCTGCCCCCACCTGTCCCAGGATTCCGCCCAGATTGCCTTTCACCAGTTCCTTCATCAGGCCCCAGAAGGAGAAATCCCCCATGCCTCCCCCATGCTGTCCCATGACCTCGTTCAGGAACTGCTGCATCCCTTCCATCTCCTGTGTGATTCCAAGTTCTTCTGCGCCTCGCGTCAATTCCTCTTCCGGATCACCGCTGACCGCGGGACTGCCGGACATGTCCGTCCCTGCCGCCCGGGCCGCGCCTGCCCCGGCGCCTGACAGCAGTACGGACAATGCCAGGACAGCCAGGCCTTTTTTCAGCCATTTTCCCATCCTTTTCATCGCAAAAATGTCTCCAATGTCCCAAAAAGCGCCAGAAGTATCGGCATACTGATTCCAAGGATGGAAAGCTTCCCGAATATTTCAATCTGGTTTCCAAGGGAACCATATCCCGAATCCTTGCAGATGCCGGATGCAAATTCCGCCACATACGTGATTCCTATCATTTTCAGAAGGGTCACAAGATATACACTGTTGACCTTTATGTAACCCTGGATCTGTTCCAGGGCATCCAGAATCGCCCTCAGTTTTCCCGTACCGTAAAAAAAGATGAAAAAGCCTGCCGCCATGACCATGTAGGCGGCATACTCCCCCTTAATGCCCTTTAACTGCACTGCAAGCAGGACGGTTGCGATGCCGGCCGCCGCAATTGTGATGATTGTCATTATGTCTCCGCCTTCCCTGAAACAGGCCCGGGGGCCATTATAATGCAAACAGGTTCTTCATGGTTTCAAACAGGTCATATATGTAAGGGATCATCCAGAACAATACCAGTACAAGTCCTGCAAGGCTTGTAAGGAATGCCTGTTCATCCCTGCCGCTGTGTTTTAATACCTGGCAGATTACGGAAACCAGGATTCCCACTGCCGCTATGCGAAATATCAGATTTACACCCATTTGCCGTCTCCTCAACTATTCTTATTCCATTTCCTTAAGGTGTGTCATACATCAGTACATCACAATGACAAGGAACATGCCGCCCATGATGCCCAGGCTGGTATACAGCCTGCATTTTTCCCTCTGGTTTGTCCTGAGATATTCAATGGAAATATCCAGCTGTTCCAGGTACAGCCCCAGCGTACGCTCCTGCATGTCCACATCCAGATATCCCAGATGCTCCCCCAGGCCTGCCAGCTGTTCCAGATCCTCCTCTGTGAGAGGAAGCCTTATCTTTGGGGATGAAAGGACCTGAACCTCCCTGCGCCATATCTCCTGCAGGGATTCCCCTTCCTGGCGGCAGATTCCCTCTGCCGCAGCCGTAAACAGCTGTCCCAGGGGGCCAGCCTCCCGCTTCCCCACCCGCTCCAGCGCTTCCGCCAGAGGTGCATGGCTGTATGTAATCTCACCTTTCAGGAAATAAATCATCTGCCGCAGCTTTTCCAACAGCCGCAGCCGTTCCCTCCACTGCATGGCAGACCATATCCCAAAACCGCCGGCCGAAAAAAGGACCAGCATGCTTCCTATCCACTTCAATGCCATGGCCTCCTCCTCGTCACAACCTCTTATCACAATCCCTACAATCCCTTATCACAATTCCTTAGAAACCGTTCCATCCTCATAAAGGACCCGGCTTCTGTCATCCCATATACATTGCACATGCCCTGGCCCTTCCCTGCTGTCAAGCAGGATCAGACGTTCAAATGTCCCCTGTTCCAAAAGTTCCCCCATGGACGGCTTCTGCCTGATATCCTTAAGGGAACTGCCGTGTATGGTGGCAGCCAGGGCGCAGCCGCAGTTCCTCACATATTCAATGGCCTCCGCGTCCCGGCGGCTTCCAATCTCATCCACCGCAATCACGCTGGGTGCCATGGTCCTTACCAGCATCATCATGCCCTGGCTTTTAGGACAGCAGTCCAGCACATCCGTACGCATCCCCAAATCATTCTGGGGAACCCCCTGATAACAGGCCGCCAGTTCAGACCGCTCATCCACCACCCCCACGCTGACGCCGGGAACCCTGCCCCCAGACCGCCTCACCCATCCATCCGATACCTGCCGTATCATATCCCGCAGCAAGGTGGTCTTGCCGCACCTGGGCGGCGAGATAACCAGCGTATTCAGGAATTTCCCGTCATAAAGGAAATCCATCACGCCATCGGCACAGCCCGGAACCTGGTGTGCCACTCTGATATTGATAAAAGAGATGAACTTCATCAGCCTGATATCCTGCCCCTGGACCAGGGTCCTTCCCGCAACACCAATCCGGTGCCCGCCCTGGATGGTCAGGAATCCCTGGCGAAGCTCCTCCTCTGCCGCATAAAGGGAAAAGCTGCCCATATATTCCACTGTCTCTTTCATCTGGGCCTGGGTTGCCGCCAGAAACATTTCCCGGTCCATATTCCCGGTATCCTGTCTCAGGCTCCCGTCCCTTGTCACCAGATACTCCCGGTTCCCGCAGATCATCATCAGTGTCAGCAGCATCATCGGGAATCTGCGCAGCTATGCCGATTCACTCCAGCAGCTGCTGGATATGATCACCCATCTGGTGACAGTGGACGGCATGCCGCCGGAGATCGTCCATGCCATGGAAATGTCGGTGGAGAATGTCATCAATCAGATCTATGATCTGGTGCTCAACTCGGTTCCCCATGTGCTGGACTATGCCATGAACTTTACCAGCGGCCTGTTCAGCCTGATTATCGGCATCATCATCTCGATCTATATGTTCATGGGCAAGGAACGGTTCCTGGCCCAGTCCCGCAAGGTGATGTATGCCCTCTTCAATGAGGAAAACG